>OMKS01001476.1_pt1 | contig 20805 bp, 19 predicted proteins | sample 1674721 | NCBI WGS metagenome assembly OMKS01 (sample SAMN06264996, study PRJEB25208) | sediment metagenome | isolation source: hot spring sediment | place: USA: California | collected 2014-09-02
TTCCTAGACCTCTCCGGCTCTGTGCTTCGCGGATTTCACGGTGTTCATCATCAGCATGGCGATGGTCATCGGTCCTACTCCACCAGGGACCGGGGTTATCGCGCTGGTCTTCTCCTTGACTGCTTCGAAATCCACATCTCCGACCAGACGTGTACCCGATTTCTTTGATGCATCCGGTATCCTGTTCACTCCGACATCTATGACTACCGCCCCGTCCTTCACCATGTCCGCCTTTACAAACTTGGGCTGCCCTATCGCCGCGATGAGTATGTCCGCCTGTCTCGCTATCTCCTCGATGTTCTTCGTCCTGGAGTGGCAGATCGTCACCGTTGCGTTCGCCCCCTTTGCCTTCTGAACAAGAATACACGCAATGGGTTTTCCCACGATGTTACTTCTGCCAATGACGACGACGTGCTTACCAGACGGGTCAACGTTCGTCCTGACAAGCAGCTCCTGGATTCCCCACGGTGTGCATGGTAGGAATCTCGGGTTCCCTATTACCATCCTGCCGACATTGATGGGGTGGAATCCGTCTACATCCTTATCCGGGTCGATCTTCAGGAGCACCTTCTCTTCGTTTATATGCTCTGGCAGTGGAAGCTGAACCAGGATTCCGTCTATCTCCTTCTTCTTGTTCAGCTTGTCGATCAGCGACAGAAGCTCCTCCTCTGATGCATCCGCTGGTAGACGGTAAGCCTCGGAATATATTCCCAGCTCGTTGCACGATTTCTCCTTGCTTCCAACGTATACCTGGGATGCCGGGTTCTCCCCAACGAGTATGACCGCCAATCCTGGCTGGAAGCCCTTGTCCGTTAGTCGCTTCACATCCTCTTTTAGCTCGTTTCGAATTTGGCTCGAAATGCTCTTACCATCGATAATCTGGGTAGGCAATTTATCACATCCAATTGCGATCCTCTTGAAGCGTCACCCCTATCGCACTTCATTTAAAAAAGCTCTAGCAAATTTTTCTTCGATGGAAATAATGTAAAAAAAAATCGCATAAAGTTCAAATAACATGGCTATAACTCGATTGAGTGTTAGAAAATGAGTTGACGGCCAACTGCATATTTTGAAAATATTTCTATTTGAGAGTAAAATTTTCAAACATAATTCCAGGGCAATGTATTATTTCCAAATATAGAGACATGCAGCCAGCATTCATTCGAAAAAAATATACCCAGAATCTGCGAAGGGCTATATATTTGACTTTCCTTTTCGGGAGCAAAGGGGTGAAACCATAAAGCGTGACATTGAGATTGCTCAAGAGGCAAAGGTCCAGCACATTGAGAAGATCGCGGAGAAGGTCGGACTTTCTCGCGACGACATTGAGATGTATGGAAAATACAAGGCAAAGGTTCCGCTGGAGATATTGAGTCGTTATGACAAGAAAAAGGACGGGAAGCTGATTTTCGTCACAGCCATAACCGCGACAAAGGCGGGCGAGGGCAAGACCGTTACTTCTATCGGTCTGTGCCAGGCCATGGGAAAGCTGAAGAAGAATGTCATGCTCTCCCTCAGAGAGCCCTCTCTGGGACCGACATTCGGGATCAAGGGAGGCGCTACCGGAGGCGGATATTCGCAGGTCTACCCGATGTGGGATATCGACCTCCATTTCACCGGCGACATACACGCCGTGGGAACGGCCCATAACCTTCTATCCGCACTCGTGGAGAACCATGTAACCAAGAAGAATCCGCTCAACATCGATCCGACCAGGATCGTGTTGAGAAAGGTCATGGACATGAACGCCCGCGAGCTCAGGTCGATCGTGGTCGGCCTTGGCGGAAGGTCGAAGGGCGGCGTGCCGCACGAGAGCGGCTTCGATATCACTGTTGCGTCAGAAATAATGGCCATTCTGGCACTGACAAGGGATATGAAAGACCTGAGGGCGAGGCTTTCGAAGGTCGTGGTCGCTTTCACGCACGATGGAAAGCCGGTGACCGCGGACAAGATGAAGGGAATCGGCTCAATGTGCCTCCTGCTCAAGGACGCGATCAAGCCGAACCTGGTTCAGACACTCGAAGGCCAGCCCGCGCTCATACACGGCGCCCCGTTCGCGAACATCGCGCACGGGAACAGCTCGATCATCGCCACGAAGTACGCGCTCAAGATGGCCGATTATGTCATCACCGAGGGCGGGTTCGCGGCCGACCTCGGCGGTGAGAAGTTCTTCGACATAGTCTGCCGTATCGGGAAGCTGAAGCCCGATGTGGCGGTGCTGGTCGCCAGCGTGAGGGCGATGAAGCTTCACGGCGGTATGAACGAGAAGGAAATCAGCAAGCCCAACCTGAAATACCTGGAGAAGGGATTCGCGAACCTCGACAAGCACATCGAGAACATGAGGAAGTTCGGCGTGCCGGTTGTCGTCGCGATCAACCAGTTCCCGACGGACAGCAAGGAGGAGCTGCAATATATCAAGAAGCACTGCGACAAGCTCAAGGTGCCCTCCGCGGTTTCCAGGGTATTCACCGAGGGCGGAAAGGGAGGTGTCGACCTCGCCAAGACGGTCCTCGATACCATGGAGAAGCAGAAGAGCAAGTTCAAGGTCCTGTACGACGAGAAGAAATCGATAAAGGACAAGATCGATATCATCGCGAAGGAGATCTACGGCGCGGACGGCGTCGTTTATACCGGGACTGCTCCGAGGGACATTGCCGCGATCGAGAAGTCCGGGAACGACAAGCTCCCGATCTGCATGGCAAAGACGCAGCTTTCCATTACTGACGACCCGAAGAAGATGGGCGCCCCGAAGGGATGGATGCTCACGGTCCGGGAGGTCAGGCTTTCTGCAGGCGCGGGCTTCATCGTGCCCTTGACCGGAGAGATGATGACGATCCCAGGGCTTCCGACAACTCCGGCGGCCGAGAGAATCAACATCGACGACAAGGGCTATATCACTGGCCTCAACTAAACTCCAATATCCTCTGGACCGGGAATTTGGCCGGCTCAGAGGATATCCAACCCCCTTCTGATAGCTGCCGATCGATACGGGTACCGACAGGGCGGACTCCTCAATAGGCGTGAGGGAGCTAGCGCTGTTCTCGCAAACGAAATCAAAGTTAAGAAATAGTCCCAAATGAGGTAATCACGGGTGAAAGCATGATTGATGTAATTATCGTCGGCGGCGGCCCTGCAGGCGTCGGCGCCGCAGAGGCGCTTTCGAAGCTCGGTCTTAGCGTTGCGATCGTTGACAATTCACCGTTCGGGGGTGGCGTCCCCATCGAGCTCTCCTGCAAGGGAGAGTCAGAATGCACCAAATGCCACGTATGCATGCCGAGAGACGCTGCCGAGCGGATGAGATCGGAAGGAGCGATCGACGCGTATTCAATGGCCAAGGTGCGGTCTGTGAATATTATGGATAATAATATCGAGATGGAGCTCGAGATCGCCCCGCGATATGTGAGGATTAACAAATGCATAGACTGCGGAAAGTGCGTCGCGGTCTGCCCGATCGAGGGCGCGATAATCGCCCCTCCGCACGGGGCCATGACCCGGGTACCATACATCGCGAAAGAGCTCTGCGCCCACTTCACCTCGAAGAAGTGCAATTTGTGCTCCGATGCCTGCCCGACAGACGCCATCAAGTACAGGGAGAGGCCGAGAAAGACGAAACTGGCTGCGCGGGCGGTAATACTGGCAACCGGCCAAGAGCCCGTGGATCCGAGCGGCTCCCTTCATTACGGATACGGCGTATTTCCCAATGTCATTACCTCTCTCGAGGCGGAGAGGATCACTTCCCGGTACGGCGAACTTAAACGTCCTTCGGACGGCAAGAGGCCGGAGAAAGTCGCGCTTATACAGTGCGCGGGCTCCCGGACAACCAAGGGGGGCGTGGAGTACTGCTCCAAGTTCTGCTGCAAATACGGGATACGCATCGCGCGCGCCCTGTTCGACAGGAACCCGGAGATGAACATATCATTCATCTACATGGACCTCAGGACATTTGAACCCAGGTCCGAAGCGATCAAGTGGGCGCGCAGAAAGAAGAACGTGGCGATCTCCCAGGGGGTTCCCGGCTATATACAGGGAGCGGAAGGTGGCAATCTCGTCGTGCGCAGGACATCCCCGTTCGACGGAGCGATCGAAGACGAGGAATTCGAACTCGTCATTCTCAACATCGGCGGCCGCCCGAGACCGGAGACCAAGGTAATCGCGGAGCACTTTTCCCTTTCACTTGACGAGCACGGCTTCATCTCCCGGGGCGATCCAAACAGAGGAATATTCGTGGCCGGCTCCTGCAAGGCCCCCATGGATATCGAGGAGTCGTACGCCGATGGAAAGGCCGCGGCCATATCCATTATCAGCGCTCTGGGGGTGAAATGATGGCGAAAAAGGTTTGCGTCATTGTTTCCGACTGCAGCGCCTGCTCTGGCTTGTCAAAGGAGGACATGCTATCATTCAAATCACAGCTCCTGAAAGACCCGATTATTTCATCTGTCATCGGGGTGAGATCGCCGTGCATCAGGTCCGCGAGGCAGGAGCTGAAGAAGCTCTCGCTCGAGGGATGCGACAGGGCGATCATTGTCATGTGGTGTCCTCCGGCCTCTCAGGGGCTGGGAAAGGGAAGAATACTGCCGAGTCCCGTTGACCCGCATCTCGTGGAGATAATCGACCTCTCGATCGTTGCCCGGAAGAACGGCCAGAGCCAGCCCGGACAGATGACATCAGCGGTCCGTTCGAGGGCGGCCAAGCTCAGCCTTGCAGAACCGCTTAGAGAGAGAAAAATGAAATTCGCCGATCCCGCAATCGCAGTGATAGGGTCCGGTGATTGGGCAATCCAGGCGGCGGACAGGCTCGCGGCGTGCGGTCATAGGGTGAAGATGATTTCATCCGGAGATGTGTCGGAAAAGATTAACCGCAACGGACTGGAGATCATCGCGGACGCGGAACCAGAGGACATAGCAGGATATCCAGGCAACTTCACGATCCGTTATACCAAATCCGGCTCTGCCGGTGAAGCAACCGCGGCTGCCGTTCTTCTGGTCAGCGAGCGCATCGCCGCAGAACCGCGCATTCCTAAGTCCATCCCAGTCAGGTTCATCCCTCTGGAGAAATTCTCAGACCAGGCGGACCAAATGTCAAAGGCCAAAGGCATTGTATTCATGGACGATCTGCGTTCTATAGATCCATCGGCACCGTCTGTTGTACCCTCTTGGCACACCCTGCTTGAGGCCGCAAAAACGGCTGCGGCAGCCTCGCTTGCGAGCTCGGTAGCAGTCGTCGCAAGGGATGTCAAATCGACCGGTCTGCTCGAGCTGCTCTGGCGGGAGGCTGCAGATACTGGTGTCAAATTCATCAGGTACGATGACAAGTCCAGGCCCAGGCTCTCGAAGGACGGCAAGTCCATCCAGGTCAAGGACCTGGTATTGGGCGAGGTTCTGGACCTTCCGGCCGATACGGTAATCGCCCCGACCGTATCCAGACCATGGGAGAGGATTTTCGTCGAGAAGCTGTTCCTGCCTTCGGACTGGGATCTCAGGGCCAGGCAGCGCGGTCCCCAAAGGGGGCTCGCCCAATCGACCTGCGACGGGATATTCATGCTCGGCTACGCGGGATATAACGAGCCGTTCGACATCATCGAGCCGGAGCTGGGCTCAGTTCTGGTCGATGTGATCTCATACATTCGGCAGGGATTTCATGTCGCAAGAGGCGCGGTCGCCCATATAGATGAAGGTAAGTGCTCCGCGTGCTACACCTGTGTGAGAACATGTCCGTATCGTGCCGCGCGCATGAACGACAGCTGGAAGGCGGAGATCGTTCCGGAAAAATGCCTCGGCTGCGGGAACTGCGTTGCCGTCTGCCCCAGCCGCGCCATAGAGCTGAAGAACTGCACCGACGAACAGATACGCGCGCAGATATCCGCATCGCTACAGGAGGTGATCTCTTGAGCTCGAAGCTGAAGATCCTGGCATATGTGTGCGAGAACCATGCGGTGTCCGCCATCAGAGCGGCCTGCAGCTCGGGAGAATCGCTGCCCGATTCCATTCAGATCGTCGAGCTGCCGTGCACGGGAAGGGTAGAGACCGTTCACCTGCTCGAAGCCATCAGGGGAGGTGCAGACGGGGTCGTCGTCATCGGCTGTCTCGAGGAGAACTGCTACCACGACGCGGGACCGAAGCTCGCCCGCGGGCGAGTCGAACGGATCAAAGAAGTGCTTCAGGATATCTCGATCGAGCCGGAACGCGTCGAGATGATCAACGTGGCATCGGTGAGCGGTGCGAGGATCATGCTCAGGCTCAGGGAGTTCGAGAAGAAGCTCGCGGAGATGCCTGCATCGCCTTTTAAGGGGGCGATCAAGTGATTATTGGTGAGAGGAAGAAAGTAAGCGAAATCGCGGAGATGCTCGCCGGCAAGAAGAAGATACTCGTCTCAGGCTGCAGGACCTGCGTCGCAATATGCATGGCCGGAGGGGAGAAGGAGGTCTCAGAGCTCTCCTCCGCGCTGATGCTGATCTCTGACAGGGACGGGCTAGGCTGGAAGATGGAGGAGAACGTCGTTGAGCGCCAGTGCGAGAAGGAATGGGTTCGTGAGATCGACGATAAGATCAGAAACGCGGACGCGATCGTATCGCTCGCATGCGGTCTGGGCGCGCAGACGGTCGCGGACATGTATCCTGAGAAGGAGGTTTACCCCGGGCTCAATACGACCTTTCTGGGAGTTCCGGAGGAGCAGGGTGTATGGAGCGAGAAGTGCCTCGCATGTGGCGAGTGCATTATCCACACTACCGGCGGCATTTGCCCGGTGTCCCGGTGCGCCAAGAGCATGAGAAACGGCCCGTGCGGCGGTTCATCGAACGGCAAGTGCGAGGTCGACCCTGACACCGATTGCGCCTGGGTGGCGATATACGACCGCCTCAAGCTCCAGGGCCGACTCGATATGATGACCGACGTGATAGAGCCCAAGGACTGGTCGAAGAGCCATTCCGGCGGCAGAAGGAAGATCGTCAGGAAGGATCTGCTGATCCAACCGACGGACAGCTCCGGCAAGGAGGTGGTCGAATGAGCGAGCAGAGCAACCTGGAGAAGATACTCTCCTCCGGCAAATTCGCCGTCACCGCCGAGATCGGGCCCCCGAGGGGGGCTGACCCGACAGAAATGATCGAGCTGGCCCGTAAGATAAAGGGAAGCGCCGACGCGTTCAATCTCACTGATAACCAGACGGCCATCGTCAGGCTGTCGAGCATAGGCTCCGCCGTTCTTCTGATGAAGGAAGGCATCGAGCCAGTCATACAGATGACCTGCAGGGACCGGAACAGAATCGCCCTTCAGAGCGACCTGCTGGGCGCTTCCGCGATCGGCGTCAAGAACGTCCTATGCCTTACGGGCGACCACCACACCTTCGGCAACGAGAAATCCGCCAAGGGGGTGTTCGACCTCGATTCGATCTCACTGCTCAACACCTTCAAGAACATGAGGGATACGAAGAAGCAGCTCAGTGGGGAGGAGCTGGATTCCGCACCTAATATCTATCTGGGCGCCGCCGAAAACCCGTTCGCGACGCCGTACGAGTACCGCGCCATCAGGATGGCGAAGAAGGTGAAAGCCGGTGCCCAGTTCATACAGACCCAGGCCATTTTCGACCTCGACTGGTTCGAGCGGTGGATGGCGGAAGTGCGCAAGATGGACCTTCACGAAAAGGTCCACATATTGGGCGGGGTCATTCCCGTGAAGTCCGCCGGTGCCCTCAGGTACATGAAGAACAAGGTCCCAGGGATGATCGTCCCGGATGCGCTCATCGGGCGAATGAACAGGGCGGAGGACAAGAAAGAGGAGGGCATTCAGATCTGTATCGAGATGATCGAGAGGCTGAAGCAGATCGAGGGAGTACACGGAGTGCACATCATGGCCGTGATGTGGGAGCAGATCGTGCCGAGGCTCGTGACCGATTCGAAGCTCATGCCCCGGACCTCAGTCTGACCTTATCTGGCCATGGGACCACGGGTTCGCTAAGTTTATAAACCTGAGCCATATATTCCGTTGGCACTCTTCTTTTTAGGGTGCCTCAGATGACAGATTTGGAGGCACAAGAATTGGTCAAGATCAGAAGGGCTCTGGTTAGCGTATCTGACAAATCGGGATTGGTCGATTTTGCGAAAGGGCTGACGGAGCTAGAAGTCGAGATTTTATCAACGGGCGGGACCGCCAAGCTTCTGAGGGATTCCGGCATAGATGTCCAGAACGTTTCGGACGTCACCGGCTTCCCGGAGATCCTGGACGGCAGGGTCAAGACTCTCCATCCGAAGATACACGGCGGACTGCTCGCGAGGAGAGACCTTGACGATCATATGGGCGCCATTGAGAAGCTCGGGATCGAACCGATAGATATGGTGGTCGTCAACCTTTACCCTTTCGAGAAGACGATATCGAAGGCCGATGTCCCGATCGAGGAAGCGATCGAGAACATCGATATCGGGGGGCCGTCCATGGTGCGCTCCGCGGCGAAGAACCACCAGAGCGTCGCCGTCGTGGTGGATCCCACGGATTACGAGGACATATTGCAGGAGATGAAGGATAGCGGCGGTGAACTGCCCGAGCCCATCCTGAAGAAATTGGCGGTCAAGGCGTTCGCCCAGACCGCGGGATACGATTCCACGATCAGCAGCTACCTGCGGGAGAAGTTCACGGGCGAGACTTTCCCGCAGAGCCTGTCCCTCGGCCTCACCAAGCTGCAGGACCTGAGGTACGGGGAGAACCCGCATCAGAAGGCCGCCTTCTACAAGCTGGTTTCCGAGAGGGAGCGCCTCTCGATCGCTAACGCGACACAGCTGCAGGGGAAGGAGCTCTCATACTGCAACATACTCGATCTCGACGCGGCAATGGCCATCGTCGTCGACTTCCAGAAGCCGACCGCCTCGGTCATAAAGCACACGAACCCTTCCGGGGTGGCAAGCGCAGCTACCCTTTCAGAGGCGTTCAAGACGGCGTACGACGCCGATCCGCTCAGCGCGTTCGGATGCGTTGTCGGGTTGAACCGCAAGGTGGGCATCGCCACGGCGAAGGAGATCGCATCTCACTTCGTCGAGGCGGTCATCGCCCCGGATTACGAGGACGAGTCTCTGGAAGTGTTGGGCGAGAAGAAGAACCTCAGGCTGCTGAAGACCGGCACGCCGATTCAGAGGAGCAGCGAAGACGCTGGCCGGAGGGTGTTCTCCTATGTCCGGGGCGGCTTGCTCATCCAGACGGATCCATATGTCGAGATCAGCCGTAGCCAGCTAAAGGCAGTTACGGACAGAAAGCCGACCGAGATAGAGGTCGATGCGATGCTGTTCGGCGTCAAGGTCTGCCGGCATATCAAGTCCAATTCCATACTGCTCGTAAAAGGGGAGAGAACGGTAGGCGTGGGCGCGGGTCAAATGAGCCGAGTGGACGCGTCGACCGTCGCTGGCATGAAGGCAGGAGAGGATGCGAGCGGAAGCGTCCTGATCTCGGATGCCTTCTTCCCGTTCAGGGACGGCGTCGACGCGGCGGCCAAGTTCGGGGTCGCGGCCATTATCCAACCAGGCGGCTCCGTGCGCGACGAGGAGGTAATCCAGGCCGCGAACGAGAACGGAATGGCGATGGTCTTCAGCGGTGTCAGGCTGTTCAAGCACTGAGAAGAGCCGGGAAGCCGCTACTTCCCCTTGTCCATATTTTGTTTGTCTTCCCTGCTCCATAGTAGGGACGCTCCCCCCTGGGAGTCCAGCGACCCAATCTCCAGGGGAACCCATTTCGGTGTGATGTCGAGATCGTTCATCCGGCTGATACGGATGTATCTGGACATATGCTCGTCCACCTTCATCTCGATGAGCCCGTCGCATATCGACACGATCGCCTCCACCTGTTCCTGAACGTGCATCTCCCTGTGAAGCGTGATCGTGAGCGATCCCTTCTCCTTCGCGAGCGCGGACAGATGCCGTATGAATTCCAGGACATCTTCGGGTGAGGAGTATATATGCAGCGGCGAGAGCGAGTCGAAGATTATTCGTACTGGCTCGATGCAGGCATCTGCGACCTCCCTTATGGTCTCGAGGAGCATCGGCAGATTGCCCAGATCTGCGATCATCCTGCTCTCGTCCGACAATTTCTTGGAGCTGTAGCAGTCAATGAGGACGAAAGTCGAGCTCTCAGTCTGATCGGCTTTGACGCCGTTCAGAAGCAGCTGCTTTCTTATCAGGGACGCGGAGGTGTCCGCTTCCACGAAGACGACACTCTGGTCGTGCTTCAGGTAGAATGAGGCCAAATAGCTGCAGAATTCCAGCATGCCGGCGCCGGGTGTGCCCAGCACCAGCGCGGAGTATTTTTGTGGAAACATGGCTATCGACAGGCGTTGAAGTTTATACCGCGCGAAGCTCTCTACAGGATCGGGACAAGCCTGGGCCTGAAGTCGCCGGACTCTGGAGGGGTCATCGCGTACGGATGCGTGAACGGCTCCTCACCGCTTATCAGAGTGACACCGGAGATCTTGTCCATTCTTATGTGGTTGTGTGCGAGATCGGCCAGCTTGCTCAGGGATTTCGCTGACGGGGTCGCTATCCCCAGGAATATGCCTCCGGCGTTCACGAGTGCGGACAGATAGTCCATCATGCCGTCCAATACGTTCGGGCCGTAAATCGATTCGAGAGTGTCGAACCCGGCGACCGTCAGATACGGCTGCTGGGTCTCCTGGAGGGCGTATTGTATGTTCTGCCATTTCATGTCGACCGAGATGTTCTCCCCCTCCAACGACATCGCGTATTCCCGGTTTGCCCCCGTTGCGGCATGCGGCTCCAGTATCCTGACGTTCTTGCCGAACTGGTCCTCGGTGAGGAATCCGATTATCTCCTCCCGAGCGTCCTGGGCGCTGGTCTTCTTGGTCGGCACCCAGATGACACCCCTCTCGTGAGATGCGAAGCTGCAGATCATGGCCGCCTCGATCGAGGTCGTGGATGCGACCGGCACCCCCTTGCCCAGCTCCAGCAATACCAGGCTTCCCTTCCGTAGGCCACCGACGATGAGATCATCCAGGTCTTTCATGCCGGTGGAAACGATTTTCGAGGCCGGGTCCTGGATCTTCTCGAACGGGGTCGGATTATCCGGCTTGATATATCGCCAGTATTCGAATGTCCGGACCCTTCCGCCCAGAAGCGTGTATACATACTGCGGCTGCTTGATCTCGCAGCCCCGGAGCTTAAGGATATCCAGTACTCTGATTCTGCGCTCTCCCTGCCGCATCAGGCTGAGGTAAATCACGCCGTCGCCCAGGTAGTCCAGCAGCGGGTCGGGCGTTTCTAGGACATAGACGACATTGGTGCCGACGCTCTCGACGAGGTCCCTCTGGAGCGCGTTGATTATCTTCGAGGCGTTTACGCCGTACTTCTCCGAGAGAGCGTCGATGCTGTCTATCACGACCAGGGTTCTCTCTGGAAGAGCTCTGTCCACCACGTCGTACGCCATTTCGATCTCCGGCATCATTGACCCCACTGTGACGACGACCTCACCCTCGCCTCCGGGGGTGGCTGGCCCCTCGTCCCCGACCTCGATGTTTCCCTCGAGCTTCGCGAGCTCCCTTCTCGGTGAGGCCTTTCTTTCCGGCTTCAGCTCGTCCTTTATCTGGGCGAGGCCGAGCATGATCTTCTCCATGTCCATCTCCGCGTCCGCCTTCTTCCGGAGCTTCTTCCTGGCCTTGAGTATCTCTCCTTCCTTGATCTTCTCCTGCAGCCATGGAAACTGATTGAACAGGGATTGATCAGAAACACGTGTGGACATGTAATAGCTCTGCTGGACATGCGCCATTTCCTCGATCAGCTGCAGAGCTAATGTGGTCTTACCGGTGCCCGCCATGCCCCTTACGATCAGCGAGTGACCTCCCGGGCTAGACATGAATTTCAGTATCTCATTCGGAAAGGTTCTCGTCACCTGGCTTTCAGCCGTCATTTCAATTCCACCTCTTCATTTCATCGGACATTCAATCGCAGCATCTCACTCTTCGACCTCGCTCTCGTCGGTCCCTTCATACTCATTCTCGTCCCGTTCCAAAGGTCTGACGAGGCCGCCCACGCCTTCCTCCTCCGCTTCCGGCAGAAGCTTGATCTCCTTCCATTCTCCTCCGAAATCCTCTATCTGGCCGGATATCATCTGGAACCGGACCCTCAGCTTTCCGCCCTCGAAGAAGATGTAGGCGTTCTTCAGCATCGATTGGTACAGCATTATCCTCTTTCCCTGCTGTGTCAGCGCACGATCCACCGCCTTCAGCAGGCCAGCCTTTTCCAGCACATGAATCCTCCGGTAGCATGCCGCTATGGGTATGTCAAGACGTTTGCTCAGCTCCAGCGCGTGCTTGGGCTTTCTGGCGCACGCAACGAGTATCTTTGCGGCATATGTGTCCATTATGAGCCTGCATGCCTCTATGGGATCCAACTCGTACTGCCTCCGGACTAGTTCCTGTTCCGTACGGTCTGCCTTCGTGCCATTCTTGCCCCCTGAAGATAAAAGCACGTGGATTTACCAGCGCATGGGGAGGAGGCTGAATAGATATACTGACTAGAGGGCGTAAAGGGTTGCGGCCTTTTATCCTTTTTTCTCTTTTTCTCAGTATTGATAACCTGACACATCTGGGTTTTACGTTTTATTTGCGATCGCATCCGAACAGATACTAAATATCTGTAATCTCTTCGAAGCCGCATGGCGCGACCCAGGATCGAGTCGGTCGGTATGACTCGGTTTGGAAAGCGGGACGTTTCATTCCTGGATCTCATTGCCGAGTCGTTCGAGGACCTGTGTTCTCGCGCCGATTTCCAAGGTGCTGACGCCATATTCTTCGGCAGCATGAACCCGGAGGCGTTCTGCTCCGACGGCAACCAGGCGGTTGCCGTATCCGACCGTCTCGGACTCACCGGCCTTCCGTCCATAAGGGTCGAGACGGCATCCTCTACCGGCGCGGCCGTGATTCAAGAGGGGGCCAGGGCGATCATCTCTGGACAATACGAGAGCGTCCTTTGCATTGCAGCGGAGAAGATGACGCACCTGGAAACGCGGAAAACCACGAAGATACTCGCTGAGGTGATCGCGCCATCTGAGCGTATGTACGGTGCCACAATGCCGGCTCTGGCCGCCCTCATCACGAGGCGATACATGCACGAATACGGGATGACGAGGGAGGCGCTCGCGAAGGTCGCCGTCAAGAGCCATGCAAACGGTGTCCTCAACCCGTACGCACACTTCCAGAAGAACATCGACGAGGGCAAGGTGCTCGGCTCTAAGGTCGTCTCCGATCCGCTCACGATATACGACTGTGCCCCCATCTCTGACGGTGCGTGCTGTGCAGTTCTGTCCTCGACAAGGGGGCCGGTAAGAATAATTGGCGCCGGCCAGAGCACGGACACCCTTGCGGTTGCCGACAGGCAGACGCTGACTTCGTTCTCGGCGACAAGAAGAGCGGCTGCCAGAGCCTTCGATGCCGCCGGAATCAGTCCTTCCGATATCGATGTCGCGGAGGTTCACGACGCCTTCACCTCATTCGAGATAATCGGCACGGAGGACCTGGGGTTCTTCGAGCCGGGGCAGGGATGGCGGGCCGTGGAGTGCGGCGCCACGGAGCTGAACGGCGAGCTCCCGGTCAATCCGTCAGGCGGATTGAAGGCCCGCGGCCACCCCGTCGGCGCGAGCGGGCTCGCGCAGGCAATAGAAATATTCTTGCAGCTCAGCGGAGATGCGGATGGCAGGCAGATAGACGCCAGGCATGGGCTCGCGCAGAGCCTGGGGGGCTTGGCAAACAACAACTTCGTGACAATAATGGAGGCGGTTGATTGATAAACGGCTCGGAATGCAGGTGCGGATTCAGGACGATCTCGATCAGGCCCTCGTGCCCCATCTGCGGGAAGATGATGGTGCAGAAGGAGTTCCCGGACGAGGGCAGGGTTCTATCCTACACGCGGCTTCAGGTACCTCCCGAGGGTTTCAATGTCCCACTCGACCTCGCGATGATCGAGCTACAGGAAGGCCCGAAGCTCGTATGCTGGACGGAATCCGAACTCGAGATCGGCCAGATGGTGGAGGTCTATCTGGATCAGAACATGTTCAAGTGCAAACCCCTGTCCTGAATATCACCTGAACGGAACAGCCTCGATATTCATCACGGAGAAATCGCCTCCGAGAGAGGATATCTTGTTTCTCACGAGTTCCTCGAACGCCTCATGCTCGCACTTGCAGCCACTGATATCCGCGATGATCTCGTACAGCATCTTCTGGTAGTAGACGAGCACCTGGGTATATCCTGCAAGTATGTTGATCTTCTCCCCGGACATCGCGTTGGATATCTCGTAGACGGACCCGGGCTTGTCCGGGATCGTGAACTTCATCCTCCAGAGATCGGTTTCGTCCGCAAGGAACGAGATTGACAGTATCCAGGATTCGGTATCGCCTATCAACATGACCGGGGCGTCCCTCTTCCCGAAGAAGTTCAGGTATGCTTCCGGAAGCCGGAGCGCGCCTTTCTCGATCACGGTCACGTTCTTCTCCATCTTCCTGAGGGCGCGGGTCGTTATCGCGGGATTGTCCGCCGCGAACCCCTTAGTATATCTCTCCGCCAGGTTGGAAGGCTCGGTCACGATCGAATCGATCAGAGAAATCGACGAGTCCTGGGCCTCCCTCGCCTCCGCGAACTCCCGCTCGAGGCTCTCTCGGTCGCCGAAGAAGGAGAGGTCTACCAGCATCACCCAGGTCATCGCGACCGATGGCATGAACGATACGCTCTCGGAGTTCAGGATATCGATGTTCCTCGTCTTCAGGAACCTGGCGCACTGCGCGAGCGACCCGGGGACGTCCTTGATCTGGAAGGTGACATAGCATATCTCCCTGTAGTTCTCCGGGCCGAACGGCGATATGACTACTTCGTACGAGGACGATCCCCCGCTCTCGTACCTGAACATGGTCGTGAAGACCTCGCTTTCGTCAAGAAGGCCAAGGGGCTCCGCGATCTTGTCCCCGATGGCGATCTTGCCGTCCCTCATCATCTTGAAATCCCAGAGCTTCATCTCACGGAACCTCCGTGGCCCGCATAAGTGATAGAAGTTAATAATTGCTTTCCAAGCATGGGGAAAAATATTATTTTTTAGAAAATATATATCTTATTGGACGTCGGTTCGTGAGCCCGGTCCAGTACCCGCACCGGGAGCACCTGTAGCCGAGGTTGATCGATCCGCCGTACACCGTGAGGTTCCTGATCCGCTTCATCTTGACGCCGCACACTGGGCATTCGTTGGAGGCGGTCTTCTTCTCCGAGTCCCTGGCGATGATATTCACCTTGACGATTCCCCGGTCGATCGCTATCCTCCTGACCCGCTCCTCCGTCACCGAGAAGTCGGGGTCCGTAGACTTCAGCTCCTTCAGCACTAGCTCTGCCAGCCTCCTCTGGGAGTTGACGACTCCACGTCTTGAAATCGCCATCCTTACGGCGTCTGCCACCTCCTCGTCGCTGGGGAGCTTGTAGGACATACGAAGGGTGAATCCACCTAGGCCGTAATATTTTATTGGCCCGCCCCTGCCCTGGAAGTAATCCTGATTCTCACCGCTATCGACGGCGTTGGCCGCCGGTCAGTACCTGGGAAACCAATAAATCCCATTATATCATCGAAATGCCGTTGTCTGAAGGTTGCATGCTGATGAGAAAGCGGGTCATAATTATGGGGGCTGCGGGCAGGGACTTCCACAATTTCAACGTCTACTTCAGGGAAAACCAGCTCTATGAGGTCGTGGCCTTCACTGCCACTCAGATCCCGAACATTGAGGGGAGGCGCTATCCGAAGGCACTCGCGGGGAAGCTGTACCAGGAGGGCATACCGATTTACAAGGAGGATCAGCTGCCTGGACTGATTGACGAGCTGGGTGTAGAGCAGGTGATTTTCGCATACAGCGACATTTCCCACGAGGACCTGATGCACAAGGCCTCGGGCGTCCTCGCGAAGGGAGCCGACTTCAGGATGATGGGCGGCAACCAGACCATGCTCAAAGCCCAGGTCCCGGTGATCGCAATATGCGCTGTCAGGACCGGGAGCGGCAAGAGCCAGACAACGAGAAAGGCGACGAAGATACTGAAGAAGAATAAGCGAGTGGTCGTTGTCAGGCATCCGATGCCTTACGGGGACCTGGAGAAGCAGGCGGTCCAGAGATATGCGAAGATGGAGGATCTCGACAGTCACGAGTGCACGATCGAGGAGCGAGAGGAGTACGAACCGCATATCGAGAACGGGATAATAGTTTACGCCGGCGTGGACTACGAGAAAATACTTCGCCAGGCAGAGAAGGAGGCGGACATTATTGTTTGGGACGGCGGGAACAACGACACCCCGTTCTACAGGCCAGATTTACACATAACGATGGTCGATCCGCATCGTCCCCGGCACGGTATGACCTATCATCCTGGTGAAACGAACCTAAGGCTTGCGGATGTCATCATTATGAACAAGATGCAGACAGCGAACCGAGAGGAGATACTGGCTGCTAGGGAAACGATCTCCATAGTCAATCCCAGGGCGATCCTTATCGAGGCCACTTCTCCGATTAAGGTCGAGAAATCCGAGATGATCAGGGGCAAGAGGGTACTAGTCATCGAGGACGGGCCGTCTGTGACGCACGGAGGCCTTTCATTCGGCGCTGGGCTCATCGCGGCAGAGGATAACGGCGCCAGGGAAATCGTGGATCCCAGAAAATTTGCAGTCGGCTCGATCAGGCAGGCATTTTCCGACTATCCACACATGAAAAAGGTGCTGCCGGCAATGGGCTACGACAGGGAGCAGATACGGGAGCTGGAGGAAACGATAAACGCGTCGGACTGCGATATCGTCGTTTCAGGAACACCGATTGATTTGAACCGTGTACTTAAGGCGAACAAGCCCATAATCCGTATCAGATATGAGCTCGAGGAGATTGGACATCCTGATCTCGAAGAAGTGCTTTTACGTTTTATTAAATGAATGAATCCTGGGGCAAAGGGTTTATTCGAATCTTATTCGCATTACCCTCTCGACCCCAGGCCAAATTGCGGGAGTGGCTGAGTTGGACAAAAGCGCGGGACTTAAGGCCCTTCGCAGGAAGGGGTAGGATATCCCGTCTCGCAGGAGTCCGAGGGTTCGAACCCCTCCTCCCGCACCATTAATACACTAAGGAGACTTCTCCAAATTGCAGATCTTGGAATACCTCAATGCCAGCAAGATAATGGTTGTGAGACGATTGAGTAATAATTTCAGGTAGTGACCTAATTCATACCGCATAATGGTGCATTAAAAATTCGTGCCATGTCCATAGGTGGTCCGTTACTCCCTCTATCATTGCCGGTGAGTTTCCTCTTTTGAAGTTGTTTATGAAGTTCCAGTAGAACTGGAACAGGTGGAGTGAGTTTTCTAACTTCCGTTTGTGTTTCGAGAAGCATTTGGTTTTTCGCGATAGTCTGCCGTTCCGTTCTCGTAGTATTCCGTTGAAGTTTTCGACATTTGTTGTTTCAATATCCGTTGGGTCCGGGTTGCCGCAGATGATTCGTTTTTCCTTGTCAACGACTCTTCCCCTTTCTCTTATTTTTACAAGCTGGCCATAGTTCACACACGTCTCTGCATAGTACTCTGGAAGAACATAGGCGTAGTCGTCGTTTCCATCTGTGAATATGGTTATCTTGTTGGTCGGAAAGGGTAGTTCTGTCCTCTCGTATAGTTTCTCTATCACGATGTTGCATGTTTCTCGGGTCCACTTTCCAACAGCAAATGCTACAAAGAAGTATGTGCGTCTTGTTATGCAGGTGTATATCCAGGCATCACCTTCTTCAGACCGAGTTGGGCTGTCGTGCTCAACCTTCTTCTGTTTTTTTTAACAGTAGACCACAACTCATCACACTCAAACTGAGTTAGACCCAGATCCCGTATGAGATGATCGTTCACCCGTTCCGCATGCTCGGCCAAATCCTCCAACAACCTGCCAATAGTATCCCGATGATGACCGGTAATCCGCTCGATACTGCGTATACCGTTCTTCTCCACCAAAAGTTTGCATATCCGGATTATCTCACTCTCGGGCAACTGTTTCCGATAGAGTGGTGTATTTGCGGTTTCAACAAACCATGTATGACAATGGTTGCAATAATACTGTTGATGGCCAGCACGATTCTTACCACGTTTCACAATGTCCTTTCCTTTTTCCCTCAAAAAATATCTGCATTTGTAATTCTGGCACGTAATATCAATCTCACTCCGAGGTCTAGCCACACTGCATCCCAATGCTGGAATACATATCCCATATATTAATTATGCGGTCTACTTAAGGACAGTACCAAAAATTCTTAAACCCCAGAAAAATCAGATTATTTATCCAGCGCTTGCTCGAACTCTTCCTCTATTATACGGTAGAAGTACCAATCCAGACGTTTCCCGCCCATCTGCTCATAGAAATCTATCGCGACCCTGTTCCAGGTGAGGACCGTCCATTCGAGTCTTCCGCAGCCCCTCCTCATCGCCTCCTTCAGACAGAATCTGAACATCTCCTTGCCGATGCCCTTCTTTCGAGCATTTTCCAGCACGAAGATGTCCTCGAGGAAAAGCGTCGGCTTCCCGAGGAATGTGGAGTAGGTGAAGAAATAAGTGATGTAGCCAACTGGCTTGTCATCGGAGTAGGCGAGGAACGCTTCATAGGGAGGATTTTCGGATAGGGCGTCTCTCTCGAGCCTTTTTTTCGCCTTTTCATCCGGGGGATCGAGCTTCTCGAAGTGCGCCAATTGATCTATCAATCTTAGAAGATCTTTGATGTTGCCACGCTCAACTCTCCTGATATCGACTACTGGGTTCGCATTCTCACCTTCCTAGGTTATCTATGATAATGCTATTGAATTCTTTCTCAGTATTCTCATCGTGCTGATGCTTATTACAACAACTGCCTTGAATAAAGTCGTAGAAAAAGATTAATCCTCAGCGGTGTCTCCCTTCACGAGGAGGAATCGTTGTGTGGCGGGTCAGCGTCAGGAAATCGGTCTGCGTTCTCACGATAGCGATATTGACATTTTCCGTACTGCCGATGATCAGCTCCGGCGAGTACGACTGGGGTGAGGAATTTCTTCTGTCCTTCGAGGATGTCAAATACTTTGACCTAGCGATGAACGATGATGGAAAAGGAATTGTGGTCTGGTCGATTTACGATGACCCAGTATCCTTCATCTATTCGATGCGATACAATGCGGACACCGGGTGGGACGAGAGCCCCACCGATGTATACGCGAATGCCTTCACGGTCAACGAATTGAAGGTGGCGATCGATGACGAGGGGAACGCCATAGCCCTCTGGAGAGAATGGGGAGCGATAAACAGAGTTTGTGCCAGCTATTACGAGTACGGCAATGTCTGGGGACCATTTGAATCGATAAGACCCGATCCCTCTCCACCCGCCTCATCACTGGGAATAGAAATGGACGACGGCGGCAACGCGATCGCTGTCTGGATGCAGAGCGAAGACGGCTATGAAAGCGTCTTCGCCAACAGATATCTGGACGGTGTCGGGTGGGGCACTCCGACCCTTCTCGAGAACCAACCAGGAGAGGCCTCCCTTCTCAATATGGCGATGGACGCCGATGGCGACGCCCTCGTTGTTTGGCGTCAATATAATGTGACCGATTACAATGTGAGATATAACACATACAATGTCACCGATGGATGGGGCATCTCGGATACATTCCCGGACACCCTGGGGTTTCTCACAAATGTCGAATTGGCCGGTGACGATGACGGCAACGCAATGGCGATCTGGCGTTATTACAACACAACGAACTACGACCTATTCTATCGATCATATACAGCGGGGGTCGGCTGGCAAAGCATAGGATTAGTGGAAGACAGCCCGGATAGCCCGTACTATCCAGAAATAGCAATGGGCGGCAACGGCAGGGCAATCGCGGTTTGGCAGCAACAGGACGGATCGTTCCAACATGTCTTTGCATGTCGATTCATCCCCGGGTCCGGATGGAGCGCTCCCGAGCGCATAGAGTCCAACCGGGGGGATGCGAATCTTCCGCAGATCGCGATGGACAGCAGCGGCAACGCGATCGCCGTCTGGGCTCAATATTACGGGGAGCAGAAGAACCTATGGGGAAACAGGTACGAAGTCGGTACGGGATGGAGGACCGCCCTGCTCCTAGAGGATAACCATCTCGGGAACGCGATGGAATCGCTCGTAGAGATGGACGACGACCTCAATGCGATCGTCATCTGGAGACAATATTACGAATGGGAAAGTGACATCTGGGCCCTGACTCCCGATTTCAAGCCCCCGGTCATCAACATCAATTCGCCCTCTAACGGCAGCACGGTCGAGACCCCGGTTATCACAGTCTCGGGCACAACCGAGCCCGGGGCTTCGCTTATTATCAACGGCATCAATGTCGCAGTGGGATCGAGCGGTGCGTTCTCCTTCGAGCTAGGGCTGTCCGAGGGGAACAACACGATCTCCGCCACCGCAACCGACGGAGCGGGCAATCGAGCGACTGTCCAGGTTATGGTGAGTTATGCCGATCCAGTTGCCGGTCTTCAAGATGAGCTGTTGAATCTCAGGAACGAGCTGAACGAGACGATGAGCGAGCTGAACTCGACTCAGGATCAGCTGAACTCAGCCGAATCCGAATTGGATAAAATCGATTTCTGGAGAATGCTCTCGATCGGCGGGATGATCGCCGCCATCGTAGCGCTCATCGCGGCGCTCATCGCCATGCTCATGGCGTTCAGGCAGAGGAGGGAGAGCGGCCGCCTGGAGTCCACGAAGGGTCGCAAGCCTCCAAAGGGCGCCGCCCCCCACGCGATGCCCCAGGCTCCCGAGGCACCGGCGG
>OMKS01001477.1_pt1 | contig 20803 bp, 21 predicted proteins | sample 1674721 | NCBI WGS metagenome assembly OMKS01 (sample SAMN06264996, study PRJEB25208) | sediment metagenome | isolation source: hot spring sediment | place: USA: California | collected 2014-09-02
TTTCAAGCAGAAGACGGCATACGAGATCTAGTACGGTCTCGTGGGCTCGGAGATGTGTATAAGAGACAGGTCCAGACCCTCGCCGCTGTTGCGGCCTTCGCCCGCGGGTCGACGCGGATCACCGGCATCGCCCACCTGAGGTATAAGGAGAGTGACCGGATCGCGGCGATCGAGCGGGTGCTCGGCAGCGTCGGCGCCCGCGTGGCGGTGGAGGCGGACGCCGTCACCATCACTCCCGGCCCCCTGCACGGTGCGACGGTGGACCCGGAGAACGACCACCGCACGGCGATGAGCGCCGCCGTGATCGGCCTTGGCGCCGGCGGGGTGCGCGTGGCAGGCGCCGGGTGCGTGGAGAAGTCGTTCCCCCAATTCTGGAATGTTCTGCTGGAGGCCGGGCTCCTATGAAGGTGGTGCTGACTGGATACCGGGGCACGGGCAAGACGACCGTCGGCAGACTGCTCGCCCGCCGTCTCGGTCTCCCGTTCATCGATACCGATGCCGAGATCGAACAGCTGGCCGGGGCTTCGATACCGGCGATCTTTGCCTCGGTCGGGGAGAGCGGGTTCCGGGCGCTGGAACGCCGGGTGATCGCAGGGCTTTCCAATGTCGAGGGCGTGATCAGCACCGGCGGCGGAGCGGTGCTCGACCCGGCGAATGTCGCCGCCCTCAGAAAGGGGGGGACCATCGTCCTCCTCGAAGCCTCCGCAGAAACGATCTGCGGACGGATCGGCGGTTCCGCCCGCCCGCCCCTCACCGCCCTCTCGCCTGAGGAGGAGGTAGGGGCGCTTCTTGCGGTGCGCCGCCCCTTCTACCGTCGGGCGGCCGATTTCTGCGTCGATACCGGTACATCTCAGCCTGGCGATGTCGCCCTCGCCGTGCTCGCCCTCCTCAAGGGGCGGCGGCGCGACGGGGCAGGCTTTGCCGGGTTCGAGATGCCCGAAGGCGAGGCCGGGCGGCTTGCGGCCATCCGGGACACGACCCGCCTCTATGCGATCGCCGGTCACCCCTGTCTCCACAGCCGGAGTCCTCCGCTCTGGAACGCCCTCTTCGAGCGCTACGCCGTCGATGCGCACTACACTTGGCTCGGGCACCCGGACTTCGGGGCGATCCTGCAGGGGGCACAGGCCCTCGGCGTGCAGGGACTCTCGGTGACGATCCCGCACAAGGAGGCGGCCCTCGCCGCGGCCGATCTGGCCGATTCCCATGCGGAGGCGATCGGTGCCGCGAACACTCTCCTCCTCCGGTGCGGTGAGGTCTCGGCCTCGAACACCGACTGGACCGGTGTGCGCCGCCCGCTGGAGGAGGTGCCGCCCGGCCCGGCGGTCGTGCTCGGCGCCGGGGGTGCAGCGGCCGCCGCCGTCTACGCCCTCCTGGACCTCGGGTGCGAGGTGACGGTGCTCGCCCGGAATGTGGATGCGGCAAAGGTGCTCGCCTCCCGTTTTGACTGCGGTGCCGGCTCTCTCCGGGATTTTGGACAGATCAAGCCGGCGATCGTCGTCCATGCCACGCCGGTCGGGATGGCGGGCGATCCCCGCTCGCTTCTCTCCCCCGGCGATCTCGACCCCTCGATGACCGTCTTCGACCTCGTCTACACCCCGGCAGAGACCCCGCTCCTGCGGGCGGCCCGGGCCCGCGGCTGCCTGACGATCCCGGGCACCGAGATGTTTGTCTATCAGGCCTGCGAACAATTCCTCCATATGACCGGCATTGCGGTGGAGCCGGAAACCGTCAGGGGGGTGCTTGAAGAATGAACACCTTCGGGCGGATCTTCCGTGTCACCACCTTCGGGGAGAGCCATGGCCCGGCGATCGGCGCTGTCGTCGACGGCTGCCCTTCCGGCGTCCCGCTCTCTGTGGCCGATATTCAGCCCCTGCTCGATCGCAGAAAACCGGGCGGCCCCCTCTCCTCGCCGCGCGCCGAGGCCGACGAGGTGGAGATCCTCTCAGGCGTCTTTGAAGGATTGACGGCCGGCACCCCGATTGCCCTCCTGATCCGGAATCAGGACGTGCGGAGCCGGGATTATGACGCCCTCAGGGACATCTTCAGGCCCGGTCATGCAGACTATTCCTACCTGATGAAATACGGTCGCCGCGACCACCGCGGCGGCGGACGGAGTTCTGGCCGGGAGACGGCCGCACGGGTGGCGGCCGGTGCGGTGGCGCTGGCCGTCCTCAGGGGTGAAGGGGTTTCGATCGCCGGTTCAGTCCGTGAAGTGCACGGCAAAACCGGCCCTGCGGAGATGGAGGCCGAGGTGCGGGCTGCGCAGGCACGCGGTGACTCGGTCGGCGGGATTGCCGAGGTGCGGGCCACCGGTGTCCCGGCCGGTCTCGGCAGCCCGGTCTTTGGAAAACTCGATGCCGCCATCGCCGGCGCCATGATGGGGATCGGGGCGGTGAAGGGCGTCGAGATCGGGGAGGGCTTCGGTGCCGCCCGCCTCTCCGGCTCGGAGAACAACGATGAAATGGACGCTGCGGGTTTCCTCTCCAACCACGCCGGCGGCATCCTCGGCGGGATCTCGACGGGTCAGGAGATCGTCGTCCGCCTGGCGGTGAAGCCGACGCCGTCGATCGCCCTCCCGCAGAGAACCGTGGATGTCCGCGGGGAGGAGCGGGAGATCGCGATCGGAGGGCGGCACGACCCCTGCATCGCCTTCAGGCTCGTGCCGGTAGCGGAGGCGATGCTCGCCCTCGTGATCGTCGACGCCCTGCTGGAGGGGCGGGCGTATGGCTGGAGCGTTACCGGGCAGATGGGGAGATAACCCCGTCTGTTCTCCCGGAAGTTCTAGGGGGTCTTTTCGTCGGATTTTTTCTGTGATTTTCCGGGAGAACGATCTCACGCTATAGCCGCGAAAAGAGGCGAAGTTGCTGGGAGCAGACCCAGGCTTCGTTTTTTCGCGCCTTCGGGTGGACAGGCGGTCGTTCTCTTCGTGAGGGTTTCTGCGAGATGAACGAGGGGTGCAAAAAATGGGTCTCTGCTGGTGCCCCTCTATTTCCTGGAAGAATGATGAGAGAGTGATTCAGTGATAGATAAGCAGTTCTTTCAGCTGCTGCAGTTCCCTGATGTCGTACTGCCCTTTTGCCGTCGGGGTGCCGATGTGGCAATAGACCATCTCCGACCCGAAGAACGGGAGGAAGGTCCGGGCATACCTGAATTCTGCCCCCTGGACGCTCGTGATCACCGGCTTCTCTACATCGAGCGTGAAGGCGAGGAGGTCGAGGAGATCGCGCTGAGACGAGGGCGTGACCGCGATCTTCGGAATGTCTCCGAAGGACCTGAGGTCGCGCTCGATCGCCTTCAGGTCGTCGGGAGGGGGCATGTAGGTGATATGCGCCGATGCGATGACCTGGAGGTGCTGGTAGCGTATGAGGGGGGCGAACCGCCTGAACCGCCGTTCCACGTCCACGTAGTCCACGAGGTCGAGGAAGGGCTGAACGATCGAGAACCAGCGGTCGGGGTCGCCGGTGAAGGTGCCCCCCTCCTCCTGACTCCTCAGGGTGGCGATGAGAGGGGCCGCGCACGCCTTGCTGCACCCGGCCATCGCCGTTGAAAGGTCTTCATCCATGAGATCGAGCCTGAGCTCGATAAGATCCGCCCCGAGGGCCACCGCTTTCTGGATCTCGTCAGGACTCGTCAGTGAGACGACGATCTTCATATGCTCAGGTATCAGACGCTCACGGGTTATATGCCTGTCCCTGCATGACAGATTATTCGGCGCCGAACTCGTCGCAGGCGTCGATCACATACCTGAGATAGGCCATCGACGGTCCGCCGCCCATCAGGACCGCCATGAATCCGGCCTCCATGATCTCCTGCCGTGTTGCCCCGGCCTCGATCGCTGTCTTTGCGTGGATGGCGATGCAGAACGGGCAGTGTTCGGCGACCGCGAGGGCGACGCCGAGGATCTCTTTGTACTTCTCCGGCAGGGCGCCCTCTTTTGCGGCTTCATGCGCAAATCCTGCAAAGGCATTCCAGAGCGCGGGGTCGAACGCTGCCACATCTTTATCTTGTGGGGTAAAGGGGTGGAGCAGGAAGACCCCCGGCCTTTAGGCCGGGGATGAAAGCGGAACCCCTTTTGACATGACCGATCTACAGCAAACTATTTATTATTGTATATTCTGCAATTACGTGTATGCTTCAAGCCTACACGTATCGGATGTATCCTAATCGGGAGCAGGTTGCATCCCTCATGCAGCACATCCATGCCTGTCGGTTTGTGTACAACCATTCTCTGGAGCAGAAGATCCGGGCATATGAACAGGAAGGTCGAAAACTCTCCTGTTTCGACCTGAACAACCGTCTTCCTGCGCTCAAAGAAGCGCACCCGTGGCTCAAGGATGTTAACGCTCAGTCGCTCCAGAGTGCAAACAAGAACCTCGACAATGCTTTCACCCGATTCTTCCGTGAGAAGAAAGGTTTTCCGAAGTTCAAGTCGAAGAAGAACCCGGTACAGTCCTTTCAGGTGCCTCAGCACTACCGCGTGGACTTCGATGGGGGACGAGTCAAATTCCCGAAGATCAGTGGGATTAAGACCACGTTTCACCGGAAATTCACCGGAAAGATGAAGTATGCCACCGTTTCCGTGACTTCAACGGGGAAATGGTGTGTCAGTATCCTTATCGATGACGGGAAAACCGAACCTGAACCTGCACCGTTCTCCCTGAACTCTACAATCGGGATCGATGTCGGGCTGAAGGACTTCGCAACCCTCTCGACCGGGGAGAAGATCGAGAATCCACGCTACCTGAAGGCATCTCTCCAGAGGTTGAAGGTGCTCCAACGCCGGGTGTCCAGGAAGGTGAAAGGGTCGAAGAACCGGGAGAAGGCAATCCAGCGACTTGCCCGGTGCCATGAAAAGATCGCCAACCAGAGAGACGATTTCCTGCACAAACTCTCTTTTCGAGTTGTGAGCGAGAACCAAGCCATTGCAGTGGAATCTTTGAACGTTGGCGGGATGATGAAGAATCATCGTCTGGCACAGGGGATAGGGGATGTTTCGTGGCGTACGTTCTTCTCGATGCTGGAGTACAAATGTCGGAAGTATGGGAAGACTCTCCTGAAGATCGGGAGATTCGATCCCTCCTCGAAGATCTGCAATAATTGTGGGTATCTCAAGCGGGATCTTGCCCTCTCTGAGAGGGAGTGGATCTGTCCTGATTGTGGTATTCATCATGACCGCGACATCAACGCGGCGATCAATATCAAGAAGTTCGCCCTGCAAGAGCAGAACCTTGTCGGGGTATCAGGCGCGGAACGCGCCATTGAGCCTGTGGACTCGCCTCAATAGAGGGAGGATGAAGCAGGAAGCCCCGGCCTTCAGGCCGGGGTAGTTCACTTGTTTGCTGGATCTCTCTGAGGTATTCGGTGATTCCGGTCATGCTATCTGGTTGATATTGCGTTCGACGGCCGATATAGGTTGCCCGCAGCCGCCTGAAAGGGCTATATTCGCGCCGCCCCCATACTTCCCCACGAAATTCGCAGAGATCCCTGAACTCCTCGCGCCCGCGGGCTCGATGGAGGCGCTCGTCGCCGCAGTAGCGGCCGGAGCCGATGCGGTGTACCTCGGCGGCACGCGTTTCTCGGCGCGGCGGTATGCGGCGAACTTTGACGACGCCGCATTGAAAGAGGCGGTGGACTACGCCCATGCCCGCGGCGTGGCGGTGCACGTGACCCTCAACACCCTGGTCCACGACACCGAACTCCCGGCGGTTGCAGCGTATCTCCTCTTCCTCTACGAGATCGGGGTGGACGCCGTCCTCGTCCAGGACACCGGGGTGCTCGCCCTTGCCCGCCGGATCGTCCCTGACCTTGCCGTCCACGCCTCGACCCAGATGACCGTCACTTCTGCTGAGGGGGTGCGGTGGGCGGCGGCGCAGGGGATCGGCCGCGTGGTGCTCGCCCGCGAACTCGGTCTCGAGGAGATCGAGGGGATGCGGCCGGTGGTCGAGGAGACCGGCGTTGAACTGGAAGTCTTTCTCCACGGCGCCCTCTGCTATGCCTACTCGGGCCAGTGCCTCCTCTCGTCGCTGATCGGGGGGCGGAGCGGGAACCGGGGTGCCTGCGCCCAGCCCTGCCGCAAGCCCTACACCCTCCTGAGGGGTGCGCCCGACCGCTACGGCCGTCCGACTGATCTGCGCCCGGTCCGGGGCGCCGGCCCCTACCCCCTCTCCACAAAGGACCTCTGCCTCTACCCGATCCTTGGCCGTGTCGTCAGGGCGCCGGTCGCCTCTCTGAAGATCGAAGGGCGGATGAAGTCTCCGACCTATGTGGCCGCCGTCACCGGGATCTACCGCCGGGCCCTGGACGCGATTTCTGGGGGGCGTTTCGTTCCCTCGGCCCGGGACGAACTGGACCTCGCCCTCGCCTTCACCCGCGGCTTTACCACCGGTTATCTCTCGGGCGTCCGGCACCGCGATGTGATCGGTCCGGAGCGCCCTGACAACCGTGGGGTGGCCGTCGGGAAGGTGACGGCGTTCTCGTACAGTCTGATGGAGGCGACGGTCGCCCTCGACGGCCCGCTCGTTCCCGGCAACGGCGACGGCCTTGCCGTCACCTCCCCCGGAGGCTCCTTCGGGCTTGTGGTCCGCGGCACCCCGAGGGTCCGTGACGGTCTGATCCGTTTGAGGACTCCTGAAACTGCAGCGGTGGGCGCCGTTGTCTCGATCACCAGGTCTGCCTCCCTCGAAGAACGGGCCGCGGAGACGATCAGGCTGGGGCGGCAGGCGGTGCGGATCGACGCGGAGATGGAGTGGGAAGAGGACGGCACGCCGGTGATCGAGGCCGTCTGCACCCCGCCGCGCCGCGCCGCCGTCCGGGTGCAGGTGCGCGCCCCAGCCCCGATGGGGCCGGCCCGCACCCGTCCGCTCGCCGCCACCGATATCGCCGACCACCTGAAAAAGACCGGCGGCACCCAGTTTTTCATCGGGGATCTCGCCCTGCACTATCCTGGCGGGCTCTTCGCCCCGCCCTCCTACCTGAACGCCCTCAGGAGGGGCCTCTTCGAAGCGGCCGAAGAGGCTCTTCGGGCGGAGGCCCGCCCCTCACCCGATGCTCTCGACGCCGCCCGGCGGCGATATGAGGAGGCACTCCCTGAGATCGCCGCGGAAGGGGGGTGCCCGTCACCCGTCCCCCCGACACTCTCCGTCTATACCGACACCGTCGAAGGGATCGGGACCGCCGGCGCCGCCGGCGCCGATCGCATCTATTTCGAGCCGGTCGAATGCACGGGAGAAATTCTCTCTCACGCGGCAAAAACTGCCGGTCGCATTCCCCTCGTATGGGTATGGCCCGGGATCGCGCGTCGCTCCTTCCTCGCCGCTGCCCTGCCCCTGCTTGATACGCCCGGCATCGCCGGGGTGATGGTCTCAGGTCACGGCTGCGCCGGCGCCGTCAGAGAGCGTTCGCCTTCCATGCCACTTTTCGGCGGGGCCGGGCTGAACGTCTGGAACCACCTCGCCGCCCTCAGCCACACCGGCTTTACCGCCCTCACGCTCTCCCCCGAGGTCTCAGGGGCGGATATCAGGGACCTCATTGCCCGCCTTCCCCCCGGTTCCCCCGTGATGGAGGTCGTTGTGCAGGGGACGACCGAAGCGATGGTCACCGAGGACTGCCCCCCGGCTACCGCCCTCGGATGCCCTGCAGGCTGCAGCGGCGATGCATGGGCCCTGCGTGACGGCCGCGGCCGGATCTTTCCGGTGCGGACTGACAAAGAGTGCAGGGCGCATATCGGCAACGCCGTCGAGACCTGCCTCATCGACCACCTCCCGGCGATCCTCGCCGCCGGCGTCGGCGGCGTCGCCGTGGACGCCCGCGGCCGCGGGGCCGCCTATGCCGGGGAAATGACGGCGATCTATCGCGAGGCCCTCGACGCGGCGGTGCGTCCCCGGGAGGGTGCTCTCCTCTCCCGCCTCAAAGAGGAGGCAAAAAAACGTTCGCTCGGCGGGATCACCGCCTCGTCCTATCTGCGTGGGACGGAGTGAATCCTCAGGGGAGGTTTCCCTCCCCGATGCACTCGTGCTGCCGCTCCTCGCTCATATCCATCAGGATCTCGAAGATCCGCCTGACCATCACCGGATCGATGTTCTGCTCCACCGCCTCGTTGAAGACCCGGTCAAGGAGGGCCTCGCGCCGCTCCTCGTCCCTGACCGGCAGCCCGGCAAGATACTTTTCATGGGCCATCCTGCCTGCAATCGCCTGTCTCTCGGCGATGAGCCTTATGATCCTGCTGTCCAGCAGGTCGATCTCGTTCCTGATCTCCTCGATTGTCATGGGAAAAGATCGGCACGCCTGGATAAAAACGGTGCCGCCCCAACAAGGATAATACTCCGGCCAGCCAATCTTTTTATATGCTTGAGAGAATCCCGCAGCGCGAACGGCGCGACCTGCTGATCGCATGGGCCGCTATCGCCGTTGCATTCAGCCTTCTCTATGTCAGGGGCACTTTCAACCCGGGCGCATTCGTGCTCTTCTTTGCCCTCTCCCTCCTGACGGTCGGCGTCGGTTTTGTCTTCCACGAACTCGCCCACAAGTTCGCCGCCATGCACTTCGGCTACTGGGCTGAGTTTCGGAAGGACAACACGATGCTCATCGTGGCGGTGATCCTGGCCGCCCTCGCCGGCGTCGTCTTTGCCGCCCCCGGGGCCACCGTCATCTACGGCTCCACGACGAAGCGCGAGAACGGGATCATCTCGGCCGCCGGGCCGGTCACGAACCTCGTCCTCTGCGCCGTCTTCTACGGGCTCTTCCTTGCGGGAGGGATCTTCGGGGAGTACATCCTCCTGCTGATCGGGCTGATGGGCGTCCAGATCAATGCGATGATCGCCACCTTCAACATGCTCCCGGTGAGCGTGCTCGACGGCAAAAAGGTCCTTGCATGGAACCCCGCCGTCTTCGCCGTCCTCTTCGTCGCCTCGCTCGTCGCCCTCATCGGCGCTCTGATGTTCCTGTAGAGAGGAGGGAGGCGACCTCCCGGACGACCTCCTCCCCTTTTTCTTCTGCTTCGGCAAGTGCGGTGGGGTGTCCCCTGATCCCGCCGTACTCGTCCATGTTGTTTGCGATGATATTGTCGTAATATTCAAAGCCCGTGCCGTTGAAAAAGGCGGTCACCATCGGATAGGCCGTGTCGAAGACATGGTCCCAACTCTGTCCGGCCGTCGAGATGAACACTCCTTTGTGCCGTTTGATGTGCTCGGTCGAGAAGTACAGGCTTTTTATGACGAACTTCTGCGCCCAGAGGTACTGCGCCCGGTCGATGAGCCCCTTGAGGTCGGCGGTGATCCCCATCGAGTAGATCGGCGAGGCGAGGGCGAGGACGTCGGTGGCCAGGATATTCTCGAAGAGCGCGGTGAGATCGTCCTTTACGACACAGGCCCCGGTCTTATGGCAGGCGTTGCAGCCCCGGCATGCCGAGTAGTGCAGGTCGCGGAGCACCACCTTCTCGACCTCGCCCCCGGCTCCTTCAGCCCCGGCGAGGAATGCGTCGAGGAGGGTTTCCGTATTCCCGTGCCGGTGCGGGCTTCCAGAAATGCCGAGCACCTTAATTGCCATCGCCAAAACGCTCCCGCATCGTTTTCACCAGATCTTTTCCCAGGGCCGCGGCGTCCGCCTTTGCCGTCGGGTGCGCCTCGATCTCCCCGGCAAGATCGACGCCGTTGACCATCAGGTACGAGATGTCGGCATTCCTGATCTCCATCACGTGATAGAAGCACTTGACGCTCGGGACGGCGGCGTCGAAGACGTAGTCCCATGTCTGCCCGGCCGTCGAGAGGAACACGCCAAGCCGCTTTCCTTTTCGCTCCGGCGGCACCACCGGGAGATGGAGGACATATTTTCTTGACCTGAAGACCTGTGCCCGGTCGATGAGCGCTTTTACCTGTGCGCAGATCCCCATGCAGTAGATTGGTGCGGCCAGGATCACGCAGTCTGCATCGAGGAGTTTGGGCCCCAGCCAGTCGAGATCGTCCCTTTGCACACATTTGTTCAGTTTTTCGCAGGCATTGCACCCTTTGCAGGGGTTGACCGTCATCTCGGTGAGGGCGACCTTCTCGACCTCGACACCTTCCTCCCGTATGGAGGCGATGACCCGGTCAAGGAGCGTCTCTGAATTCCCGTGCCGCCGGGGACTTCCGGCAATGGCAAGGACATGGAGTGGCATCGCTTCTCCTATCTCCCTGCCGGGAAAAAAAGGTTGGCGGTCAGGCGGGTTCTTCACGGTACCTGAACCGTGAGGGCGGGACCGCGATCACAAAGCGCACGCCCTGGCCCGGCGCCCCCTCCTCCCTGATCGAGAGCCCGGTCAGCGAGAGTATCTCCGCGGAGAGTGCGAGGCCGAGGCCCTTATCTTTTCCTGAAGGCCATTTGAAGAGATTCTTTTTCTTCTCCTCGGGAATGCCCGGGCCTTCGTCCTCGTAGACGAGCGAGATGCCGCCATCTGAGGCTTCGGCCGAGAACCTGATCGTCTGCGCACCTGCGCCGTGGCGCACGGTGTTTTCCACCAGATTGTAAAAGACCCGGCCGAGGAGGGGGTCGGCGAGCACCTCAAGGCCGGAGCCGATTGTACAATCGAGGCTGATCCCCGGCGGGGAGAGAGAGGCGAAGGCCTTCTTCATCGCGGCGCATGCATCCTGCCAGATCGGCCCTTTGACCCCGAGCTCCTGGTAGTCCCGGGTGAACTCCACCTGACGCCGGATCCGCTCGGTCGCATCGGCGATCCGACCGAGATACGGTCCTCCTTCCCCTGACTGTTCGGTCAGGTCGATGTATCCCTGGAGGACGGTGATCTGGTTGAGCAGGTCGTGGCGGATGATGCTGTTGAGGAGGTTGAGCTTTCTGTTCGCGTCCTGCACGGCGATCTCCATCACCTTCCGCTCGGTGATCTCGATCCCGTAGAGGTTGGCATAGTCCGCACCTGTCACCGGGACGCAGGTGATGGTGAAATCGGAACCGTCCACGGCGATGTCCCGTCTTTTTATCCGGCCCGATGCGAATGAGCTGGAGACCACCTCCCGCCAGGTCTCCGGGAGAACGCCCCCTTCTTCCGTTCCCCAGGTCTTCAGGAGGTCCCTGCTTGCCCCGTTTGCGTAGAGGATCCTTCCGCCCCGGTTGACCCGCATCACCGGGCCGGGGTTCTCCTCAGGGAACTTTGCAAGGTCGCGGATCTTCGCCACCGCCTCTTTCTGTTCGGTGACGTCGAAGATCGCCCCCTGTATGCTGGTCTCCCTCCCCTCCGCGTCCCTGACCGCCTGTGCGCGGATGTGCCCCCACCTGACTGCACCGTCCTTTCTGACGATCCTGAAGTCGGCGGCGCTCTCCTTTCCGCTCGTGAGGATATCTTCCAGAAACTCCCTGCCGGACTCTACGTCGCCCGGGTGAAGGTAATTGTCGACCCCCACCCATGGGCTGACGATCTCGTCGGCGGTATAGCCGGTGATCCCCTCCACATTGCCCGAGAGCCAGAGGGGACGAAGGCCGGGATCGGCCTTGAAGGCGATCCCCGGAAAGTTCTGGAGGAATATGCGGTGACGCTCCTCGCTCTTCCTCAGCGCCTCCTCCATCGCGCGCCGTGCGGTGATGTCCCGGCAGATGCCGGCGGTCCCGGCCGCCCTGCCGTTGTGGTCGTAGATCGGGGTCTTCACCGTCTCGACCCAGATCTCAAGGCCGTCGCCCCTGACGAACGGCTCGATGAACAACGCCCTCTTTCCTGAAGCGATTACCTCCCGGTCCTCGCTCATATAGCGCTCTGCGATGTAACCTGGCCAGATCTCCCGGTCTGTCCGTCTGACGAGTTCGTCGGCCGTTTTTCCGGCGGCCTGTTCAAAAGCCATGTTCACGGCGATGTAGCGGCCGTCCCCGTCCTTGAGCCAGGCGATGTCAGGGATGTTGTCCAGGATCGCCTTCTCCTCGAGCTCCCGTCTCCTGAGCTGCTCGGTCGTCAGCACCAGATGGGTGACGTCGGCGATGAAGCCTTCGAGGGAGAGGAGGCTGCCGTCCCGGGCGAAGATTCCTCTCCCCTGTTCCCAGACCCAGCGCTCGTCTCCCGAGGCCTTCCTGATCCGGTAGGTGATCCTGAAGGCCCCGCGTTCCTTGAGCGCCTTCTGGATCTCCTCCCAGACCATCGCCCGGTCATCCGGGTGGATCAGGTCGCCGTAGGCCACAGTCCGGCTCCCGACGAGGTCGCCGGGGGCATAGCCCAGGAGGTCGAAACACCCTTCGCTCACGAACGTCATCGTATAGGCCGGGCTGTTCTCGCAGCGGTAGGCCATGCCCGGCAGGTTGCTCAGGAGGGTCGAGAGTTGCCTCTCTCGCTCCTGCAGATCTCGTTCTGCCATGCGCGCCCGGTACGCTTCCCTGACGGTCAGGGCAATGCCGCCTTCGCTTCTGTCATGGGCTCTGAAATCGATAAAAAAGGTGCCCTTTTCTGAGGAGGCGACAATAAGGGGGGGTGCGCCGCCTGGAACCTCAAGAAGGTTTAAAACCGGTGTGAGAGCGAGATCGGCCGGGATCATCACGACGTCAAAGGGACGGGATGCCGCCAGGTTGAGGAGATCTTCGATGGTGTCTGCCGTCGTAACGACGATTTCCTCATCTCCTGCCGGCCCTGGCTCTCCCTCACGCGACGCGCTGAGACAGAGCATGGAAATCACTGCCATGACCCTTCTATATACTACCTGTGACTCTCCGGCGTCTTAAACGCGCCTGTTCAGGTACCACTGGCAGGGGAGCGGGGAGCTCCCGCCCCATGAAAAGAGGATCAGATCTGCTTGAAGCAGAGGTACCAGTCCTTGCAGTCGTAGCCCTCGCCCTTCCGCCGTTCCATCTCCTCGGCCGTTTTTGGCGGAGGCACGACGACCTGGTCGCCGGGCTGCCAGTTTGCCGGGGTCGAGACCTTGAACTGGTCGGTCACCTGAAGGGCCTTGATCAGCCTGATGATCTCAGGGATGTAGCGCCCGTTTGTCATGGGGTAATAGAACATCGCCCGCATCTTCCCCTCGGGGTCGATGAAGAAGACCGTGCGGACCGTCGCCGTGCTGCTTGATCCCGAGTGGATCATCCCGAACTTCTTTGCGACCCCCATGTCGAGGTCGGCGATGATCGGGAAGGGGATCTTCACGCCCATCTTCTCCTCGATGCTCCTGACCCAGGCGAGGTGGGAGTGGACGCTGTCGATGGAGAGGCCGATCAGCCGCACGTTCATGGCCTCGAGTTCCTCGTTGGCGCGTGCAAGCGCCATGAACTCGGTCGTGCAGACCGGCGTGAAATCGGCCGGGTGTGAGAAGAGCACGACCCACTTGCCGCGCAGGTCTGAGAGTTTCATCGAACCGTGCGTGGTGACGCACTCGAACTCAGGAGCATTTTCCCCGATGATGGGGAGGGCGTGCATCTCTTCCATCTCGGTCACTTCCCCATCATCTCTTCGAGCGCCGCCTTCCCATACACGTAGGCGGGCATCCCGGCGAGGAGGAATGCCACGCGGAGCCCCTCTTCAATCTCCTGCTTCTTGACGCCGAGATGTTTCGCACCGGCCATCTGCGCCCGCACTGCATGGCGGTCCCTGAGTGCCGCTGCAATGGCGATCGCCATCACCTTCTTTGTCTGCTTCGAGAGGGCGCCGTCGGCCCAGACAAGCTGGTCGAGCCCCATCACTTTCTCGTAGACCTCGGGCTCGACATCCTTGAGTTCGGCAAAGATCTTCGGGATCTTGCCGATCTTCTCTTCCAGTTCTTTCATCTGTTCATCCATGATTCACTCCTGGAGGACCATCGGCTCGCCGCAACAGATCAGCTCGCCTCCTCCGACTTCCCTGACTTCAACGACGTTCCCGCAGATCTCGCAGATGAAGACCTGCCCTACCTCTTCCACGTTAACCATCGTCTCCACGTCCTTGGGGTTATGCGCCCGGGGAATCTCCCCCGGACTCACTTTCGTTTCGGCGGGTGAACTGCGTCTTCAGGCGTCTTGATGTCGGGCCTGATGTGCGTCATCGGGAAGCACTGGTAGTTCTCACAGGCGCAGCTCGGGCACTTGACCAGGTCCTTCTCGGCCTCGGTCACCTTCAGCTCCCGCCCGCAGTCGATGCAGACGTACGTTCCCGGGCCGACTTTTTCTCCTGCTTTCACTTTCTGTGGTTCTTCTGCGGTCACTGTTTCACCAGACCGAGAATAGTGCAATGCTCTATTTATGGCTTTTGCAGGGGGCAGGAATAACTAGATATAGGAGCGCGCAGAGGTTCTTTTTCATGGGAAAGAAGAAGATCATCGCCCTCCTCGGAAGCCCGGTCAGGGGGGGCAACACCGCGTATCTCTTCAATAAAGCGGTCGAAGGGGCCGAAGAGGAAGGTTGTGAGGTTGAGCGGGTGATGGTGCCGTACCTGAATTTCCAGCCCTGCATGGAGATCCTCCACTGCATGGACCACGAGGACTGCCGGATGCAGGACGACGTCACCCCGTTTTATCGGAAATTTCGGGAGATGGACGGCCTTATCATCGCCACGCCGATCATGACGATGGGGATCCCCGGGAAACTGAAATCGTTTATGGACCGTTTTCAGGTCTATTATATGGCGAAGTATATGCGTAAGGAACCTTTCGTCTCGAAAGAGCGCCGAAAGGAACGAAAAACGCTCTTTATCAGCATCTCGGGGATGAACCTTCCGGACAACTTCGACGGTGCCCTCCAGACGACGAAGACCTTCTGCGAGATCATCGACTGCCCGTACTGGGAGGGGATCTTCCAGCGGGACATGGACCATGTGCGCGATATCAGGACCCGCCCGGAGATCGTGGCGGCGGCGTACGAGAAGGGGAGGGAGCTCTGCCGGATCGTCGGGAAAAAATAAACGGTTCTTCTCTGTTTCACGTGGGTAACTCCCGGCACCGACAGTTATCTCCTCACGCGAAGGCGCGAAGACGCGAAGAAATATGGTCCTGATCTATTCCCCGGTACCTTCGCAGAATTCGCGTCTTTTTGCGGCTTCGCGTGACCTCATCCTTCCTCTCTAATCTCCGTTCAGCCCTTTATTTGCGATCCGTTCTCCGTTCCCGGCTCGATATGGACGATCACTTCCTTCATGCCTGGCACCTGCTCTTTGAGGACGGCCTCAACCTCCCGGGCGATCTCGTGGGCGTGGAGCACGCTCATTTGCGGGTCGACGGTGACGTGAATGTCGGCGAAAAGGTCGCCCGCACCGCCGCGGCACCTGAACCGATGATAGCCCCTGACACCGGGTATCGAGGGCACGCTCTTCCTGACGATATCTTCGCACCTGACGGTGGCGGCATCGGTGAGCACCATGCTCGCCTCCCTGATGATGGAAAGGCCCATCTTCCCGATCAGGGCCCCGATTGCCAGGGCGATCAGGGGGTCAGCCGCCGGATATCCGGCGTTGACAGCGACGAAGCCGGCCAGCACCGAGAGGGAGACGTAGACATCGCTTTTCGTGTGCTCTGAGTCGGCGATGAGAAAACTGCTCTGCAATTCTTCGCCCATCCGTCGCTCGTACCATGCGACGAAGATGTTGATGATAAGGGTCACCACCATCACCCCGACGGTGATCCCGGTGATCTCGGGCGCCGCTCCCGCACTCAGGCGTACGACCCCCTCGTTGATCACCCAGTAGGCGGTGAGGAGGAGCATCCCGCCGACGATCAGGGTGGCGAGGCTCTCGACCTTTGCATGGCCGTACTGGTGGTCCCGGTCTGGAGGGCGCCCGGCAACGCGGGTGGCGGCGATCCCGATGATGTTTGAAACCGAGTCGAAGGATGAGTGAAGAGCGTCGGCGACCATGCTCATCGAACCGGCGAGGAGGCCGAAGATCGCCTTCGCAAGGGCAACGAGGATGTTGAGGCCGAGGATGACCCAGAGCACCCGCTGGACCCGGTTGTATTCGGTCATTCTTCGTTTCTCCTCAGAGCAGCCCCCGCTCCCGCATGGAGGTGTGTCCTTTGCGTGAGACGATGATGTGGTCGAGCACCCTGATCCCCAGGATCCCGGCGGCGGCGACGAGTTGTCCGGTCATAGCGATGTCCTCGCGGCTTGGTTCGAGGCTGCCCGACGGGTGGTTGTGGACGAAGATCACCGAGGTCGCCCGGTCGGTGAGGACGTCGGCGAAGACCTCCCGCGGGTGGACCGGGCTGTAGTTGATCAGCCCTTTCGTTACCTCCCGGTTGCCAATCACCTCGCCGGCGCCGTTGAGGGAGATGCAGATGAAGTATTCCTGTTTCCGGTCGGCCAGATGCCGCACCAGGGGCAGAACGTCGGTGGGGGCCGAGATCCGTATTTCTTCGGGCGTCAGGCGCCGGCGGGCGAGTTCGAAGGCGGCGGCGATCTGGCACGCCTTTGCGGTGCCGACGCCGGAAACCTCGACGAGATCGGCATATGCCGGAACGTCCGAGTCGGCGATCACTCCCTCGATGTCCCGCGCGATCTCGAGCACGTCCCGGCCGGCCACGCCGCGGCCGATGATCGCGGCGATGAGCTCGCGTTCGGTGAGGGCAGCGGCGCCTTTTGCGGCGATCTTCTCCCGCGGCCGGTCGCCGTCCGGGACATCGCGCATCTTTTTCATCAGGGCAGATTCTGCCCCGCCGGTATAGAACCTTTCGAATCTCTTCTCGAAGGGTCCTGTGAACTATTCTCGTCAGGAAAGGGGCTTCTGCGCCTTTTATGCCTGTTTGTGCTCCTCCCCCGGGTGGAAAGTATTTGTAGTGCGGGCGCCGATCGGATCAGTATGGCAACCCAGGAGAATCTCAAGGCGGCTTTTGCCGGAGAATCGCAGGCGAACCGGAAGTACCTCTCGTTCTCCCAGAAGGCCGACGAAGAGGGTTTTAAGAACATCGCGCGCCTCTACCGCGCCACCTCCCTTGCCGAAGAGATCCACGCACGGCGCGAGCTCTCCGCGATGGGCGGGATCGGGAGCACGGCCGAGAACCTGAAGGGGAGCATCGAGGGCGAAACCGAGGAGTTCACCGAGATGTACCCAAAATTCGTAGAGGAGGCGAAGACGGAGGGGAAGAGCGAGGCTGCGGTCATCTTCACCCATGCGATGAAGGCCGAGGAGGTGCACGCCGGGCTGTACAAACGGGCACTTGAGGCAGTCTCTGCTGGAAAGGACATCGAAACTGCTGAGATCTTCCTCTGTCCGGTCTGCGGGAACGTCGAGATCGGCGCCGCCCCCGAACGCTGCCGGATCTGCGGCGTCCCCGGGACAAAATTCGTCAGGGTCGAGTGACCTCTCTCCTCTTTTTTCGTGCCCTGAAGACATCGTTTCCGTCGCTCACGGGATAACGGGGCGGATACGGTCTGCACAACTCTTTTATTCCCTCGGGGCTGAGGTGGGTGTGTATGCCGCGTGTTAAAGTGTATTCGACGGCCCAGTGTCCGTACTGCCGTATGGTCAAGGCCTTCCTCGAGAAGAACGGTGTCGCATACGAGTCTGTCGATGTGGGGGCCGACGAGGCAGCGGCTGAGGAGATGATCAAACTCTCCGGGCAGTACGGCGTGCCGGTGACCGTTGTCGACGACGAGGTGATCGTTGGTTTCGACGCCCCGCGCCTTACCGAACTCTTCGGGTCAGAGCGGCCGGGCGAGGTCTACGACCTGATCGTCATGGGGGCGGGGCCGGCCGGGCTGACCGCCGGGGTCTATGCCAGCCGCAAACTCCTCTCGACCATGATCATCTCCGAGAACATCGGCGGGCAGGCGATGGAGAGCTGGGCAATCGAGAACTATATGGGCTACCGGATGGTCACCGGTGAAGACTTGATGACGAAGTTCGAGGAGCAGGTGCGAAACCTCAACATCCACCTCGAACTCGACCGGGTGACAGGCGTCGCGAAGGAAGACGGGCTGTTTAAGATCACCACCTACGGGGAACGGGTCTTTCGGGCGAAGAGTATCGTCGTCGCTACCGGCCGTCACTCCCGCCGCTTGGGCGTCGAGGGAGAGGAGCGGTTCTGGGGCAGGGGTGTGTCGGTATGCTCCACCTGCGACGGGCCGCTCTTTAAAGGAAAGGACGTTGCGGTCGTCGGCGGCGGCAACTCGGCGGTGATTACAGCGATCGAGATGGGGAAGATCGCCCGGAGCGTGCACCTCATCGTTCGGAGTACGATCCGGGCCGATCCCATCTACCTCGACCGGCTGAAGGAGATGGAGCAGAACGTCACCATCCACCAGCCGTACACGGTCGCCGCTCTCCTTGGCGAGGAGGTGCTCACCGGCATCAGGATCAGGGAAAAGGACTCGGGCGACGAGGAGGAACTGGCGGTCGACGGCGTTTTTGCTGAGATCGGCCATGACCCGAACGTCGACGCCATCCGCGGCGTCGTGGCGCTCAACGATCAGGACGAGATCGTCGTGGACGAGAACTGCCATACGAATGTCCCCGGAATCTATGCGGCCGGCGATGTCTCCTCGATCAGGGGCAAGCAGATCATCATCGCCGCCGGTGAAGGGGCGAAGGCCGCCCTCGAGGCGCAGGCATATCTCCTCTCTCTCCAGGGCCCTTAATATCCATTATTTTCGTTTTTTTCTCTGAAATACCGGTCGAGGTCGGCGATCTTCTCAGCCGGGCCGAAGACCACGCATACATCGCCGCCCTGGATCGTCGTCTCGCCGCACGGCGCTGTTATCACCTCGTCGCCTCGCCTGACAGCGAGGACGGTGACGCCGAACCGCCGCCGCAGGTTTGCCTCGGCAAGGGTGTGGCCGGCGATCCGCGCCTCCTGCCCCACCCTGAGGGTTTCGATCTCCGCACCCGGGCGGTAGAAACCGAGGTCCTGGAGACCTGGCTCAAGGGGGTGCGCCGACCTGAAGAGCTCGTAGCCGTCGGCCCGCACCTCGGCAGCGAAACGCTCGATCTCGTCCCGCGGGACGAGGTACGACGAGAGGATGCAGGTGAAGATCTCGATGGAGGTGATGTACTCTTCGGGGATCACTTCGTCGGCACCGAGGTCGGAGAGGTCGGCAATGTCTCCGACATAGCGCGTGCGGGCGATGATCCTGACATGGGGGTTCGCCCTTCTGGCCGTGGCGATGATCCGGCGGGTCGCCGAAGGGTCGGAGATGACGATGACGAGCACCTTTGCCGTCCTGATCCCGGCATGGCCGAGGACGGCCCGGCGGGTTGCGTCGCCGTAATGGATCGGTTCGCCCTTCGCCCGCTCCACCTGGATGGTCTCGGGGTTCATCTCGATGATCACGTAGGGGATATCGGCCGCCTTCGCCGCCTTCGCCACGTTCTTTCCGCCGAGGCCGAAGCCGACGATGATGACATGGTCCTTCATGCAGGGCTCTTCGGGGGGCTTCTCCCTGATCGTGCCCAGCCGTATCCGTTCGGGCAGGGAGAGCCTCATTGCCCGGTTGGCGACCGTCGGTGCACCTCCGATGATGAAGGGGGTTGCGATCATCGTGAGGATCGTGACGGCGAGAAAGGTCTGGTATGCTCCACTGTCGATGAGGCCATAATCGGCTCCTGTTTTGGAGAGCACAAATGAGAACTCTCCGATCTGGCTGATCGCAAGGCCGGCGAGAAGGGCGGTGCGGATCGAGTAGCCGATCGCCAGGGTGGCGGCGCCTGCGACCACCGCTTTGACGATGACGACGCCCGCCACGAGGAGGAGGATGACGCCGAGGTGCTCGAAGAGAAAAGCGATGTTGAGGAGCATCCCGACGGAGACGAAGAAGAAACTGGTGAATACCTCTTTGAACGGGAGGATTGCCCCCAGGGCCTCGTGGGAGTACTCGGACTCGGAGATGATCAGCCCGGCGATGAAGGCCCCGAGGGCGAGGGAGAGGCCGGCGCTGGCGGTGAGCCATGCGGTAAACAGGCAGATGAGGACGATGGAGAGGAGGAAGATCTCCGGGATCCGCAGGCGTGCGGCATGGAAGAGAAGTTTTGGGACGAGCCAGTTCGCCGAGACGATGACGAAGATCAGGATTCCGACCGAGGTGGCGAGAAAGGCCGGGATCGACATCCCCGAACCATCGTCCGCCCCTGCAAGGATCGGCACCAGAAGCATCATGGGGATGATCACGAGGTCCTGGAAAATCAGGATGCCCAGAGCCGTCCGCCCCTGTGGGCTCTCCATTTCGGAGCGGCCCTGGAGGACCGAGAGGACGATCGCCGTGCTGGAGAGGGAGAGGAGAAACCCGAACAATACCGCTTCCTGCCAGGGGATCCCGAGAAGGAGTGAGGCCGCCGCCACGATCAGGATCGTCCCGCCGACCTGCAGGGAGCCGCCGAGGAGCACCGCCCGTTTGATCCGCAGGAGGCTTTTGAACGAGAACTCCATCCCGATCGTGAAGAGGAGGAGGATCACGCCGATCTCTGCGAAGTCGTCGACCGTTGCGGTGTCATGCACGAGCCCGAGCGCATAGGGGCCGGCGAGCATGCCGGTGATGAGGAAGCCGACGATGGCCGGGATACGCAGGCGTGAGCAGACGAAGAGGATGGCGATGGAGAGGCTGAAGATGACGACGATGTCGGTGAGGATCGATGTTTCCATGGGGCAAATCTCGCGTACCTCTTTGATTTCAAACTCCGTGCTGATGTAGGTTTCTGCACCTCCGCCGTTTTTGTGGCGACTTCGTCGGTTTTGAGCCCGCTTCGTCCGGGCTGGCAGGAGGTCTTGAGCAGGGGTGTGGAACCTTCGCCCCTCCACTGCGAGAATATATAAATATATAGATTATGGGCAGAGGCTATATATTTCTCGATTGCCTCATGAAGTAATGACAGGAACATATCGATGGTGTCTGTGTCGCTCGGTGCCGATGCACTTGTTGAATATTACAAACGGATCTGTTATCTTTTAGGTGA
>OMKS01001479.1_pt1 | contig 20795 bp, 24 predicted proteins | sample 1674721 | NCBI WGS metagenome assembly OMKS01 (sample SAMN06264996, study PRJEB25208) | sediment metagenome | isolation source: hot spring sediment | place: USA: California | collected 2014-09-02
GAATAATACTCTACATGTCCCGGAAGAAATTTGGGGTCAAGACCGTGGAATCCTTAAGCCTCTTCGACACTCTGATTGTCGGCGCAGTACAAGGGTTCGCAGCGCTTCCCGGAATATCGCGAAGCGGAGTGACGGTATCAGCACTTCTTTTAAGCGAACTCAAGGCGGAAGAGTCACTGCGCCTCAGCTTTCTTCTAAGCATTCCGGCGGTCGGCGGGATGGCGCTTGTCGAACTTTTGTCGGAAGGCGTTCCGGACAAGCCAGCGATAATGTTAGGAATACTAACGGCATTTATCTTCGGATACGCTTCAATGGAGGTGTTACTGAATGCGTCGCGGAAAATCCGGTTCGACCTCTTCTGCATAATCTTCGGACTCATGGCAGTAATCGCCTCAACACTCGGTTTTTTATAAACCTCATAGTAATTCTCTTTAGACGATGAGCGAGGAAGGCTATTCAGAGGAAAAGTATATTGGAGAGCGCAGGTTCAGGAAACTCGACGACGGACGCGTCGTGGAAGTCACAGGCGACGGCGGATTAATGGAAAACATTATCGTCGACGGAGAACTTTTGAACTCCTACAGCACAAGCTTTGAGGACTTGTCCCGGCGTCTTGAAGGCGGGCTAGATGAGGCTGTAAAACCATCATCCAAAAAGCCGACTGAAAAAGAGTTTGAGGATACGGTCGAGCGCGCAATCAAAAAATGGGGTGGAAACATAGATTCAATCCCGAAGGGCGGACAGCTCGATTCCGGCGGAAAACTGGGAGGGGGCGCTGGCGTTGGCGCCGGAAACGCCATGAAAGTTCCAGAAGACCCGCTCTCCAAAGCCTTGAAGGGCAAGCCCCAGACATACTCGGAACACATGGAAAAAGTCAGGCAGGAGTATTCAAGACAGCATGGGGGCGGCGCGTCCGCGAGCATGCAGTCCGGCCTGAAAAAAAAGGTTCTCTTCAAAAAATGAGTTTAGAGTCAGAGCGGGAGCGCATGGTCGAAGCCTTAATTTCGCAAGGACTCCTGCACACTCCAAAAGTGGTTGAAGCGTTCAGGAAAGTTGAAAGACACTTGTTCATCCCCCAAAATCTTCATGCTGAAGCCTACGCCGACCATCCGCTGCCGATAGGGTGCGGCCAGAACATTTCAGCCCCACACATGGTGGCGATAATGACGGAACTCTTGGAGGTGGAAGAGCATTCAAACGTCTTGGAGGTCGGGTGCGGAAGCGGCTATCAGGCCGCCATACTCTCGGAAATATGCGGGAAAGGCGGGGTCGTGAGCGTAGAGTATGTTCCGCAGCTCGCCGAGCGGGCGGGCGAAAAACTCAGGAATCTCGGATACTCCAACGTCAAAGTCGTTTGGGGTGACGGCACGCTCGGATACCCTGAAAAAGCGCCGTACGACAGGATTATCGTCACCGCGGCCGCGCCGAAAATCCCAAAACCACTCGTAAAACAATTGTCTGAGGGCGGGAGGATGCTCATACCCGTCGGAGGCCGGCAGATTCAAACGCTTGTTGAAGTGAGCCGGATTGACGGTAAAATTTTGGAGAAAAACCATATGGACTGTGTTTTCGTTCCGCTCGTTGGAGAGGAAGGCTGGAAGTGAATCAGGAAAGTTTCACGCCCTCTGAGATTTCGTGTTCTTTCACGTATCCCGCATTAACCTCCAAAGCGTATCTTGCGGGAACACCGGTCCTGTATGTCGGGCATTCGGCTGTCCTGCAGGCCGGCACGTCCTCGTGCACGAAAACGACCCGCAGGCTCTCGTCAAACCATATTATGTCTATGGGAAAATTCATGTTCCGCATCCACATTCCGTGCGCTCCCGTATTTTCAAAGATGAAGAAGGCTCCCTCATCCCTGGCGAGCTCCTCACGATACATCAAGCCTTTCGCCCTGGAAAACTCGCTTTTCATAACCTCGGCCTTAACACAGTCCCGGCATTCAAAACACAATACTTCATAGTCGGCTCCGCTGTTTCTAAAAATGAAAAAAACCAAAACCAGTCCGAGCACGATGATTAGAGGGCGGACTTTCGCGTTCATTTCAAGTGTCTTGCCAAAAGAGGGGCGATACTGGCCTTGCTGACGTTCGATTCAAGAGTGTTTGTCGCGACAATCCGGTCGACCGCGCCCTGAAAAATGTCGATGCCGTTGAGGAATAGTCCGTGCACGCACCCGACGTTCACGCTCGCAGGCCTGTACTTCCTGATAATCTTGCAGGCTTCGACAATCGTCCCGCCCGTGGATATTATGTCGTCGAGTATCAGGACGTCCCGTCCCTTCACGTTCAGAGTCTTCTCCCGCATGCTTACTTCGCTTCCGGAAATCCTGGTCTTGTCAAGGTGGTCGAAGTCGCAGTCCAAAAGTTCGGACGCCTTCTTAGCCCAGCCTACACTCCCCTTGTCCGGCGCAATGCACACCGGCTTTTTAAGTTTGGGCCTGAAGTAGTCTACCAGAGTTTCGGTCGCATCAATGTTTTCAAACCTCACTTTATTGAACACGCCAACCCCACCATGGTCCATGAAATGGACGTTCACGGTCGTAATGGAGTCTGAAAGCTCGTCCAAAATCCGCAAGACCGTTTTCGCGCTCAACGGCTCCCCATCCCTGAAAATCTTGTCCTGCCTCATGTAGGCGAGATACGGCAGTATAGCGTGAACCTGGTGGGCTCCAACATCCCTCAGGCAGTCCAAAAGGAGGAATAATTCCACCAAATCGTCGTTGGACTTCACCGAGGATATTACGGCACAGTCCTTTCCCTTCACGTTCTCCAAAACCCGAAGGCAGGATTCTCCGTCCGGAAACCTCTTGTACTCCAGCTTCCCCAAATCCCTTTTAAGTTCTTTCGCAACCTCCCAAGCAAGTCCCGCAGTATTTTGACCCCCGAAAACTATCATCCTGAAACCCCGCCGAAAATATTTAAAAAATACTATTATTAATTAATGTAGGATAGAAAATAACATTTAAGGTAATATAAAGCAAAGGTGGTTTTTTCAAGAAGATGGACAGGATAAAATCCGGGGTCGAAGGACTTGACGGAATGATTGAGGGAGGATTCGTAAAAAACAGTTCCGTACTGATTGGCGGGGGATGCGGGAGCGGAAAGTCAACGTTCGCAATGCAGTTCATCTACAACGGCGCGCTGGCCGGAGAGCCGGGCGTCTACGTCAGCTTTGAAGAGGAGCCCGAGCAAATCCGCACCAACATGGCGGGAATGGGCTGGGACATTGAAAAACTCGAAAAAGAAAAGAAGATTCAGATACTCCAAGTCCAGCCGGAAGACGTCATGCACATAGTCAAGCAGGAGTACGGGCTGATATCCGACGCCATCCAAGATTTGGGCGCAAAAAGAGTCGTAATCGACTCGGTGACAAGCATTGAAATGCTCATACAACACGAGTACGAGAGGCGGCAGAGCATACTGAAACTCTTGAAATGGCTTAGGAAAGTCGACTGCACCGGAATACTAATCGCCGAATCCGAGCAGGATCCGATACACTACTCCCGCTACGGAATCCTGGAGTTCGTGGTTGACGGAGTCATCGTGCTATACAACATCAGGCGGGGGAAATCAAGGGTAAGGGCATTGGAAGTATTGAAGATGCGGGGTACAAACCACCACACCAACCTTGTGCCGTACATAATCGAGCAGGGCATAACGCTCAAGCCGACACAGCCTATTTTCGGGGCTCTCGGCGGGGAATAAAAAAAATTGGATCTCACAAAAGAAGACGAGAATATTCTCAACGGTTCCGCAGGTAATGCGGCAGCCAAGTCGATGAAGATTCTCACAGCGCTCGGCGAAATATACGGGGCGGAAAAACTCATTCCAGTCGGAAGCGTCCAGATAGCGGGAGTATCATACCACAATCTCGGGGACGCGGGACTTGAATATCTTGCGGAACTCGCCCTCGACGGTAAAGTCAAGGTGAAGACCACGCTAAACCCTGCCGGAATGGACTTGACGGACTGGAGGAAGCTTGGGATAAGCCCTGATTTCGCGGAAAAACAATTGAAGGTCGTGGACGCGTTCTCGAAAATGGGGGTGGACACCACATGCACCTGCACGCCCTACCTGATTGGAAACCTGCCTAAATTCGGCGAACACATAGCGTGGAGCGAGTCTTCGGCAGTCACCTACATAAACTCTGTCGTCGGAGCCCGCACAAACAGGGAGGGGGGGCCGTCCGCGATTGCTGCGGCAATTGTCGGGAAGACGCCGGCATACGGGCTTCATTTGGACGAGAACAGGCTTGCGGACGTCCACGTCAAGGTGGAGGCTAAAGTAAAGACTCTCCCGGATTACGGGGCGCTCGGATATTTCATAGGCAACAACGCGCAACTCAAGATACCCTACATAACTGGATTGAAAAAATCATCGCTCGACATGCTGAAGTCTTTTTCCGCATCAGTCGTAACCTACGGCGCAAAACCATTGTATCATATTGAAGGCGTCACGCCGGAAGCCAAAGGCATGGAAGTCCCGCAAGAAAAGCTTGTCGTAACGCAAAAAGACTTGGACGACTCCTACAATGTTTTGAACGATGAAATCGGGGGCATAGAATTCGTGTCTCTTGGATGCCCCCACTGCAGCATCGGGGAAGTCGGGGAGATTGCGGAATTCTTGGACGGAAAAAAAGTGAAAGACGGAGTCGAACTGTGGGTGGCGCTCGCGCGTCCGGTAAAAAAACTGGCGGACGAGAAGGGATACACAAAAATCATAGAGGATGCCGGCGGGAAGATGGCGTGCGACACATGCATGGTGGTCGCGCCGTTGAAGGGGCGGTTCAAGACTATCGCCACAACCAGCGCTAAAGCGTGCTTTTACGCGCGCGGAAAAAACGACATGAAGGTGAGGCTCGGCTCGTTCCAAGACTGCCTCAATGCGTCGGTGACCGGGAGGTGGGGTGCCTGAAGTGGAGCTTGATGGAAGAATCATAAACCGGGGGCGCGTCGAAGGAGAGGCGTTAGTGTCCAAAAATCCGATAAGCTTTTACGGCGGAGTCGACCCGCAGACCGGTGTTGTTAAAGACAAGGACTCCGACATCAACGGGCAATCCATTTCCGGGAAAATCCTGGTCTTCCCGTTCGGGAAAGGCTCGACCGTCGGACCCTACACAATATATCAGCTCGCAAAAAACGGGAAGGCGCCTCTTGCGGTAGTTAACGTGGAGTGCGAGACTATTGTCGCAGTCGGATGCATTATCTCAGGGATTCCCTCAGTCGACAGGATAGACATCTCCAAAATCAAGACTGGAGACAAAGTTTTGGTGGACGGCGGCAAAATAATTTTTTAAACAAGACTACAATTAGATTACCGGTGTTCTAAATGAAATCTAAAATAGCGGGTCTACTAGTTTTGACGATACTTGCCTGCGGCTGCATTGGAGGTGGCGGAAACGACGCCACGACAACCACACTCAAGACTTCTGAAGTCACTCCGACGACGGCTAAGCCGGCGACCACTACGACACAAGGCCAGGGAGTTGTCGACAGGCTGACTGACATGGCTCAGGCGATGGCTTCCGGCGGCTCATACAAGTGCACTTACAATTACGAGGGCCTTCAAACGACCTCCTGGGTAATGGGCGAGAAATTCAAGTCCACTTCAGTTCTTACCGGAATGGAATTCAATTCTATAAGCGACGGAGTCTGGATATACTCCTGGAATTCAGACGAAAGCCAAGGCATGAAGCTGAGGATTTCAGACTTTCAAGACATACAAGAGCAGGATGACCTCCAAGATTATCCCGACATGGAGGAGATTGCAAGATTCGCCCGGGATGTCGACTGCAGGCCTGAAGCTCTCTCACAAGCGTTTTTCACGCCGCCGTCAAACATAGAGTTCATAGATGTTGGCGAGCAGATGAGGCAGATGCAGGAGATGATGCAGCAATACCAGCAGGGTCCCGCAGACAATCCTTGCGCGATGTGCGACCTAATACCCGACTCTGACTTGAGGGCCGACTGCCTTCAGTCATGTGGAGCCTAAAGGTTCCACAACCTTCTTTTTTTTTACAACTTAACTCCGTGGGCTTCCTTGACGGTGTTTAACGCAACCATGGTATATGTCCGCTCGACGTTGGGAAGCCTCTGTATCCTTTTGACAAGGTCGTTGAGGGCATCGCTTGAACTGAATTTCGCAACCGCTATGGCGTCATAACGGCCGGTCACATCGTATACTGCGGTAATCTCCTCCTCTTTCGCGAGCCTTCCCTCAATCTCGGAAAGCTTTCCGCCGGTCACGATAATCCCGATAATCGCCGTAAGATCGTATCCAAGCTTCGCGTAGTCGACGTCGACGATAAAACCCTTTATTACCCCCTGCTCCTTGAGCTTGTTCACGCGGTTGTAGACCGTGCCTTCGGAGACTCCGAGGTTTTCCGCCACCTCCCGGAAGCTCTGCCTGGCGTTCTTCTGAAACTCCCGCAGGATGTTCATGTCCGTCTCATCAATTTTTTCCATGATACGCCACCAAATATTGTTGGATTCTTTAAAAATACGCTTGATAATCCATGGAATACCCTACTAATAAGCTTAATATGGTTTTTGAGTTTGCTGAAAATCTCATACAGCCTCTTTTTATAGTTTTAAAGCGAATGTATTGCAGGCTTGGTTGGCTGGAAATGCTTGAGGAAATACTTTCAGGCGGTTGGAGTATCAGCATAATACTCGGAATAATAGTCTTGACGTTGACTGCAATAACAGTTTTCACAGCCCTGTTCGTATTGGCTTCACTTCTAATCTTCAACTGGAAGGGGAAGATAATATTCCCGAGAATCGTCTTGACGCTGGCCGGCGCGACAGAATCAGTCGTCGAATCAATACTCGCTTTCATGGGTGTTGGAAGCGAATGGCTTGTGAAAGTCTTGATAAGACTCAGGAATACTGTGGGGATTAGAAACTTCAAAAAGACGGAATTCACAGACCGCGCGATATTCGTGCCCCAATGCATAAGGCACAAGGACTGTCCAGCCGCATCAGGGTACGAGGGCCTCCACTGCGTATCCTGCGGAAGATGCAGTGTAGCGGAACTGAAAAAGGACGCGGACAAGCTGGGATACAAATTTTTCATAGCGCCCGGTTCATCTCTCGTCAAGCGGATGACGAAAAAATACAGTCCGCACGCCGCAATAGGGCTTGGATGCCTGTTCGAAATCAAGGAATTCCTCGAACTCATGAGCAAGATGAAGGTGGATGCACAAGGCGTCCTCCTCGAAACGTCAGGATGCGTTGAAACAACCTACAGCCTCGAGAAGATGAGGAGAACCATGCGACAGCATGCATGAAACATCTTTTTGAGATTCTTCTGAAGGTGGAGGGGGCTTCGCCCCCATTCACCCTCAAAATTCCTTGTCCGTATCGCATGGCTTTTCGGGCTTCCGCGGCGGGCTTTGGTGGTTGGTTCCTTGCAAGAAAAGGATTTGGCGGGATGTTAAAAACAGTTTGTGGTAGAGTGCGGGAAAAATGCTTTTAGGCTGGCGACGGGTTTTTTGATTCAAGAATTTTTTTTACAACACTTGCATATTCCAGCTTTTCGCTTGTGAACGCTTTGATTATCCGATCGTGATATTCTTTTATGTTTTCTCTTGTCTCGCAAATGCATTTCAGGGCTTCATCGACTTTTGCGCCGTTCCGCCGTATCATGCAGACGTCTTTCATCGACTCTTCGAAGTCGTCGAGAAACATTATTTCACTGTCCCTCCTCCAGAACGGGTAGATCTTGCAGGCGAGCGCACGGTGTTCCCCGAGCACGCAACCCCTCCCTTTTTTGAGAAAGATGCAGTTGTCGTCGTTGGCGTGCTTGAAGACTAGGGTATAACACTTCCCGCAAAATTCAACGAGGCTTTCTCGCTCCCAGTTTTCAAGTCCATCAAGCTCGTCTTCCCCGTACTCTAAGACTTCAGCGAAATCTTCGGCACGGTATCCTAATGATTCTATCTGCTTGACGTCTTCAAGCGACAGTGGGACGGTCGTCTTGAAACAGCACGATTCCTGGATTCTCCCGCAATCCCTGCAGGTCAGCTGGCTATACTCTTCCAAAAAAATCAACCAAGAAAACCTATTCCACGTTCGAGAATAAAAAGGATGTTTGCAGGCTTGTTTGTCGGGTGTGGACGGTCTTTCATCCAGTATTGAAGTCCTTATTTTCCAGGACCCCAGATTGGGTCATTCCTCATCGTCTCATACCAACGCGACTCCGGGTTTTGCCTTCTCAATTCTTTTTCAGTCAGCGAGTACTTGTAGCCTGAAATGTAGTCTATGATGATTTTGTAGGCCTTGTTTATCTCGCTCATTTTTTCCGGGCTTCCTCCCCTGTCGGGATGATTTTGTTTTGAGAGTTCCCTGAATGCTTTTTGAATCTGGATTTGCGTTGCCTCTTCAGAGAGTCCGAGCGTCTTCCTCGCCCATTCAAGTTCCTCGATTGTGATCATGTTTTTTTCTTCTCCAGTTTTTGTATGTCGCCCAACACTTTCTCGTGATACTCGTTGGCGACTTGCGCGAGTTTTCCCCTGAGTTTTTCCACGCTCACACCGCGGTATCCGAACTTCCTCCCTTTCTCAACTGGAAGAGATGTTCTTGTCGCAAGTCCCAATGCAACCAGGTCTTGGAGCGCCCTCTGCACGCTTGAGCGGTCGCGTCCGACAATTTCTGCGATGTCTGGAGTATCCAACTCATCGTCTGAGATAAGCCAGTAGATTCTCGTTTGAAGCTCGCGCAATCCGAGGATACAGCATAATAGGTTGTCTCCACAGGCTTCTTCCTGGTGTGCGAGAGAGCGGATTTCCTTAGAGTACATGCAATACAATAGAAGCCCAAACTATAAAAGTGCGTGAAACATGAACACTTATGCATTTTTATATTTTGTTGGCGTAATAATAGGAAAAAGCGGTGAGAGACCCTGGATGGACGAGCTTGAAAGACTAAGACAGGACAAAATCAGGCAACTGCTTGAGCGAGGCATTAAGATGACAAAACCGGTAGAATTGACGGACGGGAACTTCAATGAAAAGATAGGTGAAAACCAGTTGATGGTAGTCGACTTTTGGGCTCCCTGGTGCGCGCCCTGCCGGATGCTTGGCCCCGTCATCGGAGAGCTCGCGCAAGAATTATCCGGAAAAATAACGTTCGGAAAACTTAATGTGGACGACAACGCCCAGACCTCAGCACAATACGGGATAATGAGCATTCCAACACTGCTGGTATTCAAAAATGGAGAACTAGCAGACCGGATAACCGGAGCACTGCCGAAAGAAATGCTAAAAAAACAATTGTCAAAACACATCAATTAAGACGATAAAATGAGCGAGCTAAAGATTGAAGTGTTCACAAGCCCGACATGCCCCCACTGTCCTGGGGCAGTGCGTGCGACAAAGAAACTCTTGGAAGACCATCCCGAATTAACAGACTGCGTGAAATGGCGGGAGATGAATACGGGAACGCCGGAAGGCCGACGAAACGCCCAAAAATATGAGATACGGACGGTCCCGACAATAATACTCACAAACAGCAGCAACGAGAAGGGCGGGATAAACGGCACGCCAACACAAGAAAAATACCTTAACATTGTGTATGAAATGCTTGGGAAAGAAATGCCGAAAGCCGAAAAACCGGGTGAAACAACTCGGAAGAAAAGTTTCATACAACAACTATTCAAGAAGTAGCCGAATCATCCGACTCCTCCAAAGCTTATATTCCCTCCGTGCCATTAATCTTCATGAATGTTTTCTCCAAGCTTCTGCCTCTTATCATACTCGTCTTCTTGTGCGGGTGCATCTGCATTCCAGGCACAGGGGGGAGTCCGGACGATTCAGGCGCTTCAGGAGGCAGCACTTCAGGGGGGGCCTCGAATGGCGTCGTTTCAGACGGTTCATCAGGTGGAGGCATATTATCCGGCCTAAATCCATTTTCAGGCGGAGGTTCCGGGGGCTCTGGCATCTGCCACATACAGCCTGGCGCGGAAAAACTGACTCTCACCGACTGCGAAAAAGAGAAGACGACATTCAACAAAGAAACCTGCAAGGCCGGTGTTGCGATAGTCAAAAACGACATTTCAATCTGCAAGACGATAGCTTCCGAAGGAATACGGGGGTTTTGCGTTTCTACAATAGCCCAATGCCGCGGGGACGAAAGCCTTTGCAATGAAGCCGGCAGCGACGTTTCACTGATATACACTTGCGTTAGCATGGTCGCCGAAGGCAAAAAAGACGCCTCCATCTGCGAGGGAATAAGCAATCCAGTCTACAAAAAACCGTGCATAAGACAGGTTGCGGCGGTCACAGGAAACCTTGCATTGTGCGACAGGATCGACGACGGCGAAACCGAAAAAGACAGGTGTTTTGAGGCAGTCGCAATATACCGGAAAGACCCGTCCATCTGCGAAAAAGTGTCTGGAAGCATAGACTACTGGAGGCAGGAATGCGTGATGAAGGTTTCGATGGCCGCGCAAGACATGACGCTTTGCGCAAGCCTCAAGACAGACTCGAAAAGCGGGAAAGACAACATGATAGGGTGCGCGGAAAACATAAGTGCGTCCGCCGGTTCGGCTTCATCCTGCAACGTCATCAAGGTCGAGGACATACGCGACTACCACTGCATAACTCCGATTGCAGTCAAATCCGGGGAAGTCAAGGCGTGCGAGAAGATTACCGACAACAGCCGAAGGATACACTGCGCAACGCAAGTCGCCCTCAAACTTAAGGACGCGTCAGTATGTGAGAAAATCACGCTACCCTCAAGTTCCGGAATGGACTCGTACGGGAAAAACAACTGCATAATCGACGTGGTCAAGACGACTAAAGACAAGAGCGCGTGCGCAAGAATCACCGACAACACGAATGCGAAGAGAAGTTGCGAGCAGGCTTAAAATCAGTCCAAGCCGAATTTTTTCCTGAATTCACCCGCCGCCTTGGCGTAAGACTCGGGGCTTTCATCATCCTCGTCGCCGGTATACTGCCAGCTCAGGCACAGTTCATCGCGCACGTTGAATCCGAAGAATCCGAGCACCCGCTTCTGCAACTCCAAAACTTCCGCCGAACGCCAGTTGTGGCCCAATACGACCACTCCCGCATCAATTTTCCCGACGACATTGTCTTCACCCAAAGTGGAATGCCTGTTTTCAATCCAGGTCAAACGCTCCAAAAGCCTCTGGTATACCGCGTTCATCTGGCCCCAGTGGACTGAGCCGAAAAACACGACCGCGTCAGACTCAAATAAGACTTTGCTCACCCGCCAAAGCTCGTCGTCTTTGTGGTTGAAGCTCGCCCAACACCTGTGAAATCCCGAAGGATTGCGCTCCCTGTCCTTCAAGACGCTCTTCTTCTCCCGCACGCGTTGCCTTTGGCGGTCGAAACATTTCCCTCACACTCGTAAATCCTAAGGCGTGAAACGTCGACAACCTCGACCCTGCTCAAAAGCTTTTTGGAAATGTAAGAAGCCAAAAGGCCGCTTTTAGGGGTTTCCCCACCCTTCTCGTCAAACCATCTGCTTGAAGTGGTGAGGAACAAAACCTTGTCTTTCCCGTCCAAAAAATCAATCATCCCCTTCAAACGAGCTTCCATCAGAATAAAAAATCACAAGACGAGGATAAAACCGCAAAAATTCAGGGCAAAACAAAAACAGAAAGACACTACTATTCTGACACTAATCGGCGCGCAGGGGTTCATATTCGGGCGGGGCACTCAGCTGATAAGCCCACCGTATGGCGCAGAGAAAACAGGTTGAATTCGAAAACTGACTTTCAGAAAAATCGCTCGCCTAAAATCTTTACATTCAAATCCCCTCGGTATATCCTCGTACTGGCGGATTCAATTAGCCTTCATTTTATGCTAGCACATTGTTTCCCGCCATCCTAGTGTTATAAAGTTAAAATACCAATAGTGGAGGGGGGTTTTCTATGCTTGACGGGGACTGTTGCGCGGAAATTAAAAAAATGCTGGAGCAGCGCGACTGGAACGGCTTAAAGATGATGCTGCCCGCACTGCCACCATCCGATGTTTCAGAATTCATCACCTCGCTGGACGACAAGGACAAGGTTTTGCTTTTCAGGGCGCTTCCCAGGGAATTCGCATCGGAAGTTTTTTCCGAGATGGGTCCGATAGACCAAGACCATCTTATAAAACAGCTTTCTGAAAAAGAGACGTCGGAGATACTTGCCGAAATGGCGCCAGACGACCGGGCGGCGGTATTTCAGGAGCTTCCCACCCAAGTCACCTGGAAACTTTACAAGCTTCTTAGCCAGGCGGACGCCCGGGAGGTTAAAAAAATACTGGGTTATCCCGAGGAGAGTGTGGGGCGTCTGATGACGCCAGACTACATTGCCGTAAGGCCCGACTGGAAGGTGCGGGAGGTTTTCGAATACATCCGCAAGAAAGGCTTGGACAGCGAGACAACATCCCGGATATACGTTACAGACAAAAACGGCAGGCTGCTCGACGACATAAGGCTGAGGCACATCATAGTCGCAGACCCCGAAAAAGAGGTGGGGGAGCTTATAAAAGGCGAGGCCACCACGATATCGGCGTTCGAAGACCAGGAGAAGGCGGTAGAATTAATCAAAAAACTCAACATCAACGCGCTTCCCGTAGTCGACTCAAACCAGGCGATGGTGGGCATCGTGACATTCGACGACCTCATGGACGTCGCGGAAAAAGAGGTTACCGAAGACTTCCAGAGGATAGCCGCAATCTCCCAAACCCGGGAGGACGTATTCGTTGAGAACATAAAGGACGCGTCAATAAAGCTTTTGTTTAGGAAAAGAATCTTTTGGCTCATCCTGCTTGTTTTCATGAACGTTTTTTCAGGAGGTGCGGCCGCACTGTTCGAGGAGACTATAGCGAAATACATTGTCCTCGTATTCTTCATGCCCCTCCTAATCGACAGCGGCGGAAACGCCGGAGCCCAAACCGCCACCCTCATGGTCAGGGCGCTTGCCACCGGAGACGTGAAACAGAATGACTGGCTTAAAATGCTTGGAAAAGAATTCCTTGTCGCAGGACTTTTGGGGGTGACCATGGGCGCGGCAGTCTCGCTCATAGGACTCTTCCGCGGAGGCATGGAAATAGCGTTAGTCGTCGCATCATCAATGGTCATAATCGTGGTGATTGGAAGCGTAATCGGCATGAGCCTACCCTTCATATTCACGAAAATGGGGCGCGACCCGGCAACAGCAAGCGGCCCGCTCATAACAAGCATCTGCGACATAACAGGGATAGTAGTCTACTTCACGCTCGCCACCCGGATGCTCGGGATATAACCTGTTCCGATTTCACGCCATGTTTTTTATTCTCGTAAATAAAAGTATTTTTTCGAGATAATTTAGTCAAAGCGTCAGGGAGGAAACTGGAGATGGGAACTGTTGGAACAAAAATCGTGGGCATGGACGTGAAGAAGTTGACTGGCCTTCTGAACAAGGCTTTGGCAGACGAGTGGCTCGCATACTACCAGTACTGGGTGGGTTCTAAAGTCGTGAAAGGCCCGATGAGGAAGGTTGTGGAAGCAGAACTAGTAGAGCACGCGGAGGAAGAGTTAAAGCACGCCAACATGCTGGCAGAGCGGATACTCCAGCTTGGGGGGGCTCCACTTCTAAGCCCGCAAGACTGGATTAAACAAACCAACTGCGGATACGACGCGCCGAAAAACCCGAACGTCAAAACAATCTTGAAGCAGAACATCAAGGGAGAGCAGTGCGCGATATTGACCTACAAAAAACTGTTGGACGACCTCAAGAAGGCCGACGACCCGATAACCTCCAACATGATACGCAAAATCATGGAGGACGAGGTCGAACACGAAGACGACCTGCAGGCCATAGAAGAAGACATGAGGAGTGCAAAATAAAAGAAAACTATGGGGGTGTGAAAACCCCCCTTATTTTTAGTTTGAATCAAATTGTTTTACATGCGCTTTTTGCTTTCACTCTGTTTGACGATGCTCTTTTCAGGATGCTTGTGTTGCAGCAATCCACTCACAACAGAACCCGCCGGCACCATTCCCAAACAAACTCTTACACTGCCTCCCACAACTACTGTTCCAACCACTCTAAAACAGACTACTTCAACAACACAATCAATCACAATCACATCAACTACACTGAAACCTAAAGTTCCAACCACGCTCAAGCAAACCACAACAACAATCCCCGCTACATCAACTACTCCCCCGACAACTCCTGCCGGCTACGACCCGCAAGACTTGAACGTCCTGATCGCGGGATGCGACGACGACTACTACATGAATGCGGTGGTCGCAGGCTACGTCCAAAACCTCGGGGACACTACGGTCAAAAATGTTGTATTGGTCACAGAACTACAGGACGCCAACGGAAATCCTGTTGAGGGTGGTGTCAAAGAGCAGGTGATAAAAGAAATACCGGCGGGCATGCAGGTCAAATTCACCCAAACATATGAGCAACCGCCGGCATGGAAAAAGTGCAGGGCATATATAACATATATGCCTTAATTCACATATTCGAGGAACAATCTTTTAGGTTTTGGTGTTTTTCATGAACTGGTATCGTCTTGACGTTTCGGAAATATTCAGCCGGCTTGAGAGTTCGGAAAAAGGCATTGGCAGCGCTGACGCCGAAAAGCGTCTTGAAAAATACGGTCCCAACAAGGTTGTGGAGGGCAAGGGCGTAACAAAACTTGAAATACTACTCGACCAGTTCAAAAACCCCCTGATATACATACTGATAGTCGCGGGCATAGTCACAATACTGCTTGAAGAGTATGTTGACGCGGGAGTCATCATATTCGTCGTTTTAATGAACGCGGTGGTCGGATTCTTCCAGGAATACAAGGCTGAGGAGAGCGCCAAGGCCCTGAAAAAGATGCTGGCCTTGAAGGCTACTGTCGTGCGGGACGGAAGGCAGGTTGAGATAGACCGGCACCTCCTCGTTCCCGGAGACATTGTAATACTCTCACCAGGCTCTAAAGTGCCCGCGGACTTGAGGCTTTTTAAGGTAGTCGAACTCTCAATAGACGAGTCTGTGCTCACCGGAGAGTCCCTGCCGGTCGAAAAAACCGCAGTCCGCATAGACGAGGAAGACCTTGTCACAAGCGACCAGAAGAACATGGCGTTCCTCGGAACCAACGTCGTCAGCGGACGGGGGCTTGGAGTGGTCGTCGAAACAGGCTCAAACACTGTCATGGGGGGCATAGCAAGAGACGTCGGAAGCGTAAAGGTTTCCGCAACTCCCCTTCAAACCAAATTCAACCATTTCGCGAAAATAATCGCGCTCATAGTGATTTTCGCCTCATTCATACTCTTACTACTCGGCGTTTCACTCGGCGAATCCGTGGCCGACATGTTCATGGTCATGGTCGCGGCCACTGTCGCAACGATTCCGGAAGGCCTTCCCATAGTCGTGACAATAGCAATGTCCATCGGTGTTTCACGCATGGCCGGCCGGAACGCCATAATAAAAAAACTTCCGGCGGTCGAAACCCTTGGAAGCACCACCGTAATCTGCAGCGACAAGACGGGCACGCTCACAAAAAACGAGATGACCGTCAAAAAAATGTGGGCTGGCGGAAAAATAATGTCTGTTGAGGGCGAAGGATACAGTCCTGAAGGCCGGTTCCTTACTCCGGAAGGCGAGCCGTTGCACGAACTCCACGGCGACTTCAAAACCCTGCTAAAAATAGGGGTATTCTGCAACAATTCCGGAGTCTACGGTAATGAAGGAATAGTCGGAAAGCCGACTGAAGCGTCCGTGCTCGTGGCCGCCATGAAAGACGGCCTGATTCCCGAGAAAATGAACGAGGAGAATCCGAGAATACATGAAATACCATTCAGCTCCGAGCGCAAAAGACAGGTTACGGTAAACCAGACTCCGCAAGGCAGGCTCGTATCCTGCATGGGGGCGCCGGACGTAATACTTGGCAACTGCACTAAAATACTTTTGAACGGCGAGGAAGTCCCACTCTCAGACGAGCTTAAAGACTCCGTCATAAAAGAGAACGCCACGTTCGCTTATTCGGCATACCGTGTTCTCGGCGCCGCATACCGGATGCTTGAAGACGGCGACGGCTTCGAGTCTTTGGAGGAAAACCTGGTCTTCTGCGGACTATTCGCGATAATCGATCCTCCAAGGCCTGACGTGATAGAGGCGGTTGAATCGTGCGGGAAGGCCGGGATACGTGTCGTAATGGTTACCGGAGACCATACTATAACGGCGGTCGCAATAGCCAAGCAGGTTGGGATAGGCGGCGCAGAACCCCGGGTTTTGGACGGGAAACGGCTTTCCGAACTCGACGACGAACAGCTTTATAATATAGTCCAAGACGTTTCAGTCTACGCCCGCGTGACCTCCCACCAGAAGCTTAGGATAGTCCAGCAGCTTATCCGGCATGGTGAAATAGTCGCGGTGACCGGCGACGGAGTCAACGACGCTCCGGCATTGAAGTCCGCGCACATAGGCGTTGCGATGGGCAAGTCGGGAAGCGACGTCGCCAAAGAGTCGGCGGACATGATTTTGTCAGACGACAATTTCGCAAGCATATTCGCGGCGGTCGAGGAAGGACGCTATGTCTACAGCAACATAAAAAAGGTCACATTCTTCCTAATCCCCACGGGAATAGCCGCAATACTCTCCATAATAGGCTCCATGCTCTTGGGCGTTAAGATCCCCTACCTTGCGGCACAGCTTTTGTGGATAAATCTCGTCACAAACGGCCTTCAGGACGTCGCGCTCGCGTTTGAGCCTGGGGAAAAGCATCTTATAACCCGAAGGCCGAGAAGCGCCAGGGAGGGCATAATGTCGCGGGTAATGGTCGAGCGGACAGTCATTGTCGCATTCCTAATAACGTTGGGAGTGCTTTCAACCTACATGTTTTCACTATCCCGCGGGGATTCGCTTGAAAAAGCGAGGACTATCGCGGTAACCACCATGGTGTTCTTCCAATTCTTCCACGTCTTAAACAGCCGGTCTGAAATACGCTCGATATTCCACATTCCGCCCTTCAGCAACCCATTCCTATTCTACAGCATGAGCGCAGCATTCCTGGCGATGCTCGCATTCATATACGCGCCTCCGCTGCAGTGGATATTCAAGACGGTTCCCCTCACACCCTCTGAATGGGGGGTTTGCATGGCGGTCGCAAGCTCTGTAATACTCGTCGTTGAGGCGGAAAAAAAGATACGGCAAATCCTCAAAAAAACCGACGTTTAATGCGGGAAAAAAAACTAAAAACTTCAAGAAGACGCTGAAAAAACTGGCGGCGGAAAAAAAGAATTAAAGAAAATTCTTGTGGATGATGCTGCCTCATCCTACCATTTGGCGCAGCAGGTGTCGCCTCCACCGCCCCCCATCGGCTTGTATCCTTTTTTCGTGCAGGGCCAGTCGGCGTTTGAGTCGTAGGGGTCGGGGTCCGCCTTGCACTTGAAGTAGCATCCCCACGAGCTTCCGGGTCCAGTCCAGGAAAGCTTGCTTGAAGCCGGGTCGAAGACGAATCCTTCAGCGCACGATACCGCGCTTATCGGGCATCCCGCGGGGGGCGTGAGCGCTCCAATATCCTGTTGGACGTAGCAAGTGTATGTGGGCGTGCTTCCTGAAGCATAACCATAGACGTTGTTCATCCGCGTTCCCAAAGGACATGATTCTTCAGGGGGATATTCCGGGTCGGCCCTGCAGCCGTATGCGTCGACTATCGGGTCTGAACCAATCCAGCCTCCCCCGCACAATGGCATGCCGCCGGCCTCAATCCTTGTGAAATGCGCGGCGCAATCCGAAAACAGGATTGGCTTCAGGGTGACTGTTGGAAAAGACGGTATAAGCAAGAGGGTTGTGGTGGCCGCCGCCCCGGTCGTAGTCGGCGCAGCCGAGGTCGTGGTTGCGGCAGCCAATGTCGTGGTTGTCGCGGAAGCCTCAGTCGTCGTAGTGACAGCCCCCGTTGTCGTAGTCGACGCCGGCAATGTCGTGGTAGCAAATTCGTCGCTGTCGCAGACATTGTTTTTGTTCAAGTCCAAACAGCATTCACCCGTCATATACTCGTAATAATTTTCGCCGCACTCGAATCCGCCGGCATCAGTTTCGCACAAGCATCCGCAAAGCAAAACAGAAAAAACAATCAAGACCGCCGAAAAAACACAGTTAAATCTCATACTAAAATACCTATTACAATACACTCTTAAAAACCCGACTGGCGCGAAAATTCTTTAAAAAACATCAAACCCATAACAACACCCGAAGAAGACCTGAAAACAATAGTTGCAGACTAACTGCAAAAAAGACAAAGATAAACCACAACCCTTTTTTTTAATCGGAAATCCATATAATTAAGGTCCAGAAATCGATACCCACAAGTCGTTTCAGCCAAATAATGAAACACCACAAGAAAAAGTGAAAAACAGCCGAAATCAGGTTGTTTGGATTGTTTACTCTTGCCTGTGGGGCTTGATGTTTCTGTCACTGCTTGAGACAAGAACAAGTTTTAACGTGCTTATCAGCCATATGCCCTCTTTCTGGAACGCCTTGTGTTAATGAGAACAAAGCGTGTCAACAAGCCTAATCCAAAGTTTTCCAGTCGATTCAACCCTTTTCACTATATGGAAAAATTTTGATAACAAAACAAGCCATGATAACATAGTGTTATCATCTCGTGGAATTTTGGTTTGTCGGAGATTATTTCCCTGGACTAAAAATTTAGGATATCATGGGTTATCTTATTTGATTCTAAAATTGCTTCCATCAAGCCTTAGTTCTCCTCCAGTAAAGTTGATTTGGCTTGTGATATTCGTTTCTTGTTCACCCAAAAATAGCGTGTCCTCTAAAATCAGTTTTCCGGACACGTCCACGCCCTCAAACCATATGGCAGTATACTCGTCCACAAGCCAGTCGCCAGAGGCGGGAGGGCAATCACCCGTACAGCCTTCATGAACCCGTTCATAGTTGACTTTAACTGTTTTTTGCGATTCATCCGGGTCGTTTGAGTAGATTATAAGATTTGTAGAGTATGAGCCCACTTCTTCCTCATCACCCAAGTCGATAGTGACCATGACAGTCTGGTTATGACCCGGCAAAACAGTGAAGGAACGAGGGTAAACATCCGTTATCCAGGACGCCGAGGAATTAATTTCACTGACACTCAAATTCTCATCACCCACATTAGAAACCTCAAAAAACTCAGAATACAAAACCATCAGGCTAGCATTGTATAAATCTATACGTGGGAAAGTCTCTTGTGTCACACTATCATATATTCCTTTTCCAGTTTCTTTTAACACGTACTCCATAAACTCTGGTGTTATCTCATTATTTATCTGTCTTAATACAGCTGCTGCTCCTCCGACATGCGGTGCTGCCATAGATGTTCCGCCACAAGCCATGCGGTCTCCATTACAAGAACAGCTATCTAAACAACTATCTTGACACCATCTTGAAGCATTGATTTCGCTTCCAGGTGCAAGAAGATCAAGATTACTATCTCTATTCGTAAAACACGTGATTTTATCTGCTTCAGTAGTACTATCTTCACAGGTTGGGCCAAAAATCCAGCACCACCATTGCCAATACCATGGTTCAATACAGTATTGCTTTGGACCTATGTCACTATCATAGACTGCTCCAACAGATGTAGCTCCTGAAGCACATGCGGGTCTACTCATTCCAGTGCTGGACACACTATTTCCTGATGAGATGGCCATGAGTATCCCATTATCATACGCATTATTCACTGCAGCATTTAGCGGATGACTTTGATTGCACGTGCTTGAGTTATATGTGTCTTTAGTGCCCAGACTTAGTATCATTGAAGATATATTATACGTGCCTCTTTTGCTTACACAATTTTCAATCGCCCAAATTATATCCTGATCCTGACCTATCCCATCCTCATCTAAAACTTTATACACAATTAAAGTCGCACTAGGAGCTACACCAATAATACTGCCATTTGCAGCTGCTATAGATGCAACATGTGTTCCATGTCCTCTGTCATCATAAGGAAAGTAATCTAGGTTAACGTAATCATAACCATCAACTACTTTGTTATAGAAGATGTCAAGAGAATAGTTAACGCCACTGTCAAGGACGCATATGGTTTGTCCCTTACCAGTATAATCCATCCCCCATGAATAGTTTGCTTTAACCAGTGGTAAACTCTCCTCCAGCATCATGTAATATGTACTGATGCCATATACATGATCCACCAATGTGTTGTCCTCTAATTTCTTTAAACCATCTATTGTGGTTTTTCCGTATATTCCGTTGATTATACCATATCTGTATACTGGTTCAAATTCCTCTTCTGAAAGAGTGGATATAACCTTTTCTTCTTGTTCCAGGTAAATTTTAGACTTCTGTGTGTAGTCTAATGAATTTAATCTACTCTGTTTCTCGTCATCGATACTTTTTGTATTAAGCATAACAATAACGTCAACCCATGTGGAATTATTAAAATTATCAATCACTTGCTGGTCGCTCTTTTTCAAAGTTATTTGTTCGATATTGGTTGCATTAATGCATTCTATCAAAAACAAAATGCTGACTGTAACTATCAATCCTTTATATGCCAATGTCCCCGCGTTTGATCTAATTATGTTCATGATATATCTCAATTTTTGATGCGTCTTTCACCTGGTGCATTTGCTTAAATATGGAGATAAATTCTTCTTCAGTATGGTAATCTGGAACATTCACGACTACAAGATAACCGCCTAATGATGTGCTTTCTCCTTCCTTTACAATTGATGAATCCACCGAATTTACTAAATTTTCAATTTCTGTTCTCGATATGTTATCATAAAACAAAATTTTTATCTGGCCATCCACATACTCTTGGCCATTATTCATT
>OMKS01001480.1_pt1 | contig 20790 bp, 13 predicted proteins | sample 1674721 | NCBI WGS metagenome assembly OMKS01 (sample SAMN06264996, study PRJEB25208) | sediment metagenome | isolation source: hot spring sediment | place: USA: California | collected 2014-09-02
TGCCCACGCGAGCGTGGGCATGCCACCCGGCTTCCAGGGGCTATGGTGAAAGAGGGGGTTACTGAGGGGAGCCCATCATCGTCATTCCGAGTCCGCCGAAGGCGGACCGAGGAATCTGTTCTTTGAGCGTCGCGAAGCGATTCCGCTGATGTAGTTGCGGCCGGGTGGCAGCCACTGAACCCGAAGGGTGAAGTGGATGGCCTATGTCGGTATGCTTGCGGGGACCCCTCCACTTCGCTTCGCTCAGTGGCTGCCACCCTTCCGTGCGGGCGGACCGTGCCGGGCCAGGCCGTGGGCATGCCACCCGGCGCGCAGGACGGGTTGTACCCGCTCGGCCTTCTGGTCGTGCGATGACCGCGGACAAGGCGACAAAAAAATGCAGGTTCATGCTTGCACGAAAGAGACAAAGGTATTAGAGTGTGATCCTGAATGGGGCGTTGTCGGCTGGGTGGCGCCGGGCCCCAACCGCCGGAAAGGGCGAGGTAAATGCGACAGGTCGCCCCAAGGAGGCACGTATGATCCGGTTCCAATGTCCGCATTGTCGCACGGCCCTGCAGGCTGATGAGGAGCTGGCAGGGCGGTCACTGACCTGCTCCCACTGTCGGCAGAAGCTCCGCGTACCGGGCAAGCCCACGGGCACGGCCGGGCGGGTCGTCTGCGTGTGCGCCGGCTGCAAGGCCACGTTCGCCGCCGCATCCAAACCCCAGCCGCACCGCGTCCAGTGCCCCAAATGCGGCACGCGGATGCGGGTGCCCGGGGCCGATCAGGTGACCGCCGACGGGGAGACCTTGCGGTTTACCTGTGAACAGTGCGGCCAAGTGTATTGCGTGCTGGCCAAATACGCCGGCAAGAAGTTCGGCTGCCTGGCATGCAAGAGCCCGTGCCGGATTCCGCAACTCCCCGAACCCGAGCCCGAACCGGCCGCGGAGGGGCTGGGCATTCTCGCCGCCGGTCCGCCGCCCGGCTGGGAGGAGGGCCTGGCCGCCGATCTCGAGGCCGCCCAGCAACGCAGGCAACCGCAAGAACCCGAAGAACCCGCCGGTTTCGATGTCTCCGCCATCCAGATGCCATCGCGTGCCGCGGCCCGCACTCCGGTCGAGACGGGCACGGACTGGCGGGATCGCCTGGAGGCGTTGCCCTTTGTGATTCGAATCCCGATGGGCATGGTCGCCGGTCTTGCCCTGGCGCTTGTGGTCGGGGCGGTCTGGGCGGGGATCGCCAAGGCGACCGGATTGATCTTCTGTTGGCTGTGCGTCCCAGCCGCAGCCGCGGCGGCCTATGGCTTGATGCCCTTTGTACGGGACCGCAACGTGGGGGTCGGCCTGTTCGCCGCGTTTTTGGGGCTGCTTGGCATTGTCGCCGGGAAAGCCATGATCGCCACGTGGGCGGTCGCACCGTTGTTGCGTGAAGAGGTCGCCAAGCACATCGGGGATCCGGGACTCTTCTCCATGACGGACGAGGATGTGGCGGAGGTGGTCAACGACCCCGACGCCATGTTTGGACCCGTATGCCTTCAACTGGCCGAAGAGCAGAACTGGGACCGCGCCTTCGTCATTGACGTCTTCCGTGTCTGGGCCGAGGACGGTCAGATCCCCGATGAACCGCTGTCCAACGACATTGAACGGGTTCGGCAGGCTGTTGACGAAGTTGACGAGGCCGTCGAGACGTGGCCGGAAACCAGACTGAGGGAAACGGCACGTCGGCAAGGTCCTGAATTGATGCGACTGTTGGCCAACGAACTGGTCGATAGCGCACCCATGCAAGCCCTGGGCGCGGGCATCGCGTTTCTCGGAAGTTTCGCGCTCTGGGACCTGATCCTGATCCCGATCGCCCTAGGCACCGCCTTCAAAATCGGAAACGACTCATAACCGTCCATTGAGAAACGTGGTGCCGACACTCGATGTGCTTGCGCCGCCGATCTCCTATCCGATCCTGGCCTTTTCCGAGCCGGCTTTCTGATTGCCTTGGCCGGTGGATTTGCCTATTGTGCATGCGGTCCGGGTCGTCCGGATCGAGGATCCTGAGTCCTGAGAGCGATCCGACAAGGCGGGTCAGAAACGCAACCATATGGAGAGGGCCATGTTGATCGACGTGGTGCAGCGTTATGAAGGCAACCCGATCCTGACGGCGGCGGATGTGCCGTACCCCGTGGAGACGGTGCACAACGCGGGCGTCGTCAAGCACGATGACCGTTACATCATGGTCTTTCGCTCGCATCGGGCCAACGGCCGCTCCATCCTCGGCATCGCCGACAGCGACGATGGCTACCACTTCACGGTCCGGCCCGAACCGTTCATGGTCCCCGCGACCGAGGGCTTGTTCGCTGAGTACGAGCGGTTCGGGGTGGAAGACGCAAGGATCAACCCGCTGGATGGGGCGTACTACCTGACGTACAGCGCCTACTCGCCGCATGGCGTGCGGATCGGTCTGGCCCGGACCGCGGACTTCCGAAAGGTTGAGCGGATCGCGTTCATCACCCAGGCCGATTACCGCAACACCGTGCTCTTTCCGGAGCGGATCGGCGGTCGCTACGTAAAGCTCGATCGGCCCCACTCGGACATCAGCCCCTGGTCGATCTGGATCAGCTACTCGCTGGACCTGCGGCACTGGGGCGATTCGCGGGTGATCATGAAGCCCGTCCGGTACCACTGGGACGAGATGAAGATCGGTCCCGGCGCGCCGCCGATCAGGACCGACCGCGGCTGGCTGAATATCTACCATGGGGTTTTCCCCACCATGGACGGCAGTGTCTACCGCCTGGGCGTCTGCCTGCACAAGCTGGACGATCCGGCGATCATCCTGGGCGTGAGCGACCGCTGGATCCTCTCGCCGCGCGACCCGTGGGAGCGCGTGGGCTACGTGCACAACGTCGTCTTCACCTGCGGGGCCGTGCCCGAGGATGACGGCACGGTCAAGATCTACTGGGGCGCGGCCGACACGGTCATGTGCGTAGGAACCGCCCGGATCGACGACCTCGTGGACCTGTGCCTGACCGACAGCCGCCTGGCATTATAGCTATCGGGTGCTGAACGCGTTCTACGTGCCCTGGGCAAGAAGGAGGCATGACGATGGCGAAGGTGACGCCTTGGATGGCGATCAAGCCGGCCGAAGCCTGTCGATACGATGGCGTCTCGCTGGGGGAGGTGATGCTGCGTCTGGACCCGCTGGATGTACCCACGGCGCGGGCGACGGTCTTTCGCGTCTCGCAGGGGGGCGGCGAGACGAACGTGGCCTGCGGCCTGGCGCATACATTCGGCCTGCGAGCGGCGGTGGTCACGGCCCTGGTCGATGATGAGGTCGGCCGCAACATCCGCAACCAGCTTCGCACGGCGGGCGTGGACGTCAGCCGCGTCCTCTGGTTCAACACCGACCGGGACGGCTCGAAGTTCAGCACCGACCGCAAGGGCACGATCTGCAATGGCGTCAACTTCACCTATGCCGGCAGCGGCGTGATCCCCTCGGACACGTGCTACTACCGCGCCCACAGCGCCGTCCGCGTGCTCAGCCCGGGCGACGTGGACTGGGAGACCCTGTTCGGCCAGGAGGGCGTGCGGGTCTTCAACACCGGCGGCATCTTCACGTTGATCTCGCCCACCTCGGCTCAACTCGCCCTCGAGGCCGTCGCCAGGGCCAACGCGCACGGGACCTTCGTGGTCGCCGATCTGAACTACCGGTCGAAGGTTGAGCCCGACAAGTCGCGGGCCCGGGCCATCAACCAGAAGCTCGCCCCGCACCTGGGTTTCCTGGTGGGCAATGATTCCGACCTGGCCGACGCCCTGGGCTATGAGACGCCCGCCGCCAAGAATGCCCCCTTCGAGGAGTGGCTTGAGCCCTACAAGCAGACCGTCCGCCGCGTGGCCGGCGACTTTCCCAACCTGAGTCTGATCGGCACCCAGTGGCGGGGGGCCCACAACGCCGACGTCGTCAGTTGGGGGGCCGTGCTGTACGATGTCACCGCCGACGCCTTCCACGTGGCGCCGCTGCGACGCGAGGTCCCCATCCGCGACCGCACCGGCGGGGGCGACTCGTTCACCAGCGGCGTCCTGGCGGCGCTGCTTGGCGGCCACGACCCGGCCACGGCCGTTCAGTGGGGGGCGGCTCACGGCATCTGTGTGCAGACCACGCCGGGCGATGTGACGCTCGTCGAGAAAGACCGCGTCCTGGCCGAGGTCCGCCGAGCCGCCGGCGGCGGGGGGGTCAAGGCCGTCCGGTAGGGGCCTAACAGCCTGTTGAAAAAGTGTCACCCCGGACTTGATCCGGGGTCCACGCTCGACGTGTGGTGTGTTATCTGCACGCAAAGCGTGGATTCCCGCTTTCGCGGGAATGACAAGATGGGCCCGTTTCTGTGGCCCGTACTTTTTTCAACGGACTGCTGATGCCGGCAGGGGAGCCGTCCAAAACGGCCCGGGCCAGGATTGACGCCGGGGCTGCCGCTTGCTATGCTAGAGTAATCCCTATCCGGAGCAAGATCGCAATGAATGAACAGGCTGACAAGACCCTGCCCGCCGTGTTGGTGGTTGACGATAACGAGCAGAATCTGGAGCTGTTGCTGGCCTACCTCGAGGACGTGGAGTGCCGCACCCTGGCCGCGACCGATGGACCCACGGCCCTGGAGATCGTGCGGACGACCCCGCCCGACCTGATCCTCCTGGACATCATGATGCCCCGAATGAGCGGCTTCGAGGTCTGCCGCCGCATCAAGACCGACCCGGCGACGGCGGAGATTCCTATCATCATGGTCACCGCCCTCAATGAGCTGGGCGACATCGAGCGGGCCATCAACGCTGGGACCGACGACTTCCTCAGCAAGCCCGTGAACAAGTGGGAGCTGACGACGCGCGTCCGCACACTGTTGCGGCTCAAGGACGTCACCGACAAATTGGAGCGGACCTTGGCCTACCTGAGCGAAATCGAGTCCCAGATCCACTCCGAACGCCAGTCCTGAGGCTTCGCCGTCCCATAAGAGGCGCGGTCCGTCCATCGCGTCGGCCCGAACGATCCCCACCAGCCGCACAAGCTGTCGCATTCGATACACCCTGTACGATTACTTCATTCGCCGTCCCGGAGTCGCCGGCCGTGCCGGCCCGCGCCAAAAGCCGGTAAAGCACCGCCTGCCCGTCGTCGATATCGCGGGTGCGTTCATCACGCACGATTCTGATCAAGAGACGGGTAGGGCCCATGAGCAAATTGCTGGAGATCTTTGGACGCGGCATCACGGTTGACACAGCGGATCTGATATGGCACTGGCTCACGGCCCTGCGGGAAAGGGACGTGCTGAACGACCGGACGGTGGGCGACGAGTTCGGCGGGATCCTTGACTTGCTCGGTGAGCGGCAACTGGACCAGGCCACCGCGAAGCTCAAGTTTCATTTGTATGAGCATCCCGACTGTGTTTATGGCCGCATGGTCGCGGCAGCTATTTGTCTGCACCGCAATCAGTCCACTGAGGCGATTGAGCAGCTCCAGAGCGTTTATTCGCGGCAGCCGAGCAACACGATGGCCCTTTACGCCTTGGGCCACGCCTATGAGCGCACCGGCGACCAGGCCGAGGCGGTCGCCTTTTACCAAGACTGCATCAAGTTCAAAGGGCACTTGCAGTTGCCGCGGCAGCGTCTGGCGGCGATCGACCTGCAGCGCGGCCGCACGGACCGGGCCATCGCCGAATACGAGGCCCTCGTCGCCGAGCACCCGGACGACATCTCGTCGGTGGTGCTGCTGGGCTGCCTGTACAACTTCGACCACCAGCACGAAAAGGCCGTGGACGCCTTCAACATGGCGATCGTGTCGCATCCCGACAACTTCCACGACGACAGCAGCAACGAGCAGATGGAGTTCCTACTGGAGACCGGCCAGGTGGACCGGGCCCTGGAGAACGTGCAGTGGCTCATCGACCGCATCGGTCCGATGCCCGATCTCTACGTCCGCATGGGGGATATCCTGAGCCGCGCCGGGCAGTCGCTGGAGGCCATCCTGCACTACGAAAAGGCCCTGCGGCTGCAACCGAATTACCTCGAGGCGACGATCAAGCTGGGCACGCACTATCTGCGGATCGGTCGGTATGCCCTGGCCGCCGAGCAGTTCAATCGCGGCGTTGAGATCAACGACGAAATCGTCGACGCCTACATCGGCCTGGCGGTGGCGCAATACGCCGCCGGCGCCGTCGATGAAACCCTGCGGACGCTCTCCCTGGCCGGAGCTATCCAGCAGAACAGCACGTTGCTGTTCTCCGAGACCGCCACCCTGCACTTGCAGAGCACGATCCAGGAGATGGATCCGGACGGCGAGCCCGCCGCGATGGACCGGGGCATGCTCATGGAAGATGTGATCCGGGCCCATCAACGCCACGTACAGGAGCGGCCTCGCAGCGCGGATATCCACTACAAATTCGGCATGCTCATGATGGGGCTCAACGATTGGCCCAGGGCGGCCGAATCGCTGGAGAACGCCCTGCGCATTAACCCGACGCACCACCGGGCCCTGAGCAAGCTGGCCCTGTGCCTGTGCGAAATGGGCCAGAGCGCCCAAGCCGTGCAGCGGCTCACGACCGGAGCGCCCCTCGATCACGAAACGCTGGCCTTGCACTACCAGACCGCGGTTCTCTATTGCGACCGCCGGCGTTTCGCCCAGGCGATCTGCACGCTGCAGAACCGTCTGGGGGGCGATTTCACCGAGCCCGATGCCCGGGTCAATATCGAAGTCGTACTGGAGAACCTCGGCTTGGTGGATCGCGCCGTCGCCACGTGGGACCGGCTCACGGCGATGCACTACGCCATCGAACCGGATGCATAGGCCGCCAGGCAGGGCGGAACACGCGGCAGAAGGGTGAGTCCATGGCCAATGAGCTGACAGCGTTGCCCGAATTCACGCGGCGCCTGTTCAAGCACGCCTACCTCGTGTTGCCCTGGTTCTGCGCCACGAGCGAGCAGCATCGCCTGCACGTCGACGATCTGGCCCAAGCCACGGCTTGGCTCAAAGCCCTCTGCGCGGACCGCCCCTTGTTCTTCGGGCCCGACGCCGCCATGGACAAGGCCCATCGTGAACTGTCACGGTTCTATGATCTCGCAAGCCCCGACCAGCCGGCGACGCCCGCCAATGCCGACGCCCGGCAGGCCTTGTCCCGCGCATGGCGGCACGCCTACGCCAACCGCCACGTCCTTCAGCTTCGCGGCCACGAAGTGCGTCTGATGCGGTTCTTCCGCGAAATCTACGTCGCCCTCAAGAATACCCATGTGCCCGAGCTTCAGTGTATGGCGCGACTCATCGACACCGACGTGGTTTGTCTGGCTCGTTCGATCCATCCGGCGGGGGGCTGGACTCCGCGACAGGCCGTCATCGACGCCAACACCGAGATGGCCGACCTGCACCAGCAGCTCTTCGGCGGGGCCGATCCGACCCCCGACCTGTGCAAGCAGGCCCACAGGGCCAAGCCGAAGACCTACGCCCGGTACCAGCAACTGCTCCGCGCCCGGCGTGAAGCGGCTCGGCTCCGCATCACCGAGATCTTTGACAACGAACGATGGTTCCCCATCGTCAAAAGCGCCGTCCTTTACGAACACCTCAAGGAAGAAGGCCTCGAAGACCTCCTGCCTTCGACGTTTCGCGGCCGCGTCGGCGTTCAGCCCACGGGCTACCCGCTGACGTTCTACACGTATGACGGCCTCGAACTCGACAGCCCGCCGCTGCACGACGTCGCCATGAACCCGAACTATGGCCGGCCGGAACCCGACAAGGACTACAAAATCCATCCTCCGGAGGACGGCACCTTCTACTGCGAGAGCAAGGCGGTCGTCGGCGAGAGCAAGACCAAGCATTACACGCTGGCTTACAAACGCCGCGCCCGCAAACTGAAGTATGAGTCCGTGCACCGACTCGCCGAGCAGATCGACGCCATTCGCGAGCGCCTGGCGACGCATCTCGACTGTGACCACCGCGACACGTGGGTTCGGGCCCTGATGTGCCTGCTCATCGACCGCCATTGTGCCCGCATCGGCAACCAGGCCTCCACGCGGCGGGTGGATAACAAGACCTATGGCATCACGACCCTGCAGACCCGAAAGCACGTCCGCGTCCTCGACGATTGGATCATTCTGGAATACCGGGGCAAGCATGGCCAACCGCAGCGACACGCCCTGCCGCGTTATCGGACCTCAAACGGGCGGTCCGGCGATCCCATCGGAGCCGCAATCGCCGACCGCCTCGCCGAGCTGATCCACGAGAAGCGTCGGTTTCTCTTCACGCGGACCGACCGCAAGCCCTACACGCCCCAGATGGTCAACGAATACTTCACGGCCGCCCCGGAGCCTCAACCGGACGCCAACCTGCCTTACGGCGGCGCCGGATCACCCTGCACGGTGCACAACGTGCGCAATTACCAGGCGACGCGGGTCTTTATGCGTCTGGCCGAGAAGTTCGCCCGTCGACATCCCAAGCCGACTTACGAAGAGGTCCTGGCCGGCTACCAAGGCCGCAACCGAACAGCCACCAGGCAAGGACGCGTCGGCGCGATCCAGGTTGCCGCACGGCTCCTGGGCAACACGCCGGCCATCTGTCGCAAGAGCTACATCGATCCTCAGCAACAACTGCTGTTCTTCCAGAGGTGGGGATACCGACCGCCGGATTGCGTCATCCGCGACCTGTTCGTCCAGGAAGACCACGACACCTATGGCGTTGCTCGGGCGCTGCGAAGGTCGCGCCCGCGTCGGGTCAAGGCCGATCGCCGACGGTCTCGCTAGCGCACAGAGGCCGGCCTCCACGCGAGAATCTGAACGCCTCAAGACGAGCAGGCAGGTCTTGATGGGCCGAGTCAAGCATCCCGCAGCACCGATGCGCAGAAGAGGGCAGAATTCTGACTGGAATTCGGGCCGCGATCCGTATCCTCATGTTTGGAAAAGACTTAGCGATGTTCCAGGCGGCCGGGTCGTGGTTCCGGTGAAAGCCGAATGTAACATAACATATCTTATGGGACGTTGACAGGGCGGTCACCTGGCCCGGTTTGCGGTCATCCGGGGATCGTTACACGCTTGGCCTATACCGCCGCGAGATGCGTTACTTTCGTCCCTGGGCGGCCACGACGTCAGCCAGTTCGCCAATAAGCCGCTCCGTTTCCGGCCACCCGATACAGTTGTCCGTGAGGCTTACGCCGTAGCGCAGCGAGTCCGCCGGACGCATCGCTTGGCGGCCTTCTTCGAGGAAGCTCTCAAGCATGATGCCGGCGATGAGGTCTTCACCGGCGCGGATCTGCGCGCAAACATCCTCAAAGGCGACATGCTGAAGCCGGTGGTCTTTGTCCGAATTGGCGTGACTGCAATCAATCAACACGCCGGTCGGGACAGCCGCTTTCTGCAGCAGTATGCGGGCAAATGCGACGTACTCCGATGCATAATTAGGCCCGCCGATGCCGCCCCGCATGACCAGGTGCCCATAGCGGTTTCCGGCCGTCTCGGCGATAACAACGCGGCCTTCGCGGTTAATACCCATAAAGGCGTGCCCGCTGCGGGCCGCCTTGATCGCGTCCACCGCCGGGCCGAGGCTGCCGTCGGTGGAGTTTTTGAAGCCGATGGGCATGCTCAGACCGCTGGCCATCTGCCGGTGCACTTGGGATTCGGTCGTTCGGGCCCCGATCGCGGCCCACGTGACCATATCGGCCAGATACTGCGGGACGATGGGGTCGAGGAACTCGGTGGCGACGGGCAGCCCGATGTCGCTGATCCTCAGCATCAGCCCGCGGGCCCGTCGAAAGCCCTGCTCGATGTCGTAGGAGCCGTCCAGCCGTGGATCATACAACATGCCCTTCCAGCCGAGCGTCGTCCGCGGCTTTTCGAAATACGCCCGCATGATCAGCAACAAGGTATCGCCGATGCGGTCCTGGAGCGAGCGGAGCCGCTCGGCATAGTCCAGGCTGGCCTTGTCATCGTGCAACGAGCACGGGCCGGTAATCACGATCCGGCCGAGACACCGGTCGCAGAGGATCTGCGCGACCCGCTTGCGGGAACCGGCGACGAGGCGACTTTGCGCATCGGTCTGCGGCAGCTCCTGCTTGAGCTGCGCCGGCGTGATCAGCGGCGCGAACCGCTTGATATTCAGATTGTCCGTCAACTCCATCGTCGGCTTGGGCCTTTATCCACGTTTGGGTTTGGGTTTCTGGGTCCGACGCGCGGTGCCCGGGCGCCGCGTCCGTACATGCCGCTATTGTAGCCGTTCGCACGCGACTGTCAAACCGTCACGAAGCGTGTGGGACCCATCAGCCCCGATAGCGGTTGGTGATGGGCATCCGGCGGTCCTTGCCAAAGGCCTTGGGCGTGATCTTGATGCCCGGCGGGCACTGTCGCCGCTTGTACTCGTTGCGATCGACCAGGCCGATCACCCGCAGGACGATCTGCTCGTCCAGACCCTGCGCCAGCAGATCGCGACGGCCCTGGTCCATCTCGACGTAGCCCCGGAGGACGCGATCCAGAACCTCGTACTCCGGCAGCGAGTCGGAGTCCTTCTGGTTCGGCCGCAATTCGGCACTGGGAATCCGCGTGATCACCGATTCCGGGATGCGTTCTGCGCCCGCCTGGTCGTTGACGTAGCGGCTCAGGGCGGAAACGAGCGTCTTGGGCACGTCCTTGATGACGGCGAACCCCCCCGCCGTGTCGCCATAAAGCGTCGAGTAGCCCACGGCGGTTTCGCTCTTGTTGCCCGTCGTGAGCACCAGCAGGCCCAACTGGTTACTCAGCGACATGAGGATCGTCCCACGAATCCGCGCCTGAAGATTCTCGTAGGCGATGCCCCCATCATCCCAGCCCGGCATGGCCTTGAGGGTCTCATGGAAAACGTCGAGAACGGCTCCGATGGGAATAGTATGAAACTCGATGCCCAGATTGCGCGCGGTGCGTTCCGCGTCCGAGATTGTCTCCCTGGTGTTGAAACGCGACGGCATCGTGACGCCGACGACGTTTTCGGCCCCCAGCGCATCGACGGCGATCGCCGCGGTCAGCGACGAGTCGATGCCGCCGCTCAGGCCGATCAGGACGCGGGAAAAGCCGTTCTTGCCGACGTAATCGTGCGTCCCCAGCACGAGTGCCCGGTACACCTCCGCGACGCCGTCAAGGTCGTCCATCGGCGATGCGTGCTCCCCCGTCGCCGTGATGCGCAATGGCCGCTGGTCCGTGTCGATATCGGCGATCAGCAGGTCCTCGCAGAAGGCCCGGCCCCGAGCACGCACCTGCCCGGAGGCATCCACGACCATGCTCCGCCCGTCGAAAACCAGTTCATCCTGCCCCCCCACCAGGTTGCAGTATGCCACCGTACATCCGAAATGCCGGGCGCAGTTGCCGATCAGGTTGTCCCTCACGCGGCTCTTGCCGGCATGGAACGGCGAGGCGCTGGCGTTGATGAGCAGGTCAAACGGCCGCGCCGGAGCCAGAAACCCATCCAGCCACGACAGGCTCCAGATATCCTCACAGATCGTCAGGGCGATGCGGACCCCCTGCCGCTCGATTACGCAGGGTTCCGTGCCGGCCACGAAGTATCGACTCTCATCAAACACGCCGTAGTTCGGCAGGCATCCCTTGCGATAGACCACCTCGATGCGGCCATCCTCCAGTACCGCCAGGGAATTGTGGCATCGACCGTTCTCGATTTCGGGGAATCCAACCAGCACCGTACCGCCGAGGTCGGCCGTCTCCACAGCGAGCTGTTCGAGCGCCTCGCGGCAGTCCTCCAGGAAATGGCGTTTGAGCAGCAGGTCCTCCGGTGGATACCCGGCCAGGCACATCTCCGGCAGCACGATCACGTTCGCCCCGGCCTTTCTGGCCCGGCGCACGAACGTGGCCGCCAATTCCACGTTTCCCTGCAAGTCCCCGACGGCGGGGTTCACCTGGGCCAACGCCACCCGCAATGCCATCCTCAGCGCTCCATGAGCCAGCGATCCACGGCCTCGGCCGCGTTGCGTCCGCCGTCGATGGCCCGCACCACCAGCGAGGCTCCCAGCACCGAATCGCCGGCGGCGAAGACCCACGGCTCGGACGTCTGGTAGTCCTTTACCATGATGTTGCCCCGTTCGTCCAGCTTCAATCCGAACTCCTCGATGAGCCCCCGGTGCACGACGTGCACGAACCCCATCGCCAGCAGCACCAGGTCGGCCGGGATCTCAAACTCACTGTCGGGCACGGGATTCAGCTTCCACTGCCCTCGCTGCCGGGTCCACTCCACCTGGCAGCAATGCAGCGTGGTCGCCCGGTTCTCCACGCCCCCGATACGCTGCGTCATCACGCTCCAGAGCCGCTCGCAGCCTTCCTCGTGGCTCGTGCTGGCCCGCATGATCCGTGGCCAGAAGGGCCAGGGCGTGTCGGGCGGGCGGCTTTCAGGTGGTTTGGGCAGGATTTCCAGTTGGGTGATGCTCTTGGCCCCCTGCCGCCGGGCCGTCCCCACACAGTCGCTGCCCGTGTCGCCGCCACCGATGACCACCACGTGCCGGTCGCGGGCGCTGATCGGTCCCCGCGCTTCCATGGGCTCGCCGGCGAGCAGCCGGTTCTGGCAGGTCAGGTACTCCATGGCGAAGTGCACGTTGTCGTAGCCGCGGCCGGGCACGGTCAGGTCCCGCGGCTGGCCGGCCCCCATCGCCAGGACCACCGCGTCAAACCGCCGCCGCAGATAGCGTCCGGACAGATCGGCGCCGACCTCCACGCCGCTTTCGAACCGCACGCCCTCGGCTTCCATCTGTCGCAGTCGCCGGTCGATCACGGGCTTGGCGAGTTTGAAATCGGGAATGCCGTAGCGCAGCAGGCCGCCAGGCTTTTCGTCCTTCTCGAACACCGTCACATCGTGCCCCGCGCGGGCCAATTGCTGGGCGGCGGCCAGACCCGCCGGTCCGGCGCCCACGACCGCGCCGCTCTTGCCCGTTTTCCGCTCCGCGGGCAGCGGCACAATCCAACCCTCCGCCCAGCCCCGTTCGACGATCTGATGCTCGATGTGCCGGATGAGCACCGGCTCATCATTGATCGCCAACGTGCAGGACGCTTCGCACGGCGCGGGGCAGACCCGCCCGGTGATCTCCGGAAAGTTGTTCGTGGCGTGCAGGTTCTCGCACGCCTCGCGCCACTGGCCTCGGTAGACCAGATCGTTGAACTCGGGGATCAGGTTCTTGACCGGACAGCCCGTGCCGTGGCAAAAGGGAATGCCGCAGTCGATGCACCGGGCCGCCTGGCACTGCAAGTCATCCGGGGTCAGGGGCAGGTCGATCTCGCTGAAATCGCCGACGCGCTGTTCGACCGGCCGATGCCCGACCTCACGCCGCCGGAACTCGAGGAAGCCCTTGGTCTTAGCCATGGAACACCTCCTCGGTCGCCGGGGTCATTTCGGTGTCGCGGTGTTCCTCCTGCCGCATCTTCTCCAGGGCCTGGCGATAGTCGATGGGGATGACCTTGACGAAGCGGCCAACCAGGCTCTCCCACCGTTGCAGAATCCACTCGGCCCGCTCGCTGCCGGTCCAGTGCAGATGCTTCTCAATCAGCTTCCGCAGGCGCCCCTTGTCCGCCTCCTGCCACACCGTCTCCAGGTCCACCATGTCGAGGTTGCACAGCGTGTCGAACAGTTGCATCTCGGCGAGCACGTAGGCGATTCCTCCGCTCATGCCCGCCGCGAAATTACATCCGGTCTCGCCCAGCACGACCACGCAACCGCCGGTCATGTACTCGCATCCGTGGTCGCCCACGCCTTCGACGACGGCGGTCACGCCGCTGTTGCGGACGGCGAAGCGCTCGCCGGCCATGCCGTTGACGAACAACTCGCCGCGGGTGGCGCCGTACAGTACGGTGTTGCCGACGATGATGTTTCGATGGGCGATGTAGGTCGCCTCGGGTGGCTTTTGAACAATAATGCGTCCCCCGCTGAGGCCCTTGCCCAGATAGTCGTTGCTCTCCCCGATCAATCGCAGCGTGACCCCCGCCGCGAGGAACGCCCCAAAGCTCTGCCCCGCCGAGCCGCAGAAGGTCAGCTCAATCGTCCCGTCCGGCAGACCCGGCGAGCCATACCGCCTCGCGACTTCGTAGCTCAGCGTCGCCCCGACGGCTCGATGGATATTCCGAATCGGCTGGTCGAGCTTCACGGGTTTCTTGTCCTGAATGGCGCTGCGCACCTTCTCCAGAATGGCCCGGTCCGGGTGGTCGGCGTGCTTATCGACCTGCGAGCGGCTCACCCGCCGCCGCGATGGATCATCGACATCGGGCATGTGGAAGACCCGCGAGAAGTCCAGCCCCTGGGCCTTGTAATGGGCGATGCCCTTCTGGACGTTGACCCGATCCACCCGGCCGATCATCTCGTCGAACGTGCGGAACCCCAGCCGGGCCATCCACCGGCGTACCTCCTCGGCCACGAAGAACATGTACCGCACGATGTACTCGGGCTTGCCCGCAAATCGCCGCCGCAGCTCCGGATCCTGCGTCGCGATGCCGTAGGTGTAGGCCCCCTCGTGGCACTTGCGCAGGAGCGTACACCCCATGCACACCAGGGCCGCGGTGCCAAAACCGAATTGGTCCGCCCCCAGCAGGGCCCCGATGACCACGTCACGGCCGGTTTTGAGCTGGCCGTCCACCTGCACACGGATACGGTCCCGCAGGCCGTTGTTGATGAGCACCTGCTGCGTCTCGGCCAGCCCCAGCTCCCACGGGCAGCCGGCGTGCTTGATCGACGACAGCGGGCTGGCCCCCGTGCCGCCGTCGTGCCCGCTGATGAGCACCTCGTCGGCATTGCCCTTGGCCACGCCCGCGGCGACCGTGCCCACGCCGATCTCCGAGACCAGCTTGACCGACACCTTCACGCCCGGATGGGCCGCCTTGAGGTCGTAGATGAGCTGCGCCAGGTCCTCGATCGAGTAGATGTCGTGATGCGGCGGCGGCGAAATCAGGCTCACACCCGGCGTCGAGTGCCGCAAGCGGGCGATCTCCTCGGTGACCTTGCGGCCCGGCAGTTGCCCGCCCTCGCCGGGCTTGGCGCCCTGGGCCATCTTGATCTGAAGCTCGCGGGCGTGTGCCAGATAGTTGATCGTGACGCCGAACCGCCCGCTGGCCACCTGCTTGATCGCGCAGTTCCGCGAATCGCCGTTCGGGTCGGGGACATACTCGAACAACTGCCAGGCCATGAACATGCCCTTGTAGTTGATCGTGCGGCTGGACAGCGAGGGGATGTAGAAGTCCTCCCCATCCGGCCCGTACCGAGCCCGCACGGTGCGGCCCGCTCGTCGCCGCGCCAGGAACAGTCGGCGCTCAAACGCCTCCGGGGCAGAGGGTGAGCCCTCCACAAACACCTGTAAGATGACCGGCTCGGCCGTTGCCGCGATTGGCCCCAGGCATGCGCTATGGACCGGCACCGGCCGCCACCCCAACACCTTCATGCCATAATGGGCGACGGACTCCTCCAGAATGCGCCGCCCGGCGTCCTGTATCTCCCTGACCTTCGGGCTGAAGACCATGCCCGCGGCGTATTGGCCCGGCGGCGGCAGCTCCACGCCGAGCCGCCCCGCCTCATCCCGCAGGAAGGCATCGGGCAACTGGAACAGGATGCCCGCGCCGTCCCCGGTGACATCGTCGGCGCCGGCGGCGCCCCGATGATGCAGGTTCAGGATGATCTGCTTGCCGTGTTCGAGGATCGCGTGATCGGCCCGGCCGTCGATGTTCGCCACGGCCCCGATCCCGCAGGCATCGTGCTCGAACCGCGGGTCGTAGAGGCCCGTTTGCCCCATCGCGGTAACGCGTTTTTGAATCGATTCTCTCATGGGCGATTGCCCTGCTACTGCTGTTCGGCCCGCCCCCACACGGCAACCTGGACACTCATGCCGGGGCATTCACAGCGTCTCGGCACGACGCTCGATCCGCCGGGGCGGACGAGACCTGGCGATCTGTTGAAAAAGGGCCTGTCCTTGCGGCCCGTGCGCTCTTCAACGGACGACTAGCGTACAAACAACATCTCCGGATACGTCGGCAACGGCCACAGTTCCGCATCGACCACGCCTTCCAGGGCATCGGCATACAGGCGGACCTGCTCCATCGCCGGGATCAGGGCCGCTCGACAATGATCGGCCTGGTCGGCGGCTCCCGTGATCATCTGGTTTTTCTCGACGGTTTTCTGCAGCTCGTCGCAGGCCTTGTGCAACCCGTCAATCAACGCGCTGGCCTCGTCGAGGATGGCGCCGAGGGCCGTCGGCCCGCGGCCGATCTTTTCCAGCGAGCCGCCGCACTGCGCCAGTCGCCCCAGGTAGTGGCACGAGGCGGGCAGGATCTGCCGGCGCGCCATCCGCAGCATGGTTCGCGCCTCGATCTGGATCGCCATCGTGTAGGCTTCCGTCATGATCTCGGCCCGGGCGTGAAGCTCGGTGCCGGTCAGGACGCGGTGCTTCTCGAACAGGGCGACGTGCTCCGGCTCGGTAATCGTTCGGAGCGCTGTGGCGGTTGAGGCGATGTTGGGCAGCCCGCGCTTCTCGGCCTCGGTCACCCAGTCCGGGCTGTAGTTGTCGCCGTTGAAGACGATCCGCTTGTGCTCGGTCGCAATTCGTTGCAGCAGCTTCTGGGCCGCGGCAGGGACGTCGGTCGCCGTCTCCAACTCATCGGCGATCTCGGCCAGGACGTCGGCCACGATGGTGTTCAACACGAATACCGGCCCGGCGGTGCTCTGCGACGAGCCGACCATGCGAAATTCGAACTTGTTGCCCGTGAAGGCGAAGGGGCTGGTTCGATTGCGGTCCGTGCAGTCCTTCGGCAGCGACGGCAGCGTCGATACGCCCAGGAGGATCTGGCCCCCCTGCCGCGAGGACTTGGCCCCGCCTGCGGCCAACTGGTCAAAGATGTCCGTCAACTGATCGCCGAGGAAGATCGACACGATCGCCGGCGGGGCCTCATTGGCGCCGAGCCGATGCTCGTTGCCCGCATTGGCCACGCTGGCGCGAAGCAGCTTGGCGTACTTGTCCACCGCGCGGATCACGGCGCACAGGAACACCAGAAACACCATGTTCTCGTGGGGCGTCTGGCCCGGATCGAGCAGGTTGTTGCCCGTATCGGTCACCAGGGACCAGTTGTTGTGCTTGCCCGATCCATTCACGCCGCGAAACGGCTTCTCGTGCAGCAGACACGTGAAGCCATGCCGGCCGGCGACCTTCCGCAACGTCTCCATCGTCAATTGGTTATTGTCCGTGCCGACGTTGACGGTCCCGAACACCGGCGCGATCTCGTATTGTCCGGGTGCGACCTCGTTGTGCTGCGTCTTCGCGGAAACGCCAAGCCGCCACAGTTCGCAATTCAGCTCGCTCATAAACGACGCGACCCGCTCGTGCAGGGCGCCGAAGTAGTGGTCCTCGAGCTCCTGACCGCGTGGCGAGGGCGCCCCGAACAGCGTCCGTCCCGTCATGACCAGGTCGAGTCGCTTCTCGTAGAACTTGCGGTCCACAAGAAAGTACTCCTGTTCCGGCCCCAGCGTCGCCGTGACGTGCCGCACCGCCGCATCGCCCAGGGCGCGAAGCACGCGCATCGCCTGCCGATCCAGCGCATCCATCGACCGCAGGAGTGGCGTCTTCTTGTCCAGCGCCTCACCCGTGTACGAACAGAACGCCGAGGGGATGAACAGCGTGACGTTCTGGCCGTCCTTCTTGACGAACACCGGACTCGTGCAGTCCCACGCGGTGTAGCCGCGGGCCTCGAACGTCGCCCGCAAGCCGCCCGATGGGAACGATGAGGCATCCGGTTCTCCCTGGATCAGCTCCTTGCCGCTGAACTCCATGATGGTGCGGCCATCCGGCGTCGGCGAGATGAACGAATCGTGCTTCTCGGCGGTCAGGCCCGTCATGGGCTGAAACCAGTGGCAATAGTGCGTCGCGCCCTTCTCAACCGCCCAGTCCTTCATGGCGTTGGCGATCACATCCGCCACGGCGGGATCGAGGCCCCCCCCATCCCGAATCGTCTGTCTGAACTGGCGGTACACGTTCTTCGGCAGACGCTCCCGCATCGTCGCGTCGTTGAACACGTTCGCCCCGAACACCTCTGTTACGTCCATGACCATGTCTTGCTTGCCTCCGGGGCTGACTCTTGTCTCAGCCCGCCCTTATATGCCTTACAGTAGTCCTGTCCTGCGATACCCGATCGTCGGCCACTTGCCGCCAAGAGGTGAACCTCGCAGGCTGTCACAGGAATCTACCAGATTCGCGTTCAAACAGACAGCGCCTTCGACTAATAGACACAAACATATTAGCTTATGGTAAAAACTGTTTTCCTGATTATAAGCCTGGCCTTGGATCTCCGAATAAGCAGTTCTGAGGCAACTCAAGGGGCACAAAACGGGGCTTTTCAGCCCTTGATGCATGCCAGGGGCAACAGCCGGGCCACCTTCGTGGCCAGTTGGGCTTGGTGCGAGGCTTCGACGACCTCATCCACGCTCTTGTAGGCCAAGGGGGCCTCCTCGGCCGCCCCGCGCAGGCTTCGCGTCCGGATAAGAACGCCCTTCTGGGCCAGGTCGTGGACCACCTGCTTGCCGTGCCATTTCTTCGTGGCGGCGCTGCGACTCATGGCCCGGCCGGCCCCGTGACAGGACGAGGCGAACGACAGCCCCGCCCCCGCTTCGGTGCCCACCAGGACGTATGAGGCCGTTCCCATGGTGCCCCCGATCAAGACGGGCTGGCCCACCTTGCGGTACTCGGTCGGCAGTTCAGGGTGTCCCGGCCCCCAGGCCCGTGTCGCGCCCTTGCGATGCACGAACAGCCGTCTCGGACTGCCACCGATGCGGTGCTGCTCCACCTGGCACGTGTTGTGCGAGACATCATACAGCAGCCGCACCGACGCCCTGGGCAACACGTCCGCCAGGGCCTCGCGAACGAGGTGCATCAGGATCTGCCGGTTGGCCAGCGCGCAGTTGATGCCACTTCGCATGGCGCCGAGGTAACTCTGCCCCAGGTCCGACTCGATGGGGGCGCAGGCCAATTCCCGCTCCGGCAGTTCCAGCCCGAACGTCTTGGCGGCCGAGCCCATCTTCTTGAGAAAGTCCGTGCCGATCTGATGGCCCAGACCGCGGGACCCGCAGTGGATACTGATCTTGACGTCGCCGACCCGCAACCCGAAGGCCTCGGCTGCCTGGCGATCATACACCTCGACGACCTGCTGGACTTCCAGGTAGTGGTTGCCCGATCCAAGCGTGCCCATCTGGTCGCGCTGGCGGTTCTTGGCGTGGTCGGAGACCTGCGTCGGGTCGGCGCCCTGGATGCACCCGCCGGCCTCGATGAACCGCAGGTCGTCCGGCAGCCCGTAACCATGCTCGACGGCCCAGCGGGCCCCACCCTGCAAGACCTCATCCAGCCGACCCGCCGATAGGTGGATCGCCCCGGTGCTGCCCACGCCGGCGGGGATCTTGCGGAACAAGGCCTCGGCCAGAGGCTCCAGGACGGGCCGGACGTCGTCGATCGTCAGACCCGTATGGCACGTCCGCACGCCGCAGGCGATGTCGAACCCCACGCCCCCGGCGCTGACGACCCCCCCTTGCTTCGGATCGAACGCGGCCACACCCCCGATGCAGAAGCCGTAACCCCAGTGGGCATCGGGCATGGCCAGCGAGGCCTCCACGATGCCCGGCAGCGTCGCGACGTTCTGCACCTGCTGGGCAACCATGTCGTCCATGTCCTGGATGAGCGTCTCGGAGGCGAAGATCCGGCCCGGCACCCGCATTGAGCCAACGCGCTCGATCTGCCAGATATACTCGCCTCTTCGCTTGACTCGGCTGCGATCCATCGGCAGTCCTCCCGGGCGCTCAAACGTCCACGACGCACTGGGCCACCCACAGGCCATCCGACCGTCTTTCCACCTTCAATTCCATATACGTCGCGGCCTTGACCGCGACCGCAGGCTCGTGCCGATCCGGGTCGACGGCCTCGCCCCACGCCCGCCCCTCGAGATGCTCGCCCCGGATCGCGACCTTGAACCGCGAAAAGAGCATTCCGCGGGTTTCCATCTCGTAGATCAGCTCGTTGAGCCAGTCGGCGAAGAGCAGGTCCGGCGACTCGGCCTCGCAGGCGATGTCCACCGGCACCTTCGGCCGCACGCGCTGCGGCGAGGCAATGACCGCCATCAGCGCGTAGGCCCCCTCGGCGAAGGCCTCTTCCAACGTCGAGCCCACGCCGCGGACGCCGATATCCGCCAGATGGTGAAAATGCTCCCACATCGTCCCGGTCCGCCCTCCTGCGACCACACAAACCCGCACGTATCCATCGGGGCCCGCACCGCGCCTGCCGGTGCGTTCGTCGATGGGATTGCGCGCCACCCTACGCGGTATGCGGCGGCGTGTCAATGCTTGGAGCCGCGTCGAGCGAGCCGACAGCGGCTTTATCCTTGCCGGCGAACGGCTCAAACGGTAGAAGGACCGTGGTGCATTCAGGCCTGCGAGGGCTGAGTCAAACCCACAAAAGAATGCGGGGATACGAGGCCATGCGGACGATTCTCTTGGCGACGACGAACCCGGGCAAGCTGGCCGAACTGTCGGCGATGCTGGGCGTGGACGTGGCGTGGAAGAGCCTGACGGACTTTCCGGATGTGCGAACGGTCGAGGAGGATGGACGGACCTTTGCCGAAAACGCCCGCAAAAAGGCCCTGGGCTACGCCGCCCAGACGGGCCTGTGGACGCTGGCCGACGATTCGGGCCTGGCCATCGACGCCCTCGATGGGGCGCCGGGCGTGCAATCGGCTCGGTTTTGCGGAGCGGCCAAGGGGCGGGATCGTGCGACGATCGACCGGCTTAACAACGCCCGCGTGCTGGAATTGCTGGCCGATGTGCCCGATGAAC
>OMKS01001481.1_pt1 | contig 20784 bp, 18 predicted proteins | sample 1674721 | NCBI WGS metagenome assembly OMKS01 (sample SAMN06264996, study PRJEB25208) | sediment metagenome | isolation source: hot spring sediment | place: USA: California | collected 2014-09-02
TTTCAAGCAGAAGACGGCATACGAGATCTAGTACGGTCTCGTGGGCTCGGAGATGTGTATAAGAGACAGCAGAAATGCAATGATCCAATTTATTTATAATCTGTCAGAGGAATATCCCATAAAAGCAATCCCCTGTCCTGAGACAGGGGATTGCTCGATCACAATGGCAACATCAATTAAGGGAGGAACCATTTATGGAGGAATTATAATAGGGCTCGTAATTATGTTTTTTTCATTGATAGCTCATCTTACTTCAAATAAACAATTCGCCGTGTTTCTTTAAAACTCTGGCTTTCCATTTGCAAATAATAGAAGCCGCTGGAAACTGCGTTCCCGAAAGCATCGTAACCGTTCCACTGAGCGCGGTAATAGCCGGGATTTATGTTTTCAGCAAACAGGGTTTTGATCTTTCTGCCAAGAACATTGTAAATCGTCAAACTTACATAGCCACCGTTCGCTACCTGAAACGAAATCGTGGTTTCACTGTTGAACGGATTGGGGTAATTTTGCGAAAGCCGAAAAACATTCGGAGAAGCGACCTCAACAGCGATCAACTCGGAAAATTTGCTTCTGCCGTCAAAATCGATCTGCTTCAGGCGGTAATAGTATTTCCCGACACTCAATCCCTCATCGACGAATGAATAGCTTTGTTCCACTGTCGTAGTGCCGTATCCTTTGATAAATTGAACCTTCTGAAAATTAACCCCATCCTGACTGCGTTCAACATCGAATCCGTAATTTTCACATTCTGAAACTGTCGTCCATAGCAAGCGAACAGAATTGGCGATCACCTCAGCCTTAAACACTGCCAATTCAACCGGTACTGATTCGGAAACAAATGCACCAGACGCGGTACAGGCATATCCGCCGAACTGAACATCATCGGTCACATCGTCGTACGTAATGCGGAAATAGCCGTCTTCACCCCAATTGCTGCCCCAACTATTCTTTGCTTTGAAATATTGTTCGTTTTCGTTGTAACCAACTACCAGGATGGCATGCCCCCGGTTCGATGAGATTTCACCGCCCTCATAATCATAAACACCGACGGAATAGCTTTCAAAGGTTCCGTCTGCCGGAACCAACATACTGGCGCACACAGGGCCATTCTGAAGCAGCTCTTTCAACCGCCCAATGGTGCTTTGATTCGGCGTTCCCCAGCGACCGTAATAATCATAACTCGATAAAAACACCAGGTATTCTGGTTGGCTACATTTATCATCACAATTGCCGTTGGTTGCCAGGTATTCATAACATTCTTCAGGCGGCACCCCGAAATCGCTGGCATATTTCAAAGCATCGCCGTACCAGCCTCCGCTGCAGCCGCCGGCGGTGCAGGATATGACGACCTGTTCCGACAGATCATTTTTCCGGCTGATGTTCTCGATCAATGCCACCGCTGCAAACGCCCAGCATGAGCCGCAATTCAATTGATTTTTAACTTCACTATCGAAACTGCTCCAATCCAACGCCAACGGGAGCATATTGCTGTTGAACTCGGAGCTGTCAGGCTCATGCGTCTGCCAGTATTCCTGAACCGCTGCCGGAATTATCAATCCAAAATCAGAAGCCTGCTGACCGGCAGCGTTTGCCGCCAGCAATATCAGCAAGAGAATTACTAAAAAAATCAATAACGCATTTATTTTCAGTTTGCTGGCCATGTGATTGTTTTTTCTATTCAGTCAATACAAGGATTTTTAATACGCTTGCATTGAAAACCGGCAACTATTATGCCCAAAACCCAACGATCCCCCGCTTCCGAGATGGTCTTGCTGCTCTGTTGATCGGACATTACCCATTAGCTTTGAACCAACTCTTTAATTCATTGTTTTTTAATAAACAATGACTGAAAATTTCATGGGCAGATAATACTTGATTTTCAAAACAAGATTGGCTATATTTACAGCAGACGCTGAATTAATTATCCTGAAATTTAAAGTTTATTCGTTTTGAAATGCGATTGATTTCAAGACGAAAATATTTATTCTTTGCAATACGCAATAATTCTAAGGCGCACTGAATTTTACTTTAGGCTGCCATACAAAATCTATTCACCCTTATCAACCGTAACCAGACAATTGAATCCTAAAAAAGCAAAACGCAAAACCGGTATCTGGAAATTATTATTTCTCTGCCTGTTGTTGCTGATTTTATACCAGAGCTACCCGGTGCAGTTTAAAAACTTCGTTCGCGTTTTCAGCTCCTACTTTCAGTCATCGGTTAAAAATGGCGGAAGCTTTGAATGGAATCGCATCGCAAATGGCATTGAGACCGGTCTGTTCCAGGCGCGATCTTCCGATAACCTATTGAGCTCCGATATTTTTTTGATACGATTCAATCCGAATTTGCTTGAAACCAGGGTAATATTTCCAGCACAAGCAAGTTCAGCCGCGGTCATTGCACAAGCTACCGGTGCAATCGCCACGATCAATGCCAGTTTTTTTGATCCGCAGAGCAGACCATTGGGGCTTTTAATTCAAGGTGGTAAAATTATCCAGCGAATGCCGACTGCAGGAATGAAAAACTCGGGCATTTTTTGCATTAAATATAACCGCCCATATATTTTTTATCGTAATACATTTGAGCTTGCCGGAATTCAGGAGGCTGTTCAATCGATACCAAGATTGATTGCCAACGGCAAATCAATTCGAGATATCAAAGATCAAAACACCAAGCATCGCCGTTCGGGAATAGCCATTGACTACGACGGACATATTATCATTTACGCGCTGGATACCCATGTTGGCGGTGTCAGCCTCAAAGATTTGCAAAAAGCACTGCTCCATCCAAAATTGAACATCCACTCCGCTTTAAATCTTGATGGCGGCAAATCCAGTCAGCTTTACTTTAAATACGGAAACCAATCCAAGCATATCGTGGGCTTGGTTCAGGTCCCGGTATTTCTGGCATTTTTTGAAAAATAGGAAGCGTAAATGAACAGAAGCATTACAATTACCTTCGCTTTCATTCTGATCCTTACTTTTTGCAACAGCAGGATTTGGGCAGATCACTTTGCAAATGGCGCTTCCACAGATTCAACCTACTTCGCCAACATCAACGTACTGACCGTGATATATACAAACACGGCAGGCGGACAAATCTCAGATACAGAAATCAATAAGCTGAAAAACGGGATTGAACTCTGCCGGCTCTTTATTTGGAGAAATTCGGGTTGCCAACTAAATTTAAACATTTCTTATCAGGAAATTAATAAATTCAAGCCGCGAAAATGGTTGCCCTTCAATGGTTTTTTAAAACCGGAGATGGTTGAACCTGACCTGCTTGCCAATGGTGTGACTCAAGATCAATTCGGAATCATCATTGCTGTTTTTACACCGGCAATTTCGGGGAGAAATTTAACCGGGACGAAAATTTTCGGCAACGCCGCCTTCTGCTCTTTCCAGTATCCATTCAAAACTTCGGTGCAGTATCCGGGAGAAAACGCTGACACTGATTATAAAGCTGCCTGGTTGTTTATTGAAGGAATTCAACATTCATTGCAAAAGATATGCTATCCTGCCAGCGGCGCGCCAGAAATGTGGCGCGCTGATCAGCCGTGGAAATTTGCGCTTAAAGCCGGCGAGCATTTCAGTTATCAGGCGGAAATATTGCGTCAATACCACAGCTTCCTTGAAATTAAACCGCCGTGGGGTACGGTGCATGCTTCATCAAACCGTGACGGCGACCATTTTCCCGATGAAGACCCACGCGTTCCAATGGACGAATTTCGATTTGGAAGCAGTGATTCAAAAAAAGATACTGATGACGATGGTCTGGACGATCTGAAGGAATTCATGGCTGGAATCTTTAAAGGAAGCGATCCTGGTCATGCCGACAGCGACAGAGATGGATTCATCGACGGAGTCGACCCGTTTCCGCTTCACGCTATTCAATCCAAAATCCCCAAGATCACGCCCAGTTTTAGCACAGGCACTTCTTCGTGGAATTTGGTGTGCCAGACCCTGGATCATTCATCGGCAAATTTCTTCATGGATATTCCACTGAACATGAAATTTTTTATGAACTGGGACGATGATAATCTCTACATCGGCTGCTTGATGGATGTTCCGGCAAAGCTGCATCTTGATCTTGATTTGTTGAATGACGGCTGGTGGAATGGAAAGGATAACTACCGGCTGGTAGTGGATCCGTTTTCAGATCGTTTTTATCAGATTCATGCGATGGATGCGACGCCCGAAGCACAACAGCTCCATGAATCAATCTATGGCAAGCGAAATGTTATGTGGGACGATGACCCAGAATATAGCCGTCATTTCGGACAAATTCTCGACGAAAAGACCTTGACGCTGAAAATAATCATCAATCAAGATCGGTACTGGATAATGATACGCTTACCGTATAATCCGGCTGTTCCGTTTCGTCCCCAAGCCAACCATCGCATTGGTATGCGCATTTATTTCGAAGGAGCAGGGCTTGGTGAGACGGAAAGCTGGGCAACAATATTCGAACCCTATCAGTTTTTCGATGTTATCTTGAAATAATTCGCGTTTCAAGTTCGATATTTCGACTAAGGCACCGCTAATGTTCGGATTATTTATTCAGACAATTTTCATGGAAAAGAAGTAAAAACTGTTTGATAAAAACACTTATTTGGAAATTTAAACACGATATGCAATCGGCCCAAAAATGCAAAATTCCGATATTAAGCTTACTTACAACCGGTGACAAAATACTCATTCTTTTTTTTATTATCACCAGTTGGGTTGGTATTTACTGGATACAGCGCTACCAACACCAGGGAGAAATTGCTGTTATCAAACTCGATGGAAAAATGGTAGCAACCAGCTCCCTTAAAAAAAATCAGTCCTTTAAAATCATGGGACCAGTAGGAGAAACCCGCATTGAAATAAAGGACAGTAAAATTCGGGTTCAGACATCGGATTGCCCGCAAAAAATTTGCGTTAAAACAGGCTGGATCGATCGCCCATTTCAACTGATCGTCTGTGTGCCCAATAAAATTGTGATTAGCATTGAAGGTGAAAAGCGCGACTATTTTGATGTCATCACCCAATAGAAAAAATATTCTGTCCCACAACGGAACACTGGCGCAAATGGCGTTGTTGACGGGAATCGGTTTGATCCTGTTCTTGTTTGAAACCTTTATCCCCAGACCATTACCCTGGCTTAAACCGGGGTTGGCACATATCGCCACCTTGATCGCGCTGTATGCTCTCGGCAATAGCGCCGCCTTGATTGTGGTGGTGGGAAGAATTTTTCTGGGAGCTTTCTTAACCGGCACATTTTTAAATCCAGCGTTTATTTTGAGCTTTTTCGGCGGAGTGAGCGCGACATTGATAATGATTCTGATGAAAAAACATTTCACCAATATCTTCAGCATTTACGGAATCAGCATTTGCGGCGCCATTGTTCATAACATCACCCAGCTCGTTTTGATAAAATTTTTGATCGTTCATCAACCGACAATTTTCCTGCTACTTCCGGTAATGGTTCTCACTTCAATTTTTAGCGGATTTGTGGTGGCGTTTATCAGCAGATTTTTGATTCAAAAAATCAACTTATCATTAATACAGTAACCAGGGGCCAGAAGATCATGAGCACAATTATAACACAAAAACGTTCACTGATACCATCAGTAATGTTGACTCTGGCATTGGCGTTAATGCTGGGGATCGGTGGGTGTATTTTGCACAAATTCACCCGCCAATTAACGCCGGCTCAAGCAAAAATCGCTTACGCGGCTGAACAAGAGATGTTAGCGCGCGGAAAAGAAATCTGGTTTGATTCGAACCTCGGGACTAACGGCAGGAATTGTGAATCCTGTCATCCCAAAGGCGAGCTTACCAACGGAGAAGCCTATCCCCGATATAAACACATTTTGCGAAGCATGGCAACACTGTCGATGACCCACAACTTTGCCGTGGTCAATGAAAGCAAAGGTGTGCCCTGGGAAATCGGCAGTCACGACGCCAACGCGCTGGTATTATTTGTTCGCTACCTGGCGAATGGAAAAAAAATTTATATGGGATGGCCTCAGCAGTATAAAAAAGAATGGATCAGTAGAGGAAAAGTCATGTTTGCTGACACCTCACTCGGCAATAATTCAAAAAGCTGTGAATCCTGTCATTTTAAAGGCGGAAAAACCACGCATGTTTTAGATGGTAAAACGATCATTGGCTTGAAAGGACAGGCAGCGACCTTTCCCCGTTACAGCTTGCGAATGGAGAAAGTGGTTACTCTGGAACAGGAAATTCAATACTGCCTGCTCAGTCATTTGAAGTCTGAACAAAAAGCGCTGGATAATGAGGATATTATTGCCCTAACCTGTTACATTACATCGCTAAGTGAAGGCAGGAAAGTATCGGTAGCTCAAAAATATAAGTTTTAATTTCCAAAAAGCGCATTTTTTGAAATTATTCTTGATTTTTAATCATATTCTTGTTACTATTGAAATACCAAAGTCTCATCTGAGAACATTATCTGAATAGTCTTCAGCAAAGAGTAATTATTTAATCCCGCCTAACGGCGATTGGCGTCAACCTAACGCAAATTGAGAGTAATTTTTGAATTGCCACTGCCTGTCCCGAGACATCGGGAACCTTCAGGTCGTGGATTTTGGAATATCATACAGGATTTCGGGGTTTCAACCCCGAATATTTTACTAACTCGGGGTTAAAACCCCCGAAAAAATCTGGCAAAATCTCAATCCACGAGATAAATCTCGTGGCAATTCATGAATAAAATTACTAAGGAACCTTAGGTTGACGCTAATAGCCTAACGGCGGGACGAGCTTGTAATACTCATCTTTGCCATATTTAAAATTTGACTCAAATTTTAAGATCTTGCTTTAATAAAAGGTTTAACAGGAAACTATTCCGGAAACAATTACAGGATAACGCATATGAAAACTTATCTGATACCATTGGTTCCCGGTCCCACTCGCGTTCCGGCAGAGGTGCTTAACGCCTATCAAACCGATTATGGCTCCGGAGACATTGAACGTGAATTTTTTGAGCTTTACAAAAAAACTCAAAACAATATCCGTCGTCTGATCTCCACCCGCAATAAAATAGCGATCATGACCGGAGAGGCGATGCTCGGTCTCTGGAGCGCACTCAAATCGTCGCTGCTTCCCGGCGATAAAGTTCTCGCGGTAGCGACTGGTATTTACGGGTATGGAATCGGCGACATGGCGCGCGCAATCGGTTGTGAAGTTGAAACTGTTGGCTTTGAATACAACGAAGCGGCAGATCCTCAAAAAGTTGAAACGGCAATCAAAAATTTCCACCCAAAAATGGTAACCATGGTGCATTGTGAAACCCCAAGCGGCATTTTAAACCCGCTGAAAGAAGTCGGCGAGTTAATCAGCAAATATTCGGTTCCGTTATTTTTCGTGGATGCAGTCTCCAGCGCCGGCGGCGTCGAAATTAAAGCCGATGACTGGAATATCGATCTTTGTGTCATCGGTTCGCAAAAATGTCTTTCTGCGCCTCCGGACATCAGCATCACTGCCGTCAGCGAGCGAAGCTGGAAAATTATCGATTTTATTGATTACAAAGGCTATGACGCATTACTGCCCTGGGAAAGCGCACTGGAAAATCGATGGTTTCCATACACTCCTTCCTGGCATTCAGTTGCGGCAATTTATCAGACTACCCAGTCCCTGTTGTCAGAAGGGATGCGCAGCGTTTTTGTCCGTCATCGTAAAGCCGCTGAATACTGTCGTAAAAGAGTCAAAGAAATGGGGTTGGAACTTTTTCCAATTGATGAGTACACCTCATCCCCGACGGTAACTGCCGTGAAAGTACCGTTGAAAATCAACTGGCAACGGCTCGACACAAAACTGCGCAGCCGGGGAATGGTGGTCGGCGGTTCGCTGGGCAAGCTTGCCAACAACGTGTTTCGCATCGGACACATGGGCAGCCAGGCAAACCTGGATCTATTAGAACACGGTATGGACATTCTCGAATATGTCCTGCTATACAATTAAAAAACTACGCTTAAACGAGGACTCAATTTATGAAAAGACATCCCACCATTCTTCAACGTGATAAAACCGGATTGCTGATTATTGATATCCAGGAAAAAATCAGCGCAGTGATGAAATACCGGGAAGCGACTATCGAAAATACAGTTAAATTAATTTGCGGATTTCAGACATTAAAGCTGCCCATTGTAATCACTGAACAATATCGTCAAGGATTGGGACCAACAGAAGCCCCAATCCTTGAGGCGCTCGAACACTATGATATTACTGAAAAGATGTGCTTCAGTTGCTGCGGTGAGCCGGCGTTTGTCTCCAGGCTGAAAAATCAGCCGGTGAAGCAACTGGTAATCTGCGGCATCGAAACCCATGTCTGTGTGCAGCAAACCGCGCTGGATTTAATGGCTGCGGGATACTCTGTTTATCTGGTAGCTGATGCGGTATCCTCACGAAGAGAGATCGACCACCAGACTGCAATCGATCGGATGCAACAACAGGGAATTATTGTCACGACAACCGAATCCGTGCTGTTTGAATTGCTGGTGGAATCGAAAACTCCCGAGTTCAAACAAATATCACAGATTGTGAAATAGCTTTATTTAATCAGGCGAAAGGGCTATTGATTCATTTTTTTTGTTAACCTGTCAACAGTGAAACCAAGCAATGCTCCCAACAGCGTTGTCATGATAGCTATCGGTATCAGCGCAAAGGGATCATTCCAGCCAATGATAATCGCAGAAGGTAAAAGCACCAAAAAGGCTATTATAATACCTTTGAGAATAGGGTTGATTTTAAAATCAATTACCGCAATGAAAAATCCAACCACTACCCACATACTGAAAGCTGAAAGATTTGCATCCCAGGATAACCCCTGAAAAATCATCGGAATCACATCGATAATCCCGGCGACAACGCCTAAAACCACGCCTAATAAACCTTTTTTCACGGCCATTCCAATTCATTAATTTTATGAACTAAATTTTTCTCAAAACTATCAGCTAAACCACGCCCCATTAAATAATCACCATGGTTTTGGACAGCAATCAGTCACTTTTCAAATACTCATCTAAAAACCTCAATATTTCACCATATCCTCTAATCTCATTTTCCCTTTTTCGAAAACCATGACCTTCATCCGGGAAAATAATATACTCTACCGGGACATTATTTTGTTTTAAGGCAGCGACAATTTCATCGGATTCCACCTGCAACACCCTTGGATCATTGGCGCCCTGTAGCACCATCACCGGATTTTTGACCTGATGGGCATGAAACAACGGTGAAATATTGTATAATCGAACCGAATCGGCTGTGGTCGGATCGCCTAATTCGGTGTATAACGCCTGTCGCATCGACTCCCACCAGGGTGGAATAGATCTCAAAGTACGCACCCAGTTGGTAACGCCAAAGATATTCACGCCCACCTTAAATTCATCCGGATGAAAAGTCATAGCTGCCATGGTCATGAAACCGCCATAGCTGCCTCCGATAATGCCGATTTGATCAGGGTTGATGTAATCCTGCTCCAACAACCATTTTTTACCCCAGATGCAATCTAACAAATCCTTGTCGCCATGATTCCGATCATCCATTTTGTAAAACGTCTTCCCATACCCGCTGCTACCACGATTGTTCACAGCAAGCACAGCATAGCCGTGATTTACCAGGAACTGGATAAGTGCGGAATAGCCGGTGCGCGATTGTCCTCCGGGACCGCCATGTACCCAGACCAGAGCCGGCATTTTATTTTTCGCCGAAGCCGCCAGTGGCTTATAATAGATGGCCGGAATTTCCAGACAATCGAACGATTGGTAACGGACTACCTCTGCCGCTACCAAATCGTCCGGATTAATTTCCGGATTCAGGGTCTGGGTTAACTTTTTTAATTGTCTGGTGTCGAAATTATAGACGTAAAGATTTACTGGTGCTTTCGAGGTGCCCACAGATAAACGCATCATGGTTTCACTTTTAGAAATCGCCACTGCTATCACATCGCCATCACTTATTTCCGGAAAATCCACCGGCTCACCGCTGATGTTATCAATAATGGTGAGCACATTTTTTCCATCCTCGTTAACGGCAATGACCCTGTACTTTTCATTTTCTGAATCGTAACTGTACATCACATCCCAATCAGTTTGATAAAGGGTGGTTCGTTGCCCGCTTTGCAGATCGTACTTCACCAGATAAGCAAATTCCCTCTCAGCATCGGTAATATAAAAGAATGACTGACCATCTTTGCTAAAACCAGCGGGACGGTAACTGCCAGGCATCTCTGGAATCGATATTTCATCCATCTCTTCTGTTGACCGGTCATAGAGGAACAGACGATTTTCACTGGTCGTTACGGTTTTAACCAGCGCCAGCCTGTTTTCATCCCATGAAACAGCGCCTACATTGAATCCCTGATCGTTTGCATAAATTAGCTCAGGCTTCCACTCGTTAATGCGCATCTTGTAAAGGTCAAAAAAACTGGGGTTGCGTTTGTTCGACAAATAGAACAACGCCTGTTTATCCAGACTCCAGCCGAAAAAACTGGCTTTCTCCTGCTGACCCGGCGTAAGGTCCTGTGAGCTACCGTCTTCCTTCAAAAGATAGAGGTGATTGATTTCATTTCCGCCCTGGTCAGCAGAGTAGAGAATCTGATTTGTTCCAGGAACATAATCCACCGCAAAGTATGATTCTCCGGTAGAATGTGTTAGCTGGCGTTGTGAACCGTCATCGATATTAACCTCATAAAGGTTGTAAATACCAGATTCATTGCTGTGAAAAAGTAGCGTGGTTTCATCAGGCGAAAATGCGCCGCCGCCAATTTGCTTGTTTTTATAAAACTGTTCTATCGAATATCTCTTTGGCTCAGGCATCGAGCCTTTGTCTTTTGTGCAGGATATTACCAGCACGCACAAAACGATTAATGATAAATATTTGTTCATATAGACCCCACTTCTGGTTTGAGTTACATTTTCTTTTTTTTAAAAAGAAAAACGAATTAGAGATGGCAATGCTGTCTGATATTTTTATTAACTGACTTTGTTTTAAACCGCTGATTTGTCTGTTGCAGTTGATAACTTCTAAAGCGGCCCGTTATATCCAGGTTGTATTTGAATATCCATTTCTTTCAGGAAACTGTTTGGGGTTCAATTAAATTCTTCAACAAAATAATCGAACAAAAAATGGCAGTCAGGTTAAATGCCGGAATGATAATCACCACCGGAAATACATTGACTCCTACCATTGCCATAGCGATGATTTTGGCAGTAAGCGCAGTCATCAACAGAGATAAAAAGACAAAATAAACCGGCACCAGCAAAAAACCGAACGGTTTTCTCCTGATCAATAACAATCCGGATACAAATGCAATCGGCAAGAGCAATCCCAGATCGAACCCCTGAACAATCAGTGTCGTGTAATGCTCCAATTCTGCAGGAAAGACGGTTCCATCGATCAACGGCGGAACCACAATGCTCAACCACAGCAGGGCAATTGAAATGGTATTGAAAATCAGGAATCCACCGGCAAATCTCACCGGTGTATTCTCGCGAAACAATGATGGTAGCTGCGCCAGATCAAAATCAACCATGGTCAGTGTAAAGGCAAAAAAGGACGTTCCAAGCAGGAAAACATAGCCCAGAAACATGACATTGTACATGCCCATTGCTGTATAAAAAAGATAGGTGACCAAAAAATAGCCAAGTGTGACCGCCTGTAAAAACCGAGCTTTGAGCGATCCCTTTGCTGCCCATATAAATGCTATCAACAGCAATGGTATTCCAATAAAAAATGTTACATAGTCCTGTGCGATTCCCTGTACTGCCACCTCTGCTGACATGTGCTGATAGATTCCCTTCCCATAGATATTCACGGTTTTTCCGCGGATCGATTGATATTCAAAAGGTCCCGATCCCTGTTTCGAAAAAATCCCCATACCAGCAGCCAATCCCGCCATTACCACAATGCAAAAAACAAGTACGCGGATTGTTTTTTTATGTTTCATGACATTTTCCATTCCTTTTTTTCAGTTCGGTGATAATTTCTTTCTCCACTGGATGCAATTCCCGTTTTGATGACTCAATTTCTCACATTAAAATCATTCAATCATGCGGGATAATGTTTCTTGATGAACTTTCAGATCAGAGGCGCTGAAGAGCACAAATCGAATTGTTTTAACAAATTTCAACTTCGGAATATCCTCCACTATCGTCCGAAACGCCAGCTCGGCGGCATCGCTGATCGGATAACCGAAAGCGCCGGTAGAGATGGCCGGAAAAGCAATGGATTCGATCCGGTGTTCTTCAGCGAGTTTAAGTGCATTACGATAGCAGTTTGCCAGCAGCAGGTTCTCCGGCTTATCGATACCGTAAATCGGACCCAGACAATGAATCACATACCGATTTGGCAAATTATGGCCGCCGGTGATCACCGCCTCACCAGGACTGATAGGCGCCAGTGGTCGACACTCCTCCTCCAGTCTGGGACCAGCGGCGCGGTGAATCGCTCCGGCAACGCCGCCGCCGATCATTAGCTCAGCGTTTGCCGCATTAACAACAGCGGCAATCCCGGACTGAGCAGCGATATCGCCTTGAATACATTCAATGGTAACACCTGAAATGGTTATTTTGTTAGCTGACATTTTCCCCTCCAAGTTAATTCAACAGCTTTACTTAAAACTTTAAAATTCAAATGGCTTTCTCAAACTTTAAATTCTAAAATAAATTTCGTCCCCCGGTTACGCTCGATGTTGATCGTGCCCTCAATTTGGTCTGTAAATATTTCAACCAATTTCAACCCAAATCCGCTAGAAGAGCCCACCCCAACCGATTCCGGCATTCCTTTTCCGTTATCCTCAATCACTATCGTGGCAATGTTCTCAATTTTCGAAGCTGAAACGCTGATAGCTCCGCTCTCTCCTGGTGCAAAAGCATATTTCATGGCATTGGTAATTAATTCGTTGACAATAATCCCGATAGAAACTGAAGTCCGCACATCAACGCTGAAATCTTCGATCTGTTTTTGGACTGTGATCAAATCTTTGTTGGGAAACGTTCCGACTATTTCATCGATCAGAGACGGCAAGTATTGCGCCAGCGACATTTCTGTAAAATCAGGGGAACGGTACAGCTTATCGTATAAAATCATCATGCTTTTCATACGGCTTTTTGCATCCTGCAGCGCCGCAATAGCAGCCGGATCTGTTATTGTCATTGCGTGTAAAGAGAGCAGACTCAAGATGGTGTTCATGTTATTCTTGATTCGGTGATGTACCTCTCTGAGCAAAATATCTTTTTCATGAAGAAGTTTTCTGATCTGTTCTTCCGCTCGCTTGCGTTCGTCAATATCGATGTGGACACCTATTGCTCTCAGCGGTTTTCCCTTCTCATCGCGCTTAATTATTTTCCCAATGTTTAACACCCACTTCCATTGCCCATTCTTCATTTTCAACCTGTTCTCAACACTGAACAATTCAGACTCGCCACTTTCATGCGCCTCAATTATTTTCTTGACTTCCGGAAGATCTTCGGGATGAAGCAAATTCAAAAATGTGTCTTTATTGGCTTCAATCTCTTTAATATCGTAGCCCAGCATTTCAGCCCATTCCTCATTGCGGATGATGGTGTCGTTTTCAAAATCCTGATCCCAAAGACCAATTTTAGCGCTTTTAACCGCCAACTTCAACCGCTGCTGGCTGTCACGTAATGCCTGCTCGGCAAGTTTCTGTTCGGTAATATCTTCCACGGTTCCTTCATAATAAAGAATATTCCCCTGTTCATCCCGAACAATAAGGGCGCTCTCGCGAACAAACAGGCTGCTGCCGTCTTTTCTGATCCAGACTGACTCCAATCCTTTTATCTGCCCCTGGCTTTCAATCGCCTTTTTGAATTCCGAGCGTTGCGTGGATGATTCGTATCCATCCTTTTCCAGATTTCTTTTGGCAAGTTCTTCAAAAGACGAATAGCCAAGCAAATTGACCAGCGCCGGATTTGCCAATAAAATTCTGCCATCCGGCGTTGTTCGATAGAAGCCTATGACCGCGTTTTCAAACAGTTCTCTGAATCGTTGTTCAGACTCACGCAATTGATTTTCGATTCGTTTGCGCTCTGTAATAACCTCGGTGTACAAAACAATCCCCCCAATTTCCCCTTCTGAATTGTACCAGGGACGGCATTCCCAGCGCGTGAAATCAATTGAGCCATCGGGACGAACAAAATGATCTTCATCAGATCGCAGCACCTCCCCATTGAGCGCCCGTTGATGTACTTTTCTCCATTTTTCTGGAATTTCCGGAAAAATCTCGTAATGATGTTTTCCGATCACGTCGCGTCTTGTTACCCGATAATCCTTCAGATAACGCTCGCTCACGAACATATATTTTAAATCTTTATCGTGTACCGCGATTGCATTGGGATCGTGTTCGATGATGTATTTCATCAGCGCATAATTCTCTTGTAGTTTCTGCTGGGTCTGATAGCGCTCTGTAATGTCTGAAAAAGTAAGAATCACACCCCTGATTTTTCCCTGGCTGTCGCGAATGGGGGCAGCTCGATCCGCAATTTGATACTCCTTTCCATCTCTGCTGATTAAAACCGAATCATTGGCGAGCCTGACGATCTCACCGCTTTCGATAACTTTTTGGACCGGATTAGTAACGGTTTCGCGCGTGATGCTGCTGATAATTGGAAAGACTTCATCCAGCGGTTTGTTCCGGGCTTCGGGAAACGTCCAACCGGTAAGCTTTTCAGCTACGTTATTCATTAAGCTTACTCTGCCGTTTAAGTCAGCGGCGATAACTGCATCACCAATTGACTGCAAAGTAATCGAAAGCGATTCCTCGCTTTCCTGCAGTGCATCCTCCATTTGCTTTCGTTCAGTGATGTCACGGACGAACTCCACCACTCCAGCTATTTTATTGGTCTCCAGATTTTTGATAGGATAGCTGAACAGTTCAATCCATTTTATTGGAGAACCGGGCAATCCGACGACTATCTCCCGTTCTGTCTCGCCGGTTATTAAACATCGCAAACTTGGACAGGGATCACATTTTTTTTCTCTGTTATGATAAGCCTGGTAACATTTTTTTCCTTCAAGCGGCAAATTATCCCGGTACCATTCATTCATCACCCGGTTTACATGTTGAATGTTCAGCTCAGCATCGAGCACACTGATCCCATCCTGAATGCTTTCGAACACATCATTCAGGAACTGCTCGTGCCTGCGAAGAGCCTCCATTTGAATTTCGATGTTCTTATGCGCCTCGAAAAGCTCAAACGCCATTTGGATGGAAGATTGCAGGACGAAATCGCCGGAATTTTTGATTACATATCCGTAGCGGGTTATTTTTTTGACACGGTCAACATATTCCTTTTCAGCATGCGCTGTGAGAAATACGATGGGAAGCTGACGTTTCGCGAGGATTTGTCTTGCCGCCTCGGTCCCATCAATGCCGCTACCGAGGTCGATGTCCATTAAAATAAGGTCTATTTTCTGATCATTGGTTGCCAGTTCAACCGCTTTTTCACCCGAATTCGCAGTAATGACATCATATCCAAATCCGCTGATTATTTCAGCTTCAGTCAGAGCGATAACAGCCTCACCCTCTACAAGAAGGATTGTTTTGTTTTGACGAAAGCTCATTGTTACTCCTTTTTTAAGCGAGTCTTAACGTAACCGACAAATTGAGGTTGGTCAATGACCCGGTTGGTTTCGTTTAAAAGCAATACTTTTTATTATTGCCATGCAGAAAAATGATTTCCATTCTGCGCATCATTTTTTTTGCTTTTATTTGTACTTGCAGTCAGCTAAATTCCCGCGGATACTTATTGATGAAATATAAACTATTTTCATTAAATGTCAAACAAAAAATGTTAATTCACGATTTTTTTTATGTAACTGACCACAGGAATGAAAAATCATATCTATAAAATTTGGACATGATTACGAGATGTTAAAGTCATTGACAATGTTATCCTCTTTGAAATTGTGGGGTATTATTCCCTGCTTTGTAAAAAAATTTTTGATGAACCCTGAAAACACTGAAATCGACCTAAAATTTTTTTTGAAATAGTTTTTCAGGGACATTCGGTGTTTTCCGTGTTTAATTTTACCGATTAGCAGCGTTATCGATAAACGGGTTTAAAAGACTGTCCCATTTTGGGACAGGATATTTATAGTAAAGTGCCTCCCACAAAAATTTAAGCCCCGTAGGGGCGCGACAGGAAACGATGGTGGATAATAGATATATCGTACCTACGGCACGAAAAATTTTTATTTTTTGCCCTGCTATAAATATCGAGTCCTTAACAGGACTCTGGTTGTGAAAATAATACATAAATTTTAATCCCGCTGTCGCGGGACGAGCTTGCTAATAACATCTATGCTGTTTTCAAAAATTGACTCATTATCAAAGATCTTTGGTAGATAAAAGGTTTAATGGATAATTAATGCAAATTCGATATTGATTCCAGCGATCAGTCCCACATTTTTTTTTATAATTCCAGAAGACATCATTTATTTGTTGACAATGACAAAAAATCCTGTTATTTTGAATAATAAAAATTGAACCGATCAGCAAATTGGAGGATTTACGCATGGGATCACCTTATCTGGCAATGATAACCGATGAACAGATTGAAACAATTTTGCATGAAGCCTACAACTTATTAGCTAAAGTAGGGGTAGTAATCGAAAATGAACCAGCGTTGCAGTTATTAGCTGAAGCCGGCGCACAAATCGATCGTTCCAGCCAAAAAGCCTATTTCTCCGAAGAGTTAATTCAGCAATGTGTAGCATCATCCCCAAAAGCAATCACTATTTTTGATCGGGATGATCAACCGGTGATGGAGCTTCAGAAAAATCAGATTCATTTCGACCCGGGCTCGGCTGCGTTAAGCATACTCGATTGGCAAACTCAGCGCCAACGAAAACCCACGACAAGGGACTTAGTCCGTTTCCACCGTTTGACGCAATATATGGAAAATATCGTTGCCCAATCCACCGGCTTGATTTCTTCAGATGTTCCCAAAGAAATCCAGGATCGCTACCGGCTGTTTATTGCCTTGCAACATTGCAGCAAACCAATCGTTACCGGTACCTTTGCACTCGATGGTTTTCAAACCATGAAAGAGATGTTGGTTGCGATTCGAGGCGATGAAAGTGCATTACGCGAAAAACCATTGGCGATATTTGATTGCTGTCCCTCGCCTCCACTCAAGTGGAGCCACCTGACCTGTCAAAATTTGATCGATTGCGCCCGGGCTGGCATTCCGGCCGAGCTGGTGTCAATGCCGCTAACCGGGGCTACTGCGCCCGGAACCATTGCTGGCGCAGTTTTACAGCATACAGCAGAAAATTTGAGTGGCATCGTCATTCATCAGCTTGCCCAACCAGGCGCCCCGATTATCTGGGGTGGTTCTCCGGCAGCGTTTGATATGCGCTACGGTACAACACCCATGGGCGCTATTGAAACCATGATGATCGATTCCGCCTATGCCAGAGTTGGTAAATTTCTCGGATTACCCACTCATGCCTACATGGGATTAAGCGACGCCAAGCTGCTGGATACCCAGGCAGGTCTTGAAAGCGCCATGGGCGCGGTAATCGCTGCACTCAGCGGCATCAATGTCATTTCGGGACCCGGTATGCTCGATTTTGAAAGCTGCCAATCGCTGGAAAAGCTGGTCATTGATAATGAAATCTGCGGCATGGCTTTGCGATTGGTTAAAGGGGTTGAATTACGCGATGGGTTCTGCGATGATCTTTATGGCAATATTTATGAAGGCGAGCATTTCCTCACCAGCGACAATACACTGAAATGGTTTCGAGAGGAGTTTACCTTTCCTTCGATGGTTATCAGCCGGGAAAACTATCAGGTCTGGTTAAATGGTGATAAAAAATCCGCCGGAGAAAGGGCGCATCAAATGGTCAATCAGATTCTGGCAAAATCAGACATCCCCGAACTGAGCCGCGAAGTTATCCGGGAATTGGAAAAATTGATGATTACGGATATGCACAAATATGGAATGGAAAGGCTACCTTCAGCAGATTAATTTTAGAAAAGCTTTTTATTTTTTAGCGGCAAACCGTCAAATAACGTGTCTATGAAACGGTGCATAAACGACAGTAGGTTTCGACAAATCGTTTTTCTTTCGTACTGGATTGCTATTTACTCTGTACCAAATATGAATGCGGCCACAACCATCATAAAAATTAAACCTTTTATAAAGCACAAATATTGAATTTTGAGTCAAATTTTGAAATTTGCAGAGATTTAATCCCGCCTTAGCGGGATCAACTTTTATTTGCGGACGACACCACTTTTGTCCAAAAGCTGTAAATACAATCCCCAGTTGCCCGATCCCTGAGCGACTTTGACCAGTATTTCGTTGCGCCCTTTTTTAACATTCACCGGAATGATGTCGTCACAGGGACGGGCGGCTCGACCGATGTTGAGCTGAAAATATTGTTGTCCGTTAACCGACAGGGCTGCGCCGTCGTCGCTACCAAGCAGCAAGAGAATCCTGCCATCACGCTGTGCCTCTATGGTGGCGTAGGCATACGCTATTACATTCTGGGCTGGTTCTAAAAATTGGGTGAAATCCAAAAATCCGCGCTCGGTTGTGTTGACCGACTGCCAGCGAACATTTCCATGGGCGCTGGTATAATCCCCGGAGAAATTGATCGAACGTTCATCAATAAAAGCTGTATCCAGCGACGTCGTCATGTTCCAGGGAAAGGGACCCAGAATCCACCAATCCCGAATAAATTCAGCATTGATGTCGGCGTGCTGTGAAATTCGATACATCATCCGGTCAGGCAGGTCGATGTGGTATGGCGCGAATTTTTCCGCTAAATCCTCCCATTCATCCCAGTGCTGATACTCTTTTTCCAAGAAATAGAAAGGATACAAACGATATTTATTTTCAGGACCTGGAAATCTGGCAAGGAATTCGTCCAAAAATTGCAATCCCCCTTCATCGATTCTTTTTGAAATTGATCTGTTCAAATGGTTGAGCGCTGCGCTGCCATATTCACTGTTTCCGAAAAAATCGAAAAAAAATGTAATATCATCCATCTGCCAGTCGTTGCTAGAAAGCATCTTTGAAAAAGCCGCCTGCTCAAATGAAATCTCAATCTTATTATTAATGAAGTGGTCGCGGGCACGGATTTCAGCATCGCTTGTTGTCTCGGCCGAAGCAGGGGCGACTTCGAGATGAATTTTTAAAATCGGCGCCGGCGTCATCTGCGGCGATAAAACATTCGCCTTAAAAGAGACGATCAGTGGTTCAGCTGGATTGACAACAACCAGCGTCTTTTCCGCAGGCGCCACCATCCAATTTTCAGGCGCTTGCCAATAATAGCTGCCCAATAATTGAACCTGGAATTGAGTCGGAATAACCAGATTGGTGTCATAGTTTTTTAGGGTGGCTTTCGGCTGGTGTTCCGCCAAATTTGCCACAGCAAAAGTCGCCCGACGTTCCAATTCAAACATTTCATATTCGATATAACCCTGATCGGGAGTCAATCCGTCAGCTCGTAATTCAACCGTGTCGAAAATCGCGCCCTCGATATCAATGGCGCGGCAGACAATCTTTTCCGGCGTCACATCCAGAATCATAAAATGATAAACACTCTGCGCCTTGGCAGTGTATGATTTCTCCACAAAGTCGTATAACGGCGCCCCGCCGCCGGCGCTGATGATATGAACCGACCGTTGATTTTTTTCAGTAAAGCTACCAATGGGATGAGTTCTCAAATAGTAGTGGTCGTGGCCCGCAACAATCAGTGGAACATTCTTTTGATTGAACAGCGGCGTCCAATGATAACGGATGTCGTACACCGGTCGCCTGGGATGAGCGTGAAAAAGTGGATGGTGAAACATGGCAATCCGCCACGGTTGATGCTGATTCGATTCAAGGTCTTTTACCAACCAATCATACTGGGGCGAACCGGGGCTGCCATCTTCGAGGCTGTTTAATCCGATGATATGAACTGAACCATAATCAACTGACCACCACAAATCATCGCCATGTACCGGGAAATGTTCGAAATAGTAGTCCGCTTTTTGCTCATGGTTTCCAGGTGTCGGATAGATCGGAACCCGATGCAGTAATTCTTTCGCCGGCTCAAAAAATTGGGGCTTCCATTGTTCAACCTGCCGCCCGTCAGCTACAATATCTCCGGAGTGTAACACAATATCCGGATCATGGGAAATAATTTGCTGGCAAATTCGGGAAAAAATATGGGGTTGACTTCGAGAGTCGCCCAGAACTGCGATCCGAATCGATTGCCATTCATCTTGCGGCGCGGTCTTGAAACGATAAACAGGGGTTGTTTTATTCGCCCATTGACATTGATAATAATAGCTGGTTCCGGGATTAAGTCCGGAGAGCTGTATTTTGTGAAACTTTGACGGAGCATCCGCGACCTTTTCCTCTATCAATTGATCCGGAGCCAGCCCATAGACTACTTTTCCCACAGCAGGCGCGGTGGTTTCCCAGAGAACCATGATCTCCGTCGGCTTTGCAGACTGTAAATATGGCCCAATTTCAAGCTCTGCTGCACGCAGAACAAAGGTGGACAGGATAATAAACAACAATCCAAATCTGTAGATTTTCTGCATTCAAATTTCTCCGCTTATTTCAAATTTTGGCGCACAATTGATGATCATGTTTTTTAACTTTTGATAGTTTGGCAATTTGTTTCGTGGTAATGACTTTAGTCATTTTTGGTATGATCTCAGTTACTGGTGGAATACTGCTGTCTCTTATACACATCTCCGAGCCCACGAGACCGTACTAGATCTCGTATGCCGTCTTCTGCTTGAAAA
>OMKS01001483.1_pt1 | contig 20773 bp, 22 predicted proteins | sample 1674721 | NCBI WGS metagenome assembly OMKS01 (sample SAMN06264996, study PRJEB25208) | sediment metagenome | isolation source: hot spring sediment | place: USA: California | collected 2014-09-02
ATCCCGGCCTATCTGGAGATGCTGGGCATACCCTATTCGGGCGCCTCTCCAAGCTGCCTGGCCCTGTGCTACAACAAAGCTCTGGTCAGATCTCTGGCCGAATCCCTGGAGATCCCAGTCCCGCTGGAGACCTACTACAGCCATTCCGACCAGTCGGCCACCATACCGGCGACCTTCCCCGCCCTGGTCAAGCCGAATTTCGGCGACGGCAGCGTCGGAATCAACCAGGAGGCGGTGGTACACTCCTCGGAGGAGTTGATCAGGTATATCGGCTTGCTGAAAAGCCAGTTCAGCAACAAACCTTTTTTGATCCAGGAGTATCTCCCCGGTGCGGAGTACAGCCTTGGTCTCATTGGAAATCCCGGACGCAGCCTCAAGTTCCTCCCCATACTCCAGGTAGACTACAGCCTGCTCCCCCCGGAGCTGCCCAAAATACTCGGATACGAATCCAAATGGCTGCCCGACTCACCCTACTGGCACAAGCTCCGCTATGTCGAAGCCCAATTAAGCGAGTCATTGGCTCGACAACTGCAGGATTACTCGCTCCTGCTGTTCGAACGCCTCGGCTGCCGGGACTACGCCCGCTTCGACTTCCGGACCGACATTGACGGAGTGATCAAACTGCTCGAAGTCAACCCGAACCCCGGCTGGTGCTGGGACGGCAAATTGAACTATATGGCCGGTTTCGCCGGGCTGAGGTACCCCGAACTGCTGGAGATGATCATCAGTACCGCCCAAGAGAGGACAATCTTCACCGCGGAAAGCACCCCCACACAGTGAAAGACATTGGAGTCAATTCTATGTATTACGCGAAAGAGCATCCCTATCAGACCTCGTTTTTTGTCCTCTTTCTTGCCGCTGACACTCACTCCCGCGAAGAGGTCATTGTAAACGGCGACCCCTTGCTCACCTACTCGATCGTCTCCAACCTGGTGAAAAACGCTATTGAGGCTTCGCCCCTAGGCAAGCTTGTAAGCATACACTTAAGCAACTATGGTTCCGTTGAGCTGTCGATCCACAACGAAGGTGCGGTCCCCGAGGCTATCAGAGATTCCTCTTTGACAAGTACAGCTCCTTCGGCAAGAACCACGTACCGGCTTGGGAACCTACAGCGCTAAGCTCCTGAGTGAAGCCCAGGTTTGGCGCATCCAGATGGAGAGCTCCGAGCAGCATGGAACTGAGCTCGTACTCACCATTATAAAATAGCTCTCACGCCCCATAGATGGGACGGTACTTTGGCGCCATCGAGAAGCAGGCGGCGATCGCCTCTTCCATGCTCACCGGATTGGCCACACCCCGCCAGGCAATATCCAACGCCGTCCCATGGTCCACGGAGGTACGAAGGAAGGGGTAGCCGAAGGTCACGCTCACCGTCCGGAAAAAATCGTAGGTCTTCGCCGCCACGTGCCCTTGATCGTGGTAAAGCGAGAGCACCGCGTCGTAACGCCCTTCCAGAGCCTGGGCGAAGACGCTGTCCGCCGGTATCGGCCCGGCTACTCTCAAGCCGCGGTCAACGGCCTGACGGCGGGCGGGAATCAAGCACCGTTCCTCCTCGTCCCCAAAGAGCCCACCGTCCGAGGCATGAGGGTTCAGGGCGGCCAGGGCCAGCTTCGGCACCAGGTAGCCTATCGATCCGAGACAGCGGTCGGCCAGAATCAGGCTCTCCAGGACGCTCTCCCGGTCGATCGCCTCGATGGCCCGTCGCAGCGAGAGGTGGCGGGAGTGAAAGAAGATCTTCATCCGGTCTACTTGGAACATGGTGATCCCCTTCTTCCCGTTGGACATCTGGGAAATCATCTCCGTGTGGCCGATGTAGTCCTGTCGTCCCTCCCGTAGGGCCTCCTTGTTTATCGGTCCGGTGACCAGCCCCGAAGCCTCCCCCGTCAAGCACAGGTCGACCGCGCGGCGGACGTACTCCACACTCGCCCTGCCGGCCAGGGCGCTGACCCTCCCTACTTCGAGCTCCGCCGCATGGCGAATCACTCCGACGTCGAGCACCGGCACCGTTCCCTTTTCAGCCCCGACTTCGTGTACCGACTCCAGACGCTGCAACCGTACCGGTATCGCCAGCTTATCCCTAACCGCCTCCAACACCGCGTAGTCTCCGACCACCACCGCGGTACCAAGACCAGCCACCCTTTCTGATAAAAAGCTCTTCAGAGTGATCTCCGGGCCAACGCCGGCGGGGTCGCCGGTGCTGATAGCGACTATACGGTTTCTCATATTTCTGTTTTCCTCTCTCTTCCCTGCGACTATACCACGGAAATATGGGCGGCTCAATCTGAAAGCTTAGTCTACCTGATTTAAAACTTGACAGCCGACGAAGAGGGTTTATAATTTCATTTAGTCCGATAGTTTCATTGTGTTTCGTTTTTTGAAAGTTTTTGACAAAACCATCGCTATCGAACGCTCGGAGTTGGGAATGTTCAAGAAAAAAAACAGGCTCTCAGTACAGACGGTGCTTCCGGAGAACTTTCAGCAGAATCGGCAATTTCGCCAAGAGATGGACACGCTGCGGTCCCTGGGCTTTGACGGGGTGGAGCTCAATATCGCCCACCCCAACCGATGCAAACTCGGGCCGATACTCGCCTTTCTGGAGGAGTCCGAGTTGCAGCTGACGAACTTCGCCTCCGGTCTGACCGCAAAGACCTACGGACTCTCCCTTTCTCACCAAGACGAGGAGGAACGTCGGCGGGCGGTAGGCAAGGTTCAGGAGATCATCCGCCTCCTGGAGGGCAGCTCGATCGGGATCATCCTCGGTTTTTTCAAAGGTCCGAAAGCGGAGAACCAAGAGACCGCCAGGATCCAGTTCGCCCGTTCCTTCGAAGAACTCCTGCCCCGGGCCGAGGCGGGGAAGGTTCCGCTCATCGTGGAGGCCACCAACCGCTACGAGTCCTCCGTGGCCAACAGCCTGGAAGAGGCCTTCGAGTGTATAAAAAAACTACCCAGCCCCTACGCGAAGATCCTGCCCGATACCTTTCATATGAACATCGAAGAGTCGGATATGTACTCCGCCCTGAGCCGGCACCTTCAGTACTTCGACACGATCCACCTCTCGGACAACAACCGGTACTTCCCCGGATTCGGGGCGCTGGACTTCGAGAGGATCATCCGCCACCTGAGGCATGACGGTTTCGATGGCGGATTTGCCATAGAGGGACAAATCAAAAGGAGCTTCACCGACGACTGCCGCGCCGCCATCGATTTTCTCAAACCTTATCTGAGTTGAAGGAGTATTATCATGGAAAAAGCTTTGCAGGCGGGTATTATTGGCGCCGGACGAATCGGACGGCTGCACGCCACGCATTTGTCCAGCCGGATTCCCGGGGTCAAAGTGAAGAGCATTTCTGACATCATCCCCGAGGCGGCCCGAAGCTGCGCGCGGGAGCTCGATATCCCCCAGGCCGTCGAAGACCACCGCCAAATCATGGAGGACCGGGAGATCGATTTCGTTGTCGTCTGCTCCAGCACCGACACTCACGTTCGGATGATCAAAGAGGCCGCCGCGGCGGGCAAGCATATTTTCTGTGAAAAACCGATCGCCCTGGACCTCGCCGAAATCGATCAAGCCCTCGAGGAGGTAGCAAAGCACAAAGTGAAGCTGCAAGTCGGCTTCAACCGGCGCTTCGATTCCAACTACCGTCGATTGCGCGATCTTGTGGCCGCCGGAGAAGTGGGAGAGCCCCACATCCTGCGGATCACCAGCCGGGATCCGGCTCCCCCGCCGATCGAGTACGTGAAGGTCTCCGGGGGTATCTTTCTGGACATGATGATTCACGACTTCGATATGGCCAGATTTCTGATAGGGGACGAAGTGGAGGAGGTCTTCGCCAGCGGGGCGGTGAGAGTCGACCCGGCCATCGGAAAAGCCGGCGACGTGGACACTGCGGTGGTTTCCCTGAGCTTCCGCAACGGCGCCATCGGTACCATCGACAACAGCCGCCAGGCGGTCTACGGCTACGACCAGCGGGCGGAAGTCTTCGGCAGCAGAGGTATGGTCAGCAACGAAAACAACACGCCCAACCGGGTCCGTTTGGCCAACAGGGAGAAGATATCCGAGGATCTCCCCCTGCACTTTTTCGTAGAACGCTACATCGACTCCTACATCGAAGAGATGAAGCAGTTCGTCGAAGCCCTGCGCCATGATAGCCCCGTGCTGGTAGACGGGTGGGACGGAAAATACCCGGTGGCCATGGGACTGGCCGCCCTGAAGTCCCTGCGGGAACACCGCCCGGTGAAATTGAAGGAGATCGATACTTCTTTATAAACCTCGACGAATCGGCGTCTTTGTCGAGCGACTTCAAAGGTCATTTCATTCTTATAACAGTTCCTTTTCTCACCGCTTCGGCAGCCACAAAAGCCCACTGCACCGCTCGGTAGCCATCCTCCAAACCGACCCGGGGCGGACGGTCTTCGGCGATGCAATCAACAAAATCTTGCATCTCAGCCAGATAAGTGGGCTTCCAGTACTCATAAAACCACTGGGTATACTCCCGGTGCGCTCCGTGTTCGTCCATCCAGGTGATGCGGTCTCGATATGACTGCTCACCGACGCTGATCGCGTGAGACTATCCTTATCAAAACCGGCTTTCCGACGTAGCCCGCGTCTATTTTTTCCTTGACCGCCATCAGCTCCCTATCGAAACGGTGATTGTAGCCCACCTGCAGCCTCATCCTCGGATTGGACTCCACCGCATCCTTGATTCGGTCGATCTCTTCGAGATTCATCCCCATGGGCTTTTCCGTGTAGACGTTCTTCACCTCCGCCTCCGCGGCGGCGCATATTATTTCACAGTGGGTCTGGGAGTTCGTGGAGACGATCAGGCCGTCCAGCTGATCGCTGCGTATCAGGTCTTGGTAGTTATCGCTGACCAGGCTGGGAGCCATCGCGTGCAGAAATTGCTCCAGCTCTTCCGGCACTACACTGCATATCGCCGCGAGTTCGGCATGAGGGATATTGAAATAGATGTTCTCCGCGTGTTTTCTTCCCAAACGACCGAGTCCTATTATCCCAAGCTTTACTTTTTGCACCGTCCACCCCCTTTTGCTATTTTTATCACGGTCCCATAGCGCAGCCATTTACTCCTCATAGTAGCACGGTTTCGTAAACGTTTACAAATTTTTTCTTGCCTTTGCTCCAAAGCTTTGCTATGCTCGAAGTATGAACGTGACCATCAAAGACATCGCCGAGCAGGCCCGAGTCTCCTACGCCACCGTCTCCAGAGCGCTGAACAACAAGTACGGCGTAGACCCCGAGACCCGGCGGCGAGTTCTTTCGGTGGCCAAAGAGCTGAACTACCGCCCCAACGCCATCGCCCGAGGTTTGGTCAGCAACCGGAGCTTCACCCTCGGATTGATTTTGCCGGACGTGACCAATCCCTACTTTCCCGCGGTAGCTGCGGGTATCGAGGCGGGAGCCCAGGAGAGAGGCTACAGCGTCTTTTTGTGCAACACCAACTGGGACACGCGGCGGGAGACCAACTACATCAAGCTGCTCTCGGAGCGACGGGTCGACGGCATCATCCACGCCCCGGTAGGCAACACTTTGAACGAAGAGACCGAGGGGCTTCTGCCCACCGTCTACGTCAGCAACGCACCCAAGAACGCCCGACAGAGCTCGGTGATTATCGACAACATTCGCGGCGGCTACCTGGCCACCAAGCACCTCATCGACTGCGGCTACGAGTCCGTCGGCTTTGTCGGTGTATCGGAGCACGAGACCATGGCCAACAACGACCGGCTGGAGGGCTACAAAACGGCTTTTCGCAGGTACGGCAAGGAGATCAAACAAGACTACATCAAGTTCGGCGACTTTCGGCAGGAGACGGGCTACAAAATTATCCAGACCATGATAGCTGACCGGAGCTATCCGCAGGCTATCTTCGCCGAAAACGATGTACTGGCCATTGGCATCCTCCACGGTATCAAGGACATGGGCCTCCGAGTCCCCGACGATATAGCCCTGATCGGATTCGACGACATCTCATTCTCCGCCTATCAGGAGATTCAGCTGAGCACCATCAGCCAACCCAAGGAGCGCATGGGCAGGCTCGCGGTTGACTTGCTGATCGACGAGATTGAGAGCGGAGACGCAAAAGCCGCTCCCCGGAGGGTGATACTGGAGCCGGAGCTGATAGTCAGAAAGAGCAGCTGCCGAAGCACTGGCTCCGACGAAGAGCTGCTCCCGCGAACCGAAGCCGGAGGTTCGGTGCCAGGCTGAACGGAAAAAGGCGGAGGCGAAGAGAGTAATGAAGCGAGCCTGTTTTCCCCGCCTCGGCCTGTCGGGCTCGCCTTCGCAAACGTTTACAAACCATGCGCCCTGGGCGCGTGTGAATATCAAGGCGCTTCCAATACTTATTTGGAGGCCCTGAAAAAGTTATTTACAGGAGGTCCCCTATGGGAGAAAAAATGAGAGCCGTACGGCTGTACGCCGATTGGGAGCCGAAGCCGGATTTCAAACTGGGTTGGAAAGACGTGGACCGGAAGCAGACCTACTTGGGCAGCAAGGTCTGGAGAAATCCCCGCTTGGTGATCGAAGAGGTGGACGTACCCCGCCCCGGCCCCGGAGAAGTGCTGATCGAAGTCAAGCAGGTGGGCATCTGCGGCAGCGACGTGCACATGGCCCAGGCCGACGAAGAGGGCTACATCTGGTACCCGGGACTGACCGGCTTCCCCGCAACCCTGGGCCACGAGTTTTCCGGAATAGTCCGGGAGGCCGGACCGGGAGCCTTCGACAAGACCACGAACCAAGCCTTCAAAGGGGGAGAGTGGGTCTGCGCTGAAGAGATGCTTTGGTGCGGCGCGTGCAAACCCTGCGCCGACGGCTACCCCAACCACTGCGAAAGGCTGGACGAGATCGGTTTCAACGTCAACGGCGCCTTCACCAAGTACATAGTAGTTCCGGCGAAAGTAGTCTAGAGCCTCAACCCGCTGAGAGACAAGTACAGCGATGAGGATGTCTTTCGCCTGGGCAGCATGGTCGAGCCGACCAGCGTCGCCTACAACGCCGTCATCGAACGGGGCGGTGGGATACGTCCGGGGGACAACGTCGTGATCTGCGGCAGCGGTCCCATAGGCATGGCAGCCATCGCCATCCTCAAAAGAGCCGGGGCGGCCAAGGTCATCCTCTCCGAACCTGAAGCGGGCCGGGCCGAGCTGGGCCGGAAGATGGGAGCCGACCACATCGTCAATCCGATCAAAGAAAACTTCGCCGAAAAGGTTTTGGATATCACCGGCGGTATGGGGGCGTCCCTCTTTCTCGAAGCCACCGGACTGCCGACCCAGGTCTATCCCGGTATCGAACAGGTGATCTGGGAGGGTCGAACCCTGAACAGCACGGTGGTGGTGGTCGCCAGAGCCGACGCGAAGATGCCGGTCACCGGAGAGGTGCTCCAGGTCCGCCGGGCGCGAATCGTAGGCTCCCAGGGTCACTCGGGGCACGGGACCTTCCCCCGGGTCATCGAAGCGATGGCCAGCGGGATGAATATGCTGCCGATGATGACCAAAGAGATCAGCCTGAACGAGGTACCCGACAACATCGTCGCCCTCAGAACCGACCGCAAAGAGACCAAGATCAGCTGCAAAAACCCCGGTGCCTGAGCAATTCTAAATTTGGAAGTCTGATGACTTCCAAATTTAGAATTTGCTTCATTTGCATAGCAATAATTTGTGTTCCTAATTGCTGCCGGTGCCTAAACGCAGCAGACAAAATACAAGGAGGAGAGTATGAGTGAGAGCATGGTCAGGGGAGGTTTCAAGTTCCTCACCACGAATCACCCGATGATAGTATTCGAGGACAACGAAGTGGGGCGTTTGAAAAAAGAAGTTTTCGACGCCCCCATGGAGGAGATAGATAAAATACTCCGGGACTACGAAGTACCTTCGCCCCCGGAGATCGGCAAGGGCGGCTGCTACATCCAGACCACCCCCCGGGCAATAAATATAGAGAAACGCCGCCGCAACGATATTGTACTGGTACCCGTGGGCACCACTGAGAACCACGGCGACCACGCCAACAGCGGGCTGGACACCTTCATGGCCAGCCAGATCTGCGAGGCCGTGCGCCGCTACACCGCCAAAAAGGGGCATGAGGTGAACCTGGCCCTGCCCCCGCTCAACTACGGCGGCCACCCCTACCACCACATGGGCATGCCGGGAACTATCATGCTGCCCCAGGAGACGGTCAGCGAGATACTGATCCACGTCATGCTCGGACTCTGGAACGACGGATACCGCAAGATAATCATAGTCAACAACCACGGTCAGCTCTGGATGCTGGAGAACGCACTGCAGGAGTTCTGCAAGCGCTACCAGCTCCCCGGAATCTACCAAGTCTTGGACTGGCACCGTGCGGTTCGGGAGTTTTTCATCCCCGTAGAGAGGGAAGACAGTCTAGAGACCACCTTCGTTCACGCCGATGAGAGCGAGACCGCCGTCGCCCAGCTGATGTTTCCCGATATGGTCGACATGAAGTACGTCCGTGACGCCAGCGGCGAGACCTTTCTCCCAGGAGGCCACTTCGACACCTCCGTCGACCCCTGGCGCCGGCCACACAAGTGGTCCGAAGGCCAGGGCCATTTCGCCATCGAACAACGGGCCACCCCCGAGGGAGTGGTGGGAAAACCCTCGTTAGCCACACCGGAGAAGGCCAAGCGCCCCATTGCGGCGATACTCAAGTACTTGACCCTGGTGGTGGAGCAGATCTACGAGACCTACCCCTCGGGAAAGCTTCCTCCCATCGAGAAGCTGAGCCTGCGGGACCCCAAGGAGCTGGAGCCCTTCCTCAAGGAACCCTTCAGCGAAGGGTGGAAGTCGGTCTACGAGCTGCCGGCGGTGGGACCCTTCACCAAAGGATAGAAGCGTCGGCAGCACCAAGATTCGAGCAACTCTTATTTGGTTTTGATGTAAAAATTTTTATCTAAAAAAAGGAGCGAGAGGGCCGGTCTCTTTCGCTCCATTTTTTTATTTAAGTGGTACGAAGCTTGGGCTCATACACTCTCATCGCGGAATTGGGCCCTCGACGATCTCCTTCTCCCCCGATGACTGGACTTAGGCGTTGTAGGTCCCCGCGGAGACGTCCTCCATCCCCTCGCCGGTCCAGTTGGTGTGAAAAAACTCACCCCGAGGGCGGTCCACCCGCTCGTAGGTGTGGGCGCCGAAGTAGTCGCGTTGAGCCTGCAGGAGGTTCGCCGGTAGACGTTCGCTGCGGTAGGCGTCGTAGAAGCCAAGGGCCGTCGCGTGGGCCGGCAGGGGAATTCCCATTTCCACCGCCTTGGCCACTACCCGGCGCCAGGGACCCTGGGCCTCATCCATCACCTTTTTGAAATAATCGTCCAACAGCAGGTTGCTCAGTTCCGGGTTACGCTGAAAAGCCTCTTTGATCTTTCCCAGAAAAACGCTCCTGATAATGCAACCGCCCCGCCACATCAGAGCTATACCCCCGAAGTTTAGGTTCCAGGCGTAAGCCGCCGCCGCCTGCCGCATCAGCATGAAGCCCTGAGCGTAGGAGACCATTTTGGAAGCCAACAGCGCTTTTCGGATATCTTCGATGAAGCTCCGGCGGTCCCCTTCGAAAGAGACCTTCGGCCCCGACAGGACCTTCGACGCCGCCGTTCGCTCCTCCTTCAGAGCGGAGATGAACCGCGAGTAGACCGCCTCGGTGATGAGGGTGATCGGTACACCCATCTCCAGGGAGTCGATGGCGGTCCATTTACCGGTGCCCTTCTGCCCCGCCGTGTCTAGGATCTTCTCCACCAGGGCCGAGCCGTCCTGGTCTTTGAAGCCGAGGATCTTGGCGGTGATCTCTATCAGGTAGCTGTTCAACTCACCGCGGTTCCATTCGGCGAAAATCTCAGCCATCTCGTCGGTACTCAGCCCCAGACCGATCTTCATCAGGTGGTAGGCTTCGCCGATGAGCTGGATGTCGCCGTACTCGATGCCGTTGTGCACCATCTTTACATAATGACCGGCACCGTTCTCCCCGACCCACTCGCAGCAGGCCTCCCCGGTCTCTGTCTTTGCCGATACCGCCTGAAAAATATCCTTCACCAGCGGCCAGGCTTTGGGACTCCCCCCGGGCATGATGGAGGGGCCGTGCCGCGCCCCCTCCTCCCCGCCGGAGACGCCGGTGCCGATGTACAGCAGTCCCTTCTCCTCCAGGTATTTGGTCCGGCGAATTGTATCGGGGAAATGCGAGTTGCCGCCGTCGATTATCAGATCCCCCTCCTCTAGATGGGGCAGCAGCATTTCGATGAAGGTATCCACTACCTCCCCGGCCTTGACCATCAACATTATCCGCCGGGGCTTCTTGATACTGGCGACGAAGTCCTCCAGGCTCTTGGTCCCCAGTATTCCGGACCGTCCACGGGCGGCGTTGTTCAAAAAGTCGTTGACCTTGGAGGTAGTTCGGTTGAAGACCGCCACCGAGTAGCCCTTGTCGTTCATGTTCAGTACCAGGTTTTGCCCCATAATCGCCAAGCCGATGAGTCCTAGGTCAGCTTTTTTTTCCATATCATCCCTCCTCAAACTTACTTTTTTCATACCACAGGCCGAGGCCGGGGTTCTTGATAAAATAGAACTCTTCTCCGTCGGGCAGGCGGTTCCACCCCTCCCGCAGCCGCTCGGGATCGTACCTCTCCATCATCGGCCCGAGCTCGCCGTATTGGAAATTGACCCCTTGAACCTCTTCTCTGCTCAGCCCCCCGGGACAGTAGCGGATGCTGAAGCGCCCCTCCGAAGAGCCGTGGATCAGATGGGCCGCCGTCCCCAGGTTGTCCGCCAGGTCCCGGTTCTCCCGTACCGCCTGGAGCACCCTTTCGGTACCGATATACCCGTATTTACGGATCAGTGGGTCGATGGTTCGGTTTTCTCCGAACTCCTTCACCCCTGGAGCAAGAACAATCAACTCCCCGCCGTCGGCCAAAGCCATACGGGTTCGGTAGATCGCCTTGTTGCCCAGCCAGGTACTCCTGAACTCCCTCGGGTCGAGGTAGACCACCACCCTGTCCAGAGGCTCATCCAAAGCGGTCATGTTGACCTCTTGGGCCAAGGCCGCCGCCCGGTGGTAGCACTCGAAACCGTCGCCGATGTAGAGTCCCTTGACGGATAGAGATCCGTCGTCCTCCTGGGCTACCACCGTCAGCACGTAGAGAACTGGCAGACCCGCTCCGAAATGCTCGCTGGCGTAGTTCAGTACCGACCGAACCGGGCTGTCGATGCGGCCCATGATCCGCTCCATGTTGTAGACCGCCCCGAGGAAGTGGCTCTTGTTGATTCCTTCGGTTCCCCCGGTTCCAACGAAGATGTTTTTGTTGTGGTTGGCCATACCGATCACCTCGTGGGGCACCACCTGCCCGATGGAGAGGATCAGGTCGTAGCCGCCGTTCACCAAGCGTCCGTTGACCTGGGCGGGCCAGTCGAAGTCGAGCCGCCCCTCCGAGAGCTCGCGGATGACCGAGGAGGGGACCCTTCCCAGGGTGACCAGCTCGTTCTGCCAATCGTGGACCCGAAAGAGCTCCTGGGGCGTGTTCCCGTACATGGCAGAGATCTCTTCCGCGGTCATCGGTGTGTGGGTGCCCAGGGCCGGCAGTACATCGGTGAGCCCGGCGCCGTAGTAGCGCCACGCCCCTTCGGTGAGGATCCCGGCCCGGGAGTGGAAACGGGTGATATCCGGAGGTACGGCGATCACCCGGCGCCGCGGCCCGATACGGTCCAAGGCTTCATAGAGTCCCTCTATGAGCTCCTCGTTCGAGATATTCTCATTCACTCCGCCCCGTTGGTAGTAGAGCATCGCCTCTCCTCCTTCGGCCCGAAAATCTCCAGCCCGTTACTTCCAGGGCGGACTCTCGGGTAGGTGTCCCTGGAAATCATCGATCAACTCCCTCTCGTAGGCTCCGGCGTAGGATCCGTCGAAAAATTTGTCCAGCGCCTCCTCGTAGAAGCGCTTCCAGGACTCCTCCTCGGCTCCGGGGTTGATGGGGTAAAACAGGGCACCGTTGGCCCGAGCGGCCTTCAGATCGCCCGGGGCGTCCCCTATCATCAGTATCTTCTCCGGATCGTACTTCCCGTCGGCGGCGTACTGGATGTGTTCCGATTTTTTACCCATCTCCTGTCCGGCGATGGCCCGAACGTACTTGGCGATGTCGTGTTCGTTCCACTCCCTCTCCAGGGCTTCGAAGGGGGTTTGGCTGACCACGATGGTGTCGGCCTTTTCGACCATTTTTTGCAGACTCTCCTCGACGTAGGGAAAAGGGGGGAGGTTGCGCACCATTTTGGCGATCACCTGATTCACCTCCAACGACCAGTGGTAGGCCCGTTCGAGGTCGGCGTCGGGCTTCTGTTTCAACTCCTGCTCCAATGCGGGAATTCCGAGCTTGCTCTCCCGCCCAACCCAGTCCCGCAGTCCTTGGAGTTCCGGAATATCCACGTGCCGCTCCCGCACTTCCCGCCGATCCCGGAGGAAGTCCAGGGCATGGAGTACCGCGAGGTAGCGGTTGCAGCCCCTCGTTTTGGAATAGAGGTTGACGAAGTCCCATACCTCACGGGCGAATTTCGAAACCGCTTGCAGATCGAAGTGATTGATAAACTGGGGGCAGAAGCACTCCTTGTGCTTGATCTCCATCGAGTCGAAGGCGCACCCGTCGGAATCAACACCGATGAAAAAATCGTGCTCCCGCGGCAAGTCTTTAAGCGTCTGGACCGGACTCTCCATACTCCTCTCCTTTGTTTACTCAGGGAATCTTTCTTACGAATACTTACGAAAATCGTTCATCTACAAAACTAATATCACGTGATGGGTGACAGGTCAAGTTGACAGAGGCTGATTTTCGTTATACTATGTATTTCGAAAGGAAACGTAAATGGCAATCAACCGCAGACACGAGGACTCCTCAAGATACTGTCCCGCCGACGTTCGGTAAGTGTCGCGGACCTGACCGAACGGCTCGGAGTCTCCGAGGTGACCATCCGCAAAGACCTGACCGTCCTCGAAGAGATGGGTTACCTCCTACGCACCCGCGGCGGCGCGGAGCTGGCCGAGGACAAGGACTTTCTGCGGACTCTGAAGGTCCGCCGCCGGGAGCACCTGCGGGAGAAAAAGTCGATTGCCCGCGTCGCGGCGAGTTTTGTCCGGGACGACGACACGATCTTCATCGATTCCGGCTCCACCTGCACCCTCTTCGCCGAGGAGCTCCGAGAACACAGCCTGCGGGTGGTGACCAATTCCCTGGATGTGATGAATATTTTGGGGGACACCCCGGGCATCACCCTCATTAGTCTCGGCGGCAACTACCGCAAAGAGGCGGGCTCCTTCATCGGCCCCATGGCCGAAGAAAACCTGAAGAACTTCCAGCTGGAAACCTGCTTTCTGGGTACCACCGGCGTCTCCGCGGAGGGGATTTTTTCGTCTCAAAACGTGATCGAGAGCCGACTCAAAGCGCAGGTGCTGGGGGTATCGAGACGTAGAGTGATTCTCGCTGACTCATCGAAGTGCGGAAGGACCGCCTTCTCGGTCTTCGCCCGCCCGGAAGACGTGGATGTACTGATCACCGACTCCGGATTCGCCGGTACGCAAGCGTTCCAATCGATGGGGATCGAAGTCCTCACCGACCTACCTGGATCATAGATTTTTAAAAAAGAGGAGAGCGGCAATGGCAGCATTGAAAGGCAAGGCGATCGTCGCCCAGAGCGGAGGACCCACGGCGGTCATCAACGCCTCGGCCTGCGGGATCATCCAAGAAGCCCATAAGCACCCCGAAATCAGCGCGGTCTACGCGGCCCACAACGGCATTCTGGGAGTACTGAACGAAGAGATTTTCGACCTGAGCAGGGAGAACCCGCAAGATATCGAAGCTCTCAGGAGCGCCCCCGCCGCCGCCCTGGGCTCCTGCCGTTACAAGGTACGCAACGAAGAGGACTTGGAAAAGATCCTCCGGGTCTTCCAAAAGTACGATATCCGTTACTTTTTCTACATCGGCGGCAACGACTCGATGGACACCGCCGACAAGGTCAACAAGCTCGCCGCCGAGCGGGGCTACGACTTCATCGCCCTGGGCGTCCCAAAAACCATCGACAATGACCTGGCCTACACGGACCACTGCCCCGGCTACGGCAGCGTGATCAAGTATCTGAGTACCATGGTCATGGAGGCCGGACGGGACACCGAATCCCTCTACACCAGCGACACGGTGAACGTGATCGAGGCGATGGGCCGCAACGCCGGCTGGATCGCCGCCGGGACCGCATTGGCGAGACGGGACGAGGAAGATGCCCCGCATATCATTCTGCTGCCCGAACGTCCTTTCACCAAGGAGGAGTTCAAAGATCGGGTACGATACTATCTGGACCGGATAAAACGCTGCGTCGTCGTCGTCTCGGAAGGGGTGAAAAGCCCCGACGGCCGCTACCTAGCCGAACAGGGAGGAAAGTTCGGCACCGACGACTTCGGCCACCGTCAACTCGGGGGCGCCGCGGAGTATATCAAATCGATCATCGAACAAGAAGTACAGGTCAAATCCCGTTTCGCCATCCCTTCGACAATCCAGCGCACGGGTGCGCATTTTGCCTCCCGGACCGACTCGGAGGAGGCGTACCTGGTCGGCCAAAGGGCGGTACAGCTCGCACTGGAAGGGGTGAACGGCAAGATGGTGAGCCTGCAGCGAACGGAGAACGGCCCGTACCGCTGCCAAACCGGAACGGTCGACCTGGCGATGGTAGCCAACGGCGAGAAGTACTTTCCCGATGAGTGGATCTCCCCGGAGGGCTACTTTGTCACCGACGAGTTTCTCCGCTACGCCCGCCCCTTGATACAGGGGGAGGTGAAGCCGCGGATCCAGGATGGTCTGCCAAACTACGTTCGTCTAAAAAAACACTTTATCACTGCAAACTAAAGGGGGTCGGAGGATGGTGCCTTTGAAAATCGATCTGCATGACAAAACAGCGGTGGTCACCGGCGGGGCGGGAGTCTTGTGCAGCGCTTTCGCCAAAGCACTGGCCGAGTGCGGAGCCCGAGTGGCGGTACTCGACCTGCGCAAGGAGGCCGCCGACGAGGTGGCCGAGCAGATCAAGTCCGCCGGTGGCCGAGCCATGGGTGTGGCGGCCAACGTCCTCGAACCGGATAGCCTGAAGGAGGCGGAGGAGAGAATCCGCCGAGCTTACGGGACGGCGGAGATACTGATAAACGGCGCCGGCGGAAACAACCCCAAGGGGACCACCGACCGGGAGTACCTCTACCCCGAGGATTTAGAAAAAAAGAGCGCTCCTCTGATCACCTTTTTTGACCTCGATCCCCAGGGGGTGGAGTTCGTCTTCAACCTCAACTTTTTGGGCACCCTCCTGGCCACCCAGCGTTTCGCCAGAGGTATGGTCGAAAAGGGCGGCGGGACCATTCTCAACGTCTCTTCGATGAACGCCTTCACTCCCCTGACCAAGATCCCCGCCTACAGCGGGGCCAAGGCCGCAGTGAGCAACTTCACCCAGTGGCTGGCGGTACATTTTTCCAAGGTCGGCATACGGGTCAACGCGATCGCTCCAGGTTTCTTCCTCACCGAACAGAATCGCAGCCTCCTCAAAAACGAGGACGGCAGCTGGAACGAACGGGCTGAAAAGATCATCAAGGCCACTCCTATGGGGCGCTTCGGCGAAGCGTCGGAGCTCATCGGAACCCTGCTCTACCTCTTGGACGAGGGGGCATCGGGTTTTGTCAACGGCACGGTTATACCGGTGGACGGCGGGTTTTCCGCCTACGCGGGGGTGTGATAATATGAAAAAAATCATTGAAATACTTCGGGAGAACAATCTCGAGGAGCTGAGTCAAACCCAGTTGGACCGACTCAAGGCCTCGGAGAGGGAGAAGATCGAAAAAGATTCGACCCGCCTCTACACCAGGTCTCTCTATACCAGAGAGGGGATTCTCTACTTCGTCGCCAAGGAGGATGGGGAGAAGAGCCTCTACCTCTGCTCGCATCGAGTCCTTCCGGAGGACTTCACCGGTCAAGTCGAACAATTCGGGGACCTCTTCCTGAAAAAGGCGCCCTTCAGTACGGACAACGCCGCGACGCTGCGGACTGTTTTTCCCTTCACCGCTCCCGTCTCTCTGCGGGAAAAAAGAACCACCATCGGCTGCGGCGACCGCCTGGGAATAGCCTCGGCGGCCCACATTAGAGCTATTCGCAAATATCAAGCCTACCCGGTACTCGCCCAACAGTCCATTCGCGAGCTCAACTTCACCAATCGTACCTTCAAGAGAATAGTCGCCGACGCGGGTTTCCAGGTCTTTCAAGAAGGCTATGAGGACGGATGGGGAGCCGACGGGGACCACCTCAAGAGCATCGAAGACGTGGATACGGCGCTGCAGGCGGGAATGCCGATGATTACCCTGGATCTGACCGAGACCCTTCATCCGGAGGCGGTCCGCTGGGATGAGCCAAAAATCGAGGAGGAGTTCGGCGAGCTGCCCCAGGCAGTACGAAAGCATATCGACCAGGAGTACCGCGACCTGGTCTTCGAGAATAGGGGGGTCACCGTGCGCCTGCCCCGACTGGAGGCGCGCCGCTGCGCGCTGATGTACCTGGACGCCCTCGACTTCGCCGCTCTGATGGATCGCCACATTCGAGAGCACCGGGGAGAGGCCTACGACCTGGAGATCAGTATCGACGAGACCAGCACCGCCACCCTCCCGGGGCACCACCTCTTCATCATCCGTGAGCTGCGGCGACGGGGGGTGACGGTCAACTCACTGGCCCCGCGATTTATCGGTGAGTTCCAGAAAGGTGTCGACTACATCGGGAATTTGGAGGAGTTCGAAGGGCAGTTCGCCGTCCATTGCGCCATTGCCCAGGCTCATGGCGATTATAAAATCTCCATCCATTCGGGCAGTGACAAGTTCTCCGTCTACCCCGCTATCGGCAGATACACTCACCACCGGCTCCACCTAAAAACCGCCGGCACCAGCTGGGTCGAGGCGATCCGTACCATAGCCCGAACAGAACCCGAGCTCTACCGTCGGATGCACAAAAAGGCCCAGGACTTCTTTCCCGAAGCCCTGAAGAGCTACCACATCAGCGCCGATATCAGCGGACTCCCCGATATCAACACGCTGCGGGATTCTCAGCTCGAAGAGTACCTGGATATCTCCGAGTCCCGGCAGATGCTCCACATATCCTACGGCGGCCTGCTGCGCGACTCGGAGATACGGGGGCCCTTTTTCAAGGCGCTCAGCGATCACGAGGAGCTCCACGATACTATCATACGGAAACACATGGAGAAGCATCTCTCCAAATTGGGGGTGAAAAAGCGATGAGAGATCGGGCAGCGGTCTTTCATAGCTTGGAGAAGTAATCTTGTACGTACCATATCCAATATTTTTTGAAAAACACCACCAGCGGGATGGCGATAAGAACGCCCACGAGCCCGAAGATGGCTCCGCTGACCAGAATCGCCAAGATAATCACGAACCAATTCAGCTTCATCCGGCTGCCCTGGATCTGCGGGCTGAGAATCCAGCTCTCGATCTGGTTGGCCAGAACCAGCACCAGCAGCACTTTCAACAGCCCCATCAGGCCGCCGTGCCCGAGACCGAGAGCAATGGCCGGTACCGCTGCGGCGATCACCCCGACGGCCAGGGCGATCATGATCTGCCCGGCGATGAAGTGACGAACTTCGCCGTAGACCTCGGCGACAAAGTGTACCGCCTTCGGTCTGTCGGTACGGGGGAAAAATCTCCACATATTTGTTTTGAACACCGGAACCAGATAGGTAAAATACGCCGCGGTGATGATAAAAATCAGCAGCCCCGTCGCGAAATCCGGCAGCAACCGTACCAGGTCGTTCACCACTTCCACACCAAACTGCGCGGTTCTCTCCAGGATATTTCCGGTAGCCCCCTGCACCACCTCGCCGATCTCTCGACCCAGCTGACTGTTTGACAGAAAGTCGGGAGCACTACCACTCCCGACCGATTCGCGTAGGAGCGGAAACAGCCGCTTGCCCTCTTCGAGGACGATCGGTACGATACGGCTGAGCCCGAAAATCAACAGGGAGAAGGTCACAAACGCGGAGATCGCCACCGACACGCGATAAGAGAAAAACCTGAACCGGTACAGCTGCCTGGCGGGTACCTCGATTATCAGCGAGAGGTACCAACCGAAAGTCAAGGCCCCAATGATATTCGGCGTCAGGGCGAAGAAGAGACAGTACAATAAAAAACAGGCTAATATCACCAGAGACGCCCGATCCTTTGGCGACACTGGGCTTCGCAGCATTCTTCGATGCAAATGTCTATCCGTGTACATAGTTAGCCCACACTTTAATCAAACATACCGTACTACTCAAGGGCTCCCACCTTAGGCCAATTTCCGTCTCTCAACAGTTTTGTTGAGATTCTAGATTTGCCACAGGGGTTTATCTACCAGTATCAGTTTCCCCAAGATAGGAGGTGCCGTGGTATTTCCGCCGGATCTCCAGTTCCAGCCCTCGGTTGGTGAGATAGAAGGCCAGGAGCATGATCATGAAGCCCAGCAGCGGGAACAGCACTATCCACTAGGTGCCGGGGTGGAGCTTGAATCGGTACTGCCCCACCAAGCCCGCCCACTCGTAGGTGACGCTATGGAAAAGAGCCGGTAGGCCAAAGACCAGCAGAAGCAGCCACTGTAGGAAAGTCAGACTCAGCGTCGAGAGAGGATTATTGAAGTTGATACTGTAGAGGATGAAGTAAATGATAATAAACTGCGGGATCGCGTTGAGTCCGGTCAGAGATAGTACTCGACGGGGGCTTCTGGTTTTTCTTTGGAAATTTTTCGTCCCAGCAGCAGGACCGCCGCCATGGCCAGGATGATACGAAAAAACGCCACCACGATAGTCGTGCCCAGACTGTACTTCGCCCCGTGCAGCATGATGCTCAAAATATCTCGACCGTACTGATCCGTCCCCAGGGGAAAACCCGGCAAACCAGAAGAGCCCGAGTCCCCTGGACTTGGAGTAGAGGATGTACTCTTCCCCCTGCACCCGATGCGCATAGGCTTCCACCGTCCGGATGATGAACACCGCGAGGTGATGATCATTGTCAGCAGGGGAAGAAGGTGCCCTTGGAAGCTGTTCTCGGCGTAGGCCAATCTGCCAACCGGACCCCAAAGGTCTAATACACCGCAATGGACAGAATTTGCAGCAGAACCGCCAGCATAAAATCCGGAGTGATATGCAAAAAATCGAGCACCCCCTCGACCAGCCTGCTGCGGCGAAAGGCGAACAGAATGCCCAGCCCGATCCCGATCACCAGGCTTATCAACGCGGTACTCATTATAAATTTCAGACTGGTACTGAAAAACCCGGGGAGGGTCTCCCGCATATCGTATGATGTTTTTCCAGCGAGGTAGTCGAAGGTTGTACCGTCACACAATCCTCGGCCGAAGCTCAGCAGCTCGTCCACAACGAACTTCGGCTGCATAACCAAGCGTCCTTCCTGCCGGGCGAAGAAATTCAGGGCTGACAGGATCACGGTAAACAAAACGAGAAAGGCAAAAATAGCTCCTGTATATTTTTTAAAAAAACCCATCGTCAATCCCCGGCCCGGAGTGTGTCAATGCTGCTTTCGTGTCATACGGACCCGCCGAACAAAATCATACGGAGTGAACGCGGCAATTTGCTCTCCTATCAAATCCAGTGGAAGATCGTCAACCCGCTTGAAACGGACACAGGACTTTCCGACATCGTATTTTTTTCCTTAGGCAGATCGTTCAAGTATTCTTCTACCGTCTTTGCATTAGAATGCACACCAACCTCCGCGATACAAAGTTATTACTTTCTATAAGCCGTAAAAGCCGAATAATCAATGCTTTTTTCAAAAGACACGCAGAAAATTTGCTTACTACCGAGATAATTCGGTTCTATCAGGCATACAAATCTCTTTTAAGTATGGACTTTTAAAAATAACTCTATTCTAATTGAAGTAGGGACAAAATACGGAGGGGTGCGTATGGGGAAAAAACGTGTTTTACTGCTTCTTTATCTTTTGGTACCCGTGGCGGCGGTGCTCATTTTTTTTGCCTTCAATTCCGGCATTCTCACCGCCCCGCTCTACGCCCTTTCGGTAGCATGCGGTAACTTCGGCTTCACCTGGATTATGTTTTAGTTCATCCTCTCCTCTCGCCACCGTACCGTTGAAAAGGGAGTCGGTTTCGATCGCTTATTGAAGCTGCACCGGCGAATGGGCATAACCATCGTGCTGCTACTTCTTCCCCACGTGGTGGTACGGCTGATCTCGTACCAGTCTTCAGTACAGACACTTTTCGGTCTTTTCGCCTTCGTCGGTTTTATCACCGTGGGCTTATTCAGCTCGGTCCTCTTCACCTCACCGCGGTTCGGCATCACCTACGAAAAGGTCAAGCTCCTGCACAACGGCACCTTTCTACTCTCCCTCCTTGTGGCGGTGCACGTCGCTCCCAGTTCTCTGACCCGGGGAGGAGGGGGCTGGGCGTATATTTTATCACGATAGCTATCCTCGGTATCGCCGCATTTTATTACAGAAAAATAGCCGCTCCCAGAAAGAACCGTGCGTTTCCGTGGACGGTGGAGGCGACGGAGGAGATCGCCGCTGATCACGTGGAGATACATCTCGTCGGCCCAGAGGAGGAGCCCGACCCCCGTCCGTGGGATCACCGCTGGCCGGGACAATTTGCCTTTTTTCGATTTTTTAAAAACGGACTCGATGAAGAACATCCATTCACCATCAGCAGCTACGGCGAAGCCGGTCGTTTGTGCTTCACCGCAAAGAAGGTGGGAG
>OMKS01001485.1_pt1 | contig 20753 bp, 20 predicted proteins | sample 1674721 | NCBI WGS metagenome assembly OMKS01 (sample SAMN06264996, study PRJEB25208) | sediment metagenome | isolation source: hot spring sediment | place: USA: California | collected 2014-09-02
ATCGATATCCGTGACGCGCCGGCCTTGAGCAAATTCCCTGAATTGCGTGAGATCGGACAGATAGTTCCGCTGTGTATGCACCGAAAGGTTTCTTTCCGTTCCGATATAACGTGCAAAGCTGTTGATCATCCGTTCCATGTTCACCAACAGGGCGACTGGCCCGCCCGAGCGGTTGTTCATTCAGTACATCGCCGGAGTCCCGCGTAGTAGCAGCAACACTCGTTGGCAAAGTTATTGTCGAACACCCTCGTCCGACCGTCCCTGAAAATTATTCTCACATAGGACATACCGCCGACAATGCCTGAATTCCATTCTTCAACCACGACGCCGAACCCCCATTCGGGGTATCGCCTGTGGACCACCTGGTCCCCCGCCTTCAGGTAGAGACGCCGAATTTCTTCTTTCATGACCCGTCTCGCTCAGCACAGGACGTTTCAATAATTCTTCAACCTTCGCCGACCGGTAAAAGTGTTCCTCTTCCCTCCGCGCTCAACGCATCGCGCGGAGTTTCTCACGGCGGCCCGGTCCTGCGCGGATTGACGAGAAGCCGGGGCGGCGTCTTACGGATTACATCTTGTATTTCCCGAAATCTTCCGGCGAGAGATCCTCGAGAAATTCCTCAAGCTGTTCCTTCGTATATCTGTTGAGATCGCCCACCTGCTTCGTAAAGTGAATGTCCATGGACTTTTCGACGACCTTATCATCCACGAAAATCGGTGCATCGGCCCTGAGCGCCAGCGCTATGGCGTCGCTGGGTCTCGAATCAATCATCAGCTCCGTATCGCCCCGTTCCAGGTGGATTACCGCGAAGAAGGTATTGTTTTTCAAATCGTTGATCACGATCCTGGTAATCCGCGCCTCGAGAGCGCCGATGATGTTTTGCGCCAGGTCATGGGTCATGGGCCGGGACAGGTCAATTCGTTCCAGCTGCGTGGCAATGGCGCTCGCCTCGAAAAGACCGATCCAAATGGGAACCGCCCGTTTTCCCTCTGTATCTTTCAATATGACGATGGGAGTTCCTGCGGTGGGGTCGATTGCAAGTCCGAAAACCTTCATTTCTATGAGCATGATTCGACGTCTCCTCCCTGAACCATTTCACCCCTGAGAGAATGGGCGAAGCCATGCGTTATTTTAACCAGAACCGTCTTCCCGAACAAGGCGGCATCGCCTTGAAAATTCACGACTTTATTTCCCCTGGTCCGTCCCGTCACGTTGGGAAATCCGCCCTTGCTCGGTCCTTCTACCAGGACTTCCTGCACCGTTCCTTCAAGGGCTTTGTTTTTCTCGAGAGTATAACCGGCCTGAAGCTTTTGCAGGTAGGTCAACCGCCTGCTCTTCTCGATCTCGTCAACCTTTCCATCATATCCCGCCGCTGCAGTGCCGGGGCGATCGGAATACTTGAATGAAAAGGCATTATCAAACCTTACTTTCTCTATAAGGTCAATAGTTTTTTGAAAGTCCTCGCCGCTTTCACCGGGGAATCCCACGATAATGTCGGTACTCAGACCCAGCGATGGAACACGGCTTCGCAAACCGTTAATTTTCCCCAGGTATTCCTCCGCTGTATACCCCCGGTTCATCCGCTTGAGCACGCGATTTGACCCGGCCTGAAAAGGAAGGTGCAGGTAACCGCAGAGGGAATCGATTTCAAGAAACGCATCCATAAGTGCCTCAGAAATATCCTTCGGATGAGATGTGGTGAACCTGATCCGCTCGATTCCCTGTACGGCGCCGAGACGCTTTAAAAGCAACGGGAAATTTATATCTTCTTCCAATCCCGTTCCGTAAGAATTTACGTTCTGCCCAAGCAGGGTCACTTCCTTGACACCGGCTTCGGCAAGCCGGTCCACTTCATCGATGATGTCGTCTGAAGGCCGGCTCCGTTCCCTGCCCCTGACGTAGGGAACGATACAGTAGGCGCAGAAATTATCGCACCCCTGCATGATGTTGACATACGACGCGATTTCCCCGGGGTGAGGAGGGGAATGCACCGCCAGCGATGCCGGATAATCCCGGAACGCCGTGTCCGCCGGGTGTTTTTTCCCCGCGCGTACCTCTCTCGCCATGTCCGGAATGCGATCCAGCGCATGAGTTCCACAAACGAAATCGATGTAGGGAGAACGTTTAAAAAACTCCCTTCCCCACTGCTGGGCCAGACATCCCATGACGCCGAGAATCAGACCGGGGCGCTTCGCCTTGAACTTTCCGACTCGTCCGATGAAACTGTGAGCTTTCTGCTCGGCCTTTTCCCGGACGGTGCAGGTGTTGACAAGAACGAGATCGGCCTCGGCCGGGTTACCGGTCAACCGGTATCCTTCTTTTTCAAGAAGGCCCGCCGCGAGTTCCGAGTCCCGGACATTCATCTGGCATCCGAATGTTTGAATATAATACCGCTTCATGGATTGTGAACTGATCAATCAGGCACCCGGTCGGTGTTTCCCCTTCAGCACAAGTTCTTCTTCGCTGCTCGTGCTGAAGGCAAAATTTTTCTCTTTGAAAAGCTTGACGCAGGCATCCACCACGTCGGGATCATATAATTTCCCCCTGTACTTCGTGATTTCCTCCAGGGCCGAGTCAATACCCAGAGCCGACCGGTAGGGCCGGTGTGACGCCATTGCTTCCACCACGTCCGCCACGGCGATGATCCTGGCTTCCAGTAAAATCTCGTTTCCGGCCAATCCGTCGGGATAGCCGGAACCATCCATCCGTTCATGGTGTTGGCGAACGATACGCGCGACGGGCCAGGGAAAATCAATATTTTTTAAAATATCGTATCCGATCTCCGGGTGAACCTTCATCATGAGATATTCGATGTCCGTAAGCAGATCGGGTTTGCTCAATATCTCGGAGGGTTCGTATATCTTGCCGATATCATGAAGCGTAGCGGCCACAACAGCCCCTTCCGTCCGGTCATCGCCGATATCCATTTCTTCAGCTATGGCTGAGGTGAGTTCCGCCACCCGCTGCTGGTGTCCCGCCGTGTAGGGGTCGCGTTTTTCGGTGATGGAGGCAAGGGCGCTCACCGTTTCTTCGAGGCGTTTTTTCAGCCTGTCCACTGTGCGGCGTATTTCATCCTGCGCCTTTTTCCTGAAGGTGATATCACGGATATACCCCATTTCAGCGCGCTGTCCCTCTATTGTAACGGCTCCGAAAGCGATCTCCACGTCTTTCACCGATCCGTCACTGCAGAGCAGGCAGCTTTCGAACAGCGCCGGTTTATTCCCTCCGGTTGCCTCCCGCAGATACTGGCCGCACACGCGGTCTCTTTCTCCCTCCACCAGCAGGTCCTGAAACGGCATTCCCGTCAGCTTGCCGACTTCGTACCCGGACATGGCCGCCATTGCCTTGTTGGCGAAAAGACAGGAGCCGTTCTGGACAATGACGATACCGTCCATGGCCTGTTCCACCAGGGCGGCGTATTTTTCTTCACTTTCCCGAAGAGCCCGCTCGCTTTGCTTCCGCCTGGTAATGTCTTCGTATACGACAACAATGCGCCCGTTTTTGAGCTCCTCGCCGACCCGCGCGGCGCTCATCAGGCACTCGATAACGGTTCCGTCTTTCTTTACGCACCGGAATTCTCCGTTCGTGGTCCTGACACGTTCCAGCATGGGATAAAAATGTTTCGCGATGGCCTCGTAGTCTTCGTCGGAACGATACAGGACCCTCGTCTGTCTGCCTATCAGTTCCTGCGGGTTCCAGCCGAACACCGTTTCGACGGAATCGTTGGCAAAAACGATCCGCCTGTTTTCAAGTCCGATTACGGCATGTGGTACCGCGGCCAGAAGACTTGATTCGAGGGCCCGTACCTCGACGAGATGTTCCTTCATTTTCACGAGCTCGGTAATGTCGATGGAACTTCCCAGGACAGCCGGTTCGCCCATGTAATCGATAGGCGCCACCGTTTCAAGGATCCACCGGATACTTCCGTCTTTTCGTACCATCCGGTATTCGTAAGGATAGGAGCGTTCTCCGCGCAGCATCTGGCGGGCGTGTTCAGCAGCGGATTCCCGGTCCTCTGAATAAATAAAATCGACAAGATCGCTTCCGATAAGATCCTCCATCCGTTCGCACTGCGTATAGGCGAGCAGATGAGGATTGGCAAACCGGACCTTCCCTTTTCTGGCAACAAAGACACCGGTCTGTGTATTGTTCGTGAAACTCCGGTACAATTGCTCCGCCTCGGCGAGTTTCGCTTTCGCCTCCCTTTCCTCGGTGACATCCATGGTGTTTCCCAACACTGCACGTTCCCCGTGGAACTGAACCGATATGATATTTTCCATGATCCACCGCGTCTGGCCGTTTTTCGTAACGAAACGGTATTCATAGGGCGCCGTGCGCTCGCCCTTCAGCATGGCGATGGCGTTTCTTCTCGTCGGTTCCCGATCATCGGGATACAGGAAACTCGTGACATCCCGGCCAATCCACTCGTCCTCGCCATATCCGGAATAATTGAGCATGTAGGGATTGACGAAGCGGAACTTTCCCCGCTGGGCGACGTAAACACCGGTTTGGGAGCTTTCGGCCAGTGCCTGGTACAAATTCTCGTACTCGCCCCGATGAAGATCGTCCTTCCGGAGAGCGGAACCGTCATCCCCGGTATTTCTTGAAGTTTTTTTCTTTTCTTTTGTCATATCCGTTCACTGTCTTTCAGCATTCTGGCCTGCGCCCGTCAATGCATTCTTCCGGGCGCTCATAAACATCTCTTCTCATCAGTTTTGCATATTCCCTACTCCGGTCAAGTAAAATATGCAGGCACGGCGAAACACCGCTCAGCACAAACCGCCCCCGTGAACGGTGAAAAATACCCGCCTGCGCCGCTGACTCACCAGAGGCGCCACAACTCCGCGTTCCCGGTTTTTCCAAAAGAAAAAGGGAGCATTTCGCTCCCTCAGAACATCACCGGTTCGCCGCATCATTTATTCTCAACACAGGACTGACTCAAACGAGCCAACTTCTTATTTCCCCGAATTCACTTTTTCCTTCAGATCTTTTCCAACCTTGAAGAAGGGAAGTTTCTTCGGAGCGACCTGGATCACACCGCCTGTTTTCGGATTTCTGCCGGTGTAAGCGTTGTACTCCCGGACCACAAAGCTTCCGAACCCGCGTATCTCGATGCGATTTCCTTTTTGCAGTTCAGCGCTGAAACTTTTAAATATCAGATTGACCGTATCCGAGGCCTGCTTTTCCGTGAGACCTTCTTTTTTGCTCAACGCAGATATCAGTTCCGACTTGTTCATACAGCCCCCTCTTCAAGGAATTGTTTCCGGTTTTCATTTACCTGCCGTCGTTCCGGCATTACGGGTCCTGCCGTCCAATCAGCGCTAGGTATTATTTATTTTGCTTCTAATGTCAAGATATTTTTCAAGAACTTCTCATCGCCCGGCACCGCCCAGATGTTTTAATTCTTTCGAACTCACGAACCTGTATTCCCCGGGTTTCAGATCGCCCAGTTCCACATTCCCCTCAGCCATGCGAATAAGACGCACCACCGGGAAACCCTGTGCCTCGAGATACCGTCGCACGATTCTGTACCTGCCCTCTTCGATGGTTATGCGCAACCAGGTACTTTTTTTGTTGGTCTTTTCCAGGTCGACTTCGCGGGGAATGAAAAAGCCGTCGCTGAGACTTATACCTTTTCGCATCGCCGAAAGGCTCGCCCTGTCAATCGAACCGCGGATCTTGACACGGTAGGTCTTGGGAACGGCGAATTTCGGATGCTGCAGGCGGTAGGAAAAATAACCGTCGTTGGTCATGATCAGAAGACCTTCAGACGCGTAGTCAAGCCGACCCACCGGTACCAGCCGCTCGGCAAAACCGGGTATCAGGTCGGCGACTGTTTTTCTGCCCCGGGAATCACTCATGGCCGTCAGGTACCCCGCCGGCTTGTGCAGGATCAAATACACTTTCGACGTGTCCACGGTAATGCGGGCGCCGTTAACGCGAATAACGTCCGCGCCGGGATCGGCCTTGACGCCCAGCTCGGTGACAACCACGCCGTTAACGCTGACGCGGCCTTCCCGAATAAGCTGTTCGGCCGCACGGCGGGAGGCGATGCCGGCCGCCGCGATGATTTTCTGCAGACGTTCAGTCAAAGGGTTCTTCCTCCTCCAGCTCATTCAACTCCCTGAGCGTCGGCAGTTCCGACAGGTCCTTCAGGCCGAACACCTCGAGGAATCTTTTCGTGGTTCCGTACATGATCGGCCTGCCGGGAACGTCCTTTCGTCCGACGACACGAACGAGGTTTTTTTCCAGCAGCCCTTTCAGGGCGGCGCTTACATCAACTCCCCGTACCTGCTCGATATCGGATTTCAGAACCGGCTGTCGGTAGGCAACAACGGCGAGGGTTTCCAGGGCGGCCTGACTGAGCGAGGCGGGTCGACCGCCCCGAAGCTTCAGAATCCACGGCGTGGAAATATCGGCCGTACGGAACTGGAATCCGCCGGCCACCTCCGCCAGGAAAACACCACCCTCTCTTCGCGAATACTCGTCGACAAGTTCCCGTACCGCGGCGGCGACATCGGCTTCCGACACGTCGTCGAGGAGTTCTTTCATTTTCTTTATGGATAGTGGAATGTCGGATACAAACAGCAGGGACTCAATAATCGTTTTCAGCTCCTTCATGGTCCTCCGTTCCCTCCAGCTCAACGGCCAGGTATATGCGGATTGTCTCGTAGGGGGCCTGCTGAAAAGCCCGGGCCACTCTCATCTTCATTAACTCAAGAAGTGCGAGAAAGGTAAAGACGACGGATCGCCGATTGAATTCCCGCCCCAGCAATTCATCGAAGGTAAGTGTTCGTTTTTCATTGAGCAGATCGAGAATTTCACTGACCCGTTGCGAAAGCGACATGGTTTCCGTGTCGATTTCCATGGTGAAATCCCCCCCGCGCTCGGTTATCACCCGCTGGAAGGCTTTTACCAGCTCGAACACCCCTACTTCACGAATCGGGCTGTCCCCGTCATCATCAATATCGTCAACCGGCTCCTGCCTGGCAAACAAGTCCCGGTCGAGCAGCTTGCGATTGTTCAAGTCGAGGGCCGCCTCCTTGAATGCCTGGTATTCCAGGAGCTGGCGCACCAGTTCAGCACGGGGATCTTCTTCTTCCGCTCCTTCTTCCTCGTGAACCGGCAGAAGCATACGGGACTTGATATGCAAAAGGGTCGCCGCCAGAACGAGGTATTCACCCGCCAGGTCGAGATTAAGAGACTTCATCGCGTCAAGGTAGGCGATATACTGCTCGGTAATCATGGAGATGGGAATGTCGTAGATATCGATTTCGTTTTTTCTGATGAGATAGAGCAGAAGATCGAGCGGACCTTCAAATATATCGAGTTTTATCCTGTAGTCCATGACACCGGATATCCCCCCGATCGGCGCCCCGTTCATTTACGCCTTGTTGATCCGGTAAATCTTCAGGGCGTCTCTGACCTCGTCCATGGTGAGGCGGGCGATTTCGCGCGCCCTGTCGGTGCCGGCGGCCAGAATGTCCCGCACCTCATCGAGATTATTGAAGTAATGGTCCTGAATTTCATGGAAGGGCGCCATGCCCTCGGCAACGGCCACTGCGAGGCGGCGTTTGCACTCAACGCATCCGATTGCCGCTTTTCTGCAATCTTCCTCTATCTGCTCGACCTCCGACGCGGGACTGTACAACCGGTGAAAAGCAAACACGTTGCACAGCTCCGGCCGACCGGGATCACTTTTCTTCTTGCGATCCGGATCGGTGAACATGGCCAGGATCTTGCCGTAAAGTGTATCACCCCGGTCACGCAGGTATATCGAGTTGTCATAGGACTTGCTCATCTTGCGTCCGTCGATGCCCAGAAGTTTCGGCACGTCCGCCAGAAGCGGCTCGGGCACAGGAAATACTTCCCGAAAGATAAAATTAAAGCGCCGCGCTATTTCCCGCGTCAGTTCGATGTGCGGAAGCTGGTCGACGCCCACGGGAACACCGTAAGCCTTGTACATGATGATATCCGCCGCCTGAAGAACGGGGTATCCCAGAAAACCGGCCGTCGACAGGTCACGATCGGCAAGTTCTTCTCTCATTTCCTTGTAGGTCGGATTTCGCTCAAGCCACGCCAGGGGCGTTATCATGGAAAGAACAAGAAAAAGCTCCGCGTGTTCAGCAACTTCCGACTGCAGAAACAGGACGCTCCGGGAAGGATCCAGGCCGGCGCTCAGCCAGTCCACGAGCATGTCGATTGTGTTTTCGCCGATTTCCGACGTGTCTTTATAATCACTGGTCAGGGCATGCCAGTCGGCGACGAAATAGAAACATTCGTATCCGTCGTCATTCTGAAGGCTTACCCAGTTCTTCAAGGCTCCGTGGAGATTTCCCAGGTGGAGCTTGCCGGTGGGCCGCATGCCGCTTAAAATACGCTTTTTCTTCAAGAATAATAACTCCCCGTATAGTAATATATCCCCCGGCGGGGGCGCAGGTAATAACAGGAAAACCGCGGGAAGTCAATGATCTGCCTCTCCTTCCCGCATCGGGTGGCGCACCGTCCACCTATTGTCTCAGGATACCATCTCCTCAATGATCTCGCGGACTGATTTGACGTCCCTGATGAGAGCACTCACCTGGCCCGCGCCCGCAAGGGCGTTCTCCAGGTCGCCGGTCTCCCAGGCCTTTGTCCGATCGACGGCGAGCAGTTCCTCCTCCAGGTTCACCGATGGGTCTTCCATGAGTTTCCGAATACCCGGCGTTACGACGGCCCGCGTCATCATGTTGCCCACCGGCAACAGGTCGGTCCCCCCGTCGCCGCAATCAACCACCGTCTGTTTCCATGCTTCATGGACAATGCTTTCCTTTGAAACGAGGAACCGCGTTCCTACCTGGACGCCCTGCGCTCCAAGGGCAAGGGCTGCGCGGTATCCTCTCGAATCGGCGATGCCGCCGGCGGCCACCACCGGTATCGAAACGTGGTCGCAAACCAGGGGCACCAGGATCATCGTTGATGTTTCCGGTTTTCTGGAACGAAGCCCGCCCGCCTCGCATCCAGCCACGACCACCCCGTCGGCGCCCGATGTCTCGGCCTTCACGGCATGCGCCAGCGAGAGCACCACGTGCAGCCCCCTCATCCCCAGCTCGTGGATCAACGGATAGATATCGCCCGGCTGTCCAACCGAGGTGGTGACCGTGGTCACGCCCGCCCCGGCAAGCACCTCGAGAATCTCACGATGAAGCGGATTCATGATAACCACGTTGGCGCCGAAAGGTTTGTCCGTCAGCCCCCGGACGGTGTTCACGAGCGATCGTGCTTCATCGATGTCGCGGATGAACCCGAGAGCAAGCATGCCGAATCCTCCCGCCTCGGAAACAGCCGCGACCATCTCGGGACTGTTCATGGAACCGATGGGACCCTGAATAACGGGCCAGGTGGACCCGAGAATATCAGGTAATTCGGACATCCTTTTCCCTCCACGAATGAGAATAGGCGGCCACGGGTTTCAAGGCTGCGACGCAACAACCCGACGGTATTCCTTACCGCCGCGATGAATCGTCCGGGAACCCGGCGGCGGAAACAGAGTTGTTTCTGAAAATACTCATTTCCCCGGCTCGGTGTTATGCCACAAAACAGAATCCAGCACAAATAGGCGAATCTATCGATATCAATTGCCGCGCGGGAAACGCCTGCCGCATTTATATCGTGTTTTACTTATTAATTCAGCACTATCCCAGGGGAAGCACGGTCTTACCGTAATATTCGTTCCAGACCTGGGCCATCGCCGCGTAGATCGCCGAGAAGCCGCACAGGATTCCCTCGTACCCCGCGATATGAGTAATTGCAGTGCTTCCTGATGCATCGCCCAATGCCAGGAGCCAGAACAAGATGGTCAGTGTGCCGAAAACGACCTGGAGCGCCCTGGTTAATCTCAATGTTGCTATAAACATAAAGAAGGTAAAAAGTCCCCACATGAACAGGTAAACAGCCATTGCGCCCCCGGTTGATCCCTGCCACCATCCCCATTCGTTCATGAGCAACAGAAAAACAAGAGAAAGCCAGAAGAGGCCGTATGATGTGAATGCCGTCGTTCCGAAGGTGTTATTCTTTTTCCATTCAAATATGCCGGCTATCACCTGCGCCAGGCCGCCGTAGAAAATTCCCATTGCAAGAATCATCGTGTCAAGTGACGTGAATCCCGCGTTATGAACGTTCAAGAGTACCGTCGTCATGCCGAACCCCATGAGTCCCAGGGGAGCAGGGTTTGCGGTATTGTCGATAATTTTCATTGTTTCGTTCTCCATCAACCCGTTACCTCCTTTTTAAAATTCTCAGACACGTTCATACAGAAAAAATACTTCTTTGGCAACTGCCGACGGGATCGGGAGCATGAAACTATTGAAAAAAAACAGGGACGCCGAAAGGCGCCCCTGTCAAACGAACACGCACGCGTTATTTCTTTGGCGGCGTCATCATCACAAAGGCGATGATGATACCCAGTACCGCCAGAACCGCCGTGGGAATGAAGGCAAACATGTAGGAACCGAACACGTCGCGGGCCTGCCCGGAGATAATACTTCCCAGGATCGCCCCCAAACCGTAGGCCAGAAAAACAACGCCGTAGTTCTTGGCATAATTAGTCACGCCGAAGTAGGCGTTTGTCGCCGTGGGACCTATGGCCAGCCAGCCGCCCAGGCAGAGCCAGAATCCGATGAAACAGGTAACGTAAAGCACAACGCTTCCCTCTTTCGCGACCAGCATGCCCAGCGAGCAGACCAGAATAATGACAAAAGAAATAATTGCCGCCTTCTGGGGATTCAGCTTGTCCGTGACGGAACCGAAGAGAGGTCGTCCCAGGCCGTTGAATATGGCGAATACTCCTACCAGCGTGGCGGCCGTTGTGGCCGGTATTACGATGATTTCCTGTCCCACCGGGCTGGATATGCCAATGGCCATGAGGCCGGCGAGACAGCCGATGGTATAGGAAAGGAAAAGGCCGTAAAATGCCTTCGTCTTGACCATTTCACCGGTAGTAAAATCGATGGAACCGGCGCCGGTCGTGGCCGCCGTGAAGCCCGCCGGGGCCCAGCCATCAGCAGGATACCTGAAGGGAATGAAGCAAACACAGATGACGATGAGGAATGCAAGTCCCATCGTGAAAAAGGCCTGCATGGGCCCGGCACTGCTGATGATTGATGCAGCCACGTAGGCGGAAACGAAAGGCGAACCGCCGAAACCGGCAATAGTAAGACCGAGGGCCAATCCCCGCTTGTCCGGGAACCACCGGCCGACCACGGCAAGGGGAACTCCGTAGGCAAGACCGACACCGGCGCCGCCGATCACCCCGTAGGTCAGGGTCAACACGCCTATGTTGGGAGACTGGCTCGCCAGCATCCAGCCGAGGCCGACAACGACACCGCCGAGAATACCCAGGTTACGCGGCCCCAACTTGCCGATGAGCTGACCACCCACGAAAACCATGATGGCAAAGACCGCCAGAAATATCATAAAGGGCATCCCCGCCCAGGTGGCGCTTGAACCGAGCAGTTCCTGTACGTGCTTGTTAAATACGCTGTAGGCATACACGCTTCCCAGACAGATATTGATTATGAATCCAAAAAGAATAAACAACCATCGTCCCGATTCCGGCGCCATACCAAAGAGTCTGTTTTCGTTCACACCCCGTTTCCTCCTTTTTATTCAAATTTAAAAAAACAAAGACAGCGTACCATAAACTAGCGTATTTCACTTTGTCAACGTACTTTCCCGAATTGGGAAAACAAATTTTTTAATTTATTCAATCCTGTTTGATTGCCCGCGGCGTTCACGTCCGCCTGAGGCATACGAAAAGACCGATGATACCATCGCCACCGGCGTCCACCAGATGCAGCATGAATCCCTGTTCTTCTCCCAGAACGCGCGCGAGAAGGGCGTCGCCGGGTGTAACAGGGACGCCCATATTCCCGGCGAACCTCGCTATCGAGTCGGCGATAAGATCGGGATTCGCCTTTTCAAGCCTGACAAGGTTCACCGGTATTGCTCCGGGATAGAGAACGCGGTCGCCCTCATCGCCGGGATCGCCCCCAAGGAATGCTTTGTGTATCATGAGGATCCCCCCGTCCGGGAAGACAAGCTCCCGCTGTCGTGTTTCGTCGCCGTCATTCCTGTTAAGATCATACACCATCATGCGATCGAAAACGGCACCCGGAGGAAGGTAGATTCCCGCGGTGCTTTCCTCCAGGCCCCGCAAGGGATCATCGCCGAGGCCGGGATCCGACGCGTCGGCAAGATAACGGCGCACAGAATAGAAGCCCCAGCCGCTTGGATATTCAGGATATCCTTCAATCAACGCCTCGCCGGTAACGCCCTCGCGGACATCCAGGAAAACGCCCAGGCACATATCATAATAGCTGATACGCGGATGATCGTGAAACCACCTCATGACCGCGGCGGTGAACGCCCAGCCGGCGTCAGGACTTTCACCGCGTGACGATCCGCGGCCCCTCCCGTCCATGTGAATCGTCGAGCCCGCCGCCGGCCTGACCATGAGTTTCCTGCCTTGCCTGAGCCGCTTCCAGACGGCAGCGCTAAAGCCGGCTTTTGTTTGCAAGGCTGACAGCATTTCGTCAACACACTGATAGATATCGTCAACCATCGCCCGTACCATGTTCCAGTCGGAATCATCTTCGGGATGAAACGGGAATCCGGCCGGGCAGTGTTTCACCGAAACGGCGGCGACGTGTGCCGGGAACGACCGGGCATCGAGATGTTCCTGAACGGCCCGCCTCAGTGAATCACTCATAATCTCCCCCTCAGACCGCATCACCGGCGCCGGATTTCTCTTTGTTCTTGCGTTTGTCTTGCGGTATGCGGAACAGGTTCAACGCGTTTTCGGCGCTTGACTGCGCCAGCTCCTCGAAACCGATGCCCCGTATCTCGGCGACTTTCCAGGCGGTGTAGACGACAAATGCGGGTTCGTTCCGTCGTCCCCGTTTCGGTTCGGGCGCGAGAAACGGCGCGTCCGTTTCGACCACGAGTCGTTCCAGAGGAATTTTCCTTGCCACATCGCGAATCTCGTCGGCGTTGCGAAAGGTAACCGTGCCGGGAATGGAAATGTAATATCCCATGTCAAGGCACCGGCGGGCCATCGCATAGTCGCCCGAAAAACAGTGAATCACGCCGGAAATCCTGCCGCGGTGTTCCTCGAGCATGTGCATGGTTTCTTCGTGCGCGTCCCTGTCATGAATAATGACGGGAAGTTCCAGATCCCGGCACAGTTCAAGTTGTTCACCGAAACACTTGATCTGACTTTTTCGGGGGGAATAGTTTTTGAAAAAGTCCAATCCTATTTCACCGTAAGCGACCACGTTCGGATCAGTCGCGAGACGGCGGAGTTCGTCGTAGGTCTCCGTGGTGATTGTTCGAACCTCGTGGGGATGAATCCCCACCGAAGCCCGGACTATATCATAGCGGCGGGCCGTTTCAACGGCCTTCCTGCTGTCTTCGAGATCAATACCGACGGTGACTACCATGTCCAGCCCGGCTTCGCGGGCCCGCTCGACAACAGCGTCTCGGTCATCGTCGAAATCGTTCAGTTCAAGGTGTGCATGTGAATCGATGAGCATAAATTAACGTTCTCCTTGTGTTCCGTGAATAATATACAGTTCCCGCAACGGTCTCATGCCTCCCTGTACGAACCTATTCCCGCAGCCGGGGATCGAGAGAATCCCTGATTCCTTCGCCCAGCAGGTTATAGCCCAGAACAGTGATGAGAATGGCCAGCCCCGGGTAAAGAGATAACCACCAGGCAATGTCGATGTTGTCTTTTCCCGCCGTGAGAATGTTGCCCCAGCTCGGGGTGGGAGGCTGTACGCCGATGCCGAGGAACGACAGGGCGGATTCCGTCAGTATCGCGCCCGCAACGCCCAGGGTGGCCGCAACAAGCACCGAGGCCATGGCGTTGGGCAGAATATGCCTGAAAATAATTCTTCCGTCGCCGGCGCCGATAACGCGTGCCGCCTGAACGAAATCCCGTTCTTTCAGGGAAATGAAATCGGCCCGGACCAGCCGCGTGATTCCCATCCACCCGGTGAGACCGATGACGATCATGATGTTCCAGATGGAAGGTTCCAGCAGCGCGATAACCGCGAGAATCAGGAAAAAAGAGGGGAAACAGAGCATCACGTCCACGAAGCGCATAATGACGGAATCAACCCAGTGACCGTAATATCCCGCCACGGCGCCGAGCACGGCGCCGACCAGGATGGCGATTCCCGTCGCCACGAATCCCACTTTCAGAGAAATCCGCGATCCCCAGATCATGCGGCTCAAAACGTCGCGACCGAGCTGGTCGGTCCCCAGAAGGTGCTCCGACGACGGCGATTCGAGAACGCGGTCGATATTGATCTCATTCGGGTCGCACGGCGCGATCCAGGGTGCGAGCAACGAAACGGCGAAAAGAGCGATAACAACGATTCCGCCCGCCACGGCAAGCTTGTTCCGGAAAAATCGGTACCAGAAATCCGTCTTCATGATGACACCCTGATCCGCGGATCAGCCGCGGCGTAGGATACGTCGGCAAGCAGATTCCCCATAAGAGTCAGTACGGCGCCGATGAACAGAATACCCATTACCACCGGATAATCCCTCGACATAACGGAAAGATAAAAAAGCTGTCCCATGCCGGGGATAGCAAAGATCGTCTCGAAAATAACGCTCCCTCCGATGAGTCCCGGCACGGACAGGCCGAGGATTGTGATCACCGGAAGAAGGGCGTTTCGAAGGGCGTGCTTGTAAATAACCACGCGCTCGCTCAGTCCCTTGGCCCTGGCTGTTGTGATGTAATCCTGTCGGATCACTTCCAGCATATTGGCCCGCATGTAGCGTGAGAACCCCGCGAGACCGCCGAATGCAGAAAGCAGAACGGGCAGAATAAGATGCCTGGCAAGATCCACGTGCTGTTGCCAGGCCGGAAGATATTCATAATTCAGCGAGCGGATGCCCGATATGGGAAGCCAGCCCAAGTTGACACCGAAGAGAATCATCAGCAAGAGTGCCAGCCAGAAGGTTGGCATTGCGAAACCCACGAAAACGAAGATCGTCGTCGCCTTGTCGAAGAGAGAATCGCGCCGGACGGCCGAAATCACGCCCAGCGGCACGGCGACTGCTATAATGAGAATCATGGAAAGAACATTTATTATTATGGTGATGGGAAGACGCTCGGCGATTTTGTCCACCACAGGACGCCCGTCGGGCGAGAATGAATGACCGAGATCGAGAGTGGCCAGCTTCTTGATCCAGAGCATGTACTGCACATGAACAGGCTTGTCCAGATCGTAAAGAGCCATGAGACGTTCCCTTGCCTCCACCGACGCGTGCGGACTGAGCTCGGTCTGGAGGTCGGTAGGAGAACCGGGCGCCAGGTGAATCACCACGAAACAGATAATCGTAATGCCGATCAACAGGGGAATCATCGTGAGGAGTCTTTTTACGAGATAAGAAACCATGAATCCGCACTTCTCAGGTCGTTATCCCCGGCGGCAGTGGATCCGTACCGGCGATGTATTCAAGGCTCTTCCACAGATCTTCCGGCCTGTGGGGCTCGAAAGTGACGATAGGGTTTCGACCACGCTCACCGAGCATCGTGAAAAAATCACGAAAGGGAAATGTTCCTTCGCCCGCAGGAAGGTGCTCGTCGCGGGAACCATGATTGTCATGGAGGTGAAGTTCACCGATGCGGTCCGCCAGGCGGTCCATCCATTCGCGGAGCGGTGCGGCGGAAAAGGCGTTCCAGTGACCCGTGTCGAAACAGATTCCCACGTGGGGATCATCGCCAAGCCCTTCCAGGAGACGTTCCAGTTCCCGCGGACCATCTTCATACACATTCTCCAGCATGAGGACTGTTCCCAGTTCCGCGGCGTCCCGAACAAATGGTGCCCAGGTGGTAATGCTGTTCTCGATCCAGTCTTCTTCGTGAGAGAGGTAGTAACGGCGGTCAAAAGCGGCGTGGCATACCACGGACAACGGGTGAAAGATCCCTGCCAGGTCGAAAACCTGCTGAATGCGTTCGATAGTGGCATCCCTCACGGTGTGATCGAGCGCGCCGGGCCGCAGGTCGTAAAAAGGTGCGTGAAAGGTGATCCGGATGCCCTCTCCGGACAATATGCGGGCGGCCTTCCGGTAATCCTCCATTCCGTACGTGTCGAGGGCGAAACAGTCGAACCCGATTTCAAGGTTCAGCCGGTTTTCAAGCACCAGGGGAAAGTACTGTTCCAGGAGCAGGTGAAACGGCATGTTCACCTGGGCTTGCTTCACAATCGACGTTATATTCATGGTGATTTCATCGCCCCTTCCGCGTGCCATTCCTTTACCACAGGGCGGTGCCTATCACAACCGGGGCAACCTGGGTCGCAACGGGAATCGGACCGGTTCTGCACCGCCGAAGACGCGCGTATTGGCGGCGGAATCGACCGCATTTCCGGGTTTTCTTCTTGACAATGAAAAAGGCTTCCTGTTATGAAGGTTCACTTTCCCAAGCCGCACGAAGGGCCGTTAGCTCAGTCCGGAAGAGCAGCGGACTTTTAATCCGTTGGTCGCGGGTTCGAATCCCGCACGGCCCACCAGTCGGCGGTTGGTGGAGGAACTGCGCCGGCAGGAAGGGCGGGATTCAAGGAAGAAAGGATCGGGCACTATGGCATCCAAGAGCGAAGAAACACGGACGAACCAGAAAAAATACTGGGAAGGGAAACTTGCAGAGCGTATCGCCTTTTTAACCGAGAAAGGCGAAGAGACACCGGCCGTCAATAAAGACACGGCCGTAAAAATGCTGAAGGCAAAAATAAGAAAAGGCAATGCCCGATTGCGCTCCATCGCCGAAATGGCGAAAAAAATAGACGAAAAAGCGGCACGGAAAGCTGAAAAGCTTGCCGCACCAAAACCGGAAAAGCCGAAGAAAAAAGTGGCCGCCGATGAGGCGCCGCCCGAGGAAAGCAAACGCCAGCAGAAGAAAAAACAGAAAAAAGAAAAGAAAGAAGGCGGCGAACAATAACAGGCTTGGTAAAACCCTTTTCGTTGTTTATGTTTCAAAAAAGGCCCGAAACGAGAAAATTCTCGTCGGGCCTTTTGTCATTCTGCCCTGAAAAAAGGTCCGCTTCTTTCCGATAGCCCTTTCTTTACGACGGCATCGCACTGTGATAGCGTTACGCCGGCACGCGGAAGGATGAAGAAAAATTTCATGACACGTACTCCAAAACAGTTCAAATACAGGAGGCCCGGGGGTAAGAGACGAACCATTTCGGCGGAGCAAAAACCGTCACGGAAACGGATGAAGCCTCAGATAGACAGTGAACTGCGAAACCTGCTCATCCTTATCGGAAAGCCGGAGGAAACGACGTTTCGACCGGATCCTTTCCAGGTAGCGGCAATCAAGGCCATCGGCCGGACGGACTGCCTGGTGACCGCTCCCACGGGCGCCGGAAAAACCTGGATAGCGGAAAAGGCCATCGCCGAAACGCTTCAAAAAGGCAGGCGCTGCTGGTACGCGTCGCCGCTGAAGGCCTTATCGAATTCAAAATGGGTCGAGTTCGGCGGCATTTTTGGTCGCGACCAGGTAGGAATTTTAACGGGCGATACCCGCGAGAACGCCGACGCTCCCCTGGTAGTGGGCACCACGGAAATCCTGAGGAACCAGCTCTACGATTCGATGCACCGGGGAGAAATGCTCGACTGTGACCTGGTCGTCCTCGACGAAGCTCATTTCATGGGAGATCCGGATCGAGGCGTCGTATGGGAAGAAATTATGATCTACCTCCCGGCGAGGATCAACCTGCTGCTGCTCTCGGCGACCGTCGGCAACGCCGATGAAATAGCCGGGTGGCTCCAGTCGATACGGGACAAGGAATGCGTCGTCATAGAAGAGACAAATCGCCCCGTTGACCTTCACCCCCTTTTCCTGCAGCCTTCGGGAACCGTCACTCCCCTTTTGAGGGGACGGTCTCTCCACGACAAGGTCACGGCATGGATGGAACGGGGCTCTCAACCGAAACGGTTCCCCCGCTTCCCGCCATTCGACGACATTACCTGCACGCTCCGGCGCTTGAACCTCCTGCCGGCGATCTTCTTTCTCAAGTCCCGCGATGAATGCGACGCTGCGCTCGCACTCTGCCACAGCCGTCCGCACCTGAACGACACGGCGGAATTCGAGGACACCCTTGAGGCATATCTGGAAAACAACCCCTTCCTGCGGAACCACAAGCAACTGGAAGCTCTCAGGCGCCTGCGCCTGGCGTCCCATCACGGCGGCCAGCTTCCGGCGTGGAAATTTCTGGTGGAACATCTCATGAAAAAGGGATTCCTGGAAGCGGTTTTCGCCACCTCAACAATAGCGGCAGGTGTCAATTTTCCGGCCCGCACCGTGGTGCTGTTCAACTCGGACCGGTTCAACGGCCATGAATTCGTACCGCTGACCGCTACGGAATTCCACCAGATGACGGGACGGGCGGGAAGAAGAGGACTCGACAACGTCGGTTTCATGATCGTGTTCCCCGGCAGATTCATGGACCTGCATCACATCCGGAAAATGCTGGCGAAAAAATCTGAACAGATCGAGAGCCGGATAAAAAATGATTTTTCCATGGCCCTCAACCTTCTTCTGTCGCACGGTCCCGACGAAATCAGGATCATTTTTGAATCCTCCTTCGCCGACTTCCGGCCGACGAAAAAGAAACGGCCCCAGAGCGGCGGGCTCTGGAGGGATTTTCTGCGCCACCTGGCTTTTCTGCAACAGGAAGGCTACGTTGATGACCGCGGAAGACTGACCGAGTCGGGAATGTGGGCGTCACGACTCCGCCTTGACCAGCCCCTGCTCATCGCCCAGTGTGTGAAGCATGAAGTTTTCCCCGAAGACGATCCGGCACTGCTTGCGGCGGTGGTGGCCGCCTTTGTCTCCGACCGCGGACAGGATGTTACTATCAGAAAGAGAGACGTGCCGCGCAGGCTTCGGACGGCTTACAATGCCGTCGAGACGGCCGTCAAACCCCTGGCGGACCGGATGGCTGCGGCGGGATTTGAAACCGCTCCTCTTCCTCTCTGGGCCTCTCTCGCCCTCTATCACTGGGCCCGCGGGCTGGACTGGAATCTCGTAACCGGCAGCCTGAGGATTGCCGACGGCGATCTGGTCATGCTGATTTCGAGAACGGCGGACAACCTCCGCCAGATAGGGTCCCTTCGGGAAACGCATCCGGCCATAGCGGCCCTGGCGATGGAAGCCAGGGATATCATCATGCGAGAACCGGTGGTATTTGAATAGCACCATTTGCCAAGCACCCGTAACTGATGCGCGGGAAGCCGACAACTACGGTTGTTTCTTCTTGACAGGCCGAACCGAACGATATATAGAGCGCACTTTAATTTCGGCTTGAATCACGTCTATTCGTCCCCATCGTCTAGTGGCCTAGGACACCGGCCTTTCACGCCGGTAACCGGGGTTCGACTCCCCGTGGGGACGCCAGTTTTTCTCTCAGGAACCTGGAGTATCGCACGCCAGGTTCTTTTTTTGAAGGAAAAAGCCGGCATCGGCCGTTTCCGCGACCCCGGGCCAAACGCCCGATGATCAACTGCCGCCTGGTTGCCCCGCCACGCAGCTGACTGCGGTTATTCCCGGCGAACATGACGATGAACTCGCGTCTTGAGGGAATACCCCTTTTTTCTCAGTGCAACCATCACGATGGTGAGAAATATCACTATGACAAAGGCGCAATACACCCGGGGTGAAAGCACCTCCAGAGCAATTGCCTCTCCGAGAAACGAGTACACCGCAATGGGAAGGATAATTCCCAGAAGAGTGGCTTTCATAAAATCCCTCCACCCTATCCCGGCGGCGGCGGCGGCAGAATTGATGGCAACGAAGGGAAAAACAGAGACAAGCTGCAGGAGCAATACAATGGGATAACCATTACGCTGAATGGTCCGCTTGATCGCGGCCTGACGTTCTTCACCACCCCACCTGTCCTCAACGCCGAGCGCCTTGACAAGGAAAAAGGTAATGTTGGCGTTGATCAGGGCCCCCAGATAGGACAAAATCATGCCGGGCACCGGTCCGAAACTTGCCGATCCGGTTACTACCAGTATGCTCAAGGGAGAAAAGAGCGGCAGAACAGCGATCAGCAGGACGTAGACAATCGGTCCCGCCGGTCCGAGGTCATGAAGACTGAGCCGGAGATAGATCCAGTCCTGAAGCGGATATGGATCGATAATGGAGATATTGTCAAATGTTGTGGATTGAGTTCCGTACCCTCCGGTTATTGCCTATGCCGCTTCCTGTAATTCTCCGTCGATGAACACCTTATTTTCTAATACGAGAGGTATCATGTCGTACCCTTTCAATTTCTTCCAGGTCTTCTGTGCTTCCAGGGTCAGCTTGAAGACCATGGTCAGGGTGGCCGTCCGGGAGCCACAGCCCTTGGTCCGCCGTGTCCGGTGGCGAACCGTACCAAAGGTTGATTCAATGGGGTTGGTGGTCCGTATATGAATCCAGTGCACCGCAGGAAAATCATAAAAGGTAAAGAGCACATCTTTATCTTTTTCAAGGCACGCCACGGCTTTGGGATACTTGTCTTTGTAGACGCGCACAAAGTGATCATAGGCGTCCAGGGCCGACTCCTTGTTCTCGGCATGGTACATGTCATGAATATGGGACTTCGTCTTCGACCGCATGCTTCTGGGCAGTGCATTGAGAATGTTGGCGGTCTTGTGAACCCAGCAGCGCTGTTCTCTGCACCGGGGGAAGACTTCTTCCAGCGCCGCCCAGA
>OMKS01001486.1_pt1 | contig 20751 bp, 20 predicted proteins | sample 1674721 | NCBI WGS metagenome assembly OMKS01 (sample SAMN06264996, study PRJEB25208) | sediment metagenome | isolation source: hot spring sediment | place: USA: California | collected 2014-09-02
GTTCATTGTTGTGCGTGTGCGGATGATCATGCTCATCGGGGTCGTGGTGATGTGGATGCTCGTGGTCGTGCTCATGATCGTGAGGATGTTCATTGTCGTGTTTGTGTGGGTGGGGATGGTGATGTGGCGCTTTGGGTCTGGGGGCGGGTGTGGATTCGCCGATGAGCAGCCGGATGACGTTGGGGATCGGCAGATCGCGCGATCCCGCGCCGTAGCCGAGGGCGGTCAGCGTCATTGGCGGGATGGGGCCGAACGACGAGGCCAGCGACGTGAGCAGCGCGGCCCCGGTCGGCGTGACGGTCTCCATCTCCAGCGGCGAGCCAACGATGGGCGCGCCCTTGAGCAGCGCGACGGTCGCGGGCGCGGGCAGTGGAATCTGGCCGTGCGCCCCACGGATGAACCCGCGTCCGAGCGGCACCGGTGACACCACGACGTGCTCGATGCCGAGCGCATCCAGCCCCACCAGCGCGCCGACGACGTCCACGATGGTATCCACGCCGCCCAACTCGTGCAGGTGGACGTCTGCCATCGTCGTCCCGTGGATATTCGCCTCGGCCTCACCCATCCGGCGGAAGATGGCGACGGCGCGGTCCTTGATCTCCGGCGCGAGGTCGCTATCCATCACGATGGCTTCGATGTCCGCCAGACGGCGCTCCGGCACGTCATCGGCGACGATCACGTCTACCTTCGTCGCGGCGAAAGCGTTCTTGGCGACGCGCCGCGCGCGCAGCTCGAAATCCGCCAGATGCAGCGCATCCAATTTCTCGCGCAGGGTCTCAAGCGGCAGCCCCGCATCGACCAATGCTCCCAAAATCATATCCCCGCTCGCTCCGGCGATGCAGTCAAAATACGCGATTTTCATTTTTGTTGCTCCTTCACAATGTTTGGTCAGCAGATTAAGCGGATTCAGCAGATTTCTTGTTCGATAGTGGAAAAAATCTGCTTAATCTGCTGACAGAAAATGTCTTCACATACGCCGCAAGACGAAGTGCGCGAAGACCGCTGCGCCGTAGCCGTTGTCGATATTCACGACGGCGACGCCCGATGCGCACGAGTTGAGCATCGTCAGCAGCGGCGCGAGGCCGTGGAAGTTGGCCCCATACCCCACGCTCGTTGGCACGGCGACGACCGGGCTGGCGACCAACCCGGCGACGACGCTCGCCAGCGCGCCCTCCATCCCTGCCACAGCGATGACGACGTCCGCCGCGAGCAGGCGCTCCAGTTCACCGAGCAGGCGGTGCAGCCCCGCGACGCCCACGTCGTAAGCGCGCTCGACGCGATGGCCGAGGAATTCCAACGTCTGCGCGGCTTCCTCGGAGACCGGCAAATCCGACGTTCCGCCGCAGACGACCATCGCGTAGGGCGCATCGTCGGGCAGGGGCGCGCGCGGCGTTCGCTCTAGCATCATCAAGCGCGAGGTCGCGTCGTAGCGCGCCTCCGGCAGTTGCGCCTGGATGAAGGCCGCCATCTCCGGCGGCACGCGCGTTCCCAACACGCGGTCGTGATGCTGCCACAGCCGTCCGAGGATCGCCGCCGATTGCTCCGGCGTCTTGCTCTCGCAGAGGACCGTCTCCGGCAAACCCTGGCGCAGCCCGCGATGCACGTCCAGCCGCGCGAAGTTGTCCAGGTCATCGTAGGGTAGCGCGCGCAGGCGCTCCATCGCTTGTTCTACATCCACATTCCCGGCCTGAACCTCGGCCAGCAGGTCTCGTACTCTACGCTCATCCATCTTTGCTAATCACCTCGTTCATGCTCCCGGAGCGGAATCCCCCCAAATCCAACGCGACGTAGGCGTAACCAAGTGCCTTGAGCGCCGCGACGATGTGTTCCCGATGGGTCAAAATCACGTCGAAATCAGCTTGCGCCACCTCGATGCGCGCCACGTCCCCGTGATGGCGCACGCGGTACTGGCGCAGGTCCAGATCGCGCAGCACGCCTTCGGCTTGGCCGATCTGCGTGAGTTTCGCCGCCGTGATGGGATCGCCATAGGGGATGCGCGACGCCAGGCACGCCGAGGAGGGCTTGTCCCAGTTGGGCAGGCCCAGGTCGCGGGCCAGCGCGCGGATGTCGGCTTTGGTGAAGCCGGCCTCTTGCAGCGGGCTGCGCATCCCGTACTCGCGGGCCGCGCGCGCGCCGGGCCGGTAATCGCCGGTATCGTCGGCGTTCGAACCGTCAACGACGTAGCGATAGCCCTCTTGTTGCGCGTACTCGACCAACTGCTGGCACACCGTGGCTTTGCAGAAGTAGCAGCGGTCGGGCGTATTCGCCAGGAAACGCTCATCCTCCATCTCGTGCTTGTCGAAGACGACGTAGCGCGCTCCGATCTGCTGCGCGATGGCTTCGGCCTCGGCCAGTTCGTAATCCGGCAGCGTCGGCGAGACTGCCGTCACCGCCAGAGCGCGCTCGCCGAGCACGTCGTGAGCGAGTTTGAGCAGCAGAGTACTATCCACCCCGCCAGAGTACGCGACGAGCACGCTTTCTATCTCCAGTAGAATCTGTTTCACCCGTTCAACTTTATCGTTCATCCTTATCCTGTCCTTTACAATGAAAAAGGGCAGCCGCAGGGATGCCCCTTTTCTGATCAATGCTGACAATTCAAGTGTTATTCACACACCGGCAAACTCAAAAACAGGCGTTTCAATCACGCGCACCGGCTTTTTCTGCCCCCATACGGTCTGCTGTAGCCGTTCCACCGTCTCCGGCGAGAAATACTGTTCCCCTGTTTCTTTGCATACACGCGCCGGTACATTCTCAATGACGATGAACTTGCCATCAATCTCGAGAGAATAGGTTACTCTCTGATCAACCAGAGTCTCTTTCCATACGTTTGCGCTCATTTTATCGTCTCCTAATTCTAAAACCTTTCCACAATCTGGGAGCTGGCTGATAAAGCGTAATGATTTTCACCAAGGGGCGTGATGGATAACTACATTGGACATGTATTGGCCTGCCCTGGTTTGTTTTTCCAAAGATCAAGCAACTTGGCCCATATTTGTCATCTGGATAGTCTTCTATAATTTCGCCGTTATGGATAGCTTCTCGCAACTCCTGCACACTGATATGCCGTAGAAGGCTCTGATCTACAGCGTGGCGCGAGAGTTCAAACTGATCGCAGGTAATTTTCTGGCGAATTTCCTCTATCATTGATGTTATTATAACATTAATTGAATGTTTCAGGTAACTTTTCCTTATGCCTGGGATGGTGCAACACATAATCGCAAGTGATTTGAAGTTTCGTGCGATCACAGTACACTCGCTGGGAATTGACTCAGCAGATCAAGATTAAGCAGACGCCAGACTACAAAAGTCTCACGAGGCGCCTGGTTGAGCAAATACCTGCGCTGAACTATAGGTCTACAAGACGCAGGACGTGCTGAGACTTTTGTAGTCTTGACTTTACAGAACAACACTATCTCCGGCGCGCAGGCGCTGGCCCAGGGCGCGATTGATGCAGGTGTGGCGATGGTCACAGGGTATCCAGGCGCTCCGGCGACGGCGGTGGTCGAGCATCTCGTGAATCTGACATCATCCGATGTTGTCCACGTGGCGTGGAACAGCAACGAGAAAGTCGCCATCGAGATGGCCTTCGGCGCTTCGGTGGGCGGGATGCGGGCGTTGCTGTGTGTCAAGAGCGTGGGGCTGAACGTGGCGCTCGACCCGCTGATGGCGTTCAATTTGAGCGGCTGCAATGCCGGGCTGGTGATCCTCGTGGGCGACGATCCCGGCGGATGGGGATCGCAGAACGAGCAGGATAGCCGGGGCATCGCGTGGCTGGCGGAACTGCCTCTGTTGGAACCGCCGACCGCATCCGAGGCGCAAGCTGTGATGCGCGAAGCGTTCTGGCTCTCGGAAGCACTGGGCGTGCCTGTCCTCGTGCGCGTTACCCGCGCGCTCACCGCGAGCGTTGTCGCCCCATTGCCGCCTGCGCCCGCCCTACCTCCGCCGCCGGAGTACCAACGCGAATTTATGCGCTGGGTGGTGCTACCGGTCAACGTCGTACCGTATCACCGGCGATTGTTGGAGAAACTGGACGTCGTGCGGGGGCAATTGGAAGACTCGATGTTCAACGCGGTGGTGGGTGCAGGTTTGTATGGCGTCATTGCGGCCGGCGGCGTTTATCAAAAGCTGATGGAGGCGCTGGACGGGAAAGTTTTTCATAACCTTCGCATCCTGCGCCTGGGAACGCTCTTCCCGCTCCCGGAGCGACGCATCACCGATTTCTTGCGATCGGTCAAAATGGCGTTGGTGTTGGAGGAGACTGCGCCGTGGATCGAAGACGCGATTCGTGCTATCGCACAGCAAGCCGGGATTGTCGTCCCCATTGCGGGACGGCGCACCGGGCACGTTTCGCCTGCCGGGGAGCTGTTTGCGCCGCACATCGCTGCCGCTTTGAACGCCTGGTGGCCTGCATTGGCGCTACCCACGAGCGGCGAGACGGAGCGCCCACGTCCTAGCCGCGAAATGCTTTGCGAGGGCTGTCCCTACATCCCCACCGTCGAAGCGCTCGTCGCGGCGATGGAGGAATACGGCGGGCGCGATGCCTTCATCGTCACGGGCGATCCCGGCTGCATGGTGCGCGCGCAGTTGCCGCCTTACGCGCTGCTCGACGTCAAGCACAGCCTGGGATCGAGCATTGGACTTGCAGCGGGGCTGGCGGTGAGCCAACAGCGCGCTGCAACCGGCAAGCGCGTGATCGCGCTGGCGGGCGATTCGGGCTTCCTGCACTCCGGCCTGGCCGGGCTGATGGATGCCGTGCATACCGGCGCGCCGCTGACCGTTCTCATCCTCGACAACGGCACGACCGCGCTCTCCGGCGGGCAACCGCACCCGGCAAGCGGCATGGACGCGCGTCACGCACCGCGACAGGCTGTGGATTTGGCGGCGATGGTACGCGCGTGCGGCGTCGACAATGTGCGTGTAGCGGACATCGACCGTGACGACGACATTCGCGCAGCGGTCGAAGCCGGGTTACAGGCCGAGGGCGTCGCCGTCGTTATCGCGCGCGGCAAATGCCCGCGTTGGGAATAAAAATGATTATCTGTTGCAAAGACCTGTCTTAATGGTAGAATAACGCAGCGCACAAACCAGGGCGGAAAGCGTCCGCCGGACATTGAGGGGCGCAGAAGTCAGAACACCATCCTGCCATTGTGCATCGAAGGTTGCTGTGACAGATAAAAGTGGGAAGTTTTCCGGGGAGTCCCAAAAGGTCACGCGCGCGGCGGTCGTAATTTTTATCGGGAATATCATTAGCCGCGCCCTGGGACTGGTCCGGGATATGGCGAAATCGTATTTCTTTGGCGCTGGCGGGGCCGTCAGCGCCTTTGACGTTGCCGCGCAAGTTCCGACGATGTTCTACGACCAGTTTGTGGGTGGGCTGCTCAACTCGGCGCTCGTGCCGGTGTTCTCGGATTACACGCACGATGAGAACCGTGAAGAACTTTGGCGGGTGCTCAGCTTCGTCCTCTCCCTCATCACACTGGTGCTCGGTGTGCTGGTGATCCTTGTAGAGATCGCTGCGCCCTGGATTGCCCGCGTGTTGGGCAAGGGCCTTGATCCCCAATACCTCGATCTCGCCACGAGCATGATCCGCATCACCGCGCCGGCCGTTTTCTTTCTCAACATGGCCGGGCTGTTTTCCAGTGTGTTGTACGCACTGCAACGTTTTACACTGCCCGCGTTCACCGCTGCCGTCTTCAACGCGACGGTCGTTGCGGTCATTTTCGCCGGACATAGGGTGTTGGGCACGCGCGCATTGGCAGTGGGATGGCTGTGCGCCAGCATCGCGCAGATGCTCTTCCAATGGCCTGGTTTGCGGGGCGCGCGGCTGCGGTTGCGCCTGTCATTTCCCTTGCATCCGGCGTTGGTCAAGATGGGACAGCTTTATCTGCCGATCGGTCTAGGATTGCTGGTCGATCAGGCGGCTGTGGCGTTGAGCTTCAACATCGCTTCGCGGACCGGGCCGAGCGGCATTGCGTGGATGAAGTATGCTGCCACGTTGATCCAATTGCCGCTTGGGTTGGTCGTCACGGCGATCTCGATTGCGATTTTGCCGACGCTGTCACGGTACGCCACCAACGCCGATGAAGATGCCTTCCGCGCGACGTTAGCGCAAGGGCTGCGCCTGGTACAAATCCTCGTGATCCCGGCGGCGGTGGCTTTACTCGTCATGGGCGAGCCGATTGTTGCCCTCCTCTTCCAACGCGGCGAGTTTATGCCTGCCGATACGCTCGCCACAGTCGAAGCCCTGCGCTTTTCGATCTTGGGGTTGGTGTTCGCCGCACTTGACCAACCATTGATCTTCGCCTTCTACGCCCGCAAGGACACGTGGACGCCTGCGCTCGTCGGCGTGGCGACGGTGGCGCTCTACGTCGTGCTGGCCGTCGTCCCGACACTGTTCGGCCCGCCCCAATTGTGGGCGCTCATCCTGGCGAATTCGCTCAAGCTGATGGCGCACGCGCTGCTGATGCTCTATCTCTTCTCGCGCAAGGTGGGCAGCTTGCAGAACTATCATGTCGGACGGACAACGTTGGCGGCGCTCGCTGCTTCGGCCATTATGGTCGTGCCGGTGGTGCTGACGCTATTGGCGCTCAAGGAAGTCGTTCCTCCGGGGGCGCTCGGCTATCTGATTCGCACGCTGGCTGCCGGTGCGGCCGGTGGTGCGACTTATCTCATCGCATTACGTTTTATGGACGTGGAGGAATTGACGCTTTTGCGCCAGGCCTTCCGCCGTCCACCCATTGCTGAGGCTTAGCAACTATGAATCACATCACACGAATAACACGGGCGCTCCTGGCGCTCATCCTCATTATGTTGGCGGGCTGCGCGGGTGAAGTGCGCTCTGTGCCCGAGGAACAACATATCATCGTCCTCTGGCACGCCTTTAGCGGTGCGGAATCGCAAACCCTGCAAATGCTGACCGATCGGTTCAACGCGGACAATCCCTTTAACACCGTTCTGCTGACCGAATACCAACAGGACATCATCGCCAAAATCGATGGCGCTGCTGCCGAGCATCGCCCCGACCTGGTGATTTTGTGGCCCAAAGACCTGCAAGCCTACATCACCGCCGGATTGATCGGTGCGACGCCCGATCTTTCGCCGGCTATGCGCCGCGAACGCGCCGATCTGCTGCCAATGGCGGGGGCGCTTTATCAGGTCAACGATACGATGCTGGCGCTCCCCCTGGGCCTGGCGACCTATATGCTATACTACAACGCAGACTGGTTGAGCGATCTGGCCTATATGCCTGAGACGGCCTCCTGGGAGGATTTTCGCCAGACGGCTTGCGCGGCGACGAATCCCTTCGGCGGGCAAGTGGGATTGGGATTACCGGCCCACGCCAGCAGCCTGCTCTCGTTGTTGGCCTCCGGTGGCGCGGAGATCGTCGGCGCTGACGGATTTTATAATTTCGCCGATCAGTCTGGGCAGCAGACCGCGCTTGTGCTCAACGAAATCCTCAGCGCCGCGTGTGGCGTCGTCTACAGTGATATGAGCGATGGGATCGACCGCTTGAGTCACAGTTCGATGGCGATGTTAGTGGAATCCAGCCTGCGGATCGCTGAAATCGACCGGGCCGTCATCACCGGGCGCAACTTCAAACTTGGCGTAAGTGCGCCGCCTGGGCCGGACGGTCCGGGATCGACGCTATGGTATGGACCGGGGATGGTGATCGTCGCTCCCGAAGGCGACCGGCGCGACGCGGCGCTCAACGTGCTAGGGTGGTTCTTCTCCACGGAGGCGCAGGCGATATGGAGCGCCAACACCGCTTATCTGCCGGTGCGCCGGTCGCTCATCGAGAGCCGGTTGGAAACCGCAGGCCTTAAGGTCGTCGAAACGGGCCTGCTGGAGATGACGTTAGCGGCGGCGGATCAAGAGACCTGGGTAGCCTGGCCGCGCTTTACGGATACTATGGCGTGCCGCGCTTCGCTGCTGCGCGGGCTGCTCTCGATTGGGCAGGGCGTGGAGACGCCGGGCGCTTACATCGATACCGCTGTCACCGCCTGCAACACAGGAGTTAAACCATGAATGGTTGCGTAACCTGGAGGATTTGTGCAAAACCGCGCGGGCTACGATTGGTCCTGGCTGTGTTGGCGGCATTAGTCCTCCTTGGCGGTTGGCCGCGTCCGGCAGCACAGCAGAACAATCCCATCGTCGATTTTTATCACGCGATCAACCGCGCGCGACTGAACGACGGGCTGGCCCCGCTTGGTCTGTCGACGTTGCTTACCCAGGCTGCGCAGCGTCACGCGGACGACATCGCCAGGCGCGGCGTCGCGTCGCACGAGGGCGCGGATGGCTCCACTCACCAACAGCGCATCCGGGAAGCCGGCTACCGTGCGTGGAACGATGGCTTGCTGGTCAATGAAGCCGTGTGGCTCGGGTTAGGTGGGCCGGTTGATGCCTTCAACTGGTTCCGCAATCGCGCCGAAGAGTGGGCGATCTTCACCGACGTGCGCTATCGTGAGATCGGTGTGGGGTACGCCGAAGATGGGCAGGGCGTGCGCTACTTCGTGATTACGTTCGGCGTGCGGCCCGGCGTGCTGCCTATCTTCATCAACGATGGGGCTGAAGTGACCGACTCGCCGGTGGTGGCCGTGCGTCTGACGAACGAGGAGGCCGAGCCGCTGGGTGAGGGTGCGTGGATCGGTAGGGCCATCGAGGTGCGGTTGAGCCACACCCCCGATTTCAATGGTGTGCCCTGGCAACCCTGGGAACCGCTGCTGCCCTGGGCATTGGCCGGGATGGAACCCGGCGAGTACGCTGTCTATGTGCAGTTCCGCGATGGCGCGAACCGCACTGCCGTTGCCGAAGCCACCATTCGCCTTGTTGCGCCTGGCGAAGCGCCGCCTACGCCGCGCGAAGATTCGCGTCCACTGTTGCCGGAGCTAACCGGCGAAGCGCCGCCGCTCCCTGAAACGCCACTTCCCGAAGTGGAAGGCGAACCGCAACCGTCGCCTGAAGAGGACGCAGAATTGCCGTCTCTGGAGATAGCGACGTCTGTACCCACGTTGCCCCCGGAGTTCCTGGAACCCCTGCCGACGTGGACGCCCCTCATCGATCTGGAATCGCCCGTGACAGAGGACAAACCGTCGAACTGGCCGGTGATTGCGGGATTCATCCTGCAAGGCGTGGCTCTGCTCTTGGGCGCTGCCGCTTTTTTGCGCCGCCGGTAACGTAATCTTGAGGTGCAACGTACTTTTTTTAAGTACGTTGCGCTTTTTTGTGTCTCTGCTCGGAGGTATCGATGAATAAACTCAAGCAACATCCCAAATTCAGCACCTTTATGCGCGGTCTTTACGACTATGCGCTCATTTTCATCGGATCGGTGATCATCGCTGCCAACGTACCGCTGTTTCTGGAGCCGAACCGTGTGGTTTCGACCGGCGTGACCGGCCTCGGTATGCTGGCGTACTATCTGTGGGGGTGGCCCATTGGACTGGTGACGCTATTGCTTAACATCCCACTGCTGTTTGCGGGGATCAAGTGGAGCGGCGGGCTGCGCTTTTTCGTCCGCACCATTTTCGCGGTGGTGGTGTTGACGGTGTCCATCGACGTATTGAGCCGGTATTTGTCTCCTATTGCCGTCGATCCGTTGCTCTACACGCTCTTCGGTGGGCTGCTAGACGGCATCGGTATCGGGTTGGTGTTGCGCGGGCGCGGCACGACCGGCGGCACGGACATTGCCGCGCAACTGCTGGCGCGCTATCGCGGGATGTCATTTGGGCAGGTGTTGATCGGCGTCAACGGGGCCATTCTGCTCTCCGCGGCTGCTGTCGTGGGCATCGTTCCGGTGCTGTACGCGCTGGTCGTCAACTTCGTCTCCGGGCGTGTGGTGGATTTCGTGCAGGAGGGCGTCGGCTACGCGCGCTCGGCGGTGATTATCTCCGAGAAGCACGCTGCCGTCCGCCAGGCCATTCTGGAGAAGCTCGGTCGCGGGGTGACGCAGCTCGAGGCACGCGGCGGGTACACGGAGACGGCCCGCCCGGCGCTGTACGTCGTCGTCTACCGCACACAGGTCACGCAGCTCAAAAACATCATCGCGTCGGTGGATCCGCGCGCGTTCGTCGTGGTCTCCGAGGCGCACGAGGTATTGGGGGAGGGCTTTCGCGTGGTATCCGAGGCCTGAATGTGCGGTGGTACGGTCGGAGACCGGCCACAGCATTTGAGGGGGATAAGCTCGGGCCGGTCTCCTGACCGTGCCCGCCGCATGCGCTACGTCGCCGTCGTTTCTCCGGCCAGCACCGTCTCCAGCGCGGTGATGGCGACTTCGAGCATCCCATCGTCCGGCTCGCGGGTGGTGAGACGTTGGAGCGCCAGGTTAGGGGTGATGATCGCCCGGATGATCGGGTTGCGCGCGTGTTTGCCGGTGAAGCGCAGCACTTCGTAGGCGATCCCGGCGATGACCGGCAGGAGCAGCAGCCGCGACGCGATGCGTATCAAAAACGTGGGCCGGCCCAACGGCGCAAAGACGAGAACCGAAATGAAGACGACGATGAGCAGGAACGCCGTCCCGCAGCGCGCGTGGGTGGTGGAAAACGTGCGCACGCTTTCGACGGTGAGTGCAGCGCCGGCCTCGTGCGCGTTGATGGTCTTGTGTTCCGCTCCGTGATAGGCGAAGACCCGGCGGATATCCTCCATCCGCCCGACGGCGGCGATGTAGCCGATGAGCAGGCACAGCCGGATAAGGCCCTCGACGATGTTGAAAAGCAGCGCCTTTTCGGGAATGAGCAATCCCGCTACGAACGATGGCAGCAGCATAAAGAGCGCCATGCCGCCCAATAGCCCCAGCGCGCCGGTGGCAAAGCCCATACCGCCGCTCATCGTGAATTCCGGGTCCTCGGCCTGCCCGACGACTTCGGCGGAAAAGAACAGCGCCTTCATCCCCAGGCCAAGCGAATCCCACAACAGCGGGATGCCGCGCAAAAACGGGACTTTGCTGAAAAAGCCCCGGTAGAACTTGCCCAATGGCTCTTGTTTGACGATAATTGCGCCTGTAGGCGCGCCTTCGGGCGGGCGGACGGCGATTGCGGCATTGTATTTGCCGCGCATCATCACGCCTTCGATGATGGCCTGCCCGCCGTAGGACCAGCCGAGCGTTTCACGTTTTGTCGTTCCCACAGTATCTTCTGACATTGGTTCTCCTTAACAATGGGGATTAGTGACTGGGGATTGGGGATTAGGGTACCAATCCCTAATCCCCAATCCCTATAGGCGACGGGCCTTTTCCCACGCGCCCAAAATCGCGCGCTGTAACAAGACCTGCGCCATCTCCATACGATATTCGGCGCTGCCTCGGAAATCGCTCACGGGTTTCAGTTCGGACAGCGACGGCGGTAGCGCGCCAGCGACCTTCTCGCGGGTGAGCAGTTGGCCCTTGAGCAAGTGCTCGGTTTTGTAGAGCCGGGCGGGTTTCGCGTCTGCGCCGCCTACGGCGGCGCGAACTTCGGTGGGCAGGCCCTCATCCACGGCAACGTAAGCCGCCGCGCACACGATGGGCTTGTCTTTAGGCGAGCGCCCCACTACCTCGAAGGCGGCGGCGCTGCGCGCGGGCGGGCGCTTGACGCGCACTTCGGTGATGAGCACGCGCGTCTTGATCAGCCGGTCGCGGTAGGCCACGAAGCTGGTGAACGGCGCAGTATGCACCACCGGGTCGGCGTAGAGGACGTTGGTGTCGAGGACGAGCAACGCCGTCGTGACTGGGTCCGCCGGTCCGGCGACGATCAGTGTGCCGCCGAGCGTCCCCTGCTCGCGCAGGTTGCGCGATTGGGTGTAACTTGCCGCCCGCGCCAGAATTCCGCCGGCAATTGTGCCCGCGTCGGGATGGTCGATGATGGCCTGGAGCGTGAGGGTGGCCCCCATGCGCACGCCATCGACGTTGCCTTCGAGGACGTTGAGGCCCGCCGTCTGCAAATCGACGACCATCTCCAACTGTGCGTCTCCCTGCGCCACCGTCCACGCGCCGCCACCGATGTAGATGGCGTTGGGATTCGATTGCACCAGCGCGACGGCATCGTCTATATCTTTAGCTCGTTTATAGGTTTTTACATTCCGCAACATGTTACCTCCAGCAAATGGCAAATGGCAAATGGCAAATGGATGAATTATCTAACCACTTCACCGCCCCATAGCCCTCAACTCTTAACTCCTAACTCCTATCCCCAATACTTGCGTTCCTCTTCCCACGCTTTGAGCGTCTCACCGGAGGGACAGACGACGACGGCGGTGGCTTCGGCGGTCACGGTGCCGTCGGGCAGCCGGATTTCTCCGGCGACTTCCGCCGTCCGCGAGCGCAGGCGCACCACCCAGCCAACGGCTGTCAGCGGCGTCTCCGTGGGGGTGGGGCGGCGATAGCGCATTTCCAGCTTGGCGGTGACCCAGAACTGTTCTTCGTCCCGCCCAACGTTGATGGCGCGCCCTGTCGTCTCGTCGAGGATCGTGGCGAGGATGCCGCCGTGGACGACGCCCGGATACCCCTGGTATTGTTCGGGGATGTTCAACGGTACAATAATCTGGTGCGTTTTTGGGTCCTCGTAGAAGTGCAAATGCAGTCCTACTGGATTCTCCCGACCGCACACAAAACACATCCGCGATGTCCCCTGTACCTTCCACTTTGCATGAATTTCGTTCATCCTGGTTACTCGTTACTGGTTACTGGTCTTTTCGCACGTCTTTTTTCCGCGGAACTCCGGCGCGCGGGAAACGTCAATTGTTAGGAATTGTCCCGACCACGCCTTCGACGAAGAACTGCATATTGAGCTTGTCTGCATCGCTCAAACATTCACCGATTCCTACTAACTGGTTGCCCGCTTGATCCCTGATGGGGCCACAGAAAATCCGATCATTTTGGATGATCTGTCTTTGAGCCGTTTCGACGAGATTGCGCACATCCGGCGGCACTTTGGCGCTAAAATCGGCCAAACGCACGACGTCCGATCCCAATCCCTCCCAGTACTGATGGCTGACCCACATGCCATCCATCGCCGCTTGTACGGTGGCGATGTAGTACTGGCCCCAGTTCCATACCGGGCTGGTGAGCACCGTATCGCCGACGAATGCGCGCATGTCCGAGTTGTACCCGATGCTCAACGCTCCGCGCTCCTGGGCGGCTTTTTGTGGCTCGGTGGAATCCTGGTGCTGCGCGATGATGTCGGCGCCGGCATCCAGCAATGCTATGGCCACTTCGCGTTCCTTAGCCGGATCGTCCCAGATGTTGGTCCACCTGACGTTCACTGTGGCCTCCGGGTTGACCGAGCGCACGCCGAGTGTGAAGGCATTGATGCCACGTACTACTTCAGGAAAGGGAAACGCCGCCACATAGCCGATGTTGCCGGTTGTCGTCATCTTGCCGGCGACGATGCCGGAAAGATAGCGTGGCTGGTAAATGCGCCCGAAGTAGGTTGCCATATTGTCGCGCGTCCTGCTGCCGGAGCAGTGCGCGAATTTGATCTCGGGAAATTCCTCTGCGACCTCGTACATATAGTCCATATAGCCAAAGGACGTCGCGAAGATCATATCGTAGCCTTCTTGGGCATACCGGCGCATCACCCGCGCGGCCTCCGGGCCTTCTGCGACGTTCTCGGCGTAGGTGGTGACGATTTGGTCGTCAAATTTCTGTTCGAGCAGCTTACGGGCTCGTTCGTGCTCGTAAGTCCATCCCAGGTCGCCGGGAGGACTGATATAGATAAATGCCACTTTGTAGGGCTTACCCTCCTTCGTGTCGCCCGCCGGCTCTGTACAGGCAGGCAATACCATGGCAATGACGAGCGCTAATGTTATCGTTATCCAAAGTCTCCGTGCCATAGTTTCCTTATGAAAGCAGTTACAAGGTCTCAACTGAAAGTCAAAAAATCTGTTGGCAGATTTGCATCCTCGGTGCTGTATCGTATCGACATACCACGACCATACGCAACATATTAGAGAGAATGGTCTGCTTGTCAAGCCGTTCAACTGACAAGGGATTCGGTTGCGCCGGGCGTTTCCAGGAGTGTGTCGTCGTCCTGCAACTCCTCGTTGCTGAGCGCGATTTTCTCGCGCGTGATGGTGAAGCGGTCGAAGTCACGGGCGACGATGGTGTCCGCGAAGATCGGGCGGGTCTCTTCGAGGATTTCGCGGATGCGATACCGTTGTGAGAGGTGATTGAGCACCAATTTGCGTGCGCCCGCATCCCGTGCCAGCCGTGCCGCCTGCGCCGCTGTGAGATGGCCGAAGCGGTGTGCCATCTCCCCGTCGCGCTCCAGGTACGTGGCTTCGCACACCAGCACATCGACGCCACGCACAACCTCGCCCAGGCCATCGATTTGCCCGATGTCGCCGACGAGCGCCAGTGAGACGCCGGGCCGATCCGGTCCCAGCACCTCGTCCGGGTGGATGACGCGCCCATCCGCCAGGGTGACGGCTTTGCCGTTGACGAGGTCGCGCCGTATCGGGCCGGCGGGCACACCGAGCGCTTCCGCTTTTTCCGGCAGAAAAGGCCGGCGCGGCTTCTCGCGGAAGAGATAGCCGAAACACCCCGGCCCCCGGTGGACGACCGGGAACGCGACGACCTCGAAGTCGTCGTTTTCGAGCAGCACGCCGGGCTGGATGTCGATCAGATCGACCGGTACAGGGGGACGCGCGCCGCGCAGTACTACGCGGAAGATCAGGTCTTCTACGCGGTCCAGCGTCCAGCGCCCGCCGTAAACCTCCAGCTTGTCCACGGCTTCCCAACGCGCGAAAGTGGAGATCAACCCGCCCAGGCCCAGAATGTGATCGAGATGCCCGTGGGTCAGCAACACCCGCTGCAAACGCCGGAAGCCGATCCCGCTGCGTAAAATCTGCCGCTGCGTCCCTTCGCCGCAATCGACGAGAAACCGTTCATCGCGCCACAGCACGACTTGCGAGGGCAGTCCTCGCTGGATCGAAGGGGCGGAGGCCGCTGTGCCTAACATGACAAGTTCTAGCATACAATCTCCCTACAGTATTTTTTTATCAGCAGATTAAGTCTCTATCCGAAAATTATGCTGGCAAGCGTTTCTGGTGCGTCAACGGCGAATTTTCGGATAGGTTCTAAGCAGATTGAGCAGATTCTTATTCGTCAACTGAAAAATCTGCTTCATCTGCTTAATCTGCTGACAGAGAAAAGCCCAATTGTTGCCATGCTATTCACCGACGATCAACGTGCCTGGCTGGCCCTCATCGCCGGTGACGCGCGCCGCAGGTAAGTCAAAATGCGCAGCGACCCAGACGTTGGTGAGCAAGTGTTGCGTAACGCGCGACACCGCCGCGCGCGACGTTCCCTGCGCCAGCACGAACGGCAGCACCAGTTGATCGCCCAGGTGCGGATCGACCGCCGCGCCGCTGCGGTGGTGTTCCAATAGCTCACGACAAGCCAGTTCCGCGACTTCCTCAGAAGGCAATCCACGGCGACCTAGCGCGCTGAACCCGGCCCGCGAGTGCGCGTAGTGCGCCGTTACAAAAAGACCCGCACCCGTGCCTGGCGAGGTGACGTGCTGTGGCTCGATGGCCACGCGAGGCAATCCGGCCTGGCTAAGCAGCGCGCGTGCCCGGTCGCTCATCCGCTGCGGGATGTGCGATGGCAGTTTGGCGACGCAGGCAGCGCCATCTACACGCTCTGGTGCGCCGCGTTCGGTGAGGTCGAGCGGGCGTAGCGTAGTGCGGCCCGTGATCTCCACATCCAGTTCGCCACCGCCTTGGGGGTAGAAGCCCCAGAGACGGTGCGCCAGCCGCGCCTGGACACCCATCTCAAACAGCGTGGGCAAATAAACGTGCTCGATGTAGGGAGCCGGTGGACTCATCGGGACGGCCGTGCCGCCGCGCAGGATTAGCCGCGAGGAGCCATCCGCGAGCGCCAACGGCAGCAGTATCGTCTGTAAGACCAACGTCATCGCGCCGGCCGAGCCGCTGCTGGCTACGTCGTTCACGTCGAAGAAGTAATTCCCGGCCTGGGTGGGCGTCTGCGGGGCGAAGGTGAGCGTCTGACTGTTGAGTTCTGCACCTTCCAGGTGCGCGTTGCAGGCCATAGCAGCAGCGCGCACTGCCGTGAGGTGCTGCGGGCGCAACCCCGGCTTGGAACGGTTCGCGCGGATGTTTTCCAGGCAGACAGTGTCGCCGGTGATGGCGGCTAACGTCAAAGCCGAGCGGAGGATTTGTCCTCCGCCCTCGCCGTGGGAGCCGTCGATGTGTTTAGTCATCGTAGATTTCGTTATGGTAAATTCATCGTCGCTAGTACCGCTTCAACTTCATCCAGGAATTGAGTTAAATTTTTCGCCTGTTGGCCAGCGGAACTTTTGTCATGGATATCCGGGTCATGCATCGGGTGCCGATGCCAGACGCCATTGAGCTGATCACGCGCGTAAACACGTTTGTTGTTGTAGATCAGAACCATATTGGTCGTGTCAAAACGGTCGTTTCGGTAAATCTGCACAAAGAGGTCGTGAGAAATATAAAGACGCGCTTTGATTAACGATACACTCTGCTCAAGTATTTCGAGGCGGCTGATATAGACGCGGTCATCAGTTGCCTGGTAGAGCATCCGTAACCATTCATTGACGTTCATCGGTTCCCATCAATGCTCTGAGTTGTTGGATTTCCTGGGTCATATCGCCTATTCCCGTGACCGCCAATTCCCAATCGAAGTAATCCTGTTCAATGTCACCAGTGGGTTCTGATTCCAAAATTGCTTGGCGGAAGGTCATAAAGTCTTGTTTGTATTTGACCTTGAACTCGCGCTCCAAAGTTTGATATTTGATCAGATTGCGTTGTGCCCGTTCCAAGAGCAGTCGCGCCAAGACCTGATCCAGACTTAGCCCCGGAAACAATCTGTGCGCGCTTGTTTCTAAAACAGCCGTGTGATTGACTTGCATTGCGCCCTCCTCTCTTCTTGGTGAATCAGGCTCATATCTTTGTTGTTCAACCGGTTCCATACACTGACAAAGGTGTTTACCTTGATTATAACCGCCCATACGGAGGTGACAAATCAAAAACCGCCGCGCGAGCAACCGCGCGGCGGTCATAAGGGTGCCAGATTGTGATTCGGCACAAGCCGTGTGGTTATTGAATGATGTCGAAGATGACCTGGACTTCCACGGTGACGTTGTAAGCACCGGTGGCGATGGGTACTTCCCCCCCCGCCGCCCATTCCCATGTCCCGGGCTACGACCGGGACGGGGTTGTAACCGGAGATGTACTCGCTCACCTGGCGCACCTTGCCTACGCGGATGCCCAACCCGGCGGCCAATTCGTCGGCCTTGGCGCGCGCGTTCTCGAGGGCAGCCGCGCGAGCCTGCTTCTGCAGCTCGGTGGCATCGTTCACGCCGAAGGTGATGCTGCCTACGTTGTTCGCGCCGGCAGCCAGGGCGTTTTCCAGCAGCTTGCCCGCTTGGGTGAGATCGCGCAGCCGCACACTGACATGGTTGGTGACGTGGTAGCGCACCTGCCCGGTGGGCATACCGGCCTCGTGGTTGTAGATCTGCTCAACCCACATGTTGTAGTTGACGGTCTGGATGTCCTTGTCCTCGATGCCCAGCGCCTTCACGGCGTCGAGCACGGCCTTCATCTTTGCGGTGCTCTCGCTGATGGCCTGCGCGGCGTCATCGTTGACGGTTTCCACACCCAGTTGAATATCGGCGATGTCGGGGGTGTTGCTCGCCATACCCGAACCGCTGACGTTGATGGTATAGAGCGCTTCGCCCCCGACTGCGGCGTATGTCGCGCCACTCACCGTCCCGCCGCCCGCCTGTACCTGCGCGCCGCATCCCAACAGTAACCCGAGCATCCCGGCTGCGGCCAACACCAGTAAACCTGTACGAACTTTCTTGCCAAACATTGTATTGCCTCCCTTTGTGATTTTTATGTTGTGAGTTTGTCCCTCACACTTATGATGACGCCGGAAGGCGGCAAGAAGTTCCCGAAATCTGGGTTATTTGGGCTGTACTTGTGGTTCGGGGAAATAGGTGTCGAGCAAAGGAGTCAGGTCGGCGTCGGTGTGGGCGCGGACGGCGGCGAAGAAGTCGTCGCGCGTGGCGATGCGCCCCTCGTTGGCCTCACGGTAGGCCTTGACGAAGGCGAAGAAATCGGCATCGCCCATCAGTGCGCGCAGGTCGCTCATAAAGCGCGCCCCCTGCGCGTAGAGTTGATCGATGTACGTGGCTGTGTCGGTGAAGTCGTAGACGGTTCTGTCGAGCGCGCCCCCACGATTGCGGCTGCCGATGTGGTGCTTCCACCACCACTCGACGAAATCCGGGTAGTAACGCTCGTAGAAGAGCACTTCGCTGTATTTGGCGAAGGATTCATCCAGCCAGGGTTCGTGGACTTGATCGTTGCCGACCGCGCCGTACCACCACTGATGCGCGATCTCGTGCGCGGTAAGGCTGATCAACCCCGCGACGGGGGTTTCCTGATACCCTTCATAGGCGCGGCTGCTCATGCTGATCATGCCGGAGTACTCCATCGCGCCATAGTAGGCGTTCTGGGCGATCACCAGATTGGTGTAAGGATAGGGGCCGTAGAGTTCCATGAACAGTGACAGGGCTTGTGATGCCGTTTTCAGCACGGCCTGCGCGGGCGCGCCGTATTCGGGCAGAAAGAAGACCTGTACCGGCGTTCCACCGGCATTAGCCCGGATCACCCGGTATTCAGGGCTGGCGAGGAAGGCGAACGTGCGCGCCTGGTCGAGCCGGTAGCGCCGCACCTGCCCTTTCTGGCTGACGAGGCCCGGCGCAGCGACGACGACGGCGGTATCAGTGCGCAAGGTCACGTCGTAATCGGCGACGCCGTAGACATTAGGATCGCCTACCAAAACGTATTCCCACGTCTGCCAGCCTTCCCCCGCGTGGTAGGGGACGAGCGTGGGATGCCAGTCGCCGGCCTGGATGAGCCGCTCGCCCGCGCCGAGATTGCCCAACGGCAGCCAGGTATTGGTGTCTACAGGCGGGATGACGAGGACGTATCCCAGCGCCACGGCGACGGCTTCTCCTGGCGCGATAGGGGCCGGCGCTGCGACGTGCAGCATGGTGCTCGAAAGCATCGTCGTTGCGGGGAAGCTTTCCCAGGTGGTGGTGATGGCCGCCGTCCGCAGCGTAAAAACGCCCAGACGGTAGGCCGGCGGGACGGCGAAGACGAGTTCATCCCAGGCATCGGGACTGTCGTTGACGAGCGTGACTTGTTGTGTCACCGTCATACGTTTGTCGGCGTAGTTGAGGGTGATGTACAGATCGATCTGTGGGATGCCGTTTGGCGGCGGTGCGACGAGCGGCGTGGGGGTAGGGGTGAACGTGGGGGAAGGAGTGGGTGAGAGGATGCGGGTGGGGTAAGGTGTGCGGGTGAGGGTGGCGGTGGGCGTCTCCGGCGCAGCCGGTGTCTGGTCCCCGGCAAGCACGCAGGCTGTCAGCAGCAAAACGGCAAACAGCGTTGCGGCTATCGCCAACAACCCTTTGGACGAAGACATCCAATTACCCCGCCAGCAAGTAGATGGCCACCAGTGAAAGGAGGATGCCGCATACCTGCCGTAGCGTCAGCGTCTCCTTCAGGATGAGGATCGCCAGTAGAATCACGCCGATCGGATACAGCGCCGTCACCGGCACGACCACCGATGCCTTGCCCTCGGTTAGCGCCATCAACAGGAACTGTGTGCCCACCACACCGGCGATCCCCGCGAGCATAGAGAATGTGATGCCCTTGCCATGCACCGGCAGTCGAAAGCGCAACGTCGCCAAAATCACCAACGCCCCTACGACGGTCCCCAGCGTTTGGTATACCATGGCGCTCTTGGGATCCAAGTAGCCGCTGGCGAGTTTGGGAAAGAATCCCCAGAAACCGTAAATGGCGGTTGCCATCAGTGCGTAGATCAACCACTTGTGCATAACAAACTCCTTGAAAGTCCTTGCCTCCCGCACGGGCAATGGTATAATCTCAACGTCAACGCAGTTGACTGGTATTGCATCGACCAGACGTCGTCATTATACCCTATACACGACGACGATGCGACTAAAGACTTATATGACTATCAGACTGACGACGCTCTGACTACTTTTAGGAGACGAAGATGATCGATGATCTGTTGGAATTGCTGCCGCAGGTAATGACGATTGTGACGCTGGTGACGGCGGTGTTTGTGACCAGTGTGTGGATTGGGATGGTGCTCTGGACCTTCCGCGACATTCGCTCGCGTACGCGCGACATCATCGTGCAGTTGCTGGCGACGGTTATGGTAGGGATTCTGACTTTGCCAGGGCTGATCATCTATTTCCTCATCCGCCCACGGGAGACGCTGGCCGAGGCCTACGAGCACGCCCTGGAACAGGAGGCGCTGCTGCAAGCCATCGAGGAGCCGGAAGCCTGCCCTTCGTGCGGGGGCAAAGTGCGCAGCGATTTTCTCTATTGCCCGTACTGCCACACGCAATTGCGGAAGTCTTGCATTGTCTGTGACAAGATTATGCAATTGGATTGGAATCTCTGTCCCTACTGCGGTGCGCCACAGGGCAGTCATGTCGTCGAACCGGTGATGGACCGCGAAATGCAGATGCCTGTTGCGCCGGAGCCACAAGCATAACGTGTAGAACACTGACACCCCCGATTTCTACGAGAAATCGGGGGTGTCTCTTTGCATCACGCGCCTGAGGGACGTATATCTTCTGCCTGTACGGTGTGAACTTTGACCATATTTGTGACGCCGTGGAACGTGAAAGGGATACCTGCCGTCAAGACCACGTTGCTGCCGACGGAGGCGTACTTTTGTGTGACCGCGCCGTAGAC
>OMKS01001487.1_pt1 | contig 20750 bp, 18 predicted proteins | sample 1674721 | NCBI WGS metagenome assembly OMKS01 (sample SAMN06264996, study PRJEB25208) | sediment metagenome | isolation source: hot spring sediment | place: USA: California | collected 2014-09-02
TGTCGTAATCGACTCTGGCTCCGTATCTGCGTCGGAGTATCTGGAGTGCCGAAATGAAATTTTGGCCTGGCCCGCACCTCAGCTATTGGTATCGGCGTCTGCTCTTTTTAAGTTAGTTCTTTTTTCTGCCAGCTAATGGCTAATAGATAAAGGTTTGTCCAGGCGGAATCGGGGCCGGAATGGCGACAGAACGACTTCTTGCGAATCCATCAAGATGAGTTCGTAAGAACTCACGAATGAGGCGGCTATGGAAAAAGATTTCCCGCATAGCGGGACGAATCCTGAGGAGTGAGGCGTACTTACAGTACGCTGCAGCGACGAAGGATGAAGCGCAACGCAGCAGTTGGACTTCTTACGACGCCGTCAAAATTGAATTTTCAATATTCAATTTGCACAGAGAAACGCGTTTGTCAATCCCACATCCGGCCTCATCATAACCTGGAACCCCGTTCCTTGAATTCTTCAAGAGCCTTGAGGGCCAGGTCCACGTCTTTTTCCGTATGTGCGGCGTTTAACTGGAAGCGCAGGGTTTCATCCCCGCGGGGGACGACCGGGAAGGTCAGACCCACCACCAGGATTCCCTTTTCGAATAGGAACTGGACCATTGCATGGGCCTTGTCGGTGTCCCGCACCAACACCGGCACCACGGGGTGGGGTCCAGGAATGGATTCATAGCCCAGTGTTTTCAGGCCGGAGCGGAATTGAGCCACGCGTTTCCCGAGATGCGCGAGGCGTTCCAGCCCTTCTTCGCTGTCACAGATGTCTATCGCCTCGATGGCCGCTGCACAGTCCGCAACGCTCAAGGGGTTGGTGTAGATGTAGGTATCCGCTTTCTGCCTCACCGCCTCGACAACAGCCTTGGTTGCAGCGATAAAACCGCCATTTACACCAAACGCCTTTCCAAATGTTCCGATGATCACATCCGGCATGGCACCGCTGAATTCCGCGGTACCGCGTCCGGTGGCCCCGTAGGCGCCGATTCCATGGCTGTCGTCGACCACCGTCATCACACCACCGGGAAAACGATCGTGGAAATCGCCTGCGATTTGCTGGATACGCTCGATGGGAGCATAGTCTCCACGCATGCTGAAGATTCCGTCGAAAATAACGACGACCCGGTCAGCAGAAGAAGGGATCTCCTCCATGCATTTTTTAAGGGATTCCATATCGTTGTGGTCGTAGATTTTCTTGTTTTCCACATCAGGTTCAAAGGTTTGTTCTATCTCCACGAGGCCTGCAATCTCATCGAAGGTGATGTGACCAAGTGCAAGGCCTGCAAGCAGGGCCGCCCCGCGAACGTTTGCATGGATGGGGTCTTTGACCTGGCGTATGGTCCTGCCGAGGACATCTGCATGGATCTGGCACCACAGCTCAGATTTTGCACCGCCGCCGATCATGTTGATCGCCCTAAAAGGTCTCTTTATGAATCTTTCCACGGAATTAAGCAGCCAGCGCGAGTTGTAGGCAACCCCCTCGAAAACCGCTCTCACAAGGTGGGAGCGCGTTGTATGCAAGGATTGGTTGAAGAATCCGGAGCGGACGGTCCTGTCTTCGACAGGGGTTCTTTCTCCGTAGAGCCATGGGGTGAATATCACCTTGTCGCTGCCCGGGGCTACCGAGCGTGCAGCCTCGGCGATGCGTTCATGGAAATCATCGGGTGCGCTGTTGTTCGACAGGGCGTCCTTCGGGAATAAGATGTTGTCCCTGAGAAATTCAATACACCTGCCTGCGGTCTCCTGCTCGTTGCCCACAAAGTATCTGCCCGGGATTCCTGAAGGCAGCGACGCCATATTGTGCAGGATGTCGGTCTTCTTGAACGGCACGTGGCAGGTCAGCCATGAAGAGGTGCCGATATAGAGGTGCCCCTCATAGTCGGCCACCGCCCCGGAACCCACTGCCGCAGACTGTACGTCGGGGGTGCCGACCACCACCTTGACATCGCCTCTCAGGCCGAGGTTGCGTGCGATGTCCGGTTTTATCCGGCCAAGGATTCCTCCGGCAGGGACAAGCGCGGGAAGCTTGTCCGGATCGATGGTGCTGTATGCAAGAAGGTCTCTGTCGTAGCGGACCCGTCGTATATCCCTGTTGTCCGTGACCCAGTGCAGGGCAATGGAATCGTACGAGGCAGCGAACATGCCGGTGAACCTCATGTTCAGATAATCCTTGGGCTCCAGAAATTTACAGGTTTTTTCATAGATATCAGGAAAGGTGTTCTTGATGTACAGGATATGGGCCAGAGGAGATTTGCCGGAACGCTCGGGCGCCCCGCCGGTCAGGGTGAGCCATCGAAAGAGTTTTCTCGGATCATAGCCTTCAAAGGTGATCTTCCCGCCTGTGATATCCCCGATAAACCGTGCCCCCCTTGAGTCCATCCAGATGACGGCATTCATCAGGTGAGTTCCTGTTTCATCCACTGCAACAGTGCCCGACCACTGCGCGGTGCAGCTTATGGCTGAAATATCGCCTGCCGGAACGAGCTGTTTTCCAAGCAGCCTTTTTGTCGCCCTGATAACGGCATCCCACCACTCATCCGGGTCTTGTTCAGCTCCTCCGCCTGGAAACAGCAGAAGCCTAGTCTTCTCGAACTCTGTATCGAGGATCTCTCCCCGGGTACTCACAAGGGCAACCTTCGGTCCAGAGGTCCCGAGATCTATTGAAAGGATGAAATTTTTCATGTCCTGATTATTTTTATCCTTTACTTGCTTTGTGCTCAAGCCGTTTCTTTCTCCCGAAGATGAATTCATCTCTATATCTCACGGTTTTTCATGGGGAATAAAAGTACTCATTATGGGTAAAACTATATCACATGGAATGGCGGTTGTCTGGTGGAAGATTGCAACTGATAGAGAATAAAGAAGATATGTCATGGCACAGGCTTTGCTCTCTTTATTTGATAAAATACATTATCAAGGACGGGAAAATGTTTTACGATAATCTGAAAACAGCTGATGCCTTTGATGAAGACTTCAGGAGTCCTGGAATTAACGATCTTATAGCAAGAAAGAAACGATTTCTGTCAGATCATCCCTTCCTTCAATCCACCCAGGATGAGATTGACCGATTGATGAGTACCACCCTTGACCCGATGATAAGGCTCGAGATCCTTTTCATGCTCATATCGGGCAAGCTCTCTGAATTGAGGAACGTATTCGAAGAGGTCATACGCTTGGCCAGGATATCACAGCCTGAAGTATAACCCGTTCCTGCTGCGTAGGCAGGCTGCTTGAGGTGCATCCTCAGCAACCCTGGCCGCGATCATTCCAGGGTTTTAGTGATGATCTCCTCGATCCTTCGGTACTGGTCGTGACCGATGACCCCAGGCGCCGAGAGATCAGCCGGCAACTCTTGATTTTTCAGCATCGTCTCAATCGCATAACCCGTGACGAGCTTGTTGTGATTCCAGGGTCTGAGTTCGCGGGGAAATTCGTTACTGACAAGGTCTGCGATGGTTTCAAGGTGATCTTTGCCTGCGGGAGTCTTTGCCTCGATCTCCAATTCATAGTGAAGGAATATCCCCTGGCCGAACCGGTAACATACCCTGTCGAGTGCCATCTCTGCACAATGAGTCTTTGATAAATCCCAGGGATGTACAATATCAAGGATGATGCGGTTTGTCTGTCTGTGCTGGATGCAGTTCATGCCCATATGGCTGAAGGTCTCACAGGGATCATCCCTGTACAATGAGTTCTCGTCGCCTTTCAAGCCTGTCTCACCAAGGCAGGATATGATCTGGTCATGTGTCTGCCGGGACCATGGCTTTTCGATTTCAAGTCGCTCGATCCCGCCCCATTCATGGATGTGTTCTTTCCCCTTGATGCAGACAAGGCATTGCGGCCCGATCCTTCGAAGGCGCAGTGCTATACCCTGTCCTGCCAGGGACCGTTTTTTTGTATCGAAATACTGGTCCTTCATGAGTATTGAGCCCTCTGCCCTGATTTCATAAGGTCCGAGAGTTTGTCTTGCAGCGAGATTCTTCATGACTGCTTCGGGCTGACTGCAGTCCACCAGGAGTGTCGTCTCCAGTTCGATATCCATTTTCTGCCCCTTGTCTGGACGATAGTACAGAATTTGCAGGGGAATAGCAAAGGATGGTAAGGCCGGAACGTTCGGTTCACCATTGTAGGGACTGGTGTCCTTTGGATGTTTCTGACACGATGAGAGCAAAGGTCCTGTTTGATTGTGATTTTACTTGTGCAGGCTTGCTTCACAGTTGTAGTCTGAGTGAAACGGAACCAATATGGCGCTTCGAGAACTGACTTCTGCAGGAAAACCCTTCATGTCGCAAGAAGGAGGATGCATGATTGAGAAGGTTGTCATTATGGGGGCTGCCTCCACACAGAAGAGATCTTAACCGATACACTTGCGGTATCAATCAGGGGATGTAAAATCACATTTTGCGTTATGCAAGGAACAACCGCTGTGGGAGTGGCTTATAGCCGCGATTACGCCGCAAACATTGGAAATCCAATCGCAGCTGAAGCGGCTCCCACAGAATAAGGTCATAGCCGGTTGATTGAGGTCATAAGGTTGTTCAACTGCAGAATGTGAGGTAAAGTATTGCTACGGTGCGCAAATGTGATGCGTTTTCATCACCCTTCGATTATCTCATGGATCTTCACAGAAAGGGCTTTCAGATCGAAAGGCTTCTGAATGAAGCCGTCGCAGCCCCGTTTAAGGATATCCTTTGCCATACTTTCAAGGCTGTATCCGCTCGAGAGAAGGACTTTCACCCCCGGATCGATCTCCTTGAGGGCATCATAGGTCTCTCCTCCTGTGAGATCGGGCATGATCATATCCAGGATCACCAGGTCTATGGATGAATGGTTTTCCCTGTAGGTCTTCAGTGCGGCCTTTCCCCCTTTGGCCGTGATGACCGTGTACCCCATTCTTTCGATGATCTCTTTTCCGATATCCAGGATCATGTCCTCGTCATCCACGATAAGTACTGTCCCGCTGCCCTCGACAAACCTGGGAGTGATCGGGTTTTCTTCGGACACGGCCTTTTGAGACGCCGGAAGATAGATGTTGAATGTCGAACCTTTTCCTTTTCTGCTCGAGACATCGATAATGCCGTTATGATTCACGATGATACCGTAGGCTGAAGCGAGACCGAGCCCTGTACCCCGTCTCAGCTCCTTGGTGGTGAAGAACGGCTCGAAGACCCTTTTTGCGGTTTCCTCGTCCATTCCCGATCCTGTATCGGTAACACAAATATGGACGTATCTTCCCGGCTTGACATGATAAGGCTCCACGAATTCCTCATGCAATACGACATTGTTCGTCTCGAGAAAGATCTCGCCGCCCGGTTCCATGGCCTGCCATGCATTCACGTAGAGGTTCAGCATGACCTGTTCGATCTGTCCGCGATCGATCTCCACGGTCCAGATGTCTTTCTCAAATCTCAGGTGTATGGTGATCTCCTTTCTTGTGCGGCCGAACATCTCTGAACTCTTGCCAACCAGATCGTTGATGTTCGTGGGCTTGACCTCGTACTTGCCACCCCTGGCAAACCCCAGGAGCTGCCTGGTGAGGTCAGCACCTCCCCGGACATGCCGCTCGATGTTCCTGAGCCGTTCAGCGTGCGGATGGTCAGAGTCGATATCGGCGAGCAGCAGTGATGCATTGCCCTGGATGCCCATGAGCAGGTTGTTGAAATCGTGTGCTATGCCTCCTGCCAGGGTGCCTATTGCCTCCATCTTGTGGGCATGCTGAAGCTGGGCCTCCAGGAGGTTCTTTTCATATTCTGCCTTCTTCCTTTCCGAGATGTCCCGCGTTATTCCGAGAAAGCCCGATATGTTTCCGTTCTCGTCATACAGGATGCTGGCGGTTATCTCTGTCCAGACCGTGGAACCGTCCTTGCAGATCTGCTCCGTCTCGAATATTCTCGATCTTGCCGGATCAGGGCCGTTCACCGCGTGATGCTCCAACTCCTCTGTAATCACCTTCTTGACCGTCTCATATGACTGCTGGGTATAGATCTCTTCGAGGGCCATGGCCATTGCTTCATCGACCGTGAATCCCTTCAGGTTTTCCACAGAGGGGCTGATGTAGGTGTATCTGAAATTCTTGTCCAAGACCCAGATTACATCGTGCACGTTTTCAGCAAGCAGCCGGTAGCGCTCCTCGCTCTTCTTGAGTGCCTCTTCCGCCTTTATCCTCTCGCTGATGTCCAGCAGTGAGGCCACGCTCGTTGTTGTATCCGGGATCATGTCGACGGTGAGGAATATGTTCTTCACCTCGCCATGTCTGCTGCAAAAGCGGAACTCATAGGTCTTCTCGGTGGATTCCCGATTGAGTCTGCGCATTGTGTGACGCTGCTTCATCATCTCGAGGTCTTCGGGCACGATGAACTCGGTCCAGCTCTTTTTGTGCTCCAGTTCCTCTCTGGTATAGCCCGAGAGCTTTTCGAATGGTCTGTTTGCGAGCGATATCGTTGTATCCTCCTCGATGATGATGGTGGGGTTCGAAGTACTCTCGAAGATGGTCCTGTATCTCTGCTCGCTCTGCCTGATTCCTTCGAAGAACCATGCATTGGTAATTCTTACCGCAAGCTGCGAGGCGATCCCGGTAAGGAGGTTCTGGTCGCTGACCGTCAGGGGTCTTCTGCGTGTGGTGTTCGCGGTCATGAGGACCCCCAGGCACTGCCGTTCATACACGATCGGGACACTGATGAACGAAGAGATGTGCCGTTTGTGGAAAAAAATCCTTGAGGTCTTCGGGCAAAGGGTTATAAGTGGCAGTTGTATCGTTGATGAGGACCGGTCTCTGGTCGAGACATGGTGCCGTCACCGGATCCCCCGGGGCTGTATCTGTCATGGGAAAGACGGTGGTGCCGACCTGACCGGGTTCGCTGCCGGAAAAACCGTATTCAGCGGCAGAGACGAGCTGTTCTCTTCTCTCATCGGCCAGAAGCACCATGCCGCAGTCGAAATCCAGGTATTTTCTGAGGATGCCGGTTACGCTCCTGCACAGGTCATGAACGGGCATAACCGTTGTGGTCGCCTGGCCGATTTCCTGGATGAGCAGGGCGTTGTTGTACAGTCTGTTCGTCTTATCGAGAAGATCATAGGCGGATCTGCTCTGGGAATCGAGTGACTCTCGCAAGGTCTTTTTCTCAATATGGCCGGTATATCCGATTGTGGCTATTGCCATGACTATGGTTGCCAGAGAGGCAATCCCCCATGCCGATGCGGGAAAGACCGAAAAGGAGAAAACAAGCCAGAGCGAGCAGATAAAGAGCATCGTATACCGTATCTTTCTCAGCTTCATTTCGGTGGTGGGTTCCCAAGAGACGATGTATCTGCATTGAGGATCCCCCCTGTGTATGCACTGCGGATGTTCGATATGGGCATAGCTCGAGGTGCGGAGTCTGGCCAGAGATTCCAGTGAGCCCATGCGGTTTTCGCACTGGAACGGTTCTTCATGAACTCCGGGCCTCTGTGTCGCCCTGACCTCGATGCTGTAGGGTCCCAGCTTCTTTGTCTTGAAGGTGATGTGGCGCGAGAGATTCTCCACATTCTTTCCCGCGATCTCATACATGAGCGCAAGACTCATTATGCCCATGAGGTGCTTCTTCATTGTTCCCAGCACCTCTGCGGATGTCGCATATCTGCCTGCTTCCCTGGATATGCCGGGGTTGTTTGTCAGCTCCATTAACTGCTGATGAAAACGGTTGATCTGTTCCTGGGTGAGGTAGTGGGCTGGATCCTCTATCTCGAAGTCGGTGATATCCGCAGACTCGAGCAGGGCCTTTCTCGATATGTGGGGGTAATGCTTTGCGAGATACTCCAGGAACGTCCTGACTATCCTCGTGCTGTACAAGGGTACATTCATGGTGTCATGCATGCTGTCGACTGTCTTGTCCTGGCTCTTTCTGCTCATAACCGCCTGTGTTGAAACAATTTCCGGTTCTTTTTCACAGCTGTACAGGGATGCTGATGACTATATCGGCAAAAGGACTTTTCGTGATCAATAAAATAGTCTGATGGCCTGAATTCAAAGAGCGCGGGTATTTTCATCATACATCCCTGTTTCCATGCTCAAGGCCCTGCTCAGAAGTGTATCTCGATAATATCGCCGTCGTTCATGACGTAGTCGCGCTGTACCATCTGGCCGTCATGTACTGTCTTGCCCCATATCCTTGCATAGTTCAGTTTCTGTGAGAGTTCCTCATTCTGCGTCAGGCAGGGGCAAAGCAAGGAGAAGCGTGCAGATCTCCGGGAGCCCTTACGTCTGCTGCTTTGGTGTTGCCCTGCCCGCGGCTTATGGATGAGGCATCAGTGGCCTGGAGCCTCTGATGACCGTTATGGTCCCGAACATATACCGCCTGTATTCGATGTCGGTGAATCCGGCATTCTCCATGATCGCGGATATCTCGTCAGGGGTCTTGAAGGATCGTGTGGACTCGGGGAGATACCGGTAGGCGTCCCATTTTCCTGATATCAGCCCGCCGATAACCGGGATGACGACCTTCAGGTAGAAGAGAACAAAGGGTTTCATAAGCGTTGCCGGAGGCGGGGCAGTATCGAGGCAGACTGCCTTCCCGCCGGGCCTGAGGACACGGTGCTGTTCCGAGAGGCACCCCGGGATATCGGCAACATTGCGCAGGAGATATCCCGAGGTTACTGCATCGAAGGTGCTGTCACGAAAAGGCAGGTCAAGCGCATCAGCGCAGCACCATGTTATGTTCGCGTGGCCAAGACGGCCTCTGCCCACCTTCATCATCTCAGGGGTAAGGTCGGCTGCGATGACCTTGATCAGCGGAAACCCGAGCACGGCATCCCGGGCGATCATTCCGGTGCCTGCACCTGCGTCGAGCAGCAAACCCCCGGGTCGGATACCGGTAAGAGAGAGCATCTCAGAGCGCCAGTATCTGTCCCTGCCGAAGGTCATCAGTGTATTGAGAAGGTCGTAGCGAGGTGAAATACCGCTGAACATCCTTTTCATCCTGCGGTTCCATTCCGGCTGTCTGGTCTGGTTCATCTCTGGGTTCATAACAAAAAGCCCGTATCCGTGTAAAGCCGATATGTAACGGCTCAAAAGATACAGAGTATTTAATGAAGAAGAGATATATATTCGTCTATATGGCAGCCCTTGTTTTTGCGGTCTTTATCACGTACAGGGCAACTCATCATGACTACTATAATGCAATAACCGTAACCGGAGCAACACCCATAGCGGTTGCAAAGACAGTCCCTTCAGGATTTTCCCTCGAGATAAACGGGATGGTAAAAAAGACCTGCCGTCTTTCAAGCTCTGCGCTGCGGGCATTTGCAACCACCAGAATACGTACCACAGAGGTTTCTGATAAAGGCGAATTCATGGGCACCTACATCCATGTGGGGATACCGGTTTTCAACATCCTGGAAGGCATAGCACCGAGGTTCCCGGAAGATTCTGCCTGGGGCACTCCTGCTGATTTTCTCGTTACATTTACCTCCATAAACGGAGAAAGGGTTTATTTCAGCTATGGAGAACTTCTCATGACCGATGACAGCACTCCGCCGACCCTTGCCTTTTTCCGGGAGGAACTGCTGCCATCAAGCAATCCCGATGAATACACCCTCAATATCGATAAGGATAACCTTGACGGGTTACGCCTCATTGTGCCGGGAGACGGCGATACCTCACGTTATCTGAACCGGGTCGGTTCCATAACCTTTTCCATCTCTTTGTCTCATGCGATGGATACCGCTGTCTGTTCTCGGGTCGCGAAATATTCGGTACGGAAAACGGCAGGAATATGGTCATCATAACTAAGATGAACGGTGATGCACCTGCAGGAGGCAATATACTGGCCTGCCTGAACGATTACTTTATCGACCGCAGTATCTGGGGAGTCACCCACGTGCTTGCAATAAGCAGTGATGAATTGAAGGATCAATCTTAGCCGGGCATTAGGTTCATCTGCACTGATGGATGTATTACGGGGAAGAATAATCCCCGGAAGAAAAAGGGTCAAGTAAACTTTTGCCTGATGGGGTCAGGAAGCTCACAACTGCTGATCCCAACCCGTAACGACAGTTCGCTAAGTCCAGACCTGTGTTCCCTGACCCAAGCAGCTCAAAGGGAAGACTTTCCCGTGATCCGGAGCCTGCGAACAACATGGCTTGCGCAGGCAGGCGGATATTGATCCCTAAAGCTCCTTCCCTGCTGCCTGGACAAACGGCCTGATCTCATCCATAAACCTCATGAACTGATCCGGGTCCAGAGACTGGTGGCCGTCCGACAGTGCTGACTTGGGATCGTAGTGAACCTCGACGATCAGACCGTCTGCACCGCATGAAGCCGCCGCCTTTGCCATGGGAGTCACATATTCACGGACCCCGGTGCCGTGCGACGGGTCGACAATGACCGGCAGATGGCTGTGCTGTTTGATGTAGGGTATGGCATTGAGGTCCAGCGTGTTGCGGGTCGCTGTTTCAAAGGTTCTGATCCCCCGTTCGCACAGGATCACCTTGGGGTTTCCCTCGGATACGATATATTCGGCGGCGAGAAGGAGGTCTTCTACCGTGGCCGACATGCCCCTTTTGAGGATCACAGGCTTGTGACTTTTGCCCAGAGCCTTTAACAGCCTGAAGTTCTGCATGTTTCGGGCGCCAACCTGGAAAGCTGCTGCATATTCCTCGACCAGGGAAACATCCTCTGTCTCTATGACCTCGGTCACTGCGGGCAGCCCTACCTTTTCGGAGACGTCATGGAGGATTTCAAGCCCCTGCTTTCCGAGGCCCTGGAAACTGTAAGGGCTCGACCGGGGTTTGTATGCCCCGCCCCTGAGGCAGTGGGCGCCGGTGTCCTTTACGGCCTGAGCGGTCAGGAGCATTTGTTCGGTGCTTTCGACTGCGCACGGGCCTGCTATGACGGTAAAGCTCTTCCCCCCGACCGTTATCCTGTCTATATCGACTAAAGTGTCGGCGGGATGGCTCTCCCTGCTCACCAGCTTATAGGGCGTTAGTATGGGGGCAATGCGGTCGACACAGGGGTGGCTTTCGAGATGGAGGCTGCCCAGTTTGCGTTCATCTCCGATTGCCCCTAAGACCGTGCGCTCGGTTCCGGGCATATACAGTGGTTTGAGTCCTGCGGATTCTATCTGCGCAAGGATCTCGTCTGCGTCGCTTTTCGTTGCTTCCGGCTTCAAGATGATGATCATTTTCTTCCCCTCACTGTTTCTATAAATAGAAACTACACGACTTCGCAGGCATTGTCAAATGAATAGAAACAACCATCATGTAAAAAAGCTTGCGGTCATAAGGGTGGAGAGGATGCCCACGAATGCAAGGTCTTTCCTGTAAAAAGACAACAGGAGCTCTGAAGAATAAGAAATGGACCGCCCTGTACGGGCATGTTTTCGCAAGAGTCTTGCCAACATGTTTCTCCCGATGCAAATCGCCCGGGCCAGTGGTATGCGATCATGGGTGGTGATTAATGTCTCATCGTATAATCAATGCACTGTAACAGCATTAATCATAGGCAAAAGCGATTCTGAAGATGGCATGCCCTGGGATCAGATATGTTGGACCGGTGCATTTTTGGGCAGAGTCCTGTATTATGTACAAAATTGTTTCACAATGCCTGTGATCCCGATAAACGGTCTTATCCGTGCTATACCTTCCTCTCCCCCACCGGGAGATGAAAAAGGTGAGGGGGAGGAATACGTAGATCTTTGATGTCTCGGAAGCTTTGGGCGAGGTATTTCATTTGAAAAGGTGCAGATATTCGCTGTATCCTTGCTTTTCCATGTCCTCAAGAGGGATGAAGCGCATGGCAGCCGAGTTCATGCAGTATCGTAGACCGGTTGGGCCCGGCCCGTCGGTAAATACATGACCGAGATGGGAATCGGCGATCCTGCTCCTGACCTCTGTGCGCTTTGCGAACAAAGAGTTGTCCGGTTTCTCCACGATGTTTTCCCTCTCGAGCGGTCTGGTGAAGCTGGGCCAGCCGGTGCCGGAATCGTACTTGTCGAGCGAGCTGAACAGGACTTCGCCTGAAACGATATCCACATAGATGCCCTGCCTCTTGTTGTCCCAGTATTCATTGGCAAACGGCATTTCGGTCTCTTCTTCCTGTGTCACCCCATACTGAAGAGGGGTAAGGCATTCTTTCAATTCTTCCTTGTGCGGCTTTATATAGCTGCCTTTTCCCACGGGCTGAATATCCTTGTTGTTCTGTAAGTTCCAGGTATGCGCGAGAAAATTTTCCCTGCCGGAGTTGGAGCTATAGATTCTGTACCGGGCCGGGTTTTTCCTGTGGTAGTCCTGATGGTATTGTTCCGCCGGATAGAAGACAGAGGCCTTGACGATCTCGGTGACCACGGGTTTTTTGTATATACCCGAAGAATCCAGCTTTTTTCTCGACTGTTCGGCAAGTCTTTTCTGCTCGTCATTATGATAGAATATGGATGTCCGGTACTGCGAGCCGCGGTCCACAAACTGCCCTGCGCTGTCTGTCGGGTCGATCTGTTTCCAGAAGACATCAAGGAGTTGCGTGTAGGTTATCTTTGAAGGATCGTAGAGTATCCGGATTGCCTCTGCATGGCCTGTATTCCCTGCGCAGACCTCTTCATAGGTGGGATCTTTCTTTGAACCTCCGGTGTATCCGGATATAACTTCCTGGACACCCTCGAGATCTTCAAATGGCGGTTCCATGCACCAGAAGCATCCGCCTGCAAACGTGGCTTCTTCGAGTGAAGACACTGCTGAGAACCCCATGCCTGACGGGGACAGCACCAGAAGCGGCAATATTGTTCCAAATATTTTCTTGAGCATATTGTTCCCCTTTCTTTATGCCTGTAAGGTTTAGAGGATTTCAGGTACAGGAATGGTTCTTGAAAAGATTGGAATTACAGTCACCGAGTTCATGAGGATGAGGTCTTTTGAGAAGTCCTGCATCCATGCAAAAAGGCCCTGTCTTATTGTGACCGGATATTTCATGTGCAGGTTGTTTTCCGGGCGCCACTATACTATTCAAGATGATATATTGTTGGATATAAGGGTTCAGGAGGAGTGATAATGGAAAAGAAGCAGAAATTTTCCCTGTGGTACATACTCATCGGCATCTGGATCGTTCTGATCATGCAGAGCTACATCGCTTCCATGTATGCCACCAGGACCATACCTTACAGCCGGTTTCTGAATCTCCTGAAGGATGGAAAGGTCACGGAGATTGCAATCACAGCAAACAAGATTCAGGGCAGGATGATCGATGAAACAGGAAAAGACCAGGGATTCAAGACAGTCAGGGTGGATTCCGAGCTGTCGAACATGCTTGACCAGTACGATGTGGTCTTCAAGGGAGAGATCGAATCGACCTTTATGCGTGATCTGCTTTCGTGGATAGTGCCTTTTATGCTGTTTATCGGCATCTGGTATTTTCTGATGCGCCGCATGTCTGGCCAGCAGCCGGGGTTCATGTCGCTGGGAAAGAACAAGGCAAAGATCTACATGGAAAACGAGCTCAATGTGAAGTTTGACGATGTCGCCGGTGTGGACGAGGCAAAGCAGGAGCTTGTCGAGGTCATTGATTTTCTCAAGACCCCGGAGAAATTCAACGAGCTCGGCGGAAAGATACCCAAAGGCGTTCTTCTGGTAGGGCCTCCGGGTACGGGCAAGACCCTTCTGGCAAAGGCGGTTGCCGGAGAGAGCGGAGTGCCGTTCTTCTCCATGAGCGGTTCCGAGTTTGTGGAGATGTTTGTGGGTCTGGGTGCGGCCAGGGTCAGGGACCTCTTTGTCCAGGCAAAACTCAAGGCGCCGTGCATTATCTTCATCGATGAACTCGACGCCCTGGGCAAGGCCCGCGGCATGGGGACCATGGGAGGTCATGACGAGCGCGAGCAGACACTGAACCAGCTCCTGGTAGAGATGGACGGGTTTGATCCAAAGGCCGGTGTTATTCTGCTGGCATCCACGAACAGGCCCGAGATTCTCGACCCTGCGCTCTTAAGGCCGGGCAGGTTCGATCGGCACGTGCTTGTGGACCGGCCCGACAAGACGGGGCGTGAAGAAATCCTGCGGGTTCATCTGAAAAAGATCACGTACTCCGCCGATCTCGATGTGAAACACATAGCGAGTATGACCCCCGGTATGGTAGGCGCGGATCTTGCCAACCTGGTGAACGAGGCTGCCCTGCTGGCTGTCAGGAGAGGCAGGAAGGAAGTGTCCATGTCCGAATTCGAAGAGGGGGTGGAGAGGATTGTTGCCGGGCTTGAAAAAAAGAACCGGCTGATCAATAAAAAGGAACGCGAAATAGTGGCCCATCACGAGATGGGTCATGCCATTGTGGCCCTGTCGCTTCCCGGCACTGATCCGGTACACAAGATATCCATCATCCCCCGGGGTATTGCTGCGCTGGGATATACCATGCAGGTGCCCACCGAAGACCGTTTTCTCATGAGCAGGACGGAACTCCTGAACAAGATAGCCACGCTGCTTGGCGGGCGCGCAGCCGAAGAGATCATGTTCGGGGATGTCTCGACCGGCGCCCATAACGATCTTTCACGGGCAACGGATATTGCAAAGAGCATGGTGAAAGAGTACGGCATGAGCGAGGAACTGGGCCAGGTCTATCTTTCCCATGACAAGGGCCGGGGTTTTCTGGAAACAGGATTTGCAAAGAGTGATGATTACAGTGATGAGACTGCCAGGTCCATAGACAATGAGATACGTCTGATCATACAGGCTCAGTATAAAGAGGCCCTGAGCATTCTGCAGGAGAAAAAGGAGATCCTTATCAAGGGGGCTGCGATCCTGCTTGAAAAGGAAAAGATAGATGGTGAGGAAATCAGGGCGCTTATGTGAACATGCAAGGTGAAACTCCTTTCTTGTCCTGATTTTTCCTTAAAAGGCGTTTTGTGAACAGCCGAGGCCATGATAGTAAACAGTAATGAGCAATGATTATTTTACCGTACCCGTAACCCCTGTAAATGCCGGTATCGCAAGTGATGTCCTGGCCGAGCATACAGGCATCTCTAAAGCAAAGGTAAAGGACGCCATGAACAAGGGCGCTGTCTGGCTCAAGAGGGCAAAGGGGAGGCGTATGCGCCTGAGAAGAGCAAAGGCGCAGGTCGTATCCGGTGATACCCTCGAGCTGTATTATGATCCACAGCTTCTGGCTTTGACCCCCGGGCGCGCCGAGTGCTTGGCCGATCACGATCATTACAGTGTCTGGTATAAGCCCGCAGGCCTTCTCACCCAGGGGACCAATTTCGGTGATCACTGTTCCCTTCTTCGGCAGGCAGAGCTTTATTTTGTACCAAGGCGAGAAGTTTTTCTTGTCCACCGTCTAGACCGTGAGGCTTCCGGGCTGGTAATTCTGGCCCACAGCAGGACTGCAGCTGCAAAACTTTCTGCCCTTTTTCAGCAGGGTCTGGTGGAGAAGCATTATCGCATAGAGGTGCTGGGGGATCTTTCAGGTAAAACACGCGGTGTTATAGACCTTCCCATAGACACTAAAGAGGCAAGCACAGTCTTTGAGGTGATAAAGTATGATCCCGGGTCACATACCTCCCTTGTGGATGTTCAAATCAAGACCGGCAGACTGCATCAGATCCGCAGGCATTTCTCCATGATCGGTTTTCCGGTAATGGGCGATCCCCGCTACGGCAGGGGAAACAAAAATGAACAGGGCATGATGCTCGAGGCGGTCTCGCTGGCGTTCGAATGTCCCTTCCTCCATAAAAGGGTAATGGCTGCCGGGGGATCTTTCCAGGCAGAGATTGTCAAACACCAAGGGTGATCGAAGCATGGAAGCCAGGCAGGATAAGTATAAAGGGAGGGTCATACATGTGTGATACCTTTGCCGCAGGAGCGTCATGCACATTTGGGGGGATATCCATTTTCGCCAAGAACTCTGACAGGGAGCCTGACGAGGCGCAGATCGCCATTTCCCTGGCCGGCTTGTGGATCACTTCACCATCACAAGCAGCATCTTGAACCTGGTCTGTGCCTTCAGTGCATGTGGCCTTCCCGCGGGCATGATGATCATCTCGCCTTCACGGACAGTATGCGGTTGTGCGTCTATGGAAACCAGTGCTGTGCCTTCCAGTACCTGGACAAGGGCATCGAACGGCGCTGTATGCTCGCTCAGCCCCTCGCCCTTGTCAAAGGCGAAGACCGTGACAGTGCCTGCGGGTTTCTTGATGATCTCCCTGCTCGCCACGGAATGGTCCTGGTATGCGGCGAGCTCTTTGATCGACACGGTCTTTCCGGCGGTATCGTTCATCTCTGAGTGTTTCTCCATGACAGTTGCTTTGTAAAATGATTGAACATCAGAAAAAAATCATTCTGCATGATGTGGGTTCCAGGGTATACGGAAAAGAGAGCTTTCCAGAGGGAAAGCCCGATTATCCCTGTTAGGAGGATAATAATTACCTATTGACCTGTCAGGCTAGCATAATACTCTGTTGCTGACACCTGCAACAGCATAACGGATACTGTAATACTCTCATTAATAAGCAATATACAGGTGCATGATTGCAGAAAAAGAATATTGACCTTGACAGATGGGGAAGAAGTCTGTAGTAAATAACAGCATAAGCGCTATAAACAAGACATTAAAAATACCATAAAAGAAAAACAATAACTCAGGAAAGATTATATCAAGGTAGTTTTATACCTTTTTCAGAAGCAAAGGAGCAGATTCATGCCTGAACCATATGGAAACGAAGAAAAAGGATTATACATTTTCCGAAAGCCTCGTGTTTCCGACGGCCCTGATATTCACTCCCTGATCGAACGATCAAGGCCCCTGGACCTCAATTCACTCTACAGCTATCTTCTGCTGGCAGATCATTTCAGGGATACCTGTATCGTTGCAGAGCGTGACGGAAAGATTGCGGGTTTTATCTCTGCATATGTTCATCCTTCAAAGAACAATACCCTCTTTGTCTGGCAGGTGGCTGTGGGTGAGCAGGAACGCGGCAACGGTGTCGCTGGCAGGATGCTCGATAACCTGTTTGATCGCCCAGGTCTGGCATCGGTCTCCTTTCTCGAGACCACGGTAAACCCCTCGAACGACGGGTCCCGTCGTCTTTTCGAATCGTTTGCAAAAAGATTTCAGGCGCCCCTGGTCACATCGGTCCTGTATCCGGAAGAACTTTTCGGGCAGGGGGGGCACGAGGCCGAGATCCTCTTCAGGATAGGTCCTTTTGACGCATAGTTGAAAGGCCTTGGAAGAAGGAACCAGGAACAGATCCTGGCGGATTATATAGCCGTATAAAAACGAAAGAAGGAGAAGACATGAGAATATTTGATCAGATGGAATCGCAGGTAAGGAGTTATGTCAGACATTTTCCGACTATTTTTCAAAAGGCAAAGGGGTCGTATCTCTATGACGAGCAGGGTAAGGAGTTTATAGACTTTTTTGCCGGTGCAGGTACGTTGAATTATGGGCACAACAACCCCAAGGTCAGTGAAGCACTCATAGAATATATCAAGAGCGACGGCATCATACACGGGCTGGACAAGGCAACCAGCGCCAAGAAGAGGTTTCTGGAGACCTTCTACACCACGATCATGGAACCGAGATACATGGATTACAAGGTCCAGTTCTCCGGTCCAACCGGGACCAACGCCGTGGAGACTGCGCTCAAGCTGGTCAGGATGGTAAAGGGCAGGTCGAACATTGTCTGCTTCACCAATGCGTTCCACGGACTCACCATGGGCTCCATGGCAGTCACCGGTAATGCCTTTTACCGTGACGAGGCATTCATCAACCGTGCAAACGTCACGTTCATGCCCTATGACGGCTATTTCGGCGACGAGGTCGATACGGCCGCCTATCTCAGAAAGTTCCTGGAGGACAACAGCAGCGGCGTGGACCTGCCAGCAGCGATCATTCTCGAGACGGTTCAGGCCGAAGGCGGGGTGAACGTTGCCTCTGACAGGTGGCTCAAGGCGATAGAGCAGATATGCAGGGATTTCGATATCCTGCTCATCGTTGACGACATCCAGGTGGGTAACGGAAGGACCGGCACGTTCTTCAGCTTCGAGCCCTCAGGGATCAACCCGGATATCATTACGCTTTCAAAGTCCATCGGCGGCGGGCTTCCGCTCTCGCTGGTACTGTTAAAACCGGAGCTCGACCAGTGGAGGCCGGGCGAGCATACCGGGACATTCCGCGGCAACAACCTCGCCTTTGTGGCCTCTGCCGAGCTGCTGGGCTACTGGGAAAACGACAACATGACCGAAGCGGTCAGATACAAGGAAAAGATCCTCAAGGAAGCCCTGGAAGAGATCTCGCAGAAGTATCCCACGCTGGAGGCGAGGATAAGGGGCAAGGGGCTGATCTACGGGTTCAATATCCCGTTCCAGGGATTCTGTTCCGAGGTATCGGCCGAGGCCTTCGAACGGGGGCTTATCATAGAGCTGGCCGGGGCAAAGGACGACGTGCTGAAATTCCTGCCGCCTTTGGTGATCGAGGAGGAACTGCTCAAGCAGGGGCTTGCGATCATAGACGATGCCATCGGCGCAGTGCTGGATCAGCGTACGGCAATGATAAGGGGAGGGGTTGAATGCTCGTAAGGACTGTCGACGAGATCAGGGGCACCGGGCGAGAGGTCTTTGCAGAAAACAACAACTGGGTAAGCTTACGGCTGCTGCTCAGAGACGACAACATGGGTTTTTCGTTTCACGAGACCACGATCTTTGCCGGCACCGAAACCCACATCTGGTACAAGAACCACCTCGAAGCCGTCTACTGCATCGAGGGGGAAGGAGAGGTGGAGACCATCGAAGACGGCAGGAAATATCCCATCAGGCCAGGGACCATGTATGCCCTCGACGACAACGACAGGCATTATCTGAGAGCCTTTACCGAGTTGAGGCTGGTGTGCGTTTTCAATCCTGCCCTTGCAGGCAGGGAGGTCCATCTTTCTGACGGATCTTATCCTGCTGCCGATGGGGAATCCTGATACATGGTTTTCGAAAACCGCCGCGCACAGTGAAAGAAGGAAGATAAAGTGGAACAGAAGATAACATGCAAATTCGGAGGAAGCTCCCTGGCAAATGCCGGCCAGATGGAAAAGGTGCGCTCCATCCTGGAAGATGACCCTGCCAGACGCTATGTAGTCGTCTCTGCGCCCGGAAGGGAAAACGGGGACGGAGAAAAGGTGACCGATCACCTGCTCAACATCGCGACAAAAGGAAACCACTTCAGGGACCAGGGCAAGGATATAACGCCGAAGAAGAGCTTTGACAGCGTAACGGAAAAGTTCTCACGGCTGGTAAACGAATGCGGGATAGACGGATCGGATCTGCTGGCCGGTTTGAAGGACGATATGAACAGCAGTATCGATAACGAGAAACGCATCGATTTCATGGCCTCAAGGGGAGAGCATTACCATTCAAGGCTTATCTGCCGTTATTTACAGAAAAAGGGCATGCATGCCAAGTTAATGTTGCCCGAGGATATCGGGCTTGTGGTAAGCGATGATTTTTCCAGTGCAAGGGTGCTGCCCGAGACCTATGACAATCTGAAGAAATTGGGCGCCCTGGACGGGATCATCATTATCCCGGGGTATTACGGGATTACACAAGGAGGCGATGTGGCGGTCTTTTCCCGGGGCGGCTCCGACCTGACAGGCGGGGAGGTAGCCTATGCCATCAATGCCGACATGTATGAGAACTGGACAGATACCGATGGAATTTACCAGGTTGACCCGCGGCTTGTGAGCGAGGCAAAGGTGATCCCTCGGCTGACCTACAAGGAGATAAGGCTGCTTTCATCCAAGGGATTTGACGTGTTTCACTTCGATGCCATGATAAACTGCAAGAAGCGCAACATCCCCATCAATATCCGCAACACCAACAATCCGTCTGCACCGGGTACGCTGATCGTGTCCGAGCGGGTGCCCGAGGAGACTGCCGTGGGCATAGCACGTCTCGATGACGTGGCATACATCTATCTGGAAAAGGACGGGCTGGGTGAGGTTATCGGAGCGACCAAGGATATTCTCAATATCCTCAAAGACCATAATGTGCAGACATATCACTATCCGACGGACAAGGACGACCTGGCAGTGCTGGTGGATCAGAACGACATTGTCAGCAATGTGAACATCATCCGCGAAGAGATCGAGCAGGCAATGGATCCCGATGTCCTGGAGGTGTTTTACAACCTTTCGGTCCTGTCTCCGGTGGGTATCGGGATGAAGCAGAATCCCGGCATCCTGGCTCAGGCGGCCGCTGCACTCAAGAATGAACATATAAATATCGAGATCGTGGACCAGGGTCCCGGCCAGATCAGTTTTCACTTCGGCATACAGAGCTACTATGCCGATGCCGCACTGAAGGCCCTATACCGAAGTCTGATTGCAGACCGTTCCGCGGTTGCGAATTAATCGAGAGATCATCGAAATGAATCGTGGTTTAAACACTATTTCCTGTTTCCGCTATTTCCGTTTTCGTGGATACTATCGTTCAGCGACAAGGCAAAACTCATCAAGCAAAAGGCTCTTGCAGATCAAATAAAGGTGATTGCCGGGAATGTCTGCAAAGGATAGTTAAAGTAGGGTTTGCTTATCGTATTATCCTGGAAATTCAAAGGTCAAGACCAGACCCCGGGACCGCAAGACCAGACCCCGGGACCGCAAGGTCAAGACCAGACCCCGGGACCGCGGGACCGAGATTCATCTGCGTTCTGAACCCAAGTCGTTTAAGCCCTTCATCGATCTTGGTCTCAAATATCCGACCCTCTTTATCCAGATATGCCTCGATTTCCCCTTTGAACGCTTTGCCTGGTGTGGTATGCATAATAAG
>OMKS01001492.1_pt1 | contig 20678 bp, 23 predicted proteins | sample 1674721 | NCBI WGS metagenome assembly OMKS01 (sample SAMN06264996, study PRJEB25208) | sediment metagenome | isolation source: hot spring sediment | place: USA: California | collected 2014-09-02
CAACCGCTTTTGGCAGTCAATGCATCCCTGAGTTCATTTGCACGAAAGGGACGGACAATTTCCAAAAGCGGTTTTTTTGTTTTTAAACAAGGGTCAACGCCGTGGCGTCATTTTGGCAGGTTGCCCTGTGCAGCCCTCCTTTTCGTACATTCACCTACAGCACCCCTGATTATCTTCCGGAACAGGCCTGGTCCATAGGCCAGCGGGTCATGGTCCCGGTGGGTCGATCCCTTCGCATGGGGGTGATCGTGTCGCGGTCCGTGGATTTCGCAGCGGAAAGCGGGACTGTTAAGCCTTTGGGATGGCCCCTGGAACAAGAACTTCTGCTCACCAGGGATGTGCTGGATATGGTGCACCACTTGGCTCTGCGCCAGATGGTCTTGGAGGGCAGGATCCTGGCGGCGGTGCTGCCCAGAGCTCTTCGGACAGGCAACTCCGTGTTCAATTTGACCGAATCCGTTGAGACGCTCAAGCTTTCCTGCAAAGATGTTTTGCAATCGGCCCCACGGCGTTTGCTGGAATTGGGCCGGGCCTGGCTGGAGGGAAGGATGCGGCCTCAGGCATTGGAACACGGCAGTGTCGGCAGTATGAAATATGAGCTGCTGCGTGATCCTCCGTGGGATCTTCGTCCCGGAGCCAAGCGTCAACTGGCTGTCCTGGAATACTTGTTTGCCAACGGCCGGGTTTCCAAAGCCGCATTGCGGCAGATTTTGACCGGGGATGTGAACAGGGTCTTGGCTGATTTGTCGCGTCGCGGCTTGGTCCAGGCCATTCCGCAGGGCTGCCGTGCATCTGATGAAGGGCGCATCAGCCAGGATTCAGCGCGGTTTTTTTCTTCTCACGAACACCATGCGTTGACCGAGGAACAAACCGAGGCCCTGAACGTTTTGCAGGATGATCTGCAACAGAGCACCGTTCAGGAGCGGGGCTTGGTGCGGCTGGTGCATGGAGTGACCGGAAGCGGCAAGACCCTGCTGTATCTCCGATTGGCGCGTTTTTGCCTGGCCATGGGCCGCGGCGTCATGCTGCTGGCCCCGGAAGTGGCGCTTTCAGCCCAATTATGGTCCGAGGTTGCCAAGGAATTTCCGGAATCCACGCGGCATTGGTACCACGGGTATCTGGCACCGGGGGCCAAGCTGGCGATTTTCCGTTCCTTGTTGCGCGGCGTTCCGCAAATAGTCGTCGGTACCCGATCCGCCTTGTTCTTGCCCATGCCGACTTTGGGCTTGGTGATCCTGGACGAAGAGCACGATGCCTCCTACAAGCAAGAGGAGGGAATTGTCTACCATGCCAAGGAAGTGGCCTTTTTTCGCATCAGGAAAGGAGGTCTGCTGGTTTTGGGCTCGGGCACCCCGGATGTCAAAACCCATTATGCCGCAAGCCAGGGTGAGATTGCCAGGGTAACCCTCAGGCATCGCATTTCCCAAAGTCCGACTCCAAAAATATGCTTGGTGGACATGCGCCAAGAATCCAAGTCCGAGCCCTTATCCCAGAAATGTCGGGAGGAATTGCTCCACGTCTTGGAACGAGGGGAGCAGGCCATGTTTCTGCTCAATCGCAGAGGCTTCGCTCCTTTGGTATCCTGCCTGGACTGCGGCAGTGCGCCCCAATGTCCTCATTGCAGGGTGGGCTTGACCTATCACAAGGGGTGGGAGCGGCTGCTCTGTCATTACTGTGGATATACCCTTTATTTTCCTTGTGTTTGTCAGCAGTGCGGCGGCAGCCGGTTTCTGCCCATGGGCGAGGGAACCGAGTCCTTGGAAGAATATCTGGAAGGTCTGGTTCCTCCGGGGCAGGGTGTTGTGCGTTTGGACCGGGACAGCACCCGACGCAAGGGCAGGCTGGAGGACATTCTGGGCTCTTTCGGCCAGGGCCGAGCCCAGGTCATGGTGGGCACGCAAATGCTCAGCAAGGGGCATCATTTTCCCAATGTGACCCTGGTCACGGCGGTGGACGGAGACATTGGACTGAATCTTCCAGATTACCGGGCATCGGAAAAAACCTTTCAGCTGCTGGTGCAGTTGGCGGGCAGGGCCGGGAGGGGAGACCAGCCGGGCTCCGTGCTTATCCAGACCAGCAATCCCGACCATCCCTGCTGGCAGCATATTCGCACCGGTGATTACGAGGGTTTTTTTGCCCGGGAACTGGAGAGACGCAGGAAGTTTGCTTACCCGCCTTTTGTCAAATTGGGCATGGTCCGATTTAGTTATCCCCGGGAATGGACGCCAGGAGAAGGTTTGCTGGCCAAGGCCGGCGAACATTTGCACCGCAACGGCGCCAAGCTGAAGATACGCGTTTTGGGGCCGGCTCCGGCGCCCCTGGGACAGCTCAAGGGCCGCAAGCGGTTTCATTGCCTGCTCAAGGCCCAACAATGGCAAGACATCCGGGAGGTTTACGGATCATTACAACAAACGCTTTTCAAATCTTCGCCTCTGCGAATCAGTCTGGATCTGGATCCGGTGAATATGCTCTAGGGACAGGCCTTTTCTCCCACCACTTTTCCAGCCAATCTTCAAAATACCCTTGATTTGTGGGCGACGGCCCAAAGACTATTTTCATATTCAGCCGCCACCATCGCAGTGCGGTTTCCGGGCTGAGCAGGGGTTTGAGCTTGACTGCGTCCTTGGCCGTACAGACCACATCGGCCACTTTCAGGGACTGTGCTTCGTGGAGAATTCGGTGCAAGTCCCGATGCCTGAAAGCGTAATGATCCGCAAAGGCAAGATGTTTGCGAGGCGTGGCAGACAAGAGGTTCGTTGCGGTCTGTTCCACGGAACAAGGATGCCCCACGCCGCTGATCAACAGGTAAGGCCGTTCCAGGATCTGGGTTTGCTGATTCGAGGACAGGTCAGTCAAGCCGCAAGGCTCCAATGAAAAGAAAAAATAGGGTTTGTTGAATCTTTTTAGTCGGGATTCGATCAGCGGTCGCAGCTTGATGCATGCCTGTTCGTCGGCCTTGATCAGAAAGACGTCAGCGCGTGCCAAGGCTTTTGTCCCCTCGCGCCAGGGGCCGGAAGGGACCACCTTGTTCCAGTCCTGATCCACATCGTCTGGCAGGAGCAGAACCAGATCCAGGTCACGGATCACTGGCAGATGCTGGAAACCATCGTCCAGGACGAACAGGTCCGGATGGAATTGTTTCCAGGCCCAGGGGCCGGAGCGAATGCGTTTGGGGTCCACTATGATGTGAGACCCGGGCGCGGACTGGGCCAGGAGCAGGGGTTCATCACCGGCCTGTGCAACAGGGGCGTCCGGGCGCACAAGATAGGGCAGGTATGGCGGCTGCGCCTTGTAGCCCCGGGTGAGCAGAACCGGCCGAAGATTCCTGCTTTCCGCCCAGTGCAACAGCCATTGGCAGAACGGGGTCTTGCCCGTGCCGCCCCAGCGGATGTTGCCCACGCTGATGCAGGGAGCACACGGCCGCCAGCGCGGCAGCCGGTTCCCGGAATAGGTGGCTTCCCGCCAGGACATCAGTTTGGCGTAGAGCTTTGCCGGGAGGGAAAGCATGCGGGCATCCTCCAGAGCCAGGGAACGACAGGGCAAATTTGTTCTCACGGCTGGTTCATCCCGTTTTGACCGGATCGAAACTCCCTCACCGGCCTCGTACCATCAAGACGTTGCACAATGAAAACAAGAAATTACGGCAAGATGCTCGGCAACGGCTTGATGAACGATGCCTGGCTCGCTCAGACAGTCGATCCGGCCAAAATGGGGCAAACCAGCCTCAATATTTCAGGTGGTTACTGGAGAACACATTGGGAGCATTACGCGTTTCTGAAAATCAAGTTGAAAACGTTTCGAGTTGTGCTGCCGGTTTATCCAGATCGAGTGTTATCGCCTGTTGGACAGAGCTGGACATCGTTCGACGAACCATTGTCATACGCATTAACCACGCAATTTTGTTTTGGAAGTGCAATGGTTCGTCGTTACGAGGTCCGTGACGGAGTTGCGAGGAAGCTCGATCTGGATGAACCGGCAGCATCTCTGACAAAAGGGTTTTCAGAAACGCATAATGCTCCCGAACACATTTACCCTGCAGGGAACGGCTGTCGGGTGGACAGCGTCCAGGCTTTTGTCTTCTGTTTTCCGTCTTCCGACTTCAGCGAACTACATGCCCACAACATGATAGCCGGCATCCACGAAGATGGTTTCGCCGGTGACGCAAAAGGACAGGTTCGATGCCAGGAAAAGGGCCAGGCCCGCGGCATTGTCCTGGGTGACGTTGCGTTTCAGGGGAGCCTTTTCCTCCACGTGCTTGAAAATTTGCTTCATCCCGGAGATCCCCGAGGAGGCCAAGGTCTTGAGAGGGCCGGAGCTGATGGCATTGACGCGGATGCCCCTGGCGCCCATGTCCGCCGCGAGATACCGGACGCTGGCTTCCAGGGCCGCTTTGGCCACGCCCATGACGTTATAATTGGGGATCACTTTTTGCGCCCCGTAATAGGTCATGGTCATCACGGACCCGCCCTCGGGCATGAGCGGCTCAAAGGCATGACAGACAGCCACCAGAGAGTAACAGGAAACGTCCAGGGCCAGGGCGAAGCCGGACCTGGACGTTTCGATGTAGCGTCCGGACAGGTCGTCACGGTTGGCAAAGGCGATGGAATGCACCAGAATGTCCACGCTGCCCCATTTTTCTTGGACCAGTTGCGCCGCCTGCAGGATTTCTTCGTCCTTGGTCACGTCGCAGGGAAAAATGAACTCCCCGCCCAGTTCCTCACTGATGGGCTCCACCCGCTTGCGAATGGCGTCGTTTACGTAGTTGAAAGCCACTGATGCCCCGTTTTCCCGAAAAATTTTGGCAACAGCATAGGCAATGCTTCGGTCGTTGGCCACTCCGAAAACGAGGGCTTTTTTTCCGGCAAGTAGCATGATGGTCTCCTTTGGATGGGATTACAGTTGCAACAAAGGGCGAAGAAATGATCAAGAAAACGTGATTTTTTGCCCGGTTAACCTGGCATAGGCGTCCAGATAACGATCCCTGGTCTGCGATATCACCTCTTGGGGCAGCTTCGGTCCCGGAGTTTGTCTGTTCCAGCCGGTGGTTATCAGCCAGTTACGCAAATACTGCTTGTCAAAACTGGGTTGGGGGCTGCCTGGAGTGTAACCTTGTCTCGGCCAGAAGCGTGAGGAGTCCGGAGTCAGCACTTCATCGATGAGCAGCAGATCACCGTTCACCAAGCCGAATTCAAATTTCGTATCCGCGATGATGATTTCCAGATCCCAGGCGTATGCCCTGGCATGGGAGTAGATTGCCAGGGAAATGTCTTGCATCTTGGCCAGCAGTTCTGGACCGACCATTTTTTTGGCTAGATCGACAACAATGTTCTCGTCATGATGGCCGACATCGGCTTTGGTGGAAGGGGTGAACAGAGGCTTGGGCAATTGTTGGGATTCCAGGAGATCATTCGGTAGTCGATGGCCGCAGACCTGACCGGTTCTTTGATAGTCGCTCCATCCGGATCCGGTGATGTAACCCCGGACAATGCACTCCACGGGCAAGGGGCGAGCTTTTTTGACGAGCACGGATCGCCCGTCAAGTTGGTCCTTGAAGGGCTGCAGGATCCTTGGAAAATCAGAAACATCTGTGGCTAGGAGATGATTGGCCACGATGCTTTGCATTTTCGTCATCCAGAATAACGTGATCTGGTTCAAGACAACGCCCTTATAGGGGATCGGGTCGGGCAGGACCACGTCAAAAGCGGACATGCGGTCCGTGGTGACAATCAGCAATGTCTCCGGACAGACTTCATAAATGTCCCGAACCTTGCCGCGAAAGCTCAGGTTCAGCACGGGAATGTTGCTCTGGATCAGGGGGTTCATTTTTGTTTCCATGATCATGGGAATTCATGTGGTATATTGAGTAGCGATCATTTATATCAAGCATATCCCATTTGCCGGGAATGCAAAAGGGTCATTACCTTATACACTGCCAAAAATATGTGTTCGCGGCAAGACGCAAACCATCGCGCATCGGCAGGTCAAGCCGGAATCAGCATTCAGATCCGGTTCATGTCCCCTCTGTCGTCCTCTGCAGAACCGACCGGGCATGGGCTTCCAATCCTTCGAGAGAGGCCAAGCGGGCGATAGCCGGACCATGAGCGCGGAGATATTCACAATTTGTGGAAATGATATTTGTTTTTTTCATGAAATTGTCCACGGACAACCCGGAGGCGAATCGGGCCGTGCCCATGGTGGGCAGGACGTGGTTGGGTCCGGCAAAATAGTCGCCTACGGGTTCCGGACAGTGATGTCCCAGAAAAACAGCCCCGGCATTGCGTATCATTCCGAGCGTATTCCAGGGATCGTTTACACACAGTTCAAGATGTTCGGGCGCCAGCCGGTTGATCAATGTCGCTCCGGCTCGCAGGCTTGGCGTGTATACGAGGGCGCCCCAGTCAGCCAGGGATTTCCGGGCCGTGTCAACCCTGGGTAATTCCGTCAGCTGTCGCGTCAAGGCGCTCTTGATTTGAGGAATGAGATCGGCGTCCGTGCTGATGAGAATGGATGCGGCCAAGGGGTCGTGTTCGGCCTGGGAGAGCATGTCCGCGGCCACCCATTCGGCATTGGCCGTATGGTCGGCCAGAATCACGATTTCACTGGGACCGGCGATCATGTCAATGCCCACCTGACCGACCAGCAAGCGCTTGGCCGTAGTCACATGGATGTTGCCAGGTCCGGCAATGACGTCCACCGCGGGTACGGTTTGGGTGCCCAAGGCCAAGGCGGCTATGGCCCAGGCGCTGCCCAAGCGATAGAGTTCATCCACTTCCAAAAGCTCGGCCATGGCCAAAAGGTAAGGGTCAAGGCTGCCGTCTCGGCGCGGCGGAGTGACCACGGCGACGGCGTCAACACCGGCCACTTGGGCCGGAACGGCGTTCATGATCATGCTGGAAATCAGCGGCGTGGTTCCGCTCTGCCCTCCGGGAACATACAAGCCGACGCGTTCCACGGGCCGGATCATCTGACCGAGGATGGCGCAGTCCGATCCGGACTGCCACCAGGAGCGCTGGACTTGTTGTTCATGAAATTTTCGCACGTTGCCGACAGCCTGTTCCAGGATGGCCTTGTCTTTGGCTGGAATTTCAGCGGTTCGATGTTGAATTTCCGACTTTGGGACGCAAATGTCGTGGGCGGTGAAATCAGGACAGTCGAATTGGCGAGAATAGTCCACCAAGGCGTCGTCGCCATGCTGATAAACCTGGTTCAGGATCTCGCGTACGCCTTTTTCCACGGAAAAATCCGGTTTCCGGCGCTTGTCCAGCCACTGTCTAATAGATTGCCAGTCAGCGGGGGACGAGTAAGTCAGTTCTCGGCAAGGCACACGTGACTCCTTGAAACAATGCTGGGGATTATTAAAAAATGGATGCGGATTGGTTTTCCGAAAAATGCAAAACAAACGGGCTTCTTTTACGAAGCCCGTTCGTGGAGGTCAATCAGCAATTATCAAGCAGAAAGATGTCAGAATAAATTCCAGATGGCCACAAGGACTGTGATCGCAAGGGTCAGGGCGATGGGAACGCCCAGTGGTGAACGGTCCGCATCCGGGTCGAAGTCGCGGGTGGGCATGCGCAAGGTCAGTATGAATTGCAGTGGATGGACGAAGATTTTCGCGAGGTAAACTGGAATGCGGAAGATGATGGTTTCGCAGGCCTCGAAGAAACGGTTCACGTTGGTTACGAATACAGCCTGGAAAAAGGCTTTCGGGGCGCGGTATACCCAGTCCGTGTCCAAGGCCATGTAGGGTTCCCCGGCCAAACTTGCCCTGTACAGCCAGAAGGCAATAAATGTAAAAACCAGCAACTGAACGGTTTCAACCAGGTGAAACACGGTGTAGGGCCTGTATTCCATGGCAAAGGGCAATTCCCTGTAAAGCAAGTCAGGATAGACGCCGAACAGGGTGCAGAAAAAGGCGGCTATGCCCATGGCCACGATCATGTTTTTCGGGGCCTTGGAGGGAACTATGCCGCTATCGTGACCGTGCCAAGTCCAATAGGGCAACTTCAGGCCGGTGTGCAGGAAGGTGCCGATGGAGGCCAGAAGCAACAACAGCATGGCAATGTTGTGATGGCTTTCACCTGCAGAAGCCACAATGATGGATTTGCTGATGAACCCGTTAAACAAGGGGAATCCGGAAATGGAAAAAGCCCCGATCATATACAGCCAGTAGACAAGACGCTGGTGTTTATACAGGCCGCCAAGTTCCGTCAGCTTGCTTTTGCCCGTGGTGTACAGCACGACGCCGGCACCCATGAACAACAGGGCCTTGTACAGGATATGGCTGAAGGCATGGGCCGCCGTGCCGTTAATGGCCAGAGTTGTACCGATGCCTACCCCGGCAATCATGTATCCCACCTGACTGATGATGTGATAGGCTAGCAGTTGGCGGATATCATTGGCCAGTACGGCATAGACGACCCCATAAAGGGCCATCATGACGCCCATGTACATCAGAATGTCCCATCCGGCGAAAAGCGAGGCCAACACGTAAACAGCCGACTTTGTCGTCAGAGCGCTCATAAAGATCGCCCCGGTAACCGTGGCCCGGTGATAGCTGTCCGCCAGCCAGGCATGCAGGGGAGGCAAGGCCGCGTTCAGGGTTACGCCGCAAAGAATCATCCAGGCGGCAAGGGATTCGCCGTAAGCAAAGGGCTGAAGCAACAGGGAATTGGTAGTGTAAACCTGGAGCACGATGCCAGCCAGCAGCATGCTTCCGCCGAACAGGTGGACCAGCAGATAGCGCATGCCCACGGCGTATGAGTCATCGGCCCGGCGGGCCCAGATCAGATAAGCGGAGCCTATGGCCATAACTTCCCACCCCACGAACAGGGTGAAGTAGTCGCCGGCAAAGGTTACGCACAACGCACCCCCGCCATACAGCAGGGCGGCCACCTGTTGCCCCACTTCCTTCATGTGCAGGGCGTAAGTGCCGGCGATAATGCCGATCAGGGAGAAAATAATGCCGAAAACCCGGCTTAATTTCGTGACTTCGCAGACATGCAGTTCAAAGCGGAGAAACTCAACCGTGATGGAGGTTCCCACGGGAAGACTTAAAACCAGGATCAGGGAAGCGGCCGGGAATGCGAGAAAAACCCATGGCCGGATGTTCTTGGGCAACAGCGGCAGGAGCAGGGCGCCCAGCCAAAAGATAAGAACAGGTGGAAACTCAGCGATCATAATAATCCTCGCCCCTGAACACTATTTTTTTGCCGTACCATTTGGAAATTTTGACGATCAGGATGCATCCCACAAAGCCGTAAATGGCATAGAAGCCGGGGATCAAATCCCACCAGTGATGGTGTTCGCCCGTGGAATATTGGGCAATCAGTGAGACAGCGGTAATGACGGCCAGGATTATCCAGTGCACTTTTTTCATGGAAAAACACTCGCTGTGGTGATTCCTGTCGCGGCATGCATGATGTTGCCGGCAACAGTGGAGGCCAAGTCATAAAAATGGAACACAAGGTTGGGGAAAAAACCCAAGACCAACGACAACACCCCGACGATGCATATGGGAACAACCATCAGGAGTGGCGCCTCGCCGTGCCGGGCGATGCTTTCGTCCCCCTTGCGCATGAAGGCCCGGTGCACGATTGGAAAAAAATAGGCCGCGTTGAGCAATCCGCTGACCACGAAGATGCCGACGATGATCAATTGATCGGCTTGCAGGGCGCCCAAACACAAGAACCATTTGCTGACGAAACCGTTGATGGGTGGCACACCGGCCAATCCAAGGGCGCCGATGGTGAACATGCCCATGGTCCAAGGCATGGCCTTGCCTATGCCATCCAATTGAGAGATTTCCGTCTTGTGCAGATTAACGTAAATGGCACCGGCGCAGAAAAAGAGGGTGATCTTCATGGTCGCGTGGTTGGCCAGGTGCATGATGCCGCCCATGAATCCATCCGCGGAAATCAGGGCCATTCCCAAAACAATGTAGGAAAGATGTCCCACGGTGGAATAAGCCAGCCGGGCTTTCAGGTTGTCCTGCTTCAAGGCGATCAGAGAGGCAACGAGAATGGTCGTGCCGGCGAACACGGCTAAAATCAGGTTCAGGCCAAAGGCATGCATGACTTCAGGGCCGAAAACAAAACCAACTACCCGGATGACGCCGAAGACCCCGGATTTGACCACAGCCACGGCATGGAGCAGGGCGCTGACCGGCGTGGGAGCGACCATGGCCCGCGGAAGCCAGCTGTGCAGGGGCATAATGCCTGCCTTGACTCCGACACCGGCCATGAACAGCAAGAAGAGAATTTTTGCTGTCCAGGGGTCCTGAATGATTCCGTTGAGCAGGCCGCCTGGCTTGAAATCAACCGTACCGGCCAGGGCGTAGGTCCAACCGATGGCGGCGATCAATAGGACTCCGGCGGTCAGGGCGTAAATCAGATACATGCGCCCGGAACGGTAAGCTTCGTCGGTTTCCTTGTGCACGACCAGCGGATAAGTGGCCAAGCTCAGAATTTCGTAAAAAATAAGAAAGGTGAGCAGGTTGGCTGAAAAGGCGATGCCGATGGTGGCTGACAGGCACACGGCGAAGCTGGCGAAATAGCGGGTCTGCTTCTTTTCGTTGGCGCCTCGGACATAGCCAATGGAATAAAATGAGGTCAGAATCCAGAGACTGGATGCGACCAAAGCGAAAAACATGCCCATGGGGTCGGCCCGCAATTGCAGATCAATACCAGGGGCGATCTGAATAATGGTGTATTCCGCGATGCGTCCTTCCAAGGCTGCGGGAAGCAAAGAGAATATTAGACCGAATTTGACGAAAGCCGCGGCCAGCGTCCAGAATTCGCGCATGTTCGGGCGATTGGAACTGATCAGAATGAGCGGGACGGCAGCCATGGAGACCATGACCGCCAGAAAGGGAAGAGATGTCGTGTAGGTTAGCATTTCAGGCGTCATTAGTGTGTTCCTGGGGATTTCCTGCTATAACCCGCTGGGGATCATGATGTGGATGACATGGGTTATGATCCAGGCGTTCATGATGCCCAAGACCAACAGTCCAACGGCCAAGGTCAGGGTGGGAACGAGCATTGTGCCGGGAGCCTCGTTTCTCGCCACGGCAACGGGTTGCTGCGCATCTCCGTGGGAATCGTTCCCCCCCGCGTTTCTGGGCTTCAGGTATATCTTTTCCATTATTCTGAAAAAATAGACAGCGTTTAAAAGGCTGCTCACGAGCAGGACGGCGAGGAAAATCCAGTTGGACTGCTCAATGGAACCCAAAGCCAGATACCACTTGCTGAAAAAGCCAGCTGTTGGGGGCAGGCCGATCATGGAGATGGCGGCCAGGGCGAACGCGGCGGATGACCAGGGCATGGAACGGCTGAGCGTGTCGGAAAATTTGGGGATAGTGCTATGACCGAGTCGCAATCGCAAATTGCCGCTGAACAGGAACAGACATCCTTTCATGCAGGCATGATTGAGGATGTGCAGCACGGCTCCGATGAATCCCAAGGGTGATGCCAGGCCGATGCCCAAGGCGATGTAGCCGACCTGGGCCACGCTGCTGAAGGCCAGCATGCGTTTCAGTTCTTTTTGGCAGATGGCCATGATTGAACCCCAAATGATTCCGATGGCTCCGAGATATCCGACAACCTGGGTCAAATGGAGATCATGGCGCATATAGTCCGGATCAGCGACAAAGAACATCAGTCGCAAAAGGACATAAGCGGCTACTTTTGTGCCGATGGGGGCTATCAAGGCCGTGGCCGTGGACGACGCATAGGTATAGGCGTCAGGCAGCCAGGCGTGCATCGGGAACAGCGCCATTTTCAGGCCGACCCCCAGGACCATCAATACCAAGCCGATGGATACAGGGCGAGTGTCTTGAACAAAGGGGAGCATTTGCGTCAGGTCGGCCATGTTCAGCGTGCCCGCGCTGTAAAAAATAAAGGCCAGCCCCAAAAGGTAAAAGGAAGCACCGGCCGTGCCCAGCGTCAAATAACGAAAAGCCGCCAAGGAGGCGCGCCGATTGCCGATGCCCAGCAGCGCATACCCAGAAAGAGCGCTGATTTCCAAAAACACATAAAGGTTGAAAAGGTCGCCGGTCATGACCATGCCGGAGAGACCGCCCAGCAGCAGCATGGTCAAACTGTAGAAAGGGATGTCTTTTCCCGGGGTTTCATGGGCGACGCTTGTTTTTCCGTAGATCAGCACCAGCAGGGTGATGCCGCAAAAGACGACGCATAAAAAAGCGGAAAGAGAATCAAGAATGAATTCAATGCCCAAGGGAGGCATCCAGCCTCCGATATGATAACTGATCCGGCCCTGGCTGAGAACGGCCTGCAGTCCGAGATAGGAAAAAACAAGCGCCAAGCCGGAGGCGATGACCGCGCTCACTTGCGCCAAGCTGCGGTTGATAAGGCCCAGCAGCGGAATGAGGAGTGCGGTCAACAGAAAGGTGACCGGGATGAGTACGGGAATCTGTGAGCTGCTCATTTCATCCGTTCCAAGAGGGTCGGTTCGTCCAGTGTGTTGTATTCACGATAAATATTGATGATCAGGGCATACGAGACCCCCAATGTGACCACGGCGACGACAATGGCCGTGAGCATCAGGGTATGGGGCAGGGGATTAAGGTAAATGTCCGGATTGTCCACGCCGAGGCTTTTGTCCAGGACAGTGACCCGGGCGTCGTCCTTGTATGCGCTGACAATCCAAAACAGAATGGTCGTGGACTGGACCACGGACATGCTCATGATTTTTTTCATCAGATTGCATTTCGTCATCATGCCCCACAGGCCGATCACGAACAGTGTCGCTAGAAAGAGGTAGGCGTAGTATCCCTGGATAAAATCATACATGGTCAGCATCCCAACAGGTCGTCGTAGATGGCGATAAGCGTTGTCATGACCGTTATGGTCACACCGACTTCAATGAACAGTATGCCGTAATAGCGAAGATACACGGGCTCGAACCAGACCGGCAGAAAATGATAGTCCAGGAAGTTGCCTCCGCAGAGCAGGGCCACCAAGCCTGTTCCCGCAAAAATGAGCGCACCGACGGCGCTGAGTTTGAGGGTCAGCGTGGTGGGCATGAGTTTTTGGCTTTGGGTGACGCCCAAGGTCATGCGCAACAGCAGGACTCCGGCCGCCAGAAGCACGCCTCCTTGGAACCCTCCTCCGGGACTGTAATGTCCATGGAAGAAAACATAGAGTCCGATGAGCATGATCACCGGTGCGATCCCCCGGCTGGCCACATGCAAAACAGGGCTCTCCGTGGGGATTTTCATCCGTTCGTCAATACAATAGGGGGGAGGCGTGGTCTCCTTGCGATAGGCGCTCATGGCCGCCTCCTGAGGAGGAAAAAGCAGGCCAAACCGCCCGTGAAGACGACAATGGTCTCCCCCATTGTATCAAAGCCCCGGTAATCCGCCAGGATGACCGTGACCATGTTCGGGGTCTTGGCGTCTTTGTAGGCGTTTTGAATGTAATACGTGCCCGCGACCGGCGTTCCTGCCTCGTTGACCACTTTTTGCGCCGGGGCCTGCAGATCTCCGCGAGGCGGCAGGTCAACCATGACGGCGAACAAAATGGCCAGGAAGGCAGCGAGTGAGAGGTATTGGAGTGCTTTCAATCCCGACTCTTCCTTGAGGTCAAAAGGATGGCGATGATGCCGTATACACCGACCACTCCGGCACCGACCACGGCTTCGGTGAAGGCGACATCGATGGCCCCCAGGGAAACCATGATCGAAGCGGACATGAAACTAAAGATGTTGAACGTCACGGCGGCTGCGAGCAGGTTGCGAACGCTCAAGCCTACCACCGCAGCCACGGTGATGATCACAAACAGCAGGAATTCGATGGGCCAAGGCATGGGACTAACTCTTGTCTTTTCCGTGTCCGTACCAGGGTTTCATACCAAAAAGCAGTGCGCGGCGGCTCAAGGCATGGGAGGCCACCGGACTGGTAAAAGCCATGAAAGCAATGATCAGCAGGAGTTTCGCGGCATTCAGGCTAAAACCCTGATGCACCGCGAGCCCGCTGAGAAACATGATGATCCCCAAGGTGTCCACTTTCCCCGAGGCATGGGTGCGGGTGTAGAAATCAGGGAGTCGATTGATGCCAATGCTGCCCACCAGCATGAAAAAAGTGCCCCCGATCACCAATACAATGGTCACGATGTTCTGAAGCATGCTCATTTCGACGCTCTTTCCTTGGAACGAAAGTATTTGGCCATGGCTATCACCCCGATGAAATTCAAGATGGCGTAGCCCAATGAGATGTCGATAAACATGTCGAGATATTCGTACATGATGCCGAACAACAAGATCAGGGTGATGGTCTTTGTGCCGACGGCGGCAGCGCCAAGGAGACGGTCAAAGACGGTGGGGCCTTTATAGACCCTGTAAAATGGTATGAGCAGGGCCAGACAGAGGATAAAGGCGATGACGAGAAAAAAAGTATCCATTTATCTCCCCCGTCCGGATGTGATGAGTTCCACCTCGCAACACATGTCCGCCCTTTTGCAAGACTGCATGTATAACCGGGCCACCCTGCTTTCCATTTCGCCGCTGACCAGTCCTTCCTCGGTGTCCCTGGTCAAAGCGTGCACGGTAAAATGGATGCCGTCCACGTCAACGGTCAGGGTGCCAGGGGTCAGGGTGATGGAGTTGGCCAAAATGACCCTGGCCATGACATTGGGTTGTTTGGAGGTGAAACGGACAAGCATTGGTTCAATGGGCATTTTAGGATGCAAAATCACATAGGCCACGTAAAAACCGGCTTTGATGATTTCACCGACCAACCAGACAAGATAGATGATCAACCGGGGAATATTGATGCGAGTGGTACCGCAGGGTTCGTTTTCGGCCAAGGGGATATTGTGGATCCTGTTGCTCATCCAGAGCACAAAGGCTACAGAAACGGCTCCCCAGAACAAATAGATGGGTTCGGTTTTGCCGCTCAGCAATAACCAGATGGCCGATAAAAGCAGGGCCTGGAGAATCAGGCCGCGATGGCGAAGCCAGAAGGATGACGATTGTTGTGACATCAGGCCCTTCTCGTGCAAAATGTTTTTCCCGACGGCAGATGCTTCCCACAGACAACAATATCGACTTTGTACGTTTTGGAACAAGCCGGATCACGTTTATGTTATAATATGATTTCATGTCAAGGCAAAACAAAAAAATCATGCTGGAGAAGCAATGATTTTGTAGCTTCTGGATGGAAAAATTTTGTTTTTCAAGACGTTATTCTCCCATGGATGTTTAAAGTATTTTTCTGTTTCGTTTTGAAACATTTCATGTTGCAATGTTTAGGCAGGATGCATTAATCCGACGTCAATTCTGGTTTAGACGCCTTTCAGGCTGGAGTACGTCGAGGATCAGGTTTTCAGCATGCAACTGAAGCGAGTTTTCCATGCCGGGTTCAACATCTTTGAGCAACTTGTTGAGTTTTAACGCAAACGAACAATCGACCGGACCCGGGGTCTATTTTTTCAAGGATGCTCGAGGGCGTATTTTGTACGTGGGCAAGGCCAGGAACCTACGCATTCGCCTGGCTTCCTATTTTCGCAAACCGCAACAGCTTTCTTCCAAGACCAGGGCCATGCTGGCCAGGGCCGCGGCCGTGGACACGCTTTGCACGACCACGGAAAAGGAGGCCCTGCTGCTGGAATCCAGCCTGATCAAGAAGCATCGTCCCCGCTACAACATCTGCCTGCGCGACGACAAGCAGTATGTCCTGTTCAAACTGGACATTCAGACCGACTATCCCCGCCTGGCCTTGACCAGAAAAGTGGTGCGTGACGGTTCGCTGTATTTCGGCCCCTTCACTTCAGCCCAGGCCGCGCGGCATACCTTGAAGGCCGTGCACCGGCTTTTTCCCTTGCGCCGCTGCAAGGAGACCGTGTTCCGCAACCGGATCAGGCCTTGCATGTACCATCATATCGGACTGTGTCTGGGGCCGTGCGCACTGAACGTGTCCAAGGCGGAATATGCGGACATGGTTCGCCGGGTGCGCCTTTTTTTGACCGGCAGATCCAAGGAATTGGCGGCGCATTTGAAGGCCGCGATGCAGGAACACGCATCGCGGCTGGAATATGAAAAGGCCGCGCAAGTGCGCGATCTGCTGCACGGGGTCAATCAGACCCTGGAACAGCAGGCCGTGGTGCTCCGCGACGGGTTGGACCGGGACGTGCTTGGTCTTGCCGGGGACGGATCCGCCTTGGCCGTGCACGTGCTCTTCGTGCGCCAGGGCCGGCTTTTGGACGGCAAGCAGTTTTCCTGGACCCGTCCGGAATCAAAGGATTCCGGCCGGGACCAAGGTGAAGCAGAGCAAAGTGAAAAAGGGGAGGACCTGCAGGAAATCCTGGACAGCTTTTTGATCCAGTTCTACGGACCGCAACAGTTTATTCCGGAACGGATCGTCCTGCCCGTGGCCCTGGATAATCCGCACGTGGCCGAAATCCTGATTGAACGGCGCGGCGGTCCCGTGCGCCTGGCCGCGGCCCGAGGCACACCGGAGCGGGGGCTGGTGGACATGGCCGCGGCCAATGCGGCTCAGGCCTTGCGCCGTTCCCAGCCGGACCATACAGCCGCTCTGGCCAAAGTCCTGGGGCTTGCGGGGCCTCCTGGGCGCATCGAGGCCGCGGATGTGTCGCACCTTGGAGGGCAAGACACGGTGGTGGGCATGATCGTGTTTGAAGAGGGCCGGTTTTTGAAAAGCGCCTACCGAAGTTATGCGTTTCCTGAACTGGAAGGCAGCAAAGACGACTATCTGGCCTTGGTCAAATGGGTGGTCCGGCGGGTGGCCTCCGGGCCGCCCTGGCCGGATTTGTTGCTGGTGGATGGAGGCCTGGGCCAACTGAGCGCCGTGGGCCGGGCCTTGCGCAAAGCTGGAGTTGCCGAACCCTGGCCTATGGCCGGGATTGTCAAGGCCGGACGCAGGGCCGGGGAACTGGAAGATCGCGTTTTTGTCCCCGGCCGCAAGAATCCCTTGCCTCTCAAGCCGGGCAGTCCGGAACTGCTCTTTTTGCAGCGGATGCGGGACGCTGTGCATCGTTTCGCCGTGAGCAGACAACGCCGAAGCCGCAAGAAAACGACCCTGGACAGCCGTTTGTCCAACCTGAAAGGCATCGGCCCTAAAACTGCGGCACTGCTTTGGGCGCATTTTCCTGACATCGAGGCCATGCGCCGGGCCACGGTAGCGGATCTGGCCACGCTGCCCGGATTGGGCGAAAAGCGAGCCGCCAAGCTGCACCATGTGTTGCAAAACATGCCCTGAGCAGTGAGGGGATGTTCTCTTTCAAGGGATTGGGTGTCCTTGAAGCGCACTTTTTTTAGATGAGCGGGGCCATTCCATCATTGCTCAGGGCAAAGAGTTGTTGGGCTCCTGCTGTTTGGTGGGCAGTCCGATATCAACACCATCCTGTTCGGACCGCCGGAGAGTTTTGGAGCGGCATTATTAGGCGAGCTTGCTGATAAAATCCAAACCGTTTTTGTCCACTAGCAGGGACTGGTTGGGCAGCAGATTGGCCAGCCGGGTTTGCGGTGCGTGTTCGGACAGTTCTTGGGCAAAGGTCTCGGTATTCTGCTCCAGCACGGGAAATGATCCCCAGTGCATGGGCAGCACTTCCTTGCAGCGCAGCATGGCGCAGGCCATGGCCGCCTGGCGCGGATCCATGGTGAAGACCCCGCCGATGGGCAGCATGGCCAGGTCAATGGAGAACAGGCGGCCGTAGATGTCCATGGTCGAAAAGATGCCCGTGTCTCCGGCATGGTACAGACATGCACCGTCCTCCAGGGTCAGGACGTAGCCCACGGCCAGCCCGCTTTCCGAGGAATGCAGGGCCTGGACCATGGTAATTTGCAGGCCGTGAAAGCGTATCGTTCCTCCAATGTTCATGCCGACGCCGTTGACCACCTGATCCGCGGAAAGTCCCAGGTTTTTCAGCTTGGCAGCGGTTTCCACAATGGCCAGCAGATGCGCTCCGGTCCTGCGGCAGATCTCCACGGCTTGGCCGACATGATCTCCGTGATCGTGGGTGACCAGAACCAGGTCCACCTTTTCCAAAGCCGTGTGAGCAGTCGTGGACGATGGATTGCCGTCCAGCCAGGGGTCGATGAGTACGCAAAGATTCTGGGTGCACAGCCCGAATGCGGCATGACCGTGCCAGGTCAGTCGATGTTGCATAACGTCCTCCTTCTCGATGTCTATTGCCTTGTACTCAAGTTGATCACTTGAAATTCATCGAGGTCGATATCGGATTCGATTCCAATGCCGGGTACCGAAAATACTTTGATGCGGGTTTCCATGGTTGCAAAGTGGAATTGCTTCTCATTCCCCCCATCGGGGTGTCAGGTTATGTCCAACGTCCAAGACGTCCAGGATCCTTCCGGTCAATTGGTCCACCAGTTCCCGCAGGGTGCGCGGACCGTGGTAAAAGCCCGGACTGGCCGGCATGATCACGGCCCCGGTTCGGGTGGCGGCGAGCATGTTTTCCAGGTGGATGCTGCTCAACGGGGTTTCCCTGACCACCAGGATCAGCCTGCGTCGTTCCTTGAGGGTCACGTCCGCGGCGCGGTGAATCAGGTTGTTGCCCACTCCCCGGGCAATGGCCGCCAGACTGGCCATGGAACACGGGCACACCACCATGCCGTGGTGCTGCCAGGACCCGCTGGCCGGCGGGGCGGCCAAGTCCTCCTGATCATAGTGGCGAAAAGCCAAGTTCAGGAGTCTTTGACGGTCCGGGCCGATTTCCTGGTCCCAAACCAGCCATCCGGCCCGGGAGACAATCAGGTGCAGCCGGCAAATGCTTCGCAGATGCCCGGCCAGTGTCTCGGCATAGGGCATGCCGCTGGCGCCGGTGACGGCCATGACAATACGTTTATCGGGAGGCGCGGGCATCATGCTTCCTTTTGAATTGTCCTCCACAGGTTTTGAATGCGTTGCTTGAATGCGGGATCCGGATAGCCGGGCATGGACTGATGGTGGTTTTTGCGCGTGGCGTCCACCAGCACCTTGGCGCCATGGCCGGGGGTTGGGGAGTCATGCCAGGGGGCCAGAGGGCCTTTTAGGATGCGGATATCCCGGCCGGGTTGCACGCAGTTGCCGATTCTCCAGAGCACCTTGGAACTGTCGCCCACATCCACGGCCTCGTCAACCGCCACCAGGAAGCGAAAACGCTGCAGACAGGAGGTTTTCAGCAAGGCGGCCAGCAGTTCGATGGGTTCGGCACAATGGTGTTTCACGCTGATAAAGCAAAAATTCTGGAAAATACCCTCCAGGGGCAGGCTGATGTCGTGCACCTCGGCAAAGCCGGTCGTGATCTGTCTGCGCAGCACGGATTCAAAGGCCTTGGCCATCCAGCAGCTTTCCGACGGCGGGGGACCGGCTGCGATGGCCTGGAAAAACGGTTCAGACCTGTGACTGATGGACTTGAGCTGAAACACCGCGCATGGCCTGGGTGCTGTCTGCCAGCCGGTGTGATTAGTGAACGGACCTTCCAGAAAGGCTTGCTCAGGATCCGCGAATCCTTCAAGTACAATTTGGCTGTCAGCCGGCACCGGCAGGTCCATGGTCACGCAGCGGGCCATTGTCAACGAGGGTTGGCAAAAATGCGCGGCGAATTGGAATTCGTCCCTGTCCGCCGGCAGGGGAAAACTTGCGGCCAGGGTCACGGCCGGAGGCGCGCCCAGGATCACGGCCACACCCAGGGGACGTTCCCGGCGTTTGGCCGCTGCAAAGTGCTCATGGGCTCCGCTACCCGGATGCCAGCCCAGGGTCGCCCTGAAATCGTCGATGATCTGCATTCGGTAGATGCCCGCATTGACCTGGCCAGTCTCAGGATGCCTGGTGGCGACCACGGCGGCTGTCAGGCAGGGCCCGGCATCTCCGGGCCACAGGGTGATTTGCGGCAACAGTTGGAAATGCGCCTCGGCGCCGGAGCGGACGACTTCCCGGCAGGGAGGCTCGCCGCAGACAACGATGTCATGCACGGCGTTCGACTGCGGTTGTTGAAGCAGACCGCACGCCTTGACGCCGAAATCCTCCAGGCTTGTTTGGTTCAGGGCCAGGGCCAGTCTGCGGGGGGAAGCGAAGGCGTTGATCAGGACGGGAAACCTGCTGCCCCGGGGACGGGCAAAGAGCAGGGCCGGCCCCTGCTGGTCCACGGACAAGGCTGAAAGCGCGGCGATTTCCAGGCAAGGATCAACGGCTTCGTCCACGACCAAGAGATCGCCGGTTTTTTTTAAAAGTCTTGTGAACTGCTGCAGATCCATTCTGAAAATCGATTACGGGCCATGCCCGGTTTGGAATGTACCATTCAAGAAGAAGAAAACATTCTTGACAAAGAGAGTGCGACGCACATACTTAACCAATCTTTCATTGCGGGCAATTAGCTCAGGTGGATAGAGCGTTGGCCTCCGGAGCCAAAGGCCGCAGGTTCGAATCCTGCATTGCCCACCAGGAATTTCAAGGGGTCATGATTCAAATTCATGCCCCTTTTTTTATGCCAAGTTTCGCATAGTTGATGCGCAATGCATAATCATGCACGGGGCGAAACACCAGGGCGGAATCTTTTCCACGAGTTCCATGCATGATGACATCTTGAACAATACTCTTGCCGTTTGATAGGGGGTTTACCCTGACAATTCTTTAGAGCTTATCCGTAAATAATGCCGACCTTTCTATAGGTGATTATCGCAGCGGCCATGTGCAACAAAGCCATATA
>OMKS01001493.1_pt1 | contig 20661 bp, 20 predicted proteins | sample 1674721 | NCBI WGS metagenome assembly OMKS01 (sample SAMN06264996, study PRJEB25208) | sediment metagenome | isolation source: hot spring sediment | place: USA: California | collected 2014-09-02
TAATCAATGCAATGATTTGGCCAGGGGGCATTATCAATCTAGAATCAGTGGCCGAAGCTATGACGAATTTGATGACTTAAGCGCTGCTTTCAATGGTATGAGCGAGTCCCTGGGCGCCACCCGAAAGCAACTTGAGCAGACTATTCAAGAGTTACGGTATCACCAGGTTGAGCTGGAAGCGCGTGTCGCAGAGCGCACTGTCGAGCTGCAGGGAACCATTGAGCGTATGAATGTGATGCGGGGCCTTCTCCCCATCTGCAGCAACTGTAAAAAAATTCGGGATGACCAAGGCTATTGGACTCAGGTAGAACAGTTCGTCAGTAAACATAGTGATGTTCGATTCACCCATGGCATTTGTCCCGACTGTATGGTGGTCGTTTATGGAGATATTCTAGACGAAGATAAGGGAAATAAGGACAAGTGAATTCTCAGATTATTCGAGATAATAAGACTTTGACAGGCCTAATGGTGAAGTCTTTTATCATTTTGCCCGCTTTTTTTTGCCTATTATGGCAATCGCTTAACAAGTCGCTTATGGGAGCCCGCATTTTCTGATTCCTTTCTCAAGACCCTTTATGTCTATGCTTGGTGGCTCTTTCCTGCATTGCTTTGCGCTGGGCATTTTTACCTGGGTTTATGGAAGAGTTTCTCTTTCGTGGCTTTCTCTTTGGACTGCTTTTTCTCAAATTAGGATGGTGCTTTATTCCGGCAGCTCTTATCGGAGCTCTCATTTTTGGACTCGGCCACGTATATCAGGGCAATGCATTTATGGAGACACTTGGAATATTCTTCATCACTGCGATGGGAGCAGTCTGGTTTGCTTGGCTATATATCGAATGGAATGAAAACCTGTGGATTCCGGTTTTCCTCCATATCGTGATGAATCTTTCGTGGCTTCTTTTTGATATTGGAGAAAATGCTCTGGGCGACCTGGCTGCTAATCTTTTTAGAACCATTACGATCACGCTGACTATTGTTATCACCATCTATTGGCATCGGGAAAAAGGTCTGAAGATCGGGAAAAAGGAACTAATATGGCAGAATATTCAGAGCAGAGTGCAGTAAGGGATTTTTCCCAAGGCAAAAAATAAGTGAGAAAATGAAAGGCTCTAAACTATGAATCATCACCCGCGGCGAGCTGACCGTGAAATTACAGACCTGAATGAGATTCAACGGATTTTGGAGAATGGCAAGTTTTGCACAATCGCTATGGCCAGGGAGAATGAACCTTATCTGGTAAGCTTGAGCTATGGCTATGATAAAGCAAATAAGCGGCTCTATTTTCATTGTGCTTCTGAAGGTGAAAAGTTGGACTACATTTATAAAAATCCATACGTCTGCGCCACGATTATTGAAGATCACGGCTATATGGCAGGGGACTGTGACCATCTCCACAGCTCACTGATTATCAGAGGGAAAATGGATCTCGCTGCAGATATTTCCGAAAAAATACGGCTTGAATATCATGATACAGCACCTGGAAAAGAATCCTGACGCTGTCATCAGCCGGCCCCTCCCCAATGATAAAGTCAAGAAAAACTAACGGTATTGTGTCTTGATATTTTGGAAATAAATGGGAAAAAGAGAATCCTCGAATCTCATCATTTAACACATTGTAGATAACTCACTGAAATTTGCTTTCCAGATTATTCAGAACAGCAGTGATAAAAAATTAAGCTATAGCAAAGAAATTAGAAAAAGAGCAGATAGAAGACAATGGCCAGCAAGCCGCCGCTGACGGTGCAGATGAGATTGACCCAGTCATTATTCATCCATGCTAAACCTTGCACGTGGGGAATCATATCAATTCCGCAATGGGATTTTTTCTCGGTTAGCTTGCCGCAGCTTGGGCAGCGATAGTGGGCCTGGAGGGTGGCGCCAAGGAGAGAATCTACCAGCGCGCCGGCAAATCCGGAAAAAGCTGCCAGCAAGATTACGGAAGCAGCCATATGCCCGTTGTAGCCATTGAAGCTGTAAACACCCAGCGCTGCTATGGTCAGCGCGCCTAAAAATGCACCGCCTGTGCCAATTACTGTAATGCCACCGGATCTGCCCATCGCCACCGGCTCGAAAGTAAGTATTGAGCGGGGCATTGTCTTGCTGAAGGTCCCCAGCTCCGTTCCCCAGGTGTCAGCAGTCGCCGCCGCCAGTGAACCCAGAAAAGCCACAAACCAGAGTTCATTTCCGGTGAAATAATAGAGAATTGTAGCGGCTCCGGCAATGCCGCCATTGGCATAAACCTGAAAAAAATCACGATTTGAGCCTTTCTCAAAAATTTTATTGAGAATCTCTTTGTGTTTTTTCCCCAGCTTGCTGAAGAGCGACGACAAAATAAAAAAGGCAGCCATAGGAATTATCCAGGCGGTGCCGCCGATGCCAAAAACAATAGTTCCCAGCAACCATGCGCCCACGGCCCCGCTGAGGGAAAGGGTTTTCATACGATAAGCCAGCCAGGCGATGGCGGTGGTGATGAGCATCCACAGCATCAACTGATGAACCATGGCAGTCTCGCTGTGAAACATAAAATCCAGCATCAGGCCGGCGCCAAGGGGCACTGTCAGATTGTCAGTGCCCTGGTGGGAAACCGTCTCGCTCATAGTGGCATAGGCTGCGACAAATAAACTAAAAAAGGCAATTTGTCCCAAATCTGCTATACCGCCAAGGCTTAAGCGACCAAAATACATTCCGATAACGCCCATCAGATAGGCGATGACGAACATTGCCAGGCTGCCTTGAAATGATTTTGTGTCTGTCCATACCCGATAGCTGCGGGGATTTTTGCGAGATTCGCCCACCCAACTGGCGATAGGATCACCCAAAGCCATAATCAGCATCGCTGTGATGAGAATAGCCGGGTCTTTCTCCCAAAACCACAATACCAAAATCAGAAAAGAGAGAGGAAAATAGACAGTGCCATACGTAAGACGCGAGGTGCTGTGAATGCCCGGAAGCATGCTGTATCGTACACCAAGATAATTCAATATAATAAAAATGAGCGCCAATACCAAAATCGGTGTTGATGTGAGAAATATATAGGGTGTGAAAATAACATAAATACCAACAAGGATATGAACAACCCTGCGCGTTGTGTGGGGATTCACATGTAAGCGCTTCAGGAGAAGGTCTGAGATTGTCAGTAAAAAACCGATAAGTAACACAAAAACGAAAAAATATATCCAGTCATTTGTAAGCGATCCGCTCATTTCAGCCACCTTTCAAAAAACCAACAAGTATAAGTTAGCCATTTGTGAATATCAAGCTTTCATTTATTTCTTTATTTATGGAATGCTTTCTTTCATTCTTGAGAGATTTTTTCCGCAGTTTAGCCGACTTCCGAACTAACACTGCCTGACGCTTCAGCGAGTGTACGCACGTATAGCCATAATATCAATAATTATAATATGATAGGGAGTAATTACAATTATACTCAGTTTCTGGCATACGAATTGTCCTAAGATGAGCGCTATTTGAAAATATGAGTGAATGTTTGTAGAGACGATGAGAGTTATGTTTAATCGTGAATATGTGTAGTCGTCTGTCTCCCCCACAGACGAATTTTGCATCTCAGGTTCCCTCCTGTGTGGAAAGAAGCCGGTGCCTCCCACGCCGGCTTTTTTCATTTATAGCCATTTTTTTGCGAAGAACCGAATGGGTTGGATAAAAAGGATAAGATGGGTAATTGTGGCATATATCAAAATGGAAAAAAAATCTCCCTAAAGATTTTGAGTCTGTTTTAGATGGGCTTCACCGGCAGCCCAATCTGTATTTCCTGAGCGATATTTTTTTCGATGAAATCCAAAATGCGGTTGGTGCGCCGCTGATATTCCCTGCTGAATAGATTGACTAGCATTTTATCTGATGGGACTGCTTTTATCGCCAGTTTTTTTTGTCATACATAATGAGAAAAACGTTGATTTCCACGCCATCTATCACTTCTATGCTTTCCTTCACAAAATCGGAATAGGGAATATGTGCCAGACAATAGACCAGATAGATGCCCTTGGAAATGGATAGACTGCGGCAATAGTAAGCTGTTTGGGATTTGCTTTTTGAAATTTACAGGGACTGCGATAAACCTTCGTTTCAATGAGAATTTCCTGATTGGCAATATTGATAATCATATCGCTTTTGCCAATGCCAGTATTGGCTTCGCGGTAAATATTTCCGCACAGTTCGCTCAGTACGGCGTGTATATATGTTTCAAAACACCGCTGTCCTAAATAATTTGGAAAGCAAATATCAGCACATTATTTGTAATGAGTTAACAGATTAGATTCAAGAATTCTCCGTTTAATCCCCAAAATAGGCCTGTGTTTCATAATTCGTTTTCTTCTTACTTTGTCTTGATCCGTCAGGGGACGGACAGGTCCAAAAGCAAGCAACACTTCGACTCCGCTCAGTGACCGCTCCTGTCACAAATTCGGGGAGGATTCTGTCTGAAGGTGGGAGACGTGGAAAGCGAGATTTGAGATAGACGGCTCGGTCGTACAAGCCATTATCACTCTCATCAGCTTCCGTTTTGTGTTCCTCATCGCACCACGTCTCTTTTCCACCTTCAAACACAATCTTCTTTTTCCGAATTCGTGAAGGCCTTGATTAAAACAGCCAGTATAATCTAATTTATGGATAGTAAATATTTATTTAGGACAGCAGTGATTTCAAATGCATTTTTGCAGGCTGTTTTTTGGGTAGATCTTGCAGATTGGATGGCGGATTATGAAAAATGTTTCTGCTTCAATCTGTTTGCGTCTTGCTTTGCAGATAGGGAATAGGGGCGCAGCACCGCGCTGATAAGTCGTTCATGGCCATAAGAGGCTATTGTTTACAATTTCAAAATTTGTCATTAACAAAATTTTTGTGATTTCTCTAATAGAATAATTTTTTCAATGATTCGTATGCCGTTTGATATGCATATTCTATGGGCTTAGTGGTTTTGGCTTTTGGGAGGCGTCCTTAAATCCGGTTTTTCGGTTTTAGACTGGCGATATATGGTTTGCGGTGGCGATATGTCGCCAGTTCTTGGGGGAATCACGATGCATTATTTCTAAAAGAATAAAAATAACAGTAACTTAGAAGATGAAAGCATTTGGCATACAAATTGACTAAAAGGAATGGAATGAAGGAAGTTTATAAACAAAGAAAGGATTAGAAATGGAAGCAGTCAAAGCTCGTTTTGAGTTTCGTACATTTGCGCGAAATCTGGGCAGCATCGAGAGAAAATTTCGTCAGCTTGCCCCCCTTGAGAAAATTCGTGAAAGCGCTGAAATCTATATTATGTCCGCCGGAAATAACGAAAACAATACCAAGGTGCGCGACAAACTGATGGATATCAAGGTTTTTGTCCAGGAATTGAAAGGTCTGGAGCAGTGGAATCCCAGAATGAAAGGGGAATTTCCTATGGTTGCCACAATGCTGGAAAAGGATGTTTTTCCTGCTTTTGGTGTAGAAATGCCGGCGCTCACCCGTGAAGGCTACAGCCTGGATGAATACATCAGCGAGATTATCAAGCCCCATCCTCAGCTTGCTGCCGTGCACGTTTTCAAACGTCGCTATGCTTTCACGATTAATGGCTGCATTGCCGAAATTGGTGATGTCTGGATCAATGGCGCCTACGTTGCCACTGCCAATTTGGAATCAGTGGATGTGGAGGCCATTCTCGAAGGGATGAAAATGACGGGACTGGATTCTTACGAAAATATCAACTATCTGCAAGCCATCAAACGGGTCATCGGGATGATTGACAATCCCATCGGCTGGTGAAAGGAGCATCATAATGGCAAAAGAGATCGAACGTAAATTTTTAGTCAAAGGTGAATTTAAGACTGCAGCAGTGAAAGCGACCCGCATTACACAGGGCTATCTTTCCTCAGTGCCAGAGCGGACTGTTCGGGTGCGCATCAAAGGCGAAAAAGGTTTTATCACCATTAAAGGAATCGGCAGTCAGAGCGGCGCGTCCCGCTACGAATGGGAAAAAGAGATACCCGTTAGTGAAGTCCAAGAACTGCTTCAGCTATGCGAACCCGGTGTCATTGACAAAACCCGCTACTTAGTTCCGGCCGGCAAACACACCTTTGAAGTCGATGAATTTTACGGCGAAAATCAGGGGCTCATCGTCGCCGAAGTGGAGCTTTCCGCCGAAGATGAAGCTTTTGAGAAACCTGAATGGCTGGGCGAAGAGGTGACAGGACAGGTGAAATACTACAATTCCATGCTGATGAAAAACCCCTATAAGAATTGGTGATTTTTGATTGGAGAAATGGAGTGATGGCGTATTGGAGAAATGGCGTATTGGAGTGATGGAAAAATGGATTCTTCGAACCTTCACATCCTGGAATCAACAACTGCTTCAATATTCAGACAAACTTAGTGACCACTCAATACCTCGCCTTAAACCTTGAACCTTGAACTTTGAACTTTGAATTATTCCGAAAGGCAGAATGAATGACTGAACTGAAAGCACTGGCAGAAAATCAGATACCGGAGAATGGCTATGATCCCCTGGATATGAGCAATTACCACCTGAATAAGCTGCCGGTTAAGATTGCTACGCCGGTGGAAATTTGGCTGGCACGTCTCGGCGGACCCATTGCCCTGCTGGTTTTTATCTGGCTCAATTGGTTTGCACCCTTTCATTTTCTTCATAATGTTGATCCGGAGATTTTGGCTCAATCGGCACGAAAAGTTTATGACACCGTAGGACCCGATGCTTTCACCTCAAAAAATATCTCTATGATGGCCATTTTTGCGGCAGCGCTGGTTTTATGGATCACGGAAGCCATTCCCAATTACCTTACCTCGCTGATGCTGATCATTGCGCTGGTGCTCACCAATGTTCTCAGTGAAGTGGACGCCTACCATCAGCTCGGTCACAAGATCATGTGGCTGAATATCCTCAGCTTCGTCCTAGCTTCCATGCTGGTGAAAACAAGGGTGATGAAGCGTTTTGCCCTCTGGTTTCTCTATCGCTTTGGGAAAAATGCCACCTCTATCTTTTTCAGTTTTATCGTCATAAACCTGATACTTTCGGCTTTTATATCGGCAACGACGGCCAAAGCCACCATTTTGTTGCCGATTTTCATGGTCATTTCGGCGATTTACGGTGCCCGTGGCGGTCAGAATCGCAATAATTTTGCCCGGAATCTGGTGCTGCAGAATCTTTTCCAAATTAATATCGGCGCCTCGGCTTTTGTCACCGGTTCGGGTGCAAACCTGCTGGCTGCAGCCCTCATTGGTGGCGCTATCGGCGGGGACATTTTCTTCATGGACTGGATGAAAGTGGCATTCCCCATCTCGATTGCCATGATGATTTTAGGCTGGTATATCGGCACACGTTTTATATTTCCTCTGAGTGAGAAGGAAAATTTTCCTCAGCTAAAGGGAGGTATGGAGCGGCTCAAAAGCGAGCTTGAAGCAATGGGGCCCATCAAATTGGAAGAGATTAAAGCGGTAATAATCTTCGTTGCTGTGCTGGGGTTGTGGGCCACAGACAGAATTCACGGCATTTCGGCGACTTCTGTGGCTTTTCTCGGGGCGGTGGTGGCGCTGACGCCCGGTATTGGCGTGGTGAAATGGAATGATGTGGATATTCCCTGGCATCTGCTTCTCTTTTCAGCAGGCGCTTATACTTTAGGGGCGGGGCTGAGCCAGACTGGCTTGGCTGGGATTATCGTTCACAGCTTTTTTGATGCCATTGGTTTTGGAGAAAACACTCCTTTTTGGGCTCTCTATCTGCTGCTGACGGCGACGATGATCTTCTCGGCTATTATTTTTCAGAGCAAAACCATGCGAACCCTTATTTTTGTGCCTATCTCTATTGGTGTGGCGCAAAAATTTGGTTTTGACATTCTCTCGCTGGCTTTCCCCGTGGCGCTGCTCATCGAACATGTTTATGTGCTGCCCTTTAACAGCAAACCGGCGGCGCTGCTTTATATTACGGATCATTACAGTCTGGGTGATACATTTCGCTTTGGTATCACGATGATGATTATCGCCTATTTTCTTAATATTATTTTTGCCGAAACCTGGTATCGTTGGCTAGGCATTACCCCCAATGGCCTGGGAATTTTTTAGGAAGGAGTCTAAATGTCATTTTTTAAACGATCCAAATATCTGGAAAACGAGATAGACGAGATGCTGGATGCCATTTCTGAAGGCATTATTGTTTTTGAAGCCGGTGTCACCAGTTATTTTGATGGCGATATGGGTGCTTTTAACAGCAAGATCGCTTCGATAGATGAGCTGGAATCAAAGGTGGACCAACTGCGGCGCAATATAGAAAATGATCTTTATCAGCATTCCCTCATTCCAGAGCACCGCGGCGACGTGCTGGGCCTTTTGGAAAGCATTGATGAGGTGATCAACACTGCCAAGGAAACGCTCTATCAGTTTGAGGTAGAACGCCCCTTTTTCTATAAGGATATTGTGAAAAATTTCAAACAGCTTGTGAACTGCTCCAGCAAAGCTGCCGAATCGCTGGTTATTGCCACAAGAGCTTTTTTTCGAGATGTGCGCACGGTGAAAGACCATCTTTACAAAGTGTATCACTATGAAAAGGAGGCTGACCTCATCAGCCACAAACTGAAACACAGGGTTTTTCAGAATGATAAATATGAGCTGGCGCAAAAGATGCATCTGCGCTATTTTGCCCTGCATATTGACAGCATCGCCGACATCTCAGAAACGGTGGCGGATAAACTTTCAATCTATGCAATCAAGCGGCTTATTTAAATGATACTCTTTTTTCTGGCATCGGGTCTTTTTCTTGGCTGGAGTCTCGGCGCAAATGATGCTGCCAATGTTTTTGGCACGGCTGTGGGCTCCCGAATGATACGGTTTACAACTGCGGCGATCATCGCTTCGATTTTTGTCATAATCGGGGCAGTTGCCGGTGGCGCTGGAGCCGCGCATACTTTAGGTGCTCTGGGCTCAGTCAATGCGCTGGCCGGCTCTTTTATGGTTGCGCTGGCGGCAGCTTTCACTGTTTATGCTATGACTCGCTTTTCGCTGCCGGTTTCCACCTCGCAGGCTGTTGTGGGCGCTATTATCGGCTGGAATTTTTTTAGCGGTGCTGCCACTGACAGCGATACCCTCACTAAAATTGTGTTAACCTGGGTGCTATGTCCAGTGCTGGCAGCCATATTTTCGGTGATTCTTTACTACCTGACCAGAGTTATACTGGCAAAAATTAAGATTCATCTGCTGCGCCAGGATTTCTACACCCGCTGGGGACTTCTGCTTGTGGGCGCATTTGGCAGCTACAGCCTGGGCGCCAATAATATTGCCAATGTAATGGGGGTTTTTGTTCCTGCCATTCATTTCGAACCGATTTCTCTTTTTGGCATTTTAACTTTATCCGGAGCACAGCAGCTCTTTCTAGTCGGTGGGATAGCCATTGCAGTGGGCATTTATACCTATTCTCACAATGTGATGAAGACCGTTGGCAGCGGGCTTTTTAAGCTTTCTCCAGAAACGGCGCTTATTGTCGTTTTAGCACAGGCCCTGGTGCTTTTTCTCTTTTCATCGCAGCATCTGGAAGCTTGGCTTCTCGCTCATTCACTTCCTGCCATTCCCCTGGTGCCGGTGAGCAGCTCACAGGCGGTGGTTGGCGGCATTATCGGCATTGGCATCGCCAAAGGCGGGCGGAATATTCAATTTGATAAACTGGGACGCATCGCCAGCGGCTGGGTTACCACGCCCCTCATTGCCGGTATCATCGCTTTTGTAGGACTTTTTTTTCTACAGAATGTCTTTACCCAGGAAGTCAGCAAAAAAATGACTTATACATTTACTCCGGAACTTATTAGCCATCTGCAGCAGGAAAATATTGATATTTCGCCGATGGGAGAGCTACTGGACAGGGAATTTTCCCGCTCCGGTTATCTGCAGAAGCTCATCAAGAATAAGGGTTTATTCAGCGATGATGAGATTGCAAAAATTATTGCCGCAGCAAAAAATTGCAGACTCACGCTGGCTCAAAGCCGCTTTGCCAATCTGGACACAAGCTGGTTTAGCCCTACTCAGTTTGTCGCTATTCAAGAGCTTGCAGATAGCTCATACACCTACCTTTGGCAGCTTCACGATGCCTTGGTTTTGCATTCTCAGGAATGGGCGTTTAAAGAAAAAAATAAACTGAATAAGCTTTACAACAGTGATATTCTGGACAAATTGGACTATCTGAAAAATAATTTTGGAAACTAAATAAGAAAGGAGACTCGAATGAATCGAAAATGGAAAGGACTGGCTGTGCTGCTGTTTGCGCTGCTGGCCATCGTGCCTGTGCAGGCAGAAGAAACAGAAGTATCTGACGGAAAAGTAAAATGGGAGAATGGCGTTATCCAGTTTATCAGTGATGACGGCAATTTTAAAACCCGTTTCGATGTGCGGCTTTTTGTGAATGGCGCCTATTTTTTTGAGAATAAAAACGAACTGAGCAATGGCACCCACCTGCGGAAAGCCCGCTTTGCCATGAAAACCCGCGTCTGGCAAAACTGGGATATCGAATGGGATATGGACATTGCCGAGGGGACAGTGGAAGCAAAGGATATGTTCGTCAGTTATGTGGGTTTGAGAAATAGCCATATCAAACTGGGACATTTCAAAATGCCTATGAGTTTAGAAGAGCTCACCACCTCCCGATATATCACCTTTATTGAGCGCAGCTACCCGATGTTGGCTTTCAAAATTGATCGGCGTACAGCGATTGAGTATAGCCGATGGGGCAAGCGATATAATATACGTGCGGCGATTTTTGGGCAGACAATGGATAATGTAAAAAATAAAACCATTGATGAAACCGGCGGCGGCGCGGCGGTGCGGCTTGCTCTGGCGCCAATCAAAACCGATAGGTTCTTAATGCATCTCGGTGCCGCTTATGTTTGGGAAAATCCTGATGACAATACCAAAATGGTGCAGTATCAGAGCGAGCCTGAAACCAAAATCGGCGATGTGGAAATCATTCAGACGCCTAATATCCCCTTTGTGGACCACGTTAATAAAATCGGTCTGGAGCTGGCTTTTCAGTATAAAAATTTCTCGATCCAAAGTGAAATTATCGACAATAAGATTTTCAGGATGGACGGGTATAGAGATGTGCAGTTTGGCGGTGGCTATGCTTTTGTCAGTTGGGTGCTCACGGGAGAGAAGCGTATCTGGGATGTTCAGCAGGGTGAATTTGGTCAGATTATTCCCAAAAGCAATAAATGGGGCGCCTGGGAAATAGCGGCCCGTTACAGCCATTTGGACCTGAGCGATACCGATGCGGGCATTCTTGGCGGCATGGGAAATAACTACACCGCAGCGCTCAATTGGTATCCCAATCCCAATATCAAGTTTCAGTTGAACTATACAATGGCAGAATTTTCGGAAAATGCCACCGGAAAGAATAATAACGAATTCATTGGCGGCGATAAATTTGCGATATTGCACGCGATGATTGTGGCATTTTTCTAAATCACAAAGGAGAAAGACGATGATGAAGCGAACTATTCCCTCGTTATTATTGATATTGCTGCTGGTTTGGTCTGTCGGGTGCGATCTGGATGATACGATAAAATCGGATGATTCACAGACAGAGATTCCCAAATTGGTTATTAATGAATTTATGGCCAGCAATAGCGGTTCGGTTGTTGATCCCGATGAGGACAACAATGATGGCGATCCTTATGAAGATTGGTTTGAAATTTACAATATGGATACCATGGCCGTCAATATCGCCGGATATTATGTGACGGACAATCTGGAAAATACGATGTTATATCAAATTCCTGCCACCGATGCCGAAAAAACCACCATTCAACCCGGCGGTTTTTTGGTCATCTGGTGCGATAAAGAGATGCACCAAGGCGCGACTCACGTTAATTTTGCCCTCTCAGCCAGCGGCGAATCCATTGGACTCATTATGCCCGATGGTTTTACGATAGTGGACGCCATCACGTTTACAACTCAAACGACAGATATCAGCTATGGTCGCCTTCCCGATGGCAGCAACACCTGGGAATTTTTTCCCGTTCCTACGCCCGGAAGCAGCAATAGCGGCGAGGCGCCCAATCTTCCGCCGGTCATCAGCAATATCGCTATCACCCCCGAAAATCCCACCGCTGAATCGGTTGTTACAATTTCTGCTACCATTACCGATCCCAATGGAAATCTCGACACAGCCTGGGTCACTTATGGACCGGAAGGCGCCGTAAGTGCCACCAAAGGCATGCGTGGTAGCGGCGATACCTATAGCGCTGAAATCGGAACTTTCACCAATGAAAAAATCTATTTTTTCATCACGGCGAAAGATACTGAAAATGCCGAACGAAAGTCCGACACACTCTTTTTTGAAATCGGCTATGAAGCGCCTACTCTGTATATCAATGAAATTCTCGCCAGCAATAGCGGCATTGTTGTCGATCCCGATGAAGATGACAATGATGGTGACCCCAATGAAGATTTTGTGGAAATATATAATGGCGGCAGTGTTGCCGTGAATATCGCCGGGTATTATGTCACCGATAAATTTGACAACCTGACGATGTATCAGATTCCTGACACCGATCCTGAAAAGACGACGATTCAGCCCGGCGGGTTTTTGGTTTTATGGTGCGATAGGGAGATGCATCAAGGTGTCTTGCATATCGATCTTAAACTTTCTGTCAGCGGTGAAGCCTTTGCGCTTGTGGCGCCCAATGGCATGACGGTGATTGATTCTCTCTCCTTTGGGGTACAGACCACTGATGTGAGTTATGGACGCCTTCCCGATGGCAGCAACAATTGGGAATTTTTTACAATGCCCACCCCAGGCGCACCCAATAGCAACGCATCGGCAAATCGACCGCCGATCATCGAGCAGATCGCCATCACCCCAGACGCGCCCACCGAAAGCACGCCGGTCACCATCTCGGCGGCGGTAAGCGACCCCGATGACAATCTTAGCGCTGTGGTGCTTCATTATGGCGAGGCGGGCGCCATAACCAACACCCTTGCAATGACGCTTTCCGGCGATCGCTATGCCGCGGAAATCGGTCCGTTTGCCAGTGGCGCCACCATTCACGTCTTTATTGTCGCCACAGATACAGAAGGCGCGTCCGCGACATCTGAGACCCAACAATTTTCCATCGGTGTCGTCGGCTATCATATTGTTTTGAATGAGGTTTATTCCCGCGGCACCAGCGGTGATGAAGATTGGATTGAAGTTTATAACCGCTCATCGCAATCCATCGATCTTTCCGACTATCGCTACTATGATAATGGTGGCAATTCGGGTAGCAAACCTAAACGCGCTTTCCCTGCGGGGACATCTATCGCTGCTAACGGATTTATCTTTGTGCGCACGGAAGGCGGCGGCGAGGCAACTGATTTCGGCATTAGTAGTAATGGCGAATGGATCTGGCTGGAAGCGCCCGGCGGCGTGAAGATCGATAGCGTGAATGTGGTGCCGATGGAGGTGAATCAGAGCTATGGCCGCCTGCCCGATGGCACCGGCGAGTGGCAATTGTTAAATACGCTCACCCCCGGCGCGCCAAACCAATGAAATATCACCGTTTGATGGGCTTTGCCTTGATTTTGTCGCTCTTGGGATGCGGACAAAATAGTGATCTTTCCCATAAAAATGGCAATCTGTTTGACATTGCATTGATTAAACGCTATACACTGACTGTACCGGAACCTTCGGGGCTATCACTCTCTGCTGACAGCAGTTTCTTATGGACAGTCAGCGACCAGAATGGTAAAGTTTATGCCCTCGATTTTGTGGGCAGAGCGCTCAGCAGTTTTGCAGTCAAAGCGGATAATCTTGATTTAGAGGGTGTCTGCGCCGATCCAGATGGCAAGCATCTTTGGCTGGTGAATGAAAGGGTCCGGGAGCTGATTCGCTGTGATCTTGACGGTAATATTCTCATCAAGAAAAAACTGCTTTCTGGCGATGATAACAGTGGCCTCGAAGGAATCGCCTATAATGCAGCCGATTCCATCCTTTATATTCTCAAAGAAAAAGAGCCTGGCATACTCCTCATTTTGAATAATGAGCTGGAGACGGTGCGCATTCTTAGCTTAGATTTTGCCGCCGACTATAGCGGCGCAGCCTGGAGTGAGAAATATCAAGCTCTCTGGATTATCAGTGATGAATCGAAGAGTCTGAGTTTATTTTCTCCAGATTCGGGAATTCTCGGTACGGTGAACTTTTCCCTCGATCAAGCGGAGGGTGTTGCCGTCGATGAGCGCAATCAGAAGCTTTGGCTCGTCAGCGACAGCCGCGCCGAATTGCTCAGCTATTCAATAGACTGGTAAATGGAGCCGTTGACAAATAGCTCAAAATCCGCTGAGCGATTAAACATATTGCGTAAACAGATATTTGCTTCACAATCGAAAATACAAAATTGAGCCCAGTCTGCGAGGTGAGGGAAAACCGGAGTGGTCTAATAATTATTTTATCGAAGTTCCGTACTGCTGAATTTTTATTTGCATCTCAGGGCTTTAAGGCTGGATTAATTCCGCATTGTATGAACCATTATCCATAGCTAGTTTAATTATCTGGTGTTCCGCTATTGCATAGGAACGCGATTTTGCAGTAAGTGATCCCTCTTTCATTACGGGATCAATGTTGGTCGCGAAGATTGATATCGTGTTATCGCTATTACGGACAATCTCGAAAGTCCGAAACTGCTGAGGAAAATCTCGGAGTGATGAAGTTTCAACATGCCAGAAAGCAAGTTCAGGCTTCGCTTTATCGGGTGATTTGAATACATATGCCTTATTGCGATGAATATGCCCGGATATCCATAACACAAAATTTGGATATTCGTGAAGCTTGGCGATGAGATTGGCAGCAGATACAGGAGAATGTCCCACATAACCCACAATAACAAGGGGGATATGTGCGGCAATGATCATCAGCTTGCCTTCCGCCTGCCCTTTATCTAATTCAGCGACGAGCCATTCATAACGTTCATTATCAATATATCCATGCTGGTGAAGGTTGAAATCTTCCTCTTTTTGAGTATTGTCCAGCACAATAACTTTAATAGGTAAATTCTCTTTCGGTTCGAATGAATAACACCCAAAAATGCTTGACGTTAGATTTAATCCAAGCCCGACTGGCCCTGTCGATGGATTCAAAAATTCGTTTTTCCATTCTTTTTTTGAAAGAGGACGGCGATTGTAATTGGCTGCAAGCACCTTGGGAGGTGATGCAAAATCTTCGACCGGTCCTGCGCCAATAATATCCCCAAAAACTGTTCCTCCATTGATGGCACCTCCATAAATTCCCCGGCTTTCAATACCCAGCGGATCATGAAAAATATCACCCAGATCCAGAATATTTCCACCTGTATAATATTGTCGGATATAATCATTTGCAGGGTGAGCGCCCAGCCACAGATAATCATGATTGCCGAGAACCTGATACCAAGGGATAGAACCATCGAGTCCTTCGGCATTAAACTCATCTTGATAATCATTATTTGCACCAGGAACAGGATTATTATCCGCACCTGAATCGGGATTTATACTCTTACCGTCAAGAACATCATTAAACCATCGGAGCTCGTTGTATTGGTTGCTGTTTGTATTATCGCCGAGAGAAATTCCGAAATCTCTTTCTATTGAGAGCGTTTATCGTTCGAATTGCAGCATCCAGAACTTGAGTTGTATAGAGCATCATTGGGGTATATGCTGAAAGAACTTTTCCTTTATAACCAAAATAGATTGCCTGTGCAGGCGTTTCTTCATCCATTACATGGCAATCCGTAATCGCAAAGGAATTTAGTAGTTTTGCAGAATTAAGAGCGAATGATGCATCATAATCTGACGGCATTAAGTCAGTCCTTTTTTCACAGGGAAGCCCTGCGCCATACTGCCAGACACCGTATCCATACTCTGCAAACTTCTCAATCTCATAGGGAAATATTTCCGGTGAACTTGCCGGAACTGCAATCGGAACAATTGTTCTGTCAACGGTTGTCAGTGCATCAATAGCCGAGGGCTCATCGTCCGGATTTGAACAAGCATTGTTTAAAACAAGTATTAAACCCGCTGCAAGTAATGAGTAGATCCGATAAATCGTTTTTTTTTAATTGTGTCATTCTCCAATATTCTCCTCTGTTTATAAATTACTTAGGGAATGGATATCTGTTTACGGCCGGAAAATCACTTGCTTCATAGAAGCAGGAAGCAAGTCCGAATTCACTGTAAATCTGTAAATTTTCTTTTGGGCGAATTTCAGTTTTTGCAAGGGCGGAATCGCCTGAATAATCTATTGCCGGACTATTCAAAATGTCTTGATTTAACAGAAATCCCTGTAAGGATGAATCAGAGATTACTTCAAGTTCCGTAAAGATATTGCTTTCCCTGGATACCACTTTTATTCATCGAAGGAATGTAGAGCAGATTATGATAAATTACTAACAAAAAAAATTTCTGATTACTGAAAAAACCCACAAATATCATCGCCCATAGTAACGAAAGCTTCCAGCTTTCGCGAGTCGTACCTTAAGCGTCCCGCTTGAGCCGGTTTTATTTCATCAAGACGATTTTCTGCGTGTGGCGAGGAGCGTAGGTGGAGCTTCCTAGCTCCACATTGACAAAATATACCCCGCTGCTCAGCGCATCAGCATTCACCTGGGAATGAACCCGCTTTTGACCCTGCCTTTCGCTATTATCATGACGGTCTTCGTGGCCGTTATTTTCAGCCCGCTGGTCATTATGGCCCGCGGTCTCTATTACGTGCTTCTGTCGCTGCTCCTGCCCCTGGTGTTTCTCGAGGTCACCATGATTTACTCGGGAATATTCAAGGGCGACGTGGGACTCTTCGGAATAGAGCACCTTTTCAGATTCGAAAGTTCGAGTATCAACTTCATGGCTGCCGCCTATTTTTCGGCCATCCTTATGCTGATATTCCTGGTGATCGCCAACAAGATACTCAAGTCCCGGTACGGCCTTATCATGGCATCCATCAACGATGACGAGGACGTCGCCCGCGGTATCGGTGTGAACATCAACAAAATCAAGATACTAACCTTTGTCGGTTCCGCCGGCATGATCGGCATCGTCGGCTGGTTCATCGCCCATTACTACGGAACCTTTGCCGGTATTACCTACCTGCCTCTCACCTTCATGCTGAAGGTGCTCCTGGTCTTCCTGATCGGCGGTCGCGCCCAGGTGTTCGGCTGCGTTGTAGGCGGTTATTTTGTTTCGTTCCTGGAAATGATTCTCATCAGGACCATGGGAGAATTTTCAGCGGTGCTCTTCCCGATCATTCTTCTGGTTCTCCTCTTCACGCTGCCGCGGGGCGAGGGGCTCTTCGGTCTGTATCGCAGACGGCGCTATCGGGAATACATGGCTCAGACTCACGTGAGGAGGTAGGAACATGTCCGAGATATTAACAGTTCAGAATCTTACCAAGCGGTTCGGCGGACTGACCGCCGTCGACGGGTTAAGTTTTTCCATACAGACCGGTGAAACGCTGGGATTCATAGGGCCGAACGGCGCCGGTAAATCGACGGTGGTGAATCTTATGAGCGGGTATCTTCCCGCGGACGAAGGCCGTATAATCTTTGACGGCACCGACATCACCAATAAAAAAGCGCATGAACGGGCCCATCTGGGTATAGCGAGAACCTACCAGATACCGCGGCCCTTTCCGGAGATGTCGGCGTTTATGAGCGTAACGGCGGCTGTCATCGCGGGCAAGCAAAGGCTCAACCAGAGTTTTGAAGACGCCGGCGGCGAAGCGACACATTATCTTGAGTTCGTCGGGCTTTTTAGCAAGCGGAACATTCTGGCCCGTGACCTGACCTTCTATGAGCTCCGCATGCTCGAACTGGCCAGGGCCCTGGCAACGACACCGAAACTGCTCTTCCTGGACGAGGTTATGGCGGGACTCAATCCGGGGGAGGCCACGAGGGCCGTCGATATGGTGGTCCGGGCTAAGGAACAGTTTGCCTTGACTGTTTTCTGGATTGAACATGTCATGGCGGTTCTGATCGAGGCGGCTGACCGGATCATCGCGATTCACTATGGCCAGAAACTCGCCGAGGGGACCCCCGAAGAGGTTGTCAACAATGACACGGTCATCGAGGCTTACTTAGGGAAAGGGTGGAAACAATATGCTTGAGGTAAAAAATCTCTGCGCATCCTACGGACTCATCGCCGTACTGCACAATGTCAGTTTTACTATTAACCCCGACGAGATCGTAACCCTGCTGGGATCGAACGGAGCCGGGAAAAGCACTATTTTAAACACGATTCAGGGTGTTATAAAACCCACGTCGGGAACGGTCATATTTCAGGGGAAGGACATCACGGGATGGCCTACTCACAAGACAGTGGAAGAGGGCGTTATTCATATTCCCGAAGGACATCGGGTGTTTCCCTATCTCAGTGTCAAAGAGAATCTTCTCATAGGAGCGTATCCCGGTGATTCCTGGAGCAACCGAAAAGACCATATGGAATGGGTCATGTCCATTTTCCCGAAACTCAAGGAGCGTCAGAACCAGGAATCACGGCTCCTCAGCGGCGGTGAGCAGCAGATGTTGACCATCGCACGGGGATTGATGACGAAGCCCAAGTTCATCATGGTTGATGAACCGTCTGTTGGTCTCGCGCCGGTCATTGTTGACGCCGTTTTTGAATCACTGGCCAAGCTCCGGGATCAGGGCATTACCATTCTGCTTCCCGAGCAGAATGCTCTCAGGGCATTGCAGCTGGCCGACCGGGGATACATTATCCAGGACGGCAAGGTTGTTCTTGAGGGAAAATCTGAAGAGCTCATGAAGAGCGACATAGTGAAAAAGGCATACCTGGGAGGCTAACACATGAAAGATTTTTTTTCGTATACCTCGGAATTGTTCGATCCTTCCCGAGTCAAAGATAAACCGGAAGCTCTCAAGGGCATCAGGGTGATCGATTTTACACACGTTATTTTCGGTCCAACGGCGTCCCGTGTACTGGGCACCTACGGAGCGGAAGTCATCAAGCTCGAACTTCCATTTTACGGCGATCTCTGGCGTCCCGCGACGTACTGGGGACGATACTGGAAGCATTCGAATCCGATATGGCACTACGTTACTCAAAACAAGTACTTTGTTTCGATCGACCTGAAGTTGCCCGAAGCGAAGGATATCGTTTACCGGCTGGCGAAAGACGCCGATATCGTGCTCGAAAATTTCGCGCCGGGAACAGCGGAAGCCTGGGGTGTCGGATACACGAGCATCAGCAAGATAAATCCCAATATTATCTATCTGAGCTGTTCCACCTACGGCCAGTACGGGCCCATGCGGTATTTCCCCGGGTGGGATTTGCTTGCCCAGGCGGCGAGCGGCGTGCTCTCCCTGAACGGATTTCCCGGAACTGACCGGTACTTCAAACTTCCCGACTACCTGGGCGATTTCTTCCCGGGCAATCTGGGTTCGATGGCATTACTCATGGCGCTTTACTACCGCAACAAGACCGGAAAGGGCCAGTACATCGATCTTTCCCAGACGGATTCCATGATGCGGGCCCTGCCCCACTTCACCTATCACAGCATAACCGGTGAAACGATGGGCCGGGTCGGGCACACGGACCCGGCGATGGTGGCCGCGTCGATTTTCAAAACACGCGACGCGCGGTTCATTGGTGTCGCCTGTGCGACGGAAAAGCAGTTCGAAGGTCTCTGCGAGGCCATGGACAAGAAGGACCTGTTGCAGGACAAGAGGTTCAGCGACTACCTCCACGCGCTGCAGGAGAAGAATGCCGAGGAACTTCGGTCAATCGTGACAGACTGGATCAAAACAATGGATTGCGATGATATAATCCGCCTCGCCAATGAAAAGGGATTCGCGGCCGCGGAAGTCATGGACGACAAAATGGTGTGCGAAGATCCCTGGCGAAGGGAGCGGGGAAGCGTTGTTCTGTTCAACGACGACATGTATGGTGAGCTGGCCATGGCGGGTCCGTCGGCAATGCTGAGCAAAACGCCCGCGCGGACAAAGTGGATCGCCAGGCCGCTGGGATATCACAACAGGTATGTGTTGATGAAGTTTCTCGGCCTTTCCGAGGAAGAGCTCGATACCCTTGAGGCGAAAAAGGTCGTCGGCACCTTTGACGACAAACCCGGCTTGAAGCCGCCCGTGTATTACGATCTCGAGAAGGATCCCCTTTACAATTACGGCAGGGAGGTCGCGAAATGAGCTTGTTCAAAAAAAAGAGTAAAGAAAAGATTTATACGAGATATTCGGGTCAGGCGAATGTGCACGCCTGGAAAGGGGTCGTGGAAAGATTGTCGAACCCTGAAGGGACTCCCGACGTTCTCGATGATATCCTGGTGCTTGACGTCAGCTACGGGAATTTTTCGGGGATTATCGCGGGCAGCCTGTTCGCCGAGTTCGGGGCGGAAGTTATAAAAATAGAACCGCCCGAGGGCGATCCCTGCCGCAAAATGACCCCCTACGGAAGAAACGTGAAAGGTGTGGGAATTCCTTTTATTTTCGAAGGTCGGAACAAGCGCTACATGACGTTGGACATTCAGAACAATTCGGATGACCGGGAGACGTTCAAGAAACTCGCCAAGAAGGCGGCGGTTGTCATCGAAGCCTTTCCGGCCGGTGATATGGATTCCTGGGGTATCGGTTACCGGCAGCTCTCGGAGGAGAACCCGGGGTTGGTTTATATCGCCATTACGCCTTATGGTCAGTATACAAC
>OMKS01001495.1_pt1 | contig 20654 bp, 17 predicted proteins | sample 1674721 | NCBI WGS metagenome assembly OMKS01 (sample SAMN06264996, study PRJEB25208) | sediment metagenome | isolation source: hot spring sediment | place: USA: California | collected 2014-09-02
ATTTTGTATTTGATATATTGCCTTTAGCCTCCAATTGGAATTGTTATTTTTAACTTGATATAATACAACAAGTTGAAAGCTAAAAAGCGTAAACGATCACAGGGTATTCAATTGTGATTGTTTTTAAAAACCGCTGAAGCGGTTCTAATGCGTTATTTGCTGTTATGAGCACCATGATAAATCATGGTGTTTGTTCAAATCTGAAATTGAATCAACACCACAATTTATTGTTGTGATCTATAAAAGTAGTACAAGTTTTAAACTGCTTCATCAGTTTTTATTTGCGATTGATACCCTGTGCACGGCTACTAAAAAGCCATCTTTGTCTTACCTTTGTTGAATTGTTTTTATAAAATTAATATGTGCAAAACTTGAGTAATTAAACCCTTCAACTCTATCGACAGCTATTTCCTCTGATTTTTTTTCATTCGAAATAAAAATTTTTAATTTTCTACTTGTTAATTTCAATTTTTTTTTGCACCTTTAAGAGCATAAGATGTTCAGGCAGCGTGTGGTTTTTTTTCATCTTCGCCGGCAATTCCAGTAAAAAAAGTCAGAAGCTGACATCGCCTTTATTCTATTACAAATCTAATCTTGCATTTTTTTGCAACAAGGTTTTAGAGCAATTTTTAATATTAGTTACACCAATTACACCAATAATTCAATTAACCTTATAAATGCAATTTGCTACCGGACTTTTTACAAGTTCATGCAATATTACCTTTACGGGGTTAGATCGGGCTTAGGTTGTTCGCTTTCTACAAACATTTCACCGCTACGCGGTTATTTTGAAGCCAATTCGGTGGAATCAAACCTTGGTAGGGGTGGGATGTTTGCAGCCGAGTTCAAAAAGTGTCCGGTAAACGAGAAATGGAAAAAAATATTTGTGAAAATTTGTGTAATTTGTGGCTCTAAATATTCTTGCTGTTCACTGGGATAGGAATCTCAGATATTATATGATAACCCAATCCGACCCGAATTTTTGCGTAGAACAGAAACACGGCTGCCGAAGTATATATTTATGAGCATTAATTTTTCATCTCAATTGTTGTTGATTGGTAAACTTTTGTTTCAGGGATAATAGACAATGGCAAAATTCATTCATCTACATAATCACACCAGCTTTAGCTTGTTAGACGGCGCATGTAAAATCGTGGACATGTTAAAATTATCTCAGCAATTTGAGATGGATTCGCTCGCAATAACGGATCACGGAAACATGTTCGGCGCCATCGAATTTTACACAAAAGCCAAAAAAGCCGGAATTAAACCGATCGTCGGCGCTGAAGTTTATATTGCTCCAAAAAGCCGTTTTGATAAAACGTCATCCAAAGGCGCAAGCGACACCTCCTACCATTTGGTGTTGCTGGCGAAAGATTATCAGGGCTATCAAAATTTAATGAAGCTGGTGTCGATTGGATTTCTCGAAGGTTTTTACTACAAACCACGCATCGACAAAGAAACGCTTCGACAATATTCCGCCGGATTGGTGGCGCTATCCGGCTGCCTCAAGGGCGAGGTTTCCCGGCTTTTATTACGGGAAGATATTGAAAGCGCAGCCAAAGCCGCCTCAGAATATGCCCAATTGTTCGGCGATGACTATTATCTGGAAATACACGATCATAATATAAACGATGAAAAAATAGTTCTTCAGGGGATGGCTGAATTAAGTCGCTCGCTCGGAATTCCGCTGGTTGCCACTAACGATGTTCATTATTTAAAAAAGGAACACGCTAAAGCCCATGAAACGCTGCTCTGTATCCAGACCGGAAAGACGCTGAAAGATGAAAGTCGAATGAAATTCAGCACCGATCAGGTCTATTTCAAATCACCTCAGGAGATGATCGAGCTTTTCAAAAATTTTCCCGATGCCATCGAAAACACAGTTCGTATCGCTGAAAAGTGCAATCTTGAGATTGAAACCGGCAAAACTCATCTGCCTAAATTTGAAATACCGAACACCCATCAAAACATGTCGCTGGATGAATATTTACGCGAACTCGCCGAACAGGGACTGAAAACCCGCTATCAACAATTAACGCCGGAGTTGACGCAGCGACTTGAACATGAATTAAAAATTATCGAAAAAATGGGCTACGCCGGATACTTTCTCATCGTGAAAGATTTTATCGACTATGCCCGCAGCAAACAAATTCCGGTGGGACCGGGACGCGGTTCTGCAGCGGGGAGTCTGGTTGCGTATTGTTTAAGAATTACCAACATCGACCCGATCAAATACGGGCTATTGTTCGAACGGTTTCTTAATCCGGATCGTATCAGCATGCCCGATATTGACATTGATTTTTGTTATGAACGCCGCGAAGAAATTATTAAATATGTAAAAGAAAAATATGGCGACAAAAATGTAACCCAGATTATTACGTTCGGCACCATGGCTGCCCGGGGAGTGATCCGAGACGTGGGCCGGGCGCTCGACATTAGCCTGTCTGAGGTGGACAAGATCGCCAAACTGGTTCCCACTGAGTTAAAAATGACGCTGACCAAAGCACTAAATAAGGTGCAGGAATTGAAAGATGTCTCCAGGAAAAATGACATTTACAAACAATTAATCGATCAGTCTTTGACACTGGAAGGGCTGCACCGCCACGCATCAACCCACGCGGCTGGTGTGGTGATCACACCGCAAGAGTTAACCCACTACACACCGCTTTTCAAATCCACCCAGGGTGATGTGACCACACAATATGACATGAAATGTCTGGAAACCATTGGCTTGCTCAAAATCGACTTTCTGGGACTTCGAACTCTGACTGTGATCGATCATACCTTAAAACATCTTAAGCTCAGAGGGATCACGCTCGACATCGAAAATATCCCGCTGGATGATCCCAAAACATTTGACCTTTTCGGCGAGGGTGAGACCGTGGGGATTTTTCAGTTCGAAAGTTCGGGCATGCGTGATTCCCTGCGGCGGCTAAAACCTCAAAACATCGGTGATCTGATCGCCATGAACGCCCTATATCGCCCCGGCCCAATGAAAATGATTCCCGACTTTATCGATCGCCGGCACGGCAGAACCAACATTGAATATTTACACCCGAAATTGGAGCCGATTTTGAGGGAGACTTACGGCGTTATGGTTTATCAGGAACAAGTTATGCGCGTTGCCAGTGATTTGGCTGGATTTAGCATGGGCAAAGCCGATGAGCTGCGCAGCGCCATGGGAAAAAAGATCATCCACCTGATGGATAAATTGAGTGTGGAGTTTAAGCAGGGTGCCGTTAAAAATAACATACCCGTGAAAACCGCGGATGATATTTATGAATTGATGAAAAAATTTGCTGAGTATGGTTTTAATAAATCACACGCCGCAGGCTATTCAGTTGTGGCTTACCAGACCGCATATTTAAAAGCGCACTATCCCGCTGAATTCATGGCGGCAAGTCTTACCAGTGAAATGAACGATACCAACAAGATCGTGATCTTGATAGAAGAGAGCAAGCGCCTTGGCATCGATGTGCTTGCACCCGATGTAAATGAAAGCCATATCGGTTTTACGGTTGTGGGGAACAATGTTCGTTTCGGATTAAACGCCATTAAAAACGTTGGTAAAAATGCCATTAAATCTATCATTAAAGCCAGAAAAAAACAGGGTAAATTTAAGACGATTTTTGATTTATGTGAACACGTTGATCTGCGATTGGTAAATAAAAAAGTGTTGGAAAGTTTGATCCAAGCCGGCGCACTGGATTCGTTAGAGGGACATCGCGCACAATTGATGGCAGCCGTTGATATCGCCACCCAATACAGCCAGCGCAAAGCAATTCAACTGGCAAACGGACAAAGCAGTATTTTTGAAGCGGCGCCTGAGCAAGTTCAGTTTTCTCTGCCTCCGATTCCGGAAACAACGCGTTGGACAGAAAAGGAGCAATTGACTCGCGAAAAAGATGTGCTTGGTTTTTACTTTTCCGGACATCCACTGTCCCGATATAAATTGGAACTGCAAATTTTTTCCAAACAGAGATTGAACGATCTCGAAGACCTGCCCGATGGTTCTGCTGTCAAACTCGGCGTGATGATCACTCAGGTAAAAAAACATTTCGACAAAAAAAATCGGGCGATGGCATTCGTAACCATCGAGGATTTATTCGGAGTCGCTGAAATGTTGGTTTTCTCGGATACGTATAAAAATCATAGCCACCAGATACATGAAGATGCACTGCTGTTTGTTTTCGGAAAAATCTCCCGCCGGGACAACGATGATCAACCGAAAATTATTTGTGATGAGATACTTAACTTCGAAGATATCTGGCGACGTTGCGCCAAACAATTGTACATAAAAATTGACACTGATAAAATTTCCAAGGAATCCATCCTTCAAATAAAAAATCTCATTGCTCAAAACCGGGGCGATTGTCAGATTTTTCTCAAAGTCAAAACACCGAACAACGGCAGCTTTGTAATGAGATCTCGAAAAATGAGCGCCCGGCTCTCGATAGATTTGTCTGCCAAACTGGCTGAATTTGTCGGCAGTGAAAACATCTGGATTGAAGGATGACATCAATTTCGAAAGATAAAAACGATAAAACTCATGACCAATTTTAAGGAGGTTAATATGAATGAATTCTTTCAACGCGTCAAGGACATACTTTTAAATCCGAATCAAACATGGGAAAACATCAGCGCGGAGCCGGCAACTGAAACCCAATTAACCCGGGACTATCTGTCAGTGATTGCTATTGCGCCAACGCTTTTCGGTTTCCTGGGATTGTTGTTTAGCCGGGTAAATTTTTTCAGCGCCTTATTATGGGCAGTGCTGTTTTATTTATGCGCCATTGGCGGGGCATACTTGTTTTCCAGAGCGTTGAGTTTTCTCGCTGCCGGTTTTAATGGAACCCGGGACAGCGCGACCTTTTTTAAACTGGGCGTATATTCGTTGACGCCCATCTTCATGTCAAACATTTTCTTTATAATTCCACCCATCTATGGACTCTCGATTGTGGGCTTGTACGGATTCTATCTATTTGGGATCGGTTTTACCAAAATTATCGACTATCCTCCGGAAGAGAAACTCAACTTTTTAATAGTCGGCGTGATCTGCTTCTTGCTAAGCGTTATTCTGATATATTTGCTGCCGGCGCTCATCAGCCGGACAGCAGTCTATTACTCTGTTGTCTAATTTATCAAGCTACGGTTTTTAAACCATACTCACTATTATCCAAACTTAAGGAGGTCTGCTATGGAAAATTTTTTTAACGCACTGTTCGATTTTTCTTTTAGCGAATTCGTCACCACCAAGATTGTCAAAGTGCTTTACGGCATCGGAATCCTGATCGCCGGCATCGCTGCCATTGCATTCATTATTAGCGGATTCGGTAGAAGCACCTTCATCGGAATTATATTCCTGATCATTTCGCCGATCGTTTTTATCATCTACACTATTTTGGTCAGGGTGTGGCTGGAATTGGTAATCGTCATGTTCCGCATTTCTGAGGATGTGAGGACGCTGGTGAAATCAAAATCAATATAAAACCGGATTAAGAAAAATATTAATCCGCGAGACAAATTAGCAACTGAATTTTTCGCGGGATAATATCTCAATTCAGGGGCGGATTCGCCGGCGCCGCCTCTGAATTTTTTTTATTTTTTTTTGACAGAAGAAGGAAATTATTCAGTGTATAGAAATCATAGCCTTATGCAAATTTAATCATTCCAACGGTATTCCAGCGACAGAAAGTCGATGTTGGCAGTTAAAATATTTATTTAAAAATTCACCGATTAGCTGATGTCCTGTTTCAGAAAAATGAATACCATCGCCGTACAAATAGAGGTTTTTTGAATTAATATTTTTCTCTTTAAAAAACCGGATAGGATCCAAAGTTTGAATGCCATATTTCGATAAAAGATTTGATAGCTGTTGCTGTGGTTTGTCTTTCAAGTCTGCCAAATTTCTGATTTGATATTCATAGGGAAGTAAAACAAGATTAAACCTGATGATTTTATTATCGCAGAGATTTTTAATTTCAACAATTTTATCAACTGCATTGATCAGTTCAGTTCTGTTATCAGCGTAAAATCTTTCATCAAACAAATAATAGCTTCTGGGCCTGTCAAACAGCAGTGTTTTTACCAACATGTAAAATCGCGAGCGGGCGCGGATGAATTTCAAAACATCTCCCAAGAAATGGCGCAATGAACCGCCGGGCGTTTCAAAATCAGGGGTGTCAATATAAATGTCATTCAAACACCAGCAGATTATCACCCGTGTAATTTTAAATTTGTTATCCCGGGTAATCAAAAAATGCTGACTCAAATTTTTATAATCCTCAATGGCGTAACCCAATACTGACGGATTTAAAACATTTATCGAATCATTCAGCGTTTGCAAAATACCGGCAAATGTTTTATCTGCTTCCACACCGATGCCCATTGTTACCGAATCGCCGAGTAACAACCAACTGTTTTTATTGGTGTCAATTTTACTGTTAAATTCTCTAAAACCGAACCGGTTGATTTTTACCTGCGCACCTACCGAATAGCCCTGACTTAATGGCTTCAATCCATGAGAATTGTTATACAAATTGTTTATAATTATGGATGAGTCGCTGACTTGCGGTTTGATCTTGGGCATCAAGAGTCGTGTGAATAACTCAGCAATAAAAAAGAGTGTCAGCAAAGCGAGGCAATGATAACAGATTATGAAAAGCGTTTTTCTCATGCAACTATTTGTTTTAAACGAAAATTAAAAGCTGGTTTATTTTGGGTTTTGGGCTGTGGTTTTTCTTTCAAATTTGTCAAATGAGCATACTTTTTCCTGTTGATAAGGCATCTCGTTTTTACGGCTGGCAGTTAAAAATGATATGACAAAAATCTGCACTTCATGATGACATATCAGAAGCGCCGCGCAGCCGTTATGATTGCGCAGCGCGCCATCAAATTCTACTTCAAAACTTTCGCCACAGTGGCGCCGATTTCTGCCGGACTTTCGCTAATGTGGACGCCGCATTGTTTTAGCGCAGCAATTTTTTCAGCAGCAGTGCCTTTGCCGCCGGCGATGATTGCTCCGGCGTGTCCCATCCGCCTTCCCGGAGGCGCTGTTTGTCCGGCGATAAAACTGATCACCGGCTTTGACATGTTTTCTCTGACAAATTGTGCTGCTTCTTCTTCAGCAGAACCGCCAATTTCACCGATCATAACCACGGCTTTGGTGTCGGGGTCTTGCTCGAATAGCACCAGCGCATCCACAAAATTGGTGCCGATCACCGGATCGCCGCCGATGCCGATACAGGTGGTTTGACCCAGCCCCAATTCTGTGAGTTGGTGAACGGCTTCATAAGTCAAAGTGCCGCTGCGTGAGACGACCCCGACCGATCCCGGTTGATGAATGAAACCAGGCATGATGCCCACCTTGGCTTTACCCGGTGAGATAATTCCGGGACAGTTGGGACCGATCAGGCGAGTGGGGCGATTTTTGAAAAAATGGAAAACTTTCACCATATCCAGGGTCGGAATGCCCTCGGCAATGCACACCACCAGTTTAATCCCAGAGGCGGCTGCCTCGATCACTGCGTCCGCAGCAAACGCCGGTGGCACGAACACAATCGCCGTGTTGGCGCCCTGTTTTTTCACAGCTTCTTCGACGGTGTTAAAAACCGGTATTTTTTCATCAAATGTTTGTCCACCCTTTCCAGGGGTTACCCCGGCAACCACGCTGGTGCCGTATTCAATCATCTGTCGGCTGTGAAAAGAACCCTCACCGCCGGTAATTCCCTGAACAACCAGACGGGTATTTTTATCCACTAAAATGCTCAATTTATATCCTCCAATTTAATATTGACAAGTGAACCACTGATTTGGGGTAGCTGCTAACTTGCCAGCGCTTCAACGACTCGTTTGGCTGCATCTTCAAATGATTTGGCGACCAAAAATTTTAATCCTGATCCGCTCAAGATTTTGGCGGCTTGTTCTGCGTTTGTTCCTGCCAATCGCACGATCATGGGCAGTTTGACGCCAATATTTTTCGCCGCTGCCACAACACCTGTTGCGACACGGTCGCAGCGTACAATGCCGCCAAAAATATTGATCAAGACCGCTTTGACGTTCGAATCACCGAGGATGATCTTGAAGCCATTTTCCACTGTTTCGGCGCTGGCGCCGCCGCCGACGTCGAGAAAATTCGCCGGTTCCCCGCCCGCCAGTTTTATCAAATCCATCGTCGCCATTGCAAGACCGGCGCCGTTGACCATGCAGCCGACATCGCCGTCCAGTTTGATATAATTCAAATCATATTTTGAAGCTTCGACTTCCAATGGTTCTTCTTCATCCAGATCACGCAGCTCAACAATGTCTTTGTGACGATACAGCGCATTATCATCGATGTTGATTTTCGCATCCAGCGCCAGCACCTGTCCCTGTTTGGTTACCACCAGCGGATTGATTTCCGCCAGCGAGGCGTCGATGGCGACATAAGCATTGTACAGGGCTGTTAAAAACTTGACTGCGTTTTTGAACTGGTCTCCGTTCAAGCCAAGCCCGAACGCCAGTTTTCTCGCCTGAAACGCCTGAAATCCGACAGCCGGATCGATCCACTCCTTGAGAATTTTTTCCGGCGTTTCTGCTGCGACTTTTTCGATCTCCACACCGCCTTCGGTGCTGACCATAAAAGCCAATTGTGACTTTGCCCGGTCGAGAACGATTCCGGCGTAAAGTTCGCGCTCAATATTCAAGCCCTGCTCAATGAGTACCCGTCGAACCGGTTTGCCCTCGGGACCGGTCTGATGCGTTATCAATGTCATACCGAGCATCTGATCGGCGAGTTTTTCAGCTTCAGCCGGATTTTTAGCAATTTTGACGCCGCCGCCTTTTCCTCTGCCGCCAGCATGAATCTGCGCTTTGACCACTACAGTACTACCGCCCAACTGCTCGGCAATCTTTCTAGCCTCTTGCGCTGTAAAAGCCACCTGCCCATCCGGGACCGGTACTTTGAATTTTCGCAAAATGTCCTTTGCCTGATATTCGTGTATTTTCATTGCGCCTCCGGTTTAAGTGAGAATTTTAAAGTGTACATTCAGTCTAAAATGGATTTTGATCGTCAATAGTATTCATTTTGTTTTAAGCACATGTGGAATAATTTAAGCAAAAATATTGGGGCAATTCTTTGCAATTTTAAAGCGATTATTTTACAATACGAGTACCGTTTTTTTTAGCCAGCGCATCGGGCAAACATTCCGCCGAAGTTATGACACAGACCTCACCGCCATTTTCGATAAAATTAATTGCCGATTCGATTTTCGGTCCCATGCTTCCTTTGGGAAATTGCCCAGCAGTAAGGTATTTTTTTGCTTCAGCCACGGATAGTTCAGTGAGATCAAGCTGATTGGGTTTCCTATAATTAAGCGCCACTTTTTCCACAGCGGTCAAGATGTACAATTCTTGCGCACCAATGTCACGCGCCAGGATTGCCGCCGCCCGGTCTTTATCAATAACACCATCAACACCCTCATACTTGCCGTCATCTTCGACGTAAACCGGTGCGCCGCCGCCGCCGGCTGTGATGACAACGACACCGCTGTCCACCAACTGTTTGATAACATTTTTTTCCACAATCTTCAATGGAATGGGAGACGGCACAACCCGGCGATACCCGCGGCCTTCGTCATATTTTATGATCCAGTTTCGCTCCGCTTTTATTTTTTCCAACTGTTCCTCGGTATAAAACGGTCCGACGAATTTTGTGGGATTCAGAATGGAGGCATCCTCCCGGTCGACAATCACCTGCGCCAGAACCGTGGCAACTTCCCGCTTGATCTGATGCAGGTGCAATTTATTTTGTAGCGACTGGGCGATCATATAACCCATACCGCCCTCAAGGTCCGCCACTATTACGCCCAGCGGTATGGGCGGTACTAAATGCCTCGATTCCTCAACCCGAATCAAATAGTTGCCAACCTGGGGACCGTTACCATGGGTTATGGCAAGCTGGTAACCCTGCTTGATCAATTCGACCACTCCCACCAAACTGCGGCGCGTATTGGCAAATTGCTGGTGAATATCACCTTCTTCAAACTCCCTGGTAATGGCATTCCCACCCAGCGCAACAACGGCTGTCCTTGGTTTTCCCATAATACCCTTTTATGATTGATTGTTTTTAATGCCGTTGTGTCAGAAAAACCGCGATCATTGGTTTGCGATTTTTTTGATTAAGTCTGAACCAATTTTAAAGTGAGCCACTGAGAAAAAACCAGAGCTCACAAAAAAATATTGAGATTATCGAAATAAAAACCCCGGAATCCTGTGACATGACTCCGGGATTTTTAGAATACATTATTTGAATTTGACTAGAACATCTTCCAGATTGGGTCTGCCAATTTCTTGCAGATCATAATTTACCCGCACCGCGGGCTTATTGATTTTAATAATTTTGCGTAAATCGATCGGCGTCCCGATTACTACGACATCGCAATCCACCGCATTGACAGTTTTTTCCAGGTCATTGATCTGTTGCTCACCATACCCCATCGCCGGCAATAAAGCGCCGATTTCCGGATATTTGTCAAATGTTTCCTGAATTTTTCCCACAATCCATGGTCTGGGATCAACGATTTCAGCGGCGCCGAATTTCTCCGCTGCAACAACACCGGCGCCAAATTCCATTTCTCCGTGGGTAAGGGTAGGGCCATCTTCAATCACTAACGCTCTCTTGCCACGAATCTGTGCAGGTTCTTCCACCACCAACGGAGAAGCAGCGTCAATGATCATTGCATCGGGATTGGTTTGCCTGATGTTTTCGCGCAGATATTCGATATCCTCGTAATCAGCGGTGTCTATTTTGTTTATGATCACCACATCCGCCAACAGTAAATTGGTCTCACCGGGGTAATATGAAAGTTCGTGCCCAGCCCGCAGCGGATCGGTCACCACGATATGCAAATCTGTCTTGTAAAATGGCGTATCATTATTGCCGCCATCCCAGAGGATGATATCCGCTTCTTTTTCGGCTTCCGCTAAAATAGCGCCATAATCCACTCCAGCGTAAACCACCACGCCGCGATCGATATGGGGTTCATATTCTTCGCGCTCTTCGATGGTGCATTTGTGTTTATCCAGGTCATCATAGGAAGCGAACCGCTGCACCTTTTGCGCTGCCAGGTCACCATAGGGCATGGGGTGGCGAATCGCTACCACTTTTTTTCCGTATGAGCGGAAAATTTCACTAATTCGGCGGGTGGTCTGACTCTTGCCGCAACCGGTACGAACAGCACAAATGGATACCACCGGAACCTTGCTTTTCAAACTGGTGGAATCATATCCCATTAAAATGAAATCCGCACCCGCGGCGTTTACTAAGGCGGATTTGTGCATTACATATTCATAAGGGACATCACTATACGCAAACACAACAGCATCTGCTTTTTGTTTTTGAATCAGTTCACTAAGTTCATCTTCCGGATGAATGGGGATGCCATTTGGATATAATTTTCCAGCGAGAGCCGCCGGATAAATCCTTCCCTCAATATCCGGAATCTGGGTTGCGGTGAAGGCAACCACCTCAAATTCCTGCTGATCGCGATAGCGAACGTTAAAATTGTGAAAATCTCGCCCGGCTGCGCCCATGATGATTATCTTTTTTCGCTTCATAAAATCCTCTGATTAAGTTAATTGACTGTCATTAGCTCATATTAATATTCGCACAATTAAAAAAATCGGAGGATAGTTAACTATCAAACATGCGGTGCCAGACAAACTTGAATGATCTCTTTGATTTATTTGTACGCATAAAATAAATCATTTTTCCGACAGTCGTGAAAAATATTTCGAAATTGTGTCTTTGATTAACTCTGGTTCGCTGATTTTGAAAATTTCAGCCCGGATTTGACTGCTGCCGGGCAACCCCTTTAAATACCAGACAAGATGCTTTCGCATTTCCAGTATTGCCAGTTTCCTTCCACTGAGTTGGATTTTCTGATGATAATGCCGCCACATCACCCGGAACCGTTCCTCAAATGTTGGCGGCGGCAACAATTGCCCGGTGTTCAAATAATGGTTGACATCTCTGAAAATCCACGGGTTCCCCAGGCTGGCTCTGCCGATCATTACCAGATCGCAGCCGGTCTGTTTCAGCATGGCTTCCACATCAAGTGGGCTGCGCAGGTCGCCATTTCCAATGACCGGTATCGATACCGCTTGCTTTACCCTGGCGATCATGTCCCAATCAGCCTTGCCCCGAAACTGTTGCGAGCGAGTGCGCGGGTGAATCGTGATCGCAGCAATGCCATTTTGTTCCAGTATTGTTGCAACTTCGACGGCGTTGGCGGAATTATCATCCCAGCCTTTACGAATTTTGGCGATAACCGGTACTGTCGATTTTTTTACGACCGCCTCGGCGATTTTTGCCATCAAATTCGGGTCTCGCATCAGTGCAGCGCCGGCGCCGCGACTGATCACCTTTTTCACCGGGCAGCCAAAATTAAGATCGATAAAATCCGGACCGCGCGAAAGCGCCATCTCGGTGGCAACAGCAAGCACCCGGGGATTGGCGCCAAATAGTTGAAAGCCAATCGGGCGTTCTTCACTCTGAAAGAACAGATACCCCAGAGTTTTATCATTTTCTCTGATCAAGCCTTCAGCGCTGACCATTTCAGTGAACACGACTGCCGCACCCATTTCCCGGCAGATGCGCCTGAAACAAGAGTCTGCCACACCTGCCAGAGGCGCAAGCAGTGCTTTGCCATCCAATTTCCCGACATCAAGGATCATAAGAAATGAAAGATAATAACTTCAAAACAAATTTGCAAGGGCTTTTTTGGCTGGTGGAACATTTTTTTTACCACTCTCGTTAAAGGCGCCTATTCAGCACAAATTAGTTGCCACCAATGTAACGCCAACGGGCGGATTCACTTGCTGGCGAACGCCAAGACGCGAAGTTACACCTATAATTTTATTTTTACTTTTGTTAACGTTCAAGAAAAATTTATATTGTTTTAAGTAGAATACAGTGTTTCTGAAGGCCATAATTTTACGAATTTATTGTTTTATGTTCCTTGGAGTCTTCGAGACCTGGTGGCTGAATTGCTACCGTTAAAGTTGCCTACGAAAAATATTACACCGACATAAACATTGTTTTGCGGCAAGGCTGAAACTGTTGGATTGTTAATACCATCGTCCAATGCGTGGATTGTTGAAAATAAAACGATGACAACAGTTTTGATTTTCTCCTGCAACTGTAATTTTACCAAACGTTGTAAAACCTCAGTCATGGGTAGAAAAACCGCTGAAGCGGTTCATCTTTATATATTGATCTACCTTGCACCACAATAAATTGTGGTGTTTGTTCAACAATGTAGTTTGAATAAACACCATGATTCATCATGGTGTAGCTGAGCAGAAAAAGCAATTTATAAACTGCTTCAGCAGTTTCAAATTCCACCAGTAAGTGAAGTTTTACCAAACGTTCCAAATTATGCTTGACTTTTATCAAGGTTATCTTTATATTTTTTGGCGTGAATTTTTAATTGGCACCATGAAGAATCTGTTGTTATTTTCAACTTTCATTGTCCGCCTGAAACGTGCCATTTTTCAAAAAGTCAGCTAATAATATGAATGACCAGTTGGATTATTGGTTTTTTTGTTTTTTTTATATTTAGACTGTAGGGGACGTCCATGGACGTCCCCCACATCGCGAAAATCCTTTTATTTGAAGCTGATATTTTCTACTGGTCATCCATATTAATAATTTATACCAGCTATCAACATCATTGGAGAGAAAATTGTCAAAGTTAAAATTTTATTTTTTTATCACTGCTTTTCTCACTGGAATAAGCCTGCACTCGACGGTTTTCAGCCAGGAAATTTATCCCCGTCGCGAAAGCCAAACCGAAAAAGACGATTACGAAAAGATGAAACTTGATTTTACTTTTTCAGCACAGGCATTCGAAAAAATAATCGATCCTCAAACTTACATTGTTGGTCCCGGAGATGTGTTTTTAATCAATATTTCTGATGAACCCGATTTAGTTTTTCCATCGCAGGTCACGCCGGAAGGGAAATTGGTGATTCAAACCATCGGCACCTATCAGGTCGCAGGAAAAACATTGGAACAGGTGCAGCAATTGGCGCTTCAGGAGGGCGAAAAAAAATACAAACTGAAAAAAATTTTTGCTAATTTAACAGAGCTGCGCCGTCTGCGGGTTCATGTTGTCGGTGAGATTGAATCGCCCGGTATTTATGTGGCGTATCCGGTAGACCGGGTTTCGATGTTACTTGAATATGCCGGTGCTTTTACAGACTGGGCAGACCAACGCCGCATCGAGATCAAACATGTTGACGGTTCAATTGATACGCTGAATTTTTACAACTATCAAAAGCTGGGGCGATTGGATCAAAACATTTTCGTCCAAAACGGCGACGTTATCTATGTTCCGAGAATCGAAACATCGGGATCAACTGTGATCTTGGAGGGATTTGTCAATCAACCCGGCGTCCACCCAATCACTCCGGGTGAAACTTTGAACGGTTTCATCTCTCGGGTTAAAGGCTTCAATCGCGGTTATGATCCTACCCAGGTACAAGTGGTGCGGCAAACGACCGATGGGCAGGAGATCAATACCGTGGTTGACCTGATGAATCCGACCTCAGATGATTCACAAACTGCTTTCCAATTGCAAAACGGTGATAAAATATTTATCCCATCGCGTACCAACAAAGTTTACGTTCACGGAGCAGTGAACCTTCCGGGTGGATATGCTTACATGGCCGGTTACAGAGCAAAAGATTATGTCGGATTAGCCGGCGGAACCATGGAAATGGGAAATATCAATAAAATTAAAGTGGTTCACCGTCGCGATAACTCAGCAGAGTACGGACCCGATGTGATCGTCGAATGCGGCGATATGATCTTTGTCCCAAAGCCGCTTCGCCGGAATTTTATCGAGTATTTGCAGATCGTTACCAGCATTGCCACTCTGTTTTTAGCGTATCGCGCGGCTCAACGTTAGTCAATCAACAACCTATCATGTTAACAAGGTTAATGTTAATGCAGACAAAAAAAATTACGACATTGGATTATCTGTCAGTTCTCATCAAATGGCGCAAAGCAATCATTATCAATGGTTTTATTATCTGCCTGATTGTTGCCGCGATCACTTTAATTGTTCCCAAATGGTACACCGCGTCCACCACCATTCTGCCGCCTTCCGCCGATAGCTCGGATCTCGGACTGTCATCGCTGCTATCGAAGGCGCCGCTCGGAGGTTTGGGAATGGGGCTGGGAATGGTTTCTGAGGAAACCAATACTTTCCTTGCGATTCTGAACAGCCGAACTGTTATGGAAATTGTAATCAAAAATTTTGGTTTGATCGAACGGTTCAACGAAAAGAACATCGAAGACGCCATCAAAACGCTGCGAAGCCGCGTAAAGGTCAAGGTGAACGATGAAGGGACGCTAACCCTGTCGATGAAAATTAAAACCCCGTTTTTCGCCGGAAAAAGCAAAGAGCGCGAGGCTGCTGGATTGGCGAAAGATATCGCCGACTTTTTTATCGAACAGCTCGATCAAATCAATCGCGAACTTAAAACCAACCGGGCGCACAACTCGAGAATTTTCATCGAACGCCGCTATTTCCAAAATCTGGCGGATTTAAAAAAAGCAGAAGAGGATTTTCAACAATTTCAAAATAAATACGGCGCAATTGCTCTGCCGGAACAGGTTCACGCCGGAATTACGGCAGCGGCAGAATTAAAAGCTCAGATCATCAAAAAAGAGGTCGAGCTTGATGTAAAGAAAAAATATCTAAGCGACAGCCACGCCGAAGTGATAAGGACGCGCACCGAATTAATGACACTTGAGAACAAATATAATGAATTTAGATACGGTTCAAATCTGGATCGCGGCGATTCAATCGAAGCAAACGTCATTGATCTGTTCCCCCCGTTTTCCGAAGTTCCCGAACTGGGTATCCAATACGCCCGATTGTTTCGCGAAGTTAAACTTCAGGAAACCTTACTGGAATTCATTCTCCCACAATATGAACAGGCAAAAATTCAGGAAGCCAAGGACACGCCAACAGTCCAGGTTTTAGATAAAGCGGTGGCGCCAGTTAAACGATCCAGTCCGAAACGGATGTTGTTGGTGCTTGCCGCCGGATTAATCAGTGTGATTTTCTTTATCATGGTTGCTTATGTGGTGGTCAACATGGAATATCTCAAACAGACCGACTACGATCGCTATCAGCGGATTCAAAAATTGTTAATTGACATCAAACCCAACCGATGGTTCAAATAAAAAAGCATCATGGCAAATACCGACAACCAGCTATTCATTAACAGCCAGATAAAGCGCACCGCCAAAGATTCGCTGATCTATTTGCCTGCCATGGTAATTCCGGCCATTACTGGGATCTTGCTGATCCGGGTTTTTACCACTATTTTTTCTCCTCAAGAATACGGCCATTATCAAGTTACCTTATCCACCTTCGGATTAATTCGCGTTTTCAGCATGGTGTGGCTGGCAACTAGCGTTACCCGTTTTTTTTTAAAATACAAGCTTGATGGATCTACAGGGTTGTTTTTTTCAACACTGTTTATTTGTGGGTTGTTTAGCGCCATTGGGATGGCTGGTTTCAGCTTCGGTGTAAATTTTTTTATCTTTAAAAGCAAATTATCGCCGGCGCTGTTTTCGCTGATCAATTTGGCGATCGCGGCTTCAATTTTTAGTACGATTTTTGAAATACTTGTCATGATATTTCGCGCCGGATTGGAGCCTAAAAAGTACTCGTTGTTTTGGATACTATTTTCTGTTGGCAAACCCGTTGTTGGGATTGCTCTGATCTTATTATTCAACTTTCGCGTCTCAGCCATTTTTTGGGGATTCCTGATTGTCCCGCTGGCGCTGGACCTGATTCTGTTTTTCAAGTTAGATTTGATAAATCAGGTTCGAATACGAAATTTTTCGAAACCTCTGTTCAGTCAAATCGCCCGTTATGGCGTTCCTTTTACATTTTCATTGTTCGCATTCTGGGTGTTGTCGCTTTCGGACCGCTACCTGATCGAATTCTTTCGCGGTAGCGCTGAAGTCGGATATTATTCAGTGGGTTATATCATTTCTGAAAAAATGTTAAATTTCATTTACACCATTTTAATGCTCGCTGCCTATCCGATCATTGTCGATAATTGGGAGAAATACGGCGATCGGGAAAGCCAGCGGTTGATCACAGAATTGAGCCGATACTATTTTATCATTTGTACTCCCATCTTGGCCTTGTTAGTTGTGATTCCGGAACAGATGTTAAAAATATTTTCCAGCGCCAAATTTGTCGCCGGTGCACGCGTGTTGCCGCTGATCGCGATCGGTGTGTTTTTAAACGGCGTCTGTCAATATGTTTTAAAGGGGTTTGAATTGCACAAAAGGAGTCTCAATGTCGCCAAACTGGCGTTGATCGCTGGCATCATCAATGTCGGACTGAACATCATTTTAATTCCCCGTTTTGGTTATATCGGTGCCGGAATCTCCATGGCATCGGCTTATACTGTATATTTTATGCTGTCAGTTTATCTGGTTAGAGCAGAAATGGCATGGATTCCACCTTATCGTTCGATTTTTAACAACCTCATTTCTGCCATCATTCTGACATCGTTTTTGATGATTTCAACGAAATTCATCGACCATCAATTATTAATTATATTTTTGATAATCCCGATTGGGATATTGATCTACTATTTTTCTCTGCTTGCACTCAACGAAATCAAAAAGCAGGAAATTGACCAGGGATTGAAATTTATCCACAAGCTTTTTAAGGTCTGAAAATGCTCGCAACACCATTAGAACATGATATTGATTTACGAAAATTTTTGATCTGGATCGCGGTCGCTGAAACAATTATGCTTGCGTTGCTGCTTCGATCCGAAAGCGTTAGCTTTGGATTTTTTCTGCTGCTGTTCGTACCGTTTTTTATTTACCTCTATCCGGAGTTCGGTTTCGGTATTGCGCTCACCGGCAACATCCTGCTAAAAGTGGTTTTTGATTATGTTCAGGTTGGTATCCCGTACCCACAACTTATTGCCTACTTTTTACTGATTTCGATGGGAGTATTTTTTTATTGGCATAAACAATCGTTGAACATGGTGGTGTTGACATCGCTGCTGTTCCGGCTAATGTTATTGATTACAGCAGTGATGCTATTCGGTCTTCTCTACTCCACAAACCGGAGCTACGGCATTTACAAAATCACATTCTACTTCATTTACAACTTCACCATGTTTATGGTGGCGTCGTTGTACTATAAAGATTTCCGGGGTATCGAAAAGCTACTCAGTTTCGCTTTTTTATTGGGCTTGTTACTTGCGGTCATTAGCTTTGTCATTAAAACCGATACAATCTATGCATTCGCCCGGTTTCGTCCATCCGATAGCGTTAATCCGATTTTTTTAGCGCGCAGCCTTGGCGTGTCCATTCTGTGTAGTTTCTTTTTTCTGTCAAAATTTAAACGATCACTACCTAAAATTTTGTTGCTGCTCTCGTACGGCTTGTTGTTGTCGCCCATCATCTGGTCTGGTTCGCGCGCGCCGTTTCTCGGTTTATTCTTTGCAGCGATCATATTTTATCTGCTGCAACCGTCACAAACCACCAGGCGAAAAATGTGGGTGAGTTTTATCTGTATAATATGCGTTGTGTTGTTTATGCTGTATTCCGCCAGTCAGGTAACAGCACGTATCACCACGCCGATCGCTCAGGAAGCCAGCGCCGCTTTTCGTGTTTTAGCCTGGTTCCAGGGGCTGCAGGACTTCCTGGGCTCGCCGTTACTGGGCATTGGCACCGGAAGTTTTTTTCTGGATACACCCTGGATACCGCTTATTTATCCACATAATCTTATTTTGGAAATGGCATGCGAAAACGGTTTGTTGGGGCTTGCTGCAATTTTATCATTCATCGGCTTGACTGCTATTTTGGGGCTGCGTAATATTCGTTTTTATCACCAAAACAATCAGGAAATTCCGTTGCAACTCAGCATTACGGTATTCAGTATATTTGCTTATACACTTTGGAATTCGATGTTCAGCGGAGACATTTCAACCAATCCTGTGATCTGGTTTGCAGCAGGATTGATCAACGTTTTATATCAATCGAAAAATTCTCAATCAATACAAGGTAGTTAATCCTTATGGTTAAGGAACAGCAAAAAAAATATTTGATCAGTTTTATTTTGATCAGCTACAATCGCATCGAGGTGTTGTTGGAATGCATCGCATCCATCAAAGGGCAGACTTATTCCGACATCGAGATCGTATTGGTGGATAACGCTAGCAGCGACGGCACCGCAGCAACCATCAGGCGAAGCCATCCTGATATTCGCTTGATCTGTTCCGAAGTCAATCTCGGCGTCCCCGGCGCCAGGAATCTGGCGATCCGTCACGCTTCTGGAGAAATCTTTGCATTTATCGATGACGATTGTCTCATTCGAGACACTGAATTTGCTTCGAAACTCAATCTATTCTTTTCTAAAAGAGATGAAGTTTCGATACTAACCTTTAAAATTATCAATTATTTCACAAATAAAATTAATCGTCATGAATTCCCCCATCGCAATAAAAAGCTATCAGATCATGAATTTGAAACCAGCTATTTCTTAGGTGGTGCCAACGCGATCCGCAGACAGGTTTTTGAAAGCATCGGAGAGTTTTACTCCGACTATTTTTACGGATTTGAAGAACTGGATTTTTCGTTTCGGGCAATGGAACATGATTTTCGCATGTTCTATTCACCGCGATTTGAGGTTTTTCATAAAACATCTGCTGATGCGCGACCTTCCTGGCGCAGCGTCTATTTTTTTACACGAAATCGAATCTGGTTTGCTTTTTCATTTCTACCCTGGTATTTCATTGTTTCTCAACTGATCATCTGGTTCAGTTTTTTCTTTTTTACCGCCGTAAAAATCAGACATCCGATGACTTTCTTTCAGGGAATAAAGGACGGATTACGTGGATTACCCAAAATCTATTCGCGTCGAAAAAATCTTAAAATATCAAAAACGCTTATGAAGAAAATATTTAATTTAAAAGGACGATTGTTATATTAAAAGCACATAACCCAATTTAATGCTCTATGCAGGCAATTGGGAAATATTTTTTAACATCGTAATCAAAAAAATAAATTCAGGACAAAAAATGTCACTAAAGATTTTATTAATCACAAATTTCTTCCCGCCGGCAAATACCGTTGCTTCTCACAGGCTTTACAGTTTTGCCAGATATTTGCCGGAGTTTGGTATCGATGTGGACGTCTTCACACCAGAGAGAAAGGGAACGCTTACTTATGATTTGCAATCAATCAAACAAATTCATCCTTATCAGGATTTTTCAGAAATCAATAAATTTTCCAGAGACTCAAATTACCTTCGATCTCTTGTCAGACTAACTGGATTAGTCCCACTATTCCGTTACTTACATAATCAGATTTATTTAAAAGGAAAATCCTACTTTCTCAAAGAACGGATACAATCTTATGATGCAATATTTATTTCCTTTGGTCCCGAAAATGTTCTGCGGCTTGGTCAATATCTGTCCAGAAAATTTCGAATTCCGCTAATTATTGATTATCGAGATTTATGGTTGAATTACTTATTTTCGAATCCATCTTTGTTTGATCAGTTGCTGTCTCTTATACACATCTCCGAGCCCACGAGACCGTACTAGATCTCGTA
>OMKS01001497.1_pt1 | contig 20642 bp, 11 predicted proteins | sample 1674721 | NCBI WGS metagenome assembly OMKS01 (sample SAMN06264996, study PRJEB25208) | sediment metagenome | isolation source: hot spring sediment | place: USA: California | collected 2014-09-02
GCTATTCATCGTCGGCGGCGGGAACGTGGGCCTGATCGCCGGGTATCACGCGCTGCAGGCTGGTATCCAGGTCATCGGCCTGTGCGAGGCTTTGCCAGAGTGCGGTGGTTACAAGGTTCACCGGGATAAGTTGGCGCGGCTGGGCGTGCCCATTTACACCTCACACACCGTCCTCCTGGCCAACGGCAAGGAGGAGGTCGAATCGGTGACCATCGCCCAGATCGACGAAAACTGGCGTCCCCTCCCCAATACCGAGAAGACCTTCGAATGCGACACCATCCTGGTAGCGGTCGGCCTGGATCCGGTGGACGAGTTCTACCACAAGGCGAAGGCGTTCGGCCTGCCGGTCTACGCGGCGGGCGACGCTGAGGAGATCGCCGAGGCTTCAGCCGCGATGTTCACCGGACGCATTCGGGGATTGGAGATCGCCAGGAGCCTCGGGCGAGACGTGGGCGACGTGCCGTCGGAATGGCACCGGACCGCCGAGATTCTCAAATCTCGTCCCGGCGCGGTGGTGATGGAGGACCTGCCAGAAAAAGAGGAAGGTGTCTTCCCAGTGCTTCACTGCAACCAGGAGATCCCCTGTAATCCATGCACCTCTGTCTGTCCCAAAGAGTGTATCGTGATCGAGAGCGATGACATCCGTGGATTGCCGGAATACGTGGGCGAAGGGTGCACCGGTTGCCTGCAATGCGTGGCGATATGTCCAGGATTGGCCGTGACGCTGCTCGATTATCGCAAGGGTAAGCAGACGCCCACCGTGACGATCCCTTACGAGTTCACCGAGGACTCGATCCAGGCGGGCGACGTGGTCACCATCATGGATACCGAGGGGCAGGTATTGGGCAACGTCGAGGTGACCCGGGTCCGCGCGCCCAAATTTTCTGACAAGGCTCTGCTAGTCAGCGTGCGCGCGCCCCGCGAGATCGCCAAGCAGATCGCCGGCATTCGGCCGAAGGAGGCCTGGGTGGCCCAACCGACGGCCGAGTACGTGGAACGGATCGGCGACGACGAGATCATCTGCCGCTGCGAGCGCGTGACGGCCGGCGAGATCCGGGCCCTCATCCGTTCCGGCGTGCGCGATATGAATCACATCAAGGCGGTGACGCGGGCCGGTATGGGTGCCTGCGGCGGCAAGACATGCACCAATCTCATCCAGCGCTTGTTCCGCGAGGAGGGCGTCCCCTTGCCGCGGGTGACCGAGAACGTCCAACGCCCTCTGTTCATCGAAGCGCCGCTAGGCGCCTTCGCCGGCGTTTCAGTGGGCGAGCGTCCGGTCGAGGAGGGGCCCAGGGCACACGCCACCGACGCCCACGAGGGAGGGTTGTAGCCGGGCGCTGAGAAACCAGGTTTTTGAGAAAAACCTGGTTTCTAGCTGATCGGACTGGCGATGGTTGGATTGGCCGGCTGCGGGGTAGGTGTTGGTACATCGGTGCTCGGCTCGACCGCCGGCTCGGCCGTCGGCAACAGCACCGCCGTCGGCGCCAGGGGCTCAACGGACCACGGATGATGACCGTCGGTCCCGACAGGTAGCTGTACGTGGCTGAACGAGGCGCGGGCCGCATCGTGCGGCTGCCGGATGAGGACGGGGATGGGGTATCTGATGGAATCCAGGTCGTGGCCGAGGGGCTGAACGCGCCCAGCAGCATCGCATTCTTCAAGGACGGCTCGCTCTACGTGGGCGAGACGACGCGCATTCTGCGCCTGAGCGATCCCGACGGGGATGGTGTTTTCCAGGAGCGCGAAGTCGTCATCGAGGGCTTGCCCAATGGCGGACATACCACCCGCACCGTGCTTTTCAGCCCCGACTGGCGCGCGCTCTTCGTCTCCATCGGCTCCTCGTGTAACGTCTGTGTCGAGGAGGACGAGCGGCGGGCCGCCATCGTGCGCTACGACCCCGATGGCGGCAATGGGGAGATTTTCGCCCGGGGACTTCGCAACGCCGTGGGCGTGTATCTTCTCAATAAGTTGGAGAGCTGTGGCCGGTCTCCCGACCGAGCCACAGCGGGCACGGTCAGGAGACCGGCCCGAGCGAGTTTGCCCCGGTTTATTGAGATGATACGCCCAGCATATGTAGGTCGGTTTTCCATAACCGACACTTTTTCAACAGAGTCTGCAAACCCCCTCCGAGCAGGTGTCTAGGTAGTTACCAAACTTCTATCATATACAGCAAGGAGTAATGCATGACCACCAAAATATACGACGCCATCATCGTCGGCGCGGGGAGCGTCGGGCTCCCCACGGCATTTTTCCTGGCCCAGGCCGGGCTCAAACCGCTGGTCATCGACCAATTCGCCAGCCCCGGTCAGGGTTCCAACAAGGCCGCTATCGGCGGGATCCGGGCCACCCACTCGGCCCCTTCCAAGATCCGGCTGTGTCTCAAATCGCTGGAGGTGTTCTCCACCTGGCAGGAGACTTACGGGGACGACATCGAGTGGCACCGGGGCGGGTATTCTTTCGTCGCTTACCGCGAGCGGGAGGAGAACATCCTCAAGGACTTGCTCAAGATCCAGCAGGCCTACGGGCTGGACATCGAGTGGCTGGACCGGGACGATCTACTGTCCGTGATCCCCGACCTGAACCCGAAGAATTTGATCGGCGGGACCTACTCGCCCAACGACGGTTCCGCCTCCCCGATGCTTTCAGCCCACGCTTTCTACATCCGGGCGAAGGAGCGGGGGGCCGAATTCCGTTTCAACGAGCGGGTCACGGGCATCATCCGCCGCCGGGGGCACGTGGTGGGCGTGCGCACCGACCAGGGCGGTTACGCCACCGAGACGGTCATCAACGCCGCCGGCCCCTGGGCCCGCAACGTCGCCGAGATGGTGGGCATCGACACGCCGGTGGCGCCCGACAGCCACGAGGCCGGCGTCACCGAGCCAGTGTCCCGCTTCGTGGAACCGATGGTGGTCGACATCCGGCCGGCCGCCGGTTCCAAGAACTACTATTTCTACCAGCACGGCCCCGGTCCCATCGTCTTCTGCATCACGCCCGACCCGCCCATCGTCGGCACCGACCGGCGCGAGACCTCCGTCTTCCTGCCCATGATCGCCCGGCGGATGATCGGTCTGATGCCAAAACTCGCAAACATCAAAGTGCGCCGCACCTGGCGCGGGCTCTACCCGATGACGCCCGATGGTTTCCCCATCGTTGGACGCGCGCGGGAGATGGCAGGCTACGTCCACGCCGTGGGCATGTGCGGTCAGGGCTATATGCTGGGGCCAGGCGTGGGCGCGCTCCTCTCGCGACTGGTGCAGGGGACGCTGACGGCAGAGGATGAGGCGATCCTGGAGGAACTCAGTCCCTACCGGGCGTTCAGCGCCGAGGAGAAACTCAAGTAACACCCGCGTAACGAGCCAAACGCCCCGACCCTCATCGGTCGGGGCGTTTGGCTCGTTGATGCCAGATCGTCAGCGCTGGACCAGCGGCAGATAGATCGTATATCTTTCGTCTTGTGGGGCCTGGGCAAACAGGGCAAACTCGGTCAGGTGTTCGATGTGCGTCACCAGCCGGTGCTTATCCACGTCCCGCTGGACGACCGTGATGCCGTCCTCGGCCCACGTCTCGCCGTTCCGGTAGCGCAGGGTCAGGGTGTCCTCATCCAGGCCCTCGACGTCGGCCGCGACGTACTCGATTGTCAGCGTGACCGGATTGTGGAAGACGACGCCGCCCTGTAGCAGCCCCCCGGTGTAGACCTCCAGGGCGAAGGCCTGACCGGCGAAGGAGAACGCAGCGGGCGGATCGACGACCTCAGGAAGAGACGCGAAGGTCAGTTGCACCGCTTCCGACACCGCGCCGGGGGGGATCTCGACCGTCACCGTCGCGCCGTCGTCGCCGGAGGCGACGAGCAGGCCGCCTTCCTCAGGGTCAACATGCACTGTATGTTCGGCGGCCCATACGACGGCGGAGGCAGTGTCCATCGCGCCCTCCGCGCTCGTGACGTGGGCCGTGTAGGTCAGCGGGCCCGTGTAACCGGCCGCGACGGTGACAACCCTCGTCTCCACCCAGCCGTCGCCGGAGGCGGGGAGGGTGAACGTCCACACCTGGGGCGCGGTGGGCGCGACCTGTTCGGGCGGCGCATCGCTGACGACGACGTGTAGATCCACGTCGCCGGTGTTAGTCACGCGAATGGTGTAGGTCAACGGCGCGCCGGCCTCGACGAAACTGGCTTCAGCGCTCACGGACATGCGCACCGCCGCCGCCCCCGAGGCGTTCTCGTCGGCCCCCAGGTCATAACCGGCTCCGACGGGACGGACGTCGCCGTCAATGTCGGTCGTGACGCCGGCGTCTATACCGGCATTGATGGCGGCGGAAGTGAAAGCGATGTGATAATCGCCCGCATCCGGCGCCGTGAAAGCCGGGTCGCCCCACACGTTGCGCGCGCCAACGGTGATGCTTCCGTCACTGGCGTAATCGGTTCCGTTTGCCCAATCGCCGGCCCCCCACAGGGTGGCCTCTAACGTGACCGTGTCGCTCGCTGTGGCGGTGATGCCGGTGGTATGGCCTACCAGGATCGTGTTGGTCAGCGCGACGGCGCCGCCCGTCACGTAGACGCCGCTGTTGCCAAGGTTCCGGGCGATGCTCGTGTGCAGTAAGCGCGGCGACGCCTGCTTGACGTATACCCCGCCTCCCTCGCCCGCAGTCTGGTTATCGACGACGACGTTATTGGTCAAGACAGCGTCGCTGGCATCCAGGTACAGGCCGCCGCCATGCCGCTCGGCGCTATTGTTGGCGATGGTGTTGGACTGGAGCTCGGCGGGACTTCCGGAGAGGTACAGCCCCCCACCCCATCCCCCGGCCTGGTTAGCGGTGATGGTATTCTGATGCAAGACCGCCACGCTGGCGTCCAGGTACAGACCGCCGCCGTCGAGCTCGCTGACGTTGGCGACGACGGTGTTGCCCGTGAGGGTCGCGTCGCTGGCGACCAGGTACAATCCCGCGCCCCAGCGAGCGGCGTTGGCAGAGAAGACGTTATCGGCGACCGCGGCGCTGCTTTCCCACAGGTAGACGCCGCCGCCCCGGCGGGCTGTGTTGCCGAACACCCGGTTGTGGCGCAGGGCGACGTTGGCGTTTTGCGCGTATATGCCGCCGCCCACGTCGCCGCCGCCTAACCCGCCGCCTAACGTCGCTGCGTCGCCGCCGGTGACGTGTAACCCCTCAACGGTGACGCTGACCGCGCCGGCGACGTAGATCGCGCGCCCGGCGCCCTGGGCGTCGATGCTCGTCGGGTTGGCCTGGGGATCGGGCGGCTCGGTGAAAGCGTCCGTGTAACCGCCTCGGATGGTGAGGGTCTTGCTGACGTAGACGGCCTGGGCCAGCCTGCCCCGGTCGTTGACGCCGGTGTAGACGCCGGTCGCCACCTTGATCAGGCCGCCCTCGCTCAGGAGATCGACGGCCGGCTGGATCGTCTCGAAATCGCACCCGCCGCCGGGGCAGACGGTCAATTCTGTGGGCAGCGCGAGGGTGATGGCGTGGGCGCTCGTGATCGCGCCGCCGAAATTGGATATGGCGAGGGTCACGCTGTGCGCGCCGGGCGCATCCCAGGCCAGCAACAGCGTGTCGCTCAACCCGCCGGTGCGGGTGACGGGCGCATGTCCCGTCGCGCGCCAGACGTAGGTGATCGGCTGAGCCACCGTGATAGGGTCGACAGCGGCGACGAAGGTGTGCGTCTGCCCCGTGAATCCCTCGGCCGGTCCCTCAATGGCGACGCTGGCGGGCGGGATGACCGCCTGCAACGCCAGGGCCGCGTTCAAACGCCCGGCGCCGAAGTATGGGTCCCACCCTTTCTTATCCTCGTTGGGCGGCCCGACCTGGTCCTCGGCCGTGCTTCTCAGGACGTATCGCAACTCCTCGACGCCGAAACCGGGCCGCAGCGCTTCGATCAGCCCCAACACCCCGGCGACGTGGGGGGCCGCCATCGACGTACCGTGCATCATAAAATAGGTATCGTTGGTCCTCAGGCTGTAGATCTCGCTGCCCGGCGCGACCAGGTCGACGTGATCGCCGTAATTGGAACTGGCCCAGCGCTCGTCGTAGCGGTTCGTCGCCCCGACGGCGATAGTCTCGGTGTAAGCGGCGGGGTAGAAGAGCGCGTCGTCCCCCTCGTTCATCATCGATGCCACGATGGGCACGCCGGCCACGTAGGCGTAGCGGACGGCCTCGTGGAGGGCGGAGGAATTGCCTGTCCCGCCCAGGCTCATGTTGATGATGCTGGCCCCGTGGTCCACGGCGTATTCGATGGCGTCGATCCAATCGCTGTAAAAACCGGCGTTGTCGCTGTTCAAGGCCTTGAGCGGCATCACGCGACAATTGGGACAGACGCCCGCCATCCCGATCCCGTTGTCGGTGACGGCCGCCGCGATCCCCGCCACGTGGGTCCCGTGGCCCGGCTCGTGGTCGTCGTCCGGCTCGTCGTCGTCGTTGACGAAATCGTAACCGTCGACCAGGTTGGCCGCCAGGTCGGGATGGTCCAGGTCGGCGCCGGTGTCGATGACGGCGATGATCGTGACGGGGTCGCCGAGGGTGAGCGCCCACGCTGCTGGCGCGTCGATGTCGGCGCCGGGCGTACCGCCGCTCTGACCTGTGTTGTTCAGATTCCATTGGAAACTGAAGTACTGGTCGTCGGGCAGCACGGCCCCATAGCCGACGTAATTCGGTTCGGCATACTCGACGGCCGGGTCGGCGGCGAGGGTGTCCAACGTCTTTTGCACGTCGGTTGCCGGCGCCAGGGTGACGAGGTAAACGTTGGCAAGCCCCAGTGCACGCTTGAGCGCCACGTCTCCCATCGAAAGATCGAACAGCGGCGTGGTCGACTGAACGTCGCAATCTATCAGGATGCTGTCCAGAGTGACCGCCCCGGCAAGCTCCCCGGGCAAGGGTGGGCGCGTCTTAACGATGATCTGTTGGGAAGGCGGCGCAGGAGCGTCGGCGTGAATCGAGGATGGCGTAAGAGTCAGGAGAGGGCTAAACGCCAATCCAAGAATTAAAAAAAGTCGTATATAGTTTTTCATTCGATACCTCGGGAAATAGAATAAGTCTACAACGTGGTTAGTGCCTCCCCTTTTCTATTATGACAAGAACACGTATGAGACAGGTGAACAGACGGTCAACAAAATATTAAAAATATATTACTTGCTTATATTGTACCAAATTCGGAAGGATAACGCCATAGGAAATTGGTACCGGAGAACCTGGTGGGACGCAGATGAACGCTGATTTTTCGTTTTTTATGGTTCTTTGGGATTTCGCATGGTCGCGGTGAAAGATTAGCCACTTGCTAAGCCAACCAGGCGAACTAGCAGAGAGCCTAAAAGCCAAAAAGCCCGACGCTAGGAACAGCGCCGGGCTTCTCCTTAATGAAAACAGGCTACGACGTCGCGTTAGCTGTTGCGTAACACGAGCGGCAGGTAGATGTCGTGCCCGCCACCGACGATCTCGGTCGTGACGGGATCGCCCATCACCGTCTCGACCTCGTCGGCGCGGATGCCGTAGAACGCGTTGACGACCTCGTTGCCGCTATCGACCGAGACCGCGAACGCCAGGTTCTCGCTCTCGCCCGGGTCCAGGGCGTCGAACGTCCACTCGACCTGACCCAAGCCCGCCAGGTGCTTGCCGCCTGCGGTGATGCTGCTCGTGATGATCGTCGTGTTGGCGGGGATGGTGTCGGTGACGACGACGTGGGTCGCTTGCTGGCCAGCGTTGGCGACGTGGATCGCGTAGGGGATGTTTTGCCCCTGGTTGACCGACGCCGGTGCCGACTTGTCAATCGACAGGACCGGCTCGTCGGTCACCCACGCCACCGCCTGGATGACCACCTCGGACAGCAGGTCGGCATTGCTGATGGTAGCGGTGTTGGTGATGGGACCCTGGTAGTCCTCGTCCACTAGCACGGTGAAGGTCACGAGCTCCGAGGAGAACGGGCCGACATCGCCTTCCCAGCGGATGCTGACGATGTCGCTGACGATGGTACCACTGCTCGCTACCGCGTCCCGCTGGTAGGTGCTGGCTTCCCAGGGCAATTCGTCGTACACGAGTACGTCGGTGGCCGTGAGCGCGCTGGAGTTGACGATGTGCAGGGTGTAGGTGAGGACGTTGCCCGGGCCAGGCTCGAGCAGCTCCGGTTCCACCTCTTTGTAAGAGTCGATCAGGCCGACCTCCTTGACCGTCGTCGTGATTGGGTCGCCGGCATTGCTAAAGTACTCGCCGGCCTCGCTCTCGTACCAGTGGGTGGAATACCATTGGTTGACGATCTGGGTGCCGCTCACCAGGTCGGCGTCCACGCGGACGGCGAAGGTGCGGGGCTCGAGCAATCTTTCTCCGGTGCCGAAACTGGGCAGCGTCCAGGAGATGACGGTCATCGATCCCAACGTGCCGCTTATCGTAGTGTACGTGCCACCGTGGCTGATGCTGCTGGTGATCAACGTCACGTGCTCCGGCAGGAAATCCAGCAAGTAGGGATATGGCGGCGGCTGGTCGGTCGCCAGGGCGCTGTTCCAGACGTCGATGGTGTAGGTGATGATCTGCCCGCGCCCGATGACTGATGGGGCAGTCTTACGCAGGTTGAGGTTGGCGTAGTGCGTGACTAAACCAACGGCTGTGTCGCTGACGGGATCGGTGTGTCGTGCGCCCAGCGCGTCGGTGATGATCACTGTGGCTTTATAAAGCGTGCCCTCCTCGCCCCCGATGGTGTTCTGACCATCGGGGGTGGCGAAAGTGACGACGTCGCCAACGCCAAGATCTCCGATCCAGACGTAAGCTTGACACTTATCGCCGCAATCAGGTCCCTCAGAAAGTGCACCGACCGAAGGATCGACGGAGAGATCGCCTAACTGCACGCTGATCCGCTCGAAGATGAGCGTGGCCTGGGCATCGAGCGCGTTGCCCGGACCCAGGTTGCGCACGATGAGCGTGGGCCACACGTCGGTGCCAACGCCGCCGCCCGGCTTCTTAGCAATGGGATCAACGATGGCAGTGGCTTCAAATACTGGCCCCTGGACCACACTGGTCAGCGGCCGGCCCGGCTGGCACACACCCGCGTCGTCGCAGACCCCGTAGTCGTCGTTGACGATGGGGATTCCCAACACGTCGCTGATGGAGACGGTGTAGGTGAACTGGGCCGACTGCCCGGTGTCTAATCTGTCCAGCGTCCACGAGACCACGCCGCTGTCGTAACTGCCGCCGCGGACGTACGTGACGCCCGACGGCACGACGTCGGTGATGACCATGTCCAGCGCCAGCGCGCCCCGGTTGAGCAGCCGCAACGTGTAGGTCATCTCCCGGTTGGAACCGGGCGGATCGGGCCAGACGCGCTTGGAGAGCCGGAACTCGGGGGCGTAGACGGTCACCGTGTAGGACTCGCCGTAGACGACGTCGGTCTCGTCGCTATCCACTGCGTAAACGGCGTTGGTGAGCACGTCGCCGGGCGCCACCGACTCGTCCACCATCACGCTGAAGGTGAAGGCGCTCGTGTCGTTTAGCGCCAGTGTAACGTTCTCGGTCCAGGTGATGACGGTATCGCTACCGACCGTACCGGTGATGCCGTCCATCCCGACCTTGTATAGCGTCGTACCGCTGGGCACGTAATCGGTGACGGTGATGGGCAAACTGGCCCGCGATTGGCCCCGGTTGGCGACGAGGAGGGTGTAGACGAGGGGCGCGTTGTGACCGGGCCTGGATGGTGACGACGTCTTCTCGATCTCCAGGATGGGGTGGTCGGTGACCACCGTCTCGGCCGTCCGGGTCAGCACTTCGTGGAGGAGGGGTTGGCTGATGACGGCGGTGTTGACCACCGTGCCGCTGAAGGTCTCATCCACTGATACGTTGAAGGTCACGACGACCGTCTCGTCGAAACCGACCGTGCCGCTCCACGTGAGTGTCTCGCTGACGATGGTGGGGGTGTGTGGAGCGCTGACGCCCGCCTCGCCCGTGAAGCTGGTGTGCTCGTCGATGTGATCGGTGAGCGTGACGTTTTCCGCGGTGTAGGCGCCGGTGTTGCGAATCTCGATGGCGTAATAAAGGGTCACGCCGCCGGTCTCTGCCAGCGTGGGCGTGACCGTCTTGACGGAGAGCGCCAGCTTCGGGTAGCCCTCCGGCGGCTCGATGGGATCGGCGTGCACGACGCGCAAACCGCCGCTCGCGAAGCCCATAAAGAGCAACACCAGCGCCAGGCACGCGACGCCCGCCAAGGCGGACATCCCCCAGCCGCAGTCTCCGGTCAATAGTCGAACGATAGGTATCCATACTACTGCTCCTTTCCTCTTTCTATCTATCCAATACCAATGCGCACGTTTACTCGCTTAATCAGTATAGCAAATGGGGAGAAGTCTGTAATCCGTAAACATACGTAATTTTGATCCGGAGGACACCCAAATCGGGCGCCCGTTAATCGGCCGTTGCTTCGTTGCTTCATATACAGTTGACTAATGCCGAGAGGAATGATAAACTGAATAGTGATAAACTCCGTGGGGTCAGGTTGATATGATACTGCGCAAACGAATACTATTTGCCATTGGCGCGATATTTGCCACGCTGGTGCTCGTCCTGTACGTCGTCTCCCGCGTCATACTGATCGGCAATTTCCAGGAACTGGAGGAGCAATACGTCCATCGAGACGTCGAACGAGCCCGGAGCGCGCTCTTCGACGAGATAGCCGCATTGGATATGATGCTTTTCGATTGGGCGGCGTGGGACAGCACCTATGACTTCATCCAGGACATCAACACCGAATACATCACGTCTAACCTGGTGGACGAGACCTTTATCAGCACGCGACTCGACCTCATACTGTTCGCCAATCGAGACGGGCAGATCGTCTTTAGCAAGACCTTCGATCGGGACCGTGAAATAGAAGCGCCGACGCCGGTCGGTTTAAGGCCCCATCTGCAAGCAGACGCGCTCTTCAACCATCCCGACGAGACCAGTCACATCGTGGGCGTCATCCTGCTGCCACAGGCCCCTTTGCTCGTGGCCTCTCGCCCGCTCCTGACCAGCCAAGAAGAGGGACCTATTCAGGGAACGATGATCATGGGGCGCTACCTGGACGCCAACGAAGTCGAGCGTCTTTCTGAAAGCACGCACTCCTCTTTGATCGTGGAACGATTCGATGCCTCTCAAATCCCCGCCGATTTCGAAATTGCGCGAAACGCATTTTTAGGCTCGTTTCCCGACGAAGACGTGATATTTATCCACCCCTTGAACAGGCACACGGTCGCCGGCTACACCATCATCAAAGACGTCTACGGTGATCCGGCCCTTTTTCTGCGGGTGGACGTGCCCCGCGACATCTATCAGAGAGGCCAGACGAGCATGCTCTACCTGGTCTTTCTGCTCTTGATCGGTGGGCTGGCAGCCACGGGAATGACGTCGGTTATGGCCAATCGGATCGTAATCTCTCGACTGGAGCGCCTAAATGTCGACGTCAGTGACATTGGTGTCAGCAAGAATCTCTCGGATCGCGTCGCGGTGGGGGGAGATGACGAGTTGACGAACCTGGCCCGCGCGCTCAACGACATGTTGGAGACCCTGGAGCGCTCCCAGGCGAAATTGCTGGAAAGCGAAGAACGATACCGCACATTGTTCGAACGGACGGCCAATCCCATCCTCGTCATCGACACCGATGGGCGATACATCGACTGCAACGAAGCCGCGTTGGCGTTCCTGGAATGTTCGCGCGACATCCTATTGACCAAACACATCGACGATTTTACACCTCCAGATCAGGCTGATGAATTGAGGGCCGAACATCAGACGCTGTGGAAGCGGGGCGGCACGGTCGATACCGAGTACCTGGTCAATGGTCAGATCAAGATATTGGAATTGACCATCACGCCGGCGACGTGGCAGAACGAACGGGTCATTTTTGGCGTGGGCAAAGACGTGACCCAGCGCAAACGGGCCGAACAGGCATTGCGTAAATCGGAACAGCGCTTTCGCGACGTCGCCCGCACCACCGGCGATTGGATCTGGGAGATGGATCCTAAAGGCGTGTATACCTACGTCAGCCCCGTGGTCGAGCAGGCGCTGGGGTATACGCCTGAAGAGATGATCGGCAGAAGCCATACAGCGTTTCTCAAGCTCGACAAATCAAGCAAGTTGGGGAAAATGACCCTGCAGGCTTTTGATGAGCAAAGCGCCGTGACACGACTCGACTACCCCTACATTCACCGGGATGGTCACGTCGTCATCCACGAGATGAGCGGCTTGACACTGAGGGACGAGAAGGGGCGCATACTGGGATGCCGGGGTGTTTGTCACGACGTCACGGCTCAGCGCCAGATGGAAGAACGGCTCGCCACGGTATACGTCCTGGGACGCGAGTTGGTGCTCTCTCGCAACGTGCAACAGATCGCCCAATCGAGCATTCAGGCAGCTCGATTGATGTTCGACAGCCACCTGTGTGAGCTGTGGTTGGTGGACGAGGAGACGCAGACGCTGGTCCGGCAGGTCGTCCAGACGTCAGAACCTCTTTTACCTATACCTAGGGACTCGCTCCCCATCGACGGAGAGGGAATCATCGCCACTGTCGCCCGGAGCGGCGAGCTCATCTACGCGCCCGATGTCGGTCAAAACCCTCACTACCTCGACTCTGGGATTGACACCCGGTCGGAGATCTGCGCCCCGCTCAAGGTCAAAGAACGCGTCATCGGTGTCCTCAATGCCGAAAGCGGGCGACTCAACGCCTTCAACTTCTACGATCAACAGCTCTACTCGTCCCTGGCGGACCAGGCGGCATTGGCCCTGGAAAACGCCCAGTTATACGAAAAGATGCAGGCCACCCAGGATCGTCTGCAAACCCTCTCCCACCGGCTGGTCGAGGTCCAGGAAGCCGAACGACGGCACATCGCCCGCGAACTCCACGACGAAATCGGCCAGATTTTAACCGGTCTCAAGCTGATCGTGGAAATGAACGCCGTGCTGCCGCCGGAGGAGACGAGAAGCAATTACGAGGAGGCGCTGGCGTTGGTCAACGAGCTGATGACCCAGATCCGCAATCTCTCGCTCAACCTGCGACCAACGACGTTGGACGATCTGGGGCTGGCGCCGGCGCTCCGCTGGCATTTCGAGCGTTACACCAACCAGACGAACGTGCGCGTCGCTTTCAAACATACCGATGTCGAGGGACGCCGTTTCACGCCACAGGTCGAAACCGGCGCCTATCGCATCATCCAAGAGGCGCTGACCAACGTGGCGCGTCACGCTGGCGTCAAAGAAGTCACCGTGCGATTGTGGGCTGATCCAGATCAACTGAATATCCAAATCGAAGACCGGGGACGTGGGTTCGACGCCGAGACGATATTGAGCGAAACCTATAGCAGTGGAATCTCTGGCATGATAGAGCGAGTGACCTTGTTGGGAGGACAGTTGAGCATTGAATCGAGCGTGGGGAAAGGCGCCCGTTTAATGGCCGAGATCCCGTTGTCGAAGCCGGTGGGAGAGGAGATCGAGAACGGGATCGAGAACGGGATCGAGACCGAGCAAGCGGTGGTGACAAAGGGAGAAAGGGTATGACGACTATCGTCTTGGCGGATGACCACCAGGTGGTCCGAAAAGGGATTCGAGCGCTGCTGGAAGCCGAGGAGGACTTTCGCCTCGTCGGCGAGGCGAACGACGGACTGGAGGCGGTCCAACTCGTCGAGCGTCTGCGTCCAGACGTGTTGGTGGTCGATCTGATGATGCCCGGTTTGAATGGCATCGAAGTCACCCGGCAAGTGTGCAAACGCTCGCCAGAGACCAAGGTCGTCGTGCTCTCGATGCACGCCAACGACGATTACGTGCTAGAAGCCCTCAGGGCAGGCGCGCTTGGATACGTTCTCAAAGATGCCAGCATCTCGGAATTGGTAGAAGCCATCCACGAGGCGAGCATCGAACACCGCTTTCTCAGCCCTGTGCTGGCCGAACGCGTGATAGACGCTTACGTCCGGCAGACCCAAGAGAGCACGTTGGACCGGTACGAGACACTGACCGACCGGGAGCGAGAGGTCCTGCACCTGGCTGCCGAGGGGTTGACCAACGCAGAGGTAGCCGAACGCTTGACCATCAGCTCCCGGACGGTCGAAACTCACCGGGGCAACATGATGCGTAAGCTGAAACTGGAAAATCAGACCGAATTGGTGCGCTATGCAATCAGAAAAGGCATCATCACACTAGAGACTACGTCCAAGACAGTGTAGATGTTGAAAGCTGGTCGATAGATAGGGGCATTCATGCCAATATTTTTTCCAGAGGTAACTGCTCAGCCTACGTGTGCAGTGCGGATCACAATCCGCGTCGATGGTGCAAGGGCCATCATGGGTGGTGACGGAAGCCAACACGTCGCCTGTAAACTGCCGGATTGTGATCCGGCGGGCACAAGGTGAGCAGTCACTTCCAGAGGCTAAGTCCGGGTAATTATCCCAAATTTATCCCAAATATATCCCAAATCAATTTTGGGATATATCGTATACTCGTCACAGGTTAATCAGAATAATGAGGAGGAATTTCAATGGATTTGCAGCTTAGCGACGAACATCGAATGATTCGGGATATGGCGCGAGATTTCGCTCAGAACGAGATCGCGCCCATTGCAACCCACTACGACGAGACCGGGGAATTCCCCGCCGAGACGATCCGGAAAATGGGCGCCCAGGGATTTATGGGGATCGCGGTGCCGGAGGAATACGGAGGTGTGGGGATGGACACCCTGGCCTACGTGTTGACCCTGGTGGAGATTTCCAAGGCCGACGCCTCTCACGGGACCATCATGTCGGTGTGCAATTCCCTCTTCTGCTATGGCCTATTGCGCTACGGTACCCAAGAGCAGAAAGAGAAATACCTGCGAGCGGTCGCCAGCGGTCAGGCCATCGGCGCCTACGCCCTGACCGAGCCGCAGTCCGGTTCCGACGCCGGCAATATCCGTGTGACCGCCGACCTCTCGCCGGATGGCAACCATTACGTCATCAACGGGACCAAGTCCTGGATCTCCAGCGGGCCGGCGGCCAGGTACATCGTCGTCTTCGCCCAGAGCGATCCCGACGCCAAGCCGCGCTATCGAGGCGTCAGCGCCTTCGTCATCGACGCCGAGCAAGCCGGCTTCTCGTGTGGAAAGACGGAGCCCAAGCTGGGCATCCGGGCCTCGGCCACCTGCGAGATCCATTTCGAGGATTACAAATGCCCGGTCGAGAATCGCATCGGTGAGGAGGGGGACGGGTTCAAGATCGCCATGTCGGTGCTGGACGCGGGCCGGATTGGCATCGCCTCCCAGGCCCTGGGTATCGCCGAGGCGGCCTACGAGGCCAGCCTGGTCTATGCCCGCGAGCGACAGGCCTTTGGTCAGGAGATCGGCCATTTCCAGATGATCCAGCAAAAGTTGGCCGACATGAAATGCCGGATCGAGGCCAGTCGCTTGCTCATCTACCAGGCCGCGTTGGCCAAGGACGAGGCCAAGAAGACCGGCGCGCGCTATACCCTGGAATCGTCAATGGCCAAGCTGTACGCATCAGAGACGGCGATGTTGGTCACCACACAGGCCATCCAGATCCACGGGGGGATGGGATACAGCAAGGAATTGCCCATTGAGCGCTACTTCCGCGACGCCAAGGTCACCGAGATCTACGAGGGCACCAGCGAGATCCAGCGCCTGGTCATCGCCCGTATGGAGACTGGACTCCGCTAGACTCGGTTGGCCCATTTCTCGATCTCGCTCACGCCCCGCCGTGTTTGCCCGTCACGCACGAATGACACGAGATTGCGAATTTCGGACGCTCATCCGAGATGGAGCAGGTTTCGTGTCATTCGTCTATGTGGGCGCATTGACAGGGTGAACGGCTCACGGCGTATGCCAGCAAGCTCACATACTGATGGTCTTTCTCCGGCGCCACGCATGCCACACCATGTGTAGGAAACGGGCCGAATCCTTCACCGGATGGAAATAACTTATCTCTCCGACGTCATAGATCGTGCGGATTTCGACCCAGCCGATGCGCACGCCCATACGCACCGCCTGGATGATGACCTCCACCTCCAACTCGAAACGGGAGGTGGTCAACGCCAATCCTTCCAGCAGCGGTCGGCCGTAGAGCCGATAACCACTTTGACTGTCGTAAACGGGCGTCTTCAAAACCCACGAAAGCAACCAGGACCCAAAGACTGGGTTGGTGTATCGCCGGGGAAAAGGCATCTGCTTGAAATCTCTCCGCCCGATGATGAGTTCGCCCAGGCCATCTTCGTAGGCCTGGACGAACTTGGGTATTTCTTGCGGGTCGTGTTGCCCGTCGGCGTCCAGGGTGATTACGGCATCGTAGCCCTGCGCCATCGCCCACGAAAAACCGGTCATCAGGGCGATACCCTTGCCCCGGTTTTCGGGGTGGCGGACCACGGTCGCACCGAGACGTTCCGCTACGGCCGCCGTCTCGTCGCTGGAGCCATCGTCCACGACCAGGACCGGCAAGTGAGTGTGTGTCGCCTCCACGATCGGCGCGATGCGACTGTCCTCGTTCCATGCCGGGATAAGCGCTAACGTTGAAAACGAAAATTTATTCATTTTGACCCCGATGCTCATTATATCATCATTGCCCGATGTGACCACTGGCACACCTCCTCATCCCGGACGAAGCCGCTGCGCTTCCGGGCCGGAACCAATAAGATCACCTCGCGTGCAAAATTCTTGCACAAAAAACTAACCGTTCAGACCAGGGGAGCATTGGACACAGATTTACACGGATTCACACAGATTGAGGCCATCAACAAGCCTTACTTGGCACTTGATGGAAAAAAATCCGTGCAATCTATGTCGATCTGTGTCCCATCGTTCAATCACCTGAACGCTTACAAAACGAGAATTTCATTGGATAGGCACCATCTCCAACTTGACACCAGATAAAAAGAAAGGTACAATTTAATCGACAAATTTTATAGATTTTATGAGGTAATCGCGTGAAACTTTCAAAACGAGGCGAGTATGGCCTTCGAGCGCTGCAGGACTTAACCATCCATTGCGACGAGGGACCCATATCCAACAAAGTGCTTGCCAAACGGAATAATATCCCCACCAGATTCCTAGAACAGATCATGCTGACACTCAAGCATGGTCGGATCGTAAATAGCCAGAAGGGGCCGGGTGGGGGATATTACCTGGCGCGTTCCCCGGATGAAGTGACACTGGCCGAAGTGATACGCCTGTTGGATGGGCCGCTAGCCCCGGTCAGCTGCGTGAGTGATACGGCATTCGAGTCTTGCGGATGCCCGGATATGACGACTTGTGGTTTGCGCCGGATCATGCAAGATGTGCGCGATATGGTGGCGCAAATGATGGAGAGCACAACGTTAACTGATTTGCTCAAGTAGTGAACGTATGGGGGTTTTTTATTCGGTCTAGAAACCGACAAAACCTATCGGAATTACATACAATTGCGATTGCGTCGCTTTCTCGCATCTGTGTTTCTATATCAATGGCATCAATGCCGATGAGATTGCTAGATTTTGTGTATTAAACTGGAGTTTTCCATCTGGCTGTAACAATCTACAAGTCGCCACCAAGGCAGGCTAATTATGGTAAAAAGCATGCTTCCTTGTGCGTATTTGTAGCTTGCAAGATAGCTTTCAAAGATGACCGCAGCAGTAGTTAACATCAATTGGAAAACTCCAGATTAAAGCTGAAGACTGAAAGGGGAAAAATGTCTGTTCAATTTATCTGGCCAATTATTTTGTTAGCGCTGTTCTGCGAATACATCGACTCGACCTTGGGCATGGGTTATGGCACGACGCTCACACCGCTCTTGCTCTTGATGGGGTTCCAGCCCATGCAAATAGTACCCTCGGTGCTGCTATCGGAGTTCATAACCGGGATCAGCGCCGGATTGCTTCACCAAGAACTGGGTAACGTCAGCTTCAAGCGAGGCTCTCGTGCATTCAAGGTCACCCTGGTGTTGGCGGTCAGTAGCGTTTTCGGCACCGTCTTGGCCGTGCTGGTGGCGATAAACATCCCCGCTTGGTTACTCAAAGCATACATTGGGGTGTTGGTTTTGACAATGGGGATCACGATTTTGACAACGATCAACAGGACATTTGCCTTTTCGTGGAAAAAGGTGTGGGGATTAGGTCTGATTGCCGCGATCAATAAGGGATTGAGTGGGGGCGGTTACGGGCCGGTCGTCTGCGGCGGGCAAATCTTGTCTGGGATATCGGAGAAAGAAGCCATCAGTATCACCTCACTGGCCGAGGGATTGGTATGCATCGTAGGTGTATTAGTTTATCTGTTGACCGGAAGCGGGGGGATCGACTGGACTCTCGCGCCATCACTCTTATTGGGCGCTATGCTATCGGTTCCACTGGCGGCTATCACGGTGAGATGGGCGTCCTTTCGAAAATTACGGTGGGCGATTGGGATCATTATCACCGGCTTGGGGATTTTCACCCTCATCAAGTTAATTGTGTGAGGGTAACTGCTGCTCAGGCCAGTCCCTTGCTGCGATGGAGAGTGGGGGTTTCGTTCATTCATTGGCGGTGAGCAGAGCGCTCGTGAGTTCTGCTACGTTTTTCCCTGGCCCCTTGGGGTTTTCGTAGAAAATCGCAAGCGAAAACCGCTAAAATGGCTCAGAACGCCCGCAGATGAACTCAAGGAAAACGAAGCTGGGGCGGACAGTGATCTTGCGTCCGCTGATGTGCGCAACAAACCGTGCAGCGGGCAACCTCGTGCGTTTAAACCCCCTTGGATCCGCTTCGTTTTCCCCCTTGGTTGCGCTCTTGTCAGCAAGGGTATGGGGTGGTATAATGCACACCCTAGCAAGTACGGAGAGGTTGCATAGTCCGGCCGAATGCGCGCGCCTGGAGAGCGCGTGAGCAGCAATGCTCCGTGGGTTCAAATCCCACCCTCTCCGCCTTCGAGAAGGGCGTGTCATCCCCATGGATGACGCGCCCTTGTTTTGTTTGCGCGTTTGTTTGAAAGACGGTCATATTCTCGTAGCGGCATCCCACATTCAAGCAAATTCTTCCCATTTTAGACCAGTTGCAATTTTAATGTAATCTATGTACAATAACAATTGGGTACCTCGCTCGATTGTTCACTGGGGCTTTCGTAGCGGTGCATACTTCAGGAAGGAGATGTCACGATGTTTAGAGAGAAAATTCAGGCTGAGTATAAAGAATTGACCCCCAGTTTCCGAAAAATCGCTGATTTCATCTTACAAAGACAGCTGGATGTGGCGTTTATGACCGCGACGGAATTGGCGCATCTCATGGAAGTCGACGCAGCCACAGTGGTTCGTTTTTCTCAAACGATAGGGTATTCCGGTTTTCGAGAGTTGATCAAAGAGGTGCAAAGCGTGGTCAAGGAAGAACTGAAGACGTCGTACAGTCCAGACCTGGATGCACCTGATGACGTGGGGCTATTCCGCAGCCTCTTGGAGAACGAGCGACACAATCTGTCGTTAACCCAGGCTCAATTGACCGAGCAGGTCAACCAACTTTTGCCCATGTTGTTGGAGAGCGAGCGGGTTTGGGTGATGGGGCAAGGCGTGGGGGCGTACTTTGCCGACCTGTGCGCTCATTCATTGCGCGAGATTGGTATCCACACTGTATCCATCCCGCCAGACCCCCTGAGCGTGGCATCCAATCTCAAGGCGATAGGGGCTAACGATCTGGTCATCGGTTTCTCCGTCACTGGAATGGATCTGACAGTGGCGGATGCGTTGAACTTTGCCCGCCAGGAGGAGGCCAGGACGCTCGTGTTTAGTGCTTCTCCGGTAACGGCGGCCGCTCTGGCAGCCGAGGTGACCGTCATCTGCCCGGGGCCGACGCAGACACATATACCCTCATTCACCGGGTTAGCTGCGATGATCGTGGCCCTGACCTCCGCTTTCGCCATTCACTATTCCGAGAAGATGAAGACGATGCAGGAAGGGATGCAGCAGAGTTATACAAAATTGTTGGAATTGCAAGCACTCAGTTCTTCAGAGATTGACGTCGAAGAATTATGGCGTCAGTTTTAACGCATCTCCTTCTTTCGAACGTATTCTCTTTAATCGGTAGAATTGACAGGCCCTGAGGGAAAACTCCTTGGGGCCTTTGACTTGTCATCAGATGTTGGGGGAACTATGAACCGAGATCGTATTCTGGCGATTGATTATGGCACGCAATCGGTGCGGGCGCTCGTCTTCGACCTGCATGGACATTTGCTTCACCGGGTGCAGGTAGAGGTGGAACCTTACTTTTCTCCCCAACCTGGCTGGGCTGAACAACGGCCCGCGTACTTCTGGGAGAAGCTCTGTTTGGCGTGTCGCAAATTGTGGGCCGCAGGAGACACGCCAAAACAAGCCATTGCAGGCGTAGCCCTCACGACCCAACGGGCGACAATGGTCAACGTCGACGCAGCGGGAAATCCGCTTCGCCCAGCGATCGTCTGGCTCGACCAGCGACGGACGGAAGGATTGGCGCCGGTCGGCGGATTGTGGGGCCTGATCTTTCGTTTAGGCGGGATGCGCCGGACGGTGGCTTATCTCCAGGCCGAGGCCGAGGTGAACTGGATTCGTACGCATCAGCCCGAGATATGGACGCGAACCCACAAATATCTTTTCATCTCCGGCTATCTGACCTACAAGCTGGTCGACCGTTTCGTGGACTCGGTGGGGTGCCAAGTGGGGTACGTGCCCTTCGATTACAAGCATCTCACC
>OMKS01001498.1_pt1 | contig 20637 bp, 12 predicted proteins | sample 1674721 | NCBI WGS metagenome assembly OMKS01 (sample SAMN06264996, study PRJEB25208) | sediment metagenome | isolation source: hot spring sediment | place: USA: California | collected 2014-09-02
GGGCGTGACGGTCCCGGATTACCGCCGATAGCATAACCTACGATGATTTCGCGGCGGGAGTAAATTTCGGTCAGTTCCACATCCTCGTCTACCCATACCTGTACGTGCCCGCTCATAGCCGGATAATCCAGCGCCAGCGCGCTGCTATACGTCCCCTCATCTTCTCCGGCCTCAGGTGGGAAATACGACAAGGTCGTTGTGGTGAAGGCTGCGCCATATTCGGGGTAGACCCGCGCGTTGATCTGCAAATCCGCGCTGACCAGACCGGTAATCTGGATGTCGAAGGTTGTGGAGTTCACCGGGCTGAGCTGGATGATGGGTGTCCAGGTGGTATCCTGGCGCAGCGTAAGGCGTTCATCGCCGGCCGCGATGATCTCGCAGCCGAATTGCGCGCGCGCGCTATCGAAGACGCACAGCCGGTCGCCCGGTTGTGCGCCGCGCGCCAGCACGCGGTTCTGCCCCCCGATGGGATTGCCCAGGTCGTAGATGAACTCGAAATCGTCCGGGCCGGGCAGCGCCGCATCATCTGCATCCCGTAGCAGGAACGCGCGCGCAGCCGAGGAACTGACCACGCCGTCTGCGTAATCCAGGTAGAAGACGGGATGTTCGAGCAGGTTCTGCGCTTGCGTGGGCGCGAGAACCTCCACGGTGGTAAAGTCGAACGGCATCTGGGTTGGCCCTTCGTTGGCGCCGGTCGGGGTGATCAACCACGGATAGTGGGCGCGCAGCGTTTCCCATTCGGTGCGGCCCAACGTCTTGGCGGCCAACGTTTCGCTGCACGCGCTGGTCCAATGGAGGGGATCGGCGATGAACTCGGTGTTATCTATGGCGTAGACGTCGCCCATCGCGCTGAGGATGCAGGTATCCACCGGGATGAGCAAGCCGTCTGCATTGAACCCCAGGTACACGTCATATTGGTAGAGCAGATAGTGGCTCAGTTCGTGGGCGAGGATGAGGGGCCAGTCGACACCGATGCTTTGCGCGGGATCGCCGTAGCGATTCCACGTGGCCCCCATGCGAATCTGGCCGGGGCCGTAGGTGAGGGTGTGTTCCTGCCCACCCACGGTGACGGTTTCGGTGACGATCTCGGTGAGCAGCCCTCCGATGTGGGCAAAGGGCCGCAGGCGGTTCGTGGCCTGCACCGCGATGTGCGCGGTGCCCCAGGCATCCGCGTTCTGATAGACGGTGATTTTCCCTAGGGCCACTTGCCCGTCGGTGAAGTCGTAGAGGTAGGCGGAAGCCTTTTTGAGATCGGCCTCAAGTTGTTGCAGATAGAGCGGATCGTTATGCGCGTCCCATTCCAGGGAGACGTTGAGGTCGAAGAGCATCAATGGGTGTGCCGCCGAGACGGTGATCGTCTGCACGCCGGCTTGGGTGACGGGGAAGGCGTCCACGCCGGTTGCAGTGGGGCTGCCGTTGGTGTGGTAGACGGTGTAGCCGCCGAGGTAATCGCCGTCCCAGGTTGCGCCGTAAAGCGTGAGAGCGTTATCGTTGCCGCTGGCGTCGGCACCGGGGGTGTCGGGATTGTCGAAGGACCAACACGCTACCAAATGAGAATGATTATGTAAACCGACGAGTTCATCTAGGATTTGAGACTCTGAGAGAACTATATTCCAAACACATACCTCATCCAACATGCCTTCAAATGCTTGTGTATTCTCGAAACCGCCGCCGAGGTTGTCCTGCTCTTGTCCTAGTACTAAGCTCCCTCCTGGGACTATCGTCGTCGCTGTTAGAATGCCAGAGTACGCTAGTTTTCCATCTTTGTAAAGTACAGCGCGATCATCGACATCACGCCACGTAAAGGCAATGTGATGCCAATTTCCATCGGTAACTGTCACCCCCGTACTGACTGCAACGCCGCCACGGTAGAGCGTAAGATTATTCACGTTAAAAATCAGCAGTTCGTTATCTTGACCGGAGACGGCATACGAAAAGGGGGTTCCGGCGGTATCCTGGGTCGTGTTGATCCAGAAGGCTACGGTGGTTTCGGTGATGGGCGCGTTGTTGAACGGGTTCTTGATCGCGTAATCGCCCAGACCGTCGAACGTCAATGCGCCTGCATACTCTGCCACGGTAGAGACGGGTAGCATCGCCAGCAGTTGGTCGCCCAGGCCGATTTGTCCGCGGCCTTGCAGGTAGCCGTGTGAGTCGGTGCGGAAGGGGATGCCGGCGCTGTTGCTCATCAGTGTGCTGCCGGCGCCTTCGTTCCAGCGGTAGACCAGCGCGCTTGCTGCCTCGTTGCCGCTTGCGATCGTCTCACTGAAGACGCGTACCTGCGTTCCCCGCACGCGGAAGGGGAAAGTGGTGGCGGAGGCGTAAGGACGTTGGAAGAGTGGCGTGCTGTTGTAGTATTTGTACGTGCCCGTAACGGCGGCAGTCGCCGGTTGGGGATAGGCGACCATACGGAAGACGACGTTGTCGGATTGTCCGAAGAAATTGCTCGTGAAGGTGTCCCAGGTGTAGACGTGGGTGTTGGTGATCGTCGCTGTGGGCCAGGGAGAGGTTGACAGATGCATCGTTAGTGTATCCGTTGTTGCCACTGCTGGTAGCCAATGCCCGCCACCGTTGGGCGAGTAGAAGGCCTCGATACGTCCTACCGGGTCGCCTTCGGGATCAAAGAGGGTATAGGTGATAGGAATAGTGAAACTTTTCAAGATGTTAGCAGCGGCATAGTGGTTGGCAGTATAGTTATAGACTCCACCAACTTGCAAAGTAGACATATCATCTACCAGCATTTGCCCCCCTTGCTGCCCATTGTGGTACAGAAAATTAAAGCGAGAATAATTTCCAATGGCTAAGTCAAGATCGCCATCGCCATTACAATCACCCCAAGCCACGCTAGAGGTACCGTCGGCCACCGTCACCAGTGTGCTAGTAACTTCGATAAACATCCCACCATCGTTGCGATATAGACGATTTACCCCGTAATATGTACCCAAGGCTAAATCGAGATCACCATCACCATCATAGTCGCCCCAAGCCAAGCTAGAGGTATCTTCGGCCACCGCTCCCAGCGCACCGACGACCTCGTTAAATGTCCCACCACTATTACGGTACAAGCGATTCACCTGAGCAGGATCTCCACTATTACCGATAACCAGATCAAGATCACCGTCGCCGTCATAGTCGCCCCAGGCCACGCTAGAGGTAGGATCAGTCACTTTACCCAACGCGCCGATGACTTCACTAAAAGTTCCACCATCATTACGGTACAAATATGCTCCGCCACGAACATATTGACCATCCTGCCATTGTGCATAATTCCCCACAGCCAAATCAAGATCACTATCACCATCATAATCCCCCCAGGCCACACTGTAGGTATTATCAGTGGATGTTCCCAATGTGCCAGTAACCTCGACAAACGATCCAATGTCGTTGCGGTAAAGGATCACCCCATGCCGTCCCATAGCTAAATCAAGATCACCGTCACTATCATAATCACCCCAAGCCACACTAGTGGCAGCCATCCCCAATACGCCAGTGACCTCGACAAACGATCCACTATCGTTGCGGTACAAACGGCTTACTTGTCCTCCAACGGCCAAGTCGAGGTCGCCGTCGCTGTCGTAATCCCCCCAAGCCACGCTGTAGGTATTATCAGTGGACGTTCCCAATGCGCCAGTGACCTCGACAAACGATCCACTATCATTGCGGTACAGGAGATCCACTCCATGCCGTCCTATAGCCAGATCAAGATCACCGTCACTATCATAATCACCCCAAGCAATGCTTTCAACATTGCCGAGTGTATCTAATGTGTCGACATCTCCGATCAATATTCCACTGTCATTGCGATACAAGTAATTTAACTGGACGCTATTCCCTACGAACAAATCGAGGTCGCCATCGCTGTCATAATCGCCCCAAGCCATACTGTAGGTATGATCAGTAGCAATTCCCAACGCGCCGATGACTTCGACAAATATCCCATTGTCATTGCGGTACAGGCGGTTCAGCCCTTGGTTTCCTACAGCCAGGTCGAGGTCACCATCACCATCGTAATCTCCCCATATCACACTCTCGGTAACATCGGCAACGGTCCCTAATGCGCCAGCAACCTCGATAAATATTCCATCGTCGTTACGATACAAACGATTGACCTGCGCCCAGTTCCCTACAACTAAGTCTAGATCGAGATCACCATCATAATCCCCCCATGCTATACTTCGAGTATAATCATACTCTGCGCCCAACGCACCGACAATCTCATGAAAAACCCCATCGTCGTTGCGGTACAAACGGTTCCTTGAACCATCTATACCTACGGCCAAATCGAGATCTCCATCACCATCATAGTCACCCCAGGCCATAAAATCTGTCATCGCGCTCAGGGCACCAATAACTTCATGAAACACCCCATCGTCGTTGCGGTACAAACGGTTTGGTTGTCCATTATTCCCTACGATCAGATCAAGGTCGCCATCACTGTCGTAATCGCCCCAGATCACGCTACAGGTATGCTCAGCGGCCATTCCCAATGCGCCGGCGATCTCAGTGAATATGCCATTATCATTATGATACAGGCGATTCACCCCGCCGTCATTCCCTACAGCCAAGTCGAGATCACCGTCGCCGTCGTAATCACCCCAAGCCACGCTGTAGGTATAATCGTCTTCTGCAGCTAATGCATTGGACACCTCGACAAAAAAACCACCATCATTGCGGTATAAGCGGTTCGCCTCATAGTAATTTCCTACAACCAGGTCAAGATCACCGTCACCATCGTAATCACCCCAAGCTATACTATAAGTAGTGTCTATAACATCATCGAACCACACTACGGTAAAAAGATCTGAGGATTGAGCATTCACAGCGAGTGGATATATTAGCGAGAAACAAATCATCAAAAATTTTAGGATAAAAAAGCACATAGCATAAAACATAAATCGTAAGTCGCGATGTGTAATAGCCTGTAGGGTAACTTTCTTGTGAATTGACACTTTCTGTATAAACAAACTAGTCAATACGCGATTCATTGGTTCTCTCCTTACTTAATGATCAAAGGTGACGCAGCGCTAGTGGCAAGTAAATGTAATAATCCCCATCTGCTATTTTAGTTATGATCACCACATTCACTGGTCCGGCAGCGTTATTACTTGCATCCAAGTCAACTACACCGCTGGTGGGCGCGACCGTCGCGCTGTTGCTCAACGTCCCGCTGTAGGTCGCACTCGTCGTCACAACCAATGTCAACACAGAAGGCGTCGTCGTCACCACGCCGGTCACGGTGCAGGTGACGGTCTCCGCGCCGGGCCAGACGCAGCCCGCGCCGCCGATCCCCGCCAGCGCGCCCGCAATTGCGGCTGCGTCGCTGAACACGTCCACCACCGTCGCAGTAACGGGGCCGGTCGGCCCGGCATTGGTCATGGTGAAGGTGTACGTGATGCGCTCCCCGGCAGTCACCACGCCGCTGCCCTCGCGTACTTTGCCCAGGCTCAGGTCGGCTTCGGGCGCGACTTCCGTTCCTGTGGTGAAGGCCCAGGTATACGGCGATGCCATCGGATTCCCGGCCAGGTCACTACCCATGACGGTGACGGTGTAATGCGTGCCTGCGGCGAACGCCTCGTGGTTCACTGTCAGGCGCGCGTCATTGTTGCTCCAGGTCTCGACGAGGTCGCCCACCGTTGGTGTGATGAGCGCGCTGACGCCGGCGATCGCCATCGCCTCGCTGAAGTCGACGACGACCGGCGCGTTGCGCGGTACGTCTGTTGCGCCGTGCGCGGGGAGGACGTTTATGACGTGCGGAGGGACAACGTCGGCCGGGGATAAGTTTAGCTCGTGTATCTGGGTGTTATCCCACAGCGCCAAAGGCTGCATTGGATAGGCATCTACCACAAAGCGGATTTCTCGACCCGGCGTGCCGCAGCCCGGCGCGGCTGCCCAGTCGGCTTCCACGTGGATGCTGTAGACCACGTCCTCGTCAATGGCTTGGGTTGGTGCTTTCCCGCAGAGCGTCTCGCTGATCCAGGCGGTCACCGTCATCCCCGATGTAGGGGTAAAGCCGGAGCCGGCTTGCAACAGACCGTAATAGGTCGCCGGTGGTTCGGGCATATTCTCTTGTCTGGCTTGAGCCGGCAAGAGGGTGAGAAACAGCCACAACCAGAGGATACCCCATAGCAACGAAGTCCAGCGAGGTTTTGGTACACGCTTCATCGGTTCCCTCTTTGTGTTGAACGTGGAGCGCCAACCCGCCAGCGGGGTATCCACGCGCTAACTTTCCGCGATGGCGCTACGCCAGGCTGTACCAGGCAGCAAAAGTCAATACACAATGAGGAAGGACAAGCTGAAGAAGCGTAGAAACGCCCACGAACATCGCGCAAAGTGTGTTGAACTAACGTTATATCTAGTATAGCATAGAATCGTGTAAATTTACCGTGAATTTCCTTAAAAAAACTTTGACTGTCAGTGGCTTATAACAAACCGGGCCGGTGTCCAACGACACCGGCCCGGCATTTTACCAAAATGGGAATCTTTGCTTCAGAAGAGGGCCAGTAGGTAAAATCGATGCGCCATCAGATGGCGCGGCGTGAGATCAAAAGTCGGGGCGGGCGGATTTGAACCGCCGACCTCACGGACCCAAACCGTGCGCGCTAACCAAACTGCGCTACGCCCCGGACACTTGAGTTATACCCGATTTGGCGCTTTCGTCAAGGCCAGACTGCAAAAGTCTCACGACGCATCTGGTTAACCGGACGCCTGCATTGGACAAGAAGCCCGCAAAATGGCGCTGCTGATCAGACTTTTGTAGTCTTTACGGTCAAGGCACCCAGGAAAGGCGCTGGTTTTCCCATCCCGGGAGTGAGGGGCCGAGGTCGAGGATGCGCTGTACGTTCTGCCCGTCCAGTTGCATGACGTAGATGGCCCAGTTCCCATCGCGATTGCTCACGAAGCCCAATCGCCCACCGTCGGGTGACCAGACCGGCAACCCCTCGTCCGAGGCGTCGAACGTCAATTGCTCCACGCCGCCCTCCGGACTGAGCAGGATGATGTTCCAGTTGCCGGTGACGTCGGTCATGTACGCCATCATATTGCCTCCCGGCGCCCAACTGACCGCGCTGTCGTTTTGACTGCCGGTGAGTCGTGTGCCGGGTTGGTCGTCGTCGGGATTGTCGAGGATGATGCCGCACAAGCCGGAGGCGTCACAGCCGGTGTAGGCCAGCAACCCCGAGGGTCCCCACGCAGGTGCCCATCCTGCTGCGAGGCGGCGCGGTTCGCCGGTGCCGTCGGTGTTGGCGATATAGATCGACCACACACCATCGGTGGAAGCGGCGTAAGCCACACGGCGGCTGTCGGGCGAAAGCGTGGGCCAGGCCTGTCCCGCCGCCGGGAGCAGTTGCAGTGGAATGCCCTCTTCCGGCAACACCATTTTGATCCCCCCGGCAGCGCGGTCGCGGTAGGCCATACGGCCTGTTCCCAATTCCCACCAGGGCTGGTCGGCTCCGCTCGCAGCGCGCAGGATGCGCCCATCGGCGTAGAGCGCGTAGAGATCGTAACCGCCGGTGGCGCTGTTGTAGACGGGATAGGCCAGCCGTCCATACGTAAAGCCGGGGATGGGTTGCGGGGTCAGGTGCGGCGTCATCCCATCCAGGGGCGTTGGCGTGGCGATGAGGCAGACTTGCGCCGCGTCCGCGCGCTTTTGGTCGATGTTGGGATCGGCGTATAAGCGGAGCGCCTGTGCATACTGCATCTCCGCCGGGCACATCTCGCCTTGCGCGGCGAAGTAATCGGCATAGGCCAGATAGGCCCGGTAGACGCGTTGTGCCACGTCCTTGTAGCCGGGGTTGGTAGCGTAGAGCGCCTCGAAGCGGGTGATGCACAATTCCCAATCTACCCCCCAATAATTGAGCGCGTCCAGGTAGCGCGCCGCCAGGTTGCGCTGGTTGACCGCGTTCGCGTCCAGTGGGCGCAGGGCTATGGCCTGGTCCAGATAGGAGATGCCCACTTCGAGCGCATCTTCATCCAGGAATGCAGTCCCCGCGTTATACAGGCTGGTGAAGAGCATCTCTTCGACCGCGTCCTGTTCGTAGTCAGGATCGAGCGCCCGCAGTTGGGTCAGCGTACGCGCCGTCGCTACCCATTCAGCTTCGTCGAACGAGATGCTGGCCTGGTCGAGGAGTTGTTCCGCCAATGAGGTAGCGGCCTCCAGGGTGGGGGTAGGTTTGACCGCCAGCCGAGCGCGCGCTTCGGTGAGGCCCTGCTCTGCCAGGGCGTGCTGAGGATCGAGTTGCAAGACGTACTGGAACTCCGCCGCCGCGCGCTCGACGCGCCCTTCGTTAAGCGCCTCCAGCCCGGCGGTATAGTGCTCCTGCACGATGGTTTGCCGTGCCGTCTGCCGGTCGCGCTCGCCAAAATACAATCCGGCATACGCCGCCATCGCCATCACGCCGATGAAGAGCGCCAAGGCAAGCAGGATGACGAGTAGTCGCTTCCACAGATTGGGCGTGAACCGCAGGTTAAGGCGCGGTGACGCTCGTTTTGTGGAATGTGGTGCCTCTTGTTTTGCTGCGCGGGGATCCTCTTGCCTTGTGGGCGGTGGCGTCTCTTGCTTGGAAGTGTAAGCGGCCTTCTCGCGCCTGCCAAGACGTGGTATGGGTGGCAGAGTAAGACGGAATCGCTTACGCTGTCCGGGTTTCTTTTCCGGGCGCAGCGTGAAGCCGCAGTTGGGGCACAATAGCCCCACCGTCTCGGGGAGTTCGTAGCCGCAATTTTTGCAGTTTGCCATACCCTAAAGATTTAATCCCAGTGGAATTCTTCGAGGGATGAGCCACCGATGAACTCACGTAGCAGGGAGTTTTCCGGCACTTGCGCCGTCTCCACGGGAAGGAACCATTGCAGGAACGCGAGCAGGCGCTTGGCCTCGACCCACTGCCGTGAATCGCGGTCCACCTGGAGTAACAGCGGTTCGGCGAGCGGTTTGAGGACGGAAAGCTCGTACACCAACGCCGAATTGAACATCACGTCGGCGTTTTCCTGGTACGGGAAGATGTGGCGCTTTTCGCCACGGCGCACGCTTTCCCAGCGGGCGATGGTCTCCGCGGCGCTGTAGCCCCGCGTGCGTGCGTCGCGGGTGATGCGCCGGATCAGGCGGCTGTCGGTCGTCGGCACGCGATTGTGGCGATCCAGGTTGAGCTGCGTCAGCGCCGAGACGTAGACGTGATACAGGGTCTCTTCCGGGAGCGCGTACACTAGTTTGGGATTCAGCCCGTGAATGCCTTCCACGATGATGACACCCCCCGCGTCGTGGTCCGGCTGCAATTGCGCCGTGCGCCCTACTTCACGTTGGCCGGTGAAGAAGTTGAACTTGGGCAGTTGGACGACCTCGCCCCGCAAAAGCGCCTGGAGATCGGCGTTGAAGAGCGCAATGTCCACGACTTCAAGGGCCTCGAAGTCGTATTCGCCATACTCGTCGCGTGGGGTATCCTCGCGGTTGATGAAGTAGTTGTCCAGTTCCAGCGCGAAGGGGCGCAGGCCATGGGCCAGGAGCTGCACGCCTAATCTTTTGGAGAAGGTCGTCTTCCCCGAAGAAGATGGCCCGGCCACCAGTACGACCCGCACGTGCTTACGCCGTTCCCAAATTTGGTGCGCGATGTCGGCAATGCGCTGTTCGTGTAGCGCCTCGGAGACGAGGATCGTTTTGCGTAAGTCGTTATGGCTGATGATTTCGTTCAGTCCGCCGACGCTCTCCGCGCCGAGTAGGCGCAGCCAACGGCCATAGTCACGGAAAACGGTAAGCAGTTGGGGGTCCTGTTGGATGGGTTGCAGTTGCCGAGGCTCGTGTCGCCGGGGGAATTGCAGGATGAAGCCATCCTCCCAAGATAACAGCCGGAAATATTCAAGATAGCCGGTCGAGGGAACCATGTAGCCGTGGAAATAGTCCTGGTATTCGTCCAGGATGTACCATTGGAGGTAGGCTTTTTTGTGGCGCTCCCGCCCCTGGAACAGTTGCACTTTGTCCATTTCGTTGCGGTTTTGGAAGATACTCAACGCTTCTTCCAAAGGGATGCTTGTACGGGTGATAGGGATGTCGGCTGCGACCATACGCTGCATCTCTATGGAAAGAGTGTCCAGTTCGGCAACGGTAAGGGGTGCACGGTTGCGTACCTCGCAAAAGTATCCGCCAAACGGTAGTGAATGGTCGACGAAGATTTCCGCGCCGGGTAAAACTCGCTGCGCCGCCGCCATCATCAAAAAGGAGAGCGCCCGCCGGTAGATGCGTACCCCATCGGAGTGCGATAGGTCAATCGGCTCCACGTCGCAATCGCGCTCGAGAGGATAAGTCAACTCCCGCAGATGCCCGTTTACCAGAGCGGCAATGAGCGGCGCTTTGGGATCGGGAAACGCAATTCTGAGAAACGTTTCAATCGTTGTGCCCACTGGCCCTTCGAAGGTGCGGTTATCGGGCAATGTCACGTGTACGGTGGTACGCGGCGGCGCCGGTCTCACCTCTATCTCGTGCATAATATTCCCTCATTTACGTGATCCGTGATGCTTGGTACGTGAAACGTGAGTTTTTTCGCGCGTCACGTTTCAGAAACAAAGTTACTGAGCTGGTCACAAAAAACTAAAGCGCTCCCAGCCTCTTGTGAACGTATGCGCGTTTAGCAAAATACGACCCGCTCAGTAATCGGCGAATATGCTTTGCGATGCTTCCAATAGATCATAATTCGCCGTTCTTGTGTGAGTATACCGGTTTCGGGCATTTTGTAAAGGTATGATCGTCCCATAAGAACAGTTTTCGCCGGAATTCCCTCGAAATTTCTTAGAAAAACCCTTGAAAAACTGCTCTTATTGTGTTATTATAGGGCCTAGTTAACGACTCTTACACAGCGAGCAAAAATGTATCCAGATAGCGAAATTCTTTTCCCACCTCGTTGCATTCAACAGTTGCGTGATCTTCGCGGCCCTCAGTGGCAGCATTTAGTCGAGCGGGTGGCATTTCTACCGCACCATCATGAGGAAGTGCTCGCTTTTGGCTTGATGATGATCAAGCTTGGCAGTTGTCTGACTTGCGACCTTGATAGTTACCGCGCCTCACTTGGCTGCTGTACCTGCGCCCGGCGCACGGTCAGCGGTTTCAAGGGGGATGATGTCGCGCTGCTTGAGCTTTACGAGCGTGCCCTTGCGGACGTTGACGCTTACCTCAGCAAAGAGCAACCGCTCTCGGTCACACGGCTGCTCGGAGAACAAGCACCGTCGCTTACAGACCGGTGATCCCGGTGTTGTTATGATGCGCCGATTTTGGCCTGTTCTGGCGTTGCTGGCGCTTGCAGTGTTGGCGAGCGTTGTGTGGTTGTTCCCCGATCCACGCGCGCGGTTGTTTTCCATCACCGGTGAAGAGCGATTGCTCTCCCAACTGCGCGGTCTGGTGCAGTGGGCCTTCCGCTGGACCCGCCCGCTGCCCCGCACGGCTGACGACGTTGCCGTCGCCCACACCGACCTGCCGCCGTTTGGGGTGAACACCTTTCTGGAACAAGAAGTCGAGCCGGAAAAGCGCGCTCGATCGCTCCAGATGATCGCCGACGCCGGTTTTCACTGGATCCGGCAATCCTTCCCCTGGTACGACATCGAAATCCACGGCAAGGGCGATTTCGAAGACCGCCGTCACGAGCCATATCGTTCAGCGTGGGACAAATACGACAACATCGTCGAACTGACCGAGCAGCACGGCCTGGCGATCATCGCCCGGCTGGAAGCGCCGCCGGAGTGGAGCCGCCACGACGGCACCGCGCGCGGCGCGTTTGGTCCGCCGGACGATATCGCGGACTACGGCGATTATGTCAGCATCGTGGCCGAACGGTATCGCGGGCGCATCCGCTTCTACCAAATCTGGAACGAGCCGAACATCTATCCCGAATGGGGCAACCGGCCGGTCGATCCTGTCGCCTACACCGAATTGCTGTGCCTGGCTTTCGCGCGCATCAAGGCCGTCGATCCACAGGCCGTCATCATCAGCGGCGCGATGGCCCCCACGGCGGAACTCGGCACGTGGAACCCCGCCTACGCCGGCAATAACCTGATGGACGTCGTCTTCTTGCAGCGGATGTACGACGCGGGTGCGGGCGCGTGTTTCGACGTGATGGCGGTCAACAACTATATGCTCTGGTCCGGCCCCACCGATCACCGCATGCGGCCCACGCAGGACCAGATGAACTTCTCGCGCCCGCTGTGGGTGCGCGATGTGATGGTCGCCAACGGCGACGCTCACAAGCCCATCTGGATCAGTGAGATGAACAGTAATGCCGCGCCTGAAGGCATCGATGCGCAGTTCGGGCGGGTGACGTTGGAGCAGCAGGCGCGCTACGCCCCGCTGGCCTACGAGCGCATCCAGCGCGAGTGGCCGTGGGCCGGCGTGACGACGGTCTGGTTCTTCAAGCGCGCATCCGATGCGGAGCGCGACCAGCCAATGTACTACTTCCGCATGGTCGAGCCGGATTTCACGCCTATGCCTCTCTACGAGAGCTTGTCCGCGTATCTTAACACGTTGACTCCGACGCTCTACGCAGGTAACCACCAGGAGACGAGCTGGCAGCTTGCCTACGAGGGCGCGTGGGAAGACGTGGCCGATCCGGATGCCGTGTTAGGGTACTATCGTGTCACCACGACACCCGGCGCAACCGTCACTTTCACCTGGGAGGGCCGCTCACTCACGTTGACGCCCGGCCCGGATGCGGGCGTGCTGCGCGTCACCGACGGCGCGGGCCACAGCCGCGATCTTTCCCTCAGCGGTGACCCCATCATTCTCTCGCGTCATCTACGTTCACAGCGCGAAACACTTATTCTCACCGCTCTCGACAGGACCGTCAGCCTCGACGCGCTGTTAATCCATTAACGTCCGGTCTGATTACCTTCCGGGAAGCTGCGTGTGTGCAACCTGGATCAAGGTCCTGGGATAAAGCGGCTTTTTTGCATTAACTTGGCCGTGCTGAGCTTCCCGGAAGGTTCGGCGCTGACGTATGGGGACGTGGCAAACCTCGTTTCTGTGGTATCATAGGGGGTGTGGGTTATGCGTTACCACATTCGTGATTTGCCATTTGCCATTTGCCATTGGAGGGAGCTATGTCTAAGTTCATCACGTTTCTGAGCGCCAAGCCGATTCTGGTCGCCGACGGCGCGATGGGCACGATGCTGCACAAGGCCGGTCTTCTTCTTGGTGTCGCCCCGGAACGCTGGAATCTCGAAAACCCCGATGCTGTGCGGGCGGTGTACAGAGCCTATCTCGACGCCGGAGCGGACTTGATCCTGACGAACACTTTCGGTGGAGCACCTGCGCGCCTGGAACGCGACAACCTGCACGAACAGGTCCACGCTGTAAACCTGGCGGCAGCGCAACTCGCCTGCGAGGTCGTCGGCGACCGCGCGCTGGTCATCGGCGACATCGGCCCGACCGGGCAGATCCTGGAACCGTTGGGGACGCTGCCTTACGCCGACGCCGTCAGCGGGTTTGCCGCTCAGGCTGCGGCGCTGGCCGAGGGTGGCGCCGACGCGATCCTCATCGAAACGATGAGCGATCTGAGCGAAGCGACCGCCGCCATCGAAGGGACGCGGCAAGTGACCGACCTGCCCATCCTGGTGACAATGAGCTTCGACACGAAGGGACGCACGATGATGGGGGTCAAACCGGAGAAGGCTGCGCAAACGTTGTGGGAGATGGGCGTCGCTGTCATCGGTGCAAATTGCGGGCGCACGTTGAGCGAGACGTTGGCCGCCGTCGTCAAGATGCGCGCCGCCGTTCCAGAGGCCGTCTTGATGGCGAAGCCCAACGCCGGCTTGCCGCACGCCGAGGATGGTGATCTGGTTTACGACGTCACGCCGGACATTATGGCGGATTACGCGCGGCAGTTCGTGACTGAGGCCGGCGTCAAGATTTTTGGTGGCTGCTGTGGCAGCACGCCGGACCACATCCGCGCGGTGGCCGCGACACTCAAAAGCATAAGTTCTAGTTCATAGAAGCGTAGCGAGAGCTAAAAGCCCTGAAATGGATCTCATCTACCTTGCCGCAATCGCAGCTCATGCTACAATGAAAAAGACAATTATCTAATCCCAAAAAGGAGTTGACATCATGCGTTACGAAATTCACGGGACAGTATTCCCCACACTGGAAGTCTACTTGAGCCAAGGCGAATCGATGTATACGGAGTCCGGCGGCATGGCCTGGATGCAGGGCAACATCGAGATGAAAACCAATACCAGGGGTGGTTTGATGAAGGGCCTGGGCCGCGCGCTGGCGGGTGAGTCGCTCTTTATGACGACGTACACCAGCCAGGACCCCGAAGCTATGATCGTCTTTACACCCGAAGCGCCTGGTCGTATCGTGGATGTGCGCCTGGAGGCCGGGCAGAGCCTCATCTGCCAGAAGGACGCCTTTATGTGCGCTGAGGAATCGGTCGATATCAAGATCCACTTCCGCAAAAAGCTCGGTGCAGGCTTCTTTGGTGGTGAAGGCTTCATCCTGCAACAGATCACCGGCCCGGGCTATGCTTTTCTGGAAATTCCCGGTGAGACGCGCGAGTACACGTTGCAAGCTGGCGAGGCCATGCGGATCGATCCCGGCCACATCGCGTTTTTCGAGCCGAGTGTGCAGTACGATATTGTGGCAGTCAAAGGCATCAAGAATGTGTTGTTCAGCGGCGAGGGGCTGTTCCTCGCTACGCTAACCGGCCCTGGACGTATCTGGCTGGAAAGTATGCCGCTTTCCAACCTGGCGGCCAAGCTGGCGAAGTATCTGCCAACCAAAAGCTCGTAAGCGATTTATGCGCCTCCGCCTGTTGAATACCGAGAACCGCCGCGATGTGCGGCGGTTCGTCGAATTTCCGTTCCAACTCTATGCGGATTGTCCGCAATGGATGCCGCCGCTGGTCTCGGCCGTCAAGGCGACGATGAACCGGCGGCGCTATCCATTTTACCGACATTCCGACGCAGATTTCTTCCTGGCTGAGGATCACGATGAGGTTGTGGGACGCATCACTGTGCTCGAAAACCGGCGTTACAACGATTACAATCAGCGCAAGGTGGCGTTCTTTTACCATTTTGACGTTATCGATGACGAGGGTGTAGCGCAGGCGCTTTTCGACGCAGCCGTGGACTGGGCTGCGCAGCGCGATCTCACGATGCTCTATGGCCCCAAGGGGTTCCTACGCTCGGATGCACCGGGCATTCTGATCGAGGGCTTCGAGCATCGCGCGGCGCTGAGTATGCCGTACAACTACGCTTACTATCCCCGGCTGCTAGAAGCTGCCGGGTTCGAGAAAGAGATCGACTACCTCTCCGGTTACGTTGAGAGAGGCCAGGACCTCGACGAACGCTTCTATAAGCTGGCCGAAAAAATCAAAGAGCGACGCGGCTTTTGGGTGAAGACGTTCAAAAACAAGCGTGAGTTGCGCGCATGGATTCCCAAAATTCAGCAGGTCAACAACGAAGCTTTTACCGAAGTGTGGGGTTATTATCCCATCGATGACGCCGAGGTGCAGATGATCGGCCAGCAATTGCTGTCGGTCGCCAATCCACGGCTGATGAAGGTCGTGATGAAGGGCGACGATATCGCCGGATTTGCTTTCGTTTTCCCGGATATTTCCGACGCGCTCAAGAAAACGCGCGGGCGGCTGTGGCCTTTCGGTTGGATCCGCGTGTTGGCGGCATTGAGAACCACCCGCCGCATGAGCGGGAACGGCGTAGGCCTACTGCCGGAATATCAGGGTATGGGTGGCAGCACGCTGCTCTATGTTGAATTTGCCAAGACACTGAAAGCCTCCAGAGCCACGCACTGTGACCTGGCGCAGGCGATGGAAACGAACGTCAAGAGCCTGGGCGATATGAACGCCATCGGCGCGCGATGGTACAAACGTCACCGGGTCTACCGGCGTGCTGTTTAGTGGTGGCAAAGCCCTGTAGGTCTCCCGGACCGCCAGGGTCTTTTGTCAGAAGGGAGAAGCGATGAGCTATTTCCGCAAGAAGGGACTCACTCGTATCGATCAACAATTTCTGGCGGGGGGATCGTTCCGAAACTGGGTGCATCTCGTCGCCACTAATGGCGGTGTCGATTGGCGCTACTGGATCAGGAGCCTGTACGTTTCCGTTGTGGCGCTGCTGAATACACCGTTTCGCGTTTACGAGAACGCCAGATTTGGTGCGCGCATCGCAGCAACGCCCATCCGTGAAGTGCCGATTTTCATCCTGGGCCACTGGCGCAGCGGTACCACCCACGTGATGCGCTTGATGGCGCAGGACCCGGTCTTTGCCGTCGTGACCTTCGTTCACACGATGATTCCCGGGCTGTATCTGAGCAGTCCCCTGTTCCGCGCGATTCTGGTCAGCAGTCTGCCTAACGTCCGTCCTATGGACAACGTCACCGTTGCGCCGGATGCCGCCGAAGAGGAAGAATACGCGCTAGGAAATCTCGGCCCGTATTCGTTTTACCACGCGCTCTCCTTTCCCAAAAAGATGCGTGAGATTTTCGACAAGTACGTGCTCTTCGAAGGCGTGGAGCGCAAAGTCATCGAGCAATGGCAGGCCATCTACCTCCACTTCCTCAAAAAAGTAACCTTCTCTTCGGGCGGGAAACGCCTGCTCCTCAAAAACCCGGCCAACACGGGCCGTATCCCTACGCTGCTGGAGATGTTCCCCAATGCGAAGTTTATCCACGTCTATCGCAACCCTTACGTGGTCTACAGTTCGACGATGCACTGGTTGGATAAAGAGCTTGTGCCGACGGCATTGCAAGATGTCGATGAGGAGTTAGTGCGCGAGAACGCGTTGCGCAACTACGAGAAGTTGATGCTGCGCTACGAAGCCGACAAGGCACTAATCCCGGAGAGCAATCTCGTCGAAGTGCGGTTCGAGGATTTCGAGATCAACCCGCTCGGTGAAATTGCGCGTGTCTATCAGGCGCTTGGTTTGACGCTTACCCCTGAGGCACAGACGCAGATGCAGCAGTATCTCCGGACGGTGATGGGGTACAAAAAAAACGTTTACCGTCTGGATCCACGGACCCAGCAAGTACTGGCCCGGCGGTGGGGCTTTATGATCCGGCGCTGGCACTATAAACCGCCAAACACGTAGTTGCCCCCTAGCCATTTTGTCAAGGGATAAGACTTATGGACACACCCGTAACACGCAACGAACTTCCGTGGTTGACCAAGGTGATTTACGGCACCGGTGACTGGGGCATGGCAACCTTTAACACGCTCCGGCAGATTTTCTACGCGATCTTTTTGACGGATGTGGTGGGCCTTGAGCCGCGCCTGGCTTCCTTTGCCGTATTGATCGGCGTGCTCTGGGACGCGGTCAACGATCCGCTGGTAGGCGTGCTTAGCGACAAGGTGCGCAGCAAATGGGGCCGGCGCCGGCCCTTCCTCCTCTACTTTGCCGTACCTTATGGGTTGGCGTTCCTCGCGCTGTGGTGGGCGCCGCCGTGGGAAAACCAAATCCTGCTGATGATCCACGTGATGCTGGCTTACGCGCTCAGCGACACCTTCCAAACCCTCGTCATCGTGCCCTTCCACGCGCTCACGCCCGAAATCACGTCCGATTACGACGAGCGCACGTCACTGGCGGGCTATCGCATGTTCTTCAACTTCATCGCCTCCATCGCCACCGCCGTCGCCGCGCCGATGATCGTGAACGCATCGCTGGCCGGCGGGGGCACGCAGCAGCAGGGGTATGTGATCGTCGCTGCGCTCTTCGGCGCGTCGTCCATCGTCCCCTACCTGCTGATCTTCTTTGCCGTGCGCGAGAAATCGAGCGTGGAGCGTCCACCGGAAATGGTCTCCTTCGGTGACACGCTGCGCACGGCCTGGCAGAACGTCCCCTTCCGTTACGCCACCGCGCTCTATATGCTCAACTGGGTGACGTTCGACCTGATCGGTGTGGCGCTGCCGTATTTCCTGGCCTACTGGATTGCCCAAGGTAATTTGCTGGCGACCGTGCCGGGGATCGGAATGCCTATCGAATCGGTGGTATTGGGGGCGATGTTGCTCACTGCCGTCATTGTGCTGCCCTTCTGGACCTGGCTCTCAAAGCGACTGAGCAAGCGCGTCGCCTACATCATTGCGATTGCGTTCTGGGTGGTGCTGCTCCTGGTGCTGAACTTCGTGCCGCCACTGCAATATACGCTGGTGGTTATTATGGCAGTGTTGATCGGCATCAGTGTCTCGGCGGCGCACGTGCTGCCTGAAGCAATCTTCCCCGACGTCATCGACTGGGACGAGTTGCGCACCGGCGAGCGGCACGAGGGCATCTACTACGGGGCCAAGAACTTCATTCGCAAGTTGACCACGGCGATTGCCATCTTTACAGCGTTGCAGGTGCTTGGCTGGCTCGGGTATCAGACGCCGCCGGAAGGGGCGACGCAGTTCACACAGCCGGATTCCGCAATCTGGGGGATTCGGATGCTTACCGGGCCGGTGGGCGCGCTGCTGCTGAGCGCGGTGTTGGTGGTGGCGTGGTATTACCCGCTGGATCGCCAGCGTCACAAGCGCGTCTTGCGGCTGTTGGCACGGCGTCAGGCGCGCGAGGCGCGGCGGCGGGCGGTGGCTGGTGTGCCGGTGCAGCCCACGCTTGATTAGCAAAGCACTTGCTTCTAACCGTGGCGAAAATGATATATAATGTTACTGATTCTGGGAACATAACGGACATAAGGTACGCATCATGCAAACACTCAACCGTCGTCAATTCTTGAAATCCAGCGCCCTTGCGCTGGCCTGGTTATTGGGACACAAAATACCGGCGCTAGAAGCGTCAGCGGCTCTGGCAAGTTCGTTCGAGTTAGAGTCGCTGCCCGAATTCTTACCGCCGCCGGCGTCATTGGGGCGCATCATCAACGCACGCCGACCTGTGCGTCGCTCACCGTCGCCTACTGCTGACATCGTCGCGTGGAAAGAGCGCGACGAGGTGATCCCGTTGAAGGCCAGCCTGGTGGGTGACCCGCCGTGGCCGAGCAATCCGGTCTGGTACTTCACCGATGGCGGCTTCATCCATAGCGCCTTTGTGCATCCTTCGGAGAACATCCTCCAAACTGACATCGTGACCGAAGTGGAATCGCCCGGCTTTTGGGCCGAAGTGACCGTGCCGTTGGCGTTTAGCCGTCCGGCGCCGAACTCGCCTTACACCTCGCGCCGGCTGTACTATGAGACCGTGTACCGCGTCATCAAGGCGGTGCAGGATGAGCAGGGCGAATGGTGGTACCAACTCCAGGAGGGCATCGCCTGGGCGCCGGGGCCTTACGTTCCGGCGGCGATGTTGCGCCCGATCACTCGCGCAGACCTGACCCCGATCTCGTTAGGCCATCCCGATAAATGGTTGCAACTCGAAATCGGCAAACAAATGCTCACGTGTTTCGAGGGCGAAACGCCGGTCTTTTCCACACAGATGGCCTCTGGGACGTACCGTACGCCGACGCCGCTTGGCGAATTCCGTATTCTTTACCAGCGGCACGCGCAGCGGATGATCGGCGCTGATTTCGATCTGGTAGGGGTGGCCTTCCCCACGTATTTCACCAATTCGGGGGTTGCCATCCACGGGACGTACTGGCACAATGACTACGGTCGCCGTTACAGCCATGGCTGTCTCAACGTGCCAAGCCGCGCCGCACGCTGGGTCTTCCGCTGGGTCGAGCCTTACGTCCCCTACGAGTTATATACCCACCGCTCGTCTCCCGATGAGGGTACACGCGTCGTCGTTGTTGCGTAAATGCTAAAATATAGAGAGGGTTGTTTTTGTGGGCAAGTTACTTGCCCACAAAAACAACCTTTTAATCCACCGCTTTAGCGGTCTATTTGCTAGGGGGCAAAGATATGTCAGAAGAGCTTGAAATCGTTGAAGCGAATGAGGAGACGATCGCGCAGGAGACGCCGGACCCGCACGCTGCGCAGCTCGAGGAACTGAACAAGCAGGCGCGCAAGCACCTGGCGGCGGAGGAGTGGGAAGCGGCGCTCGAAGCGTACCGGCAGGCGCTTGCGTTGACCGAGGAGGCCAGCGATACAGCCGGTAAAGCCGAGGCGCTGAACAACATCGCCAGCGTCTACCTGGCGCAGAAGGAATGGGCGCAGGCGCTCGAAACGCTCGAACCGGCGCGCGATCTGTTGCGCGAAGCCGGTGACCAGGAGGGCGAAGCGACCACGCTCAACAACATCGCCTCGGCCTACAACGGGCTAGGCGATTGGGCACAGGCCTTAGCGATCTACGAAGAGGCGCTCGCCATCCGCGAAGCGCAGGGCGATTTGGAGGGCCAGGCGAAGACGATACGCAACCTGGCGCTCATCTATGCGCAGCACGGTAACCGCGTCAAGGCCAAGTCGTTCCTCAACAAGGCGATGCAACTCGCCAGGAAGGCCAAGTCCCGCGAATTGGTCGGCATCATCCGCGCGACGCTCTCGCAATTGCCGAAGTTCAAGCGGTAACTTCCTACCCTTGCGAAGGTGTGCGAACCTTTGGTTCGCCTAAACCTTCGCAAGGGTTACATTTATAGAGCCGGATGGCGCGGCGCCGGCATACAGATGATTTCCGCGAATTCGAGATCGAAGAACGTCTGCGCGTGGGTGGGGTAGAGGATCGCCGCCGTATCCGCGCCCCGGCCCGTTCCGGCAATCGCCAGCACCGGCTTGTTCTCCGGGACCAGCCCTGCATCGGCGGCCATCA
>OMKS01001499.1_pt1 | contig 20634 bp, 14 predicted proteins | sample 1674721 | NCBI WGS metagenome assembly OMKS01 (sample SAMN06264996, study PRJEB25208) | sediment metagenome | isolation source: hot spring sediment | place: USA: California | collected 2014-09-02
CGGCCCGGCCGATGCCCCGCGAAGCACCGGTAACCAGCACAACTTGACCATTCAGATTCAATCGCATTTGTATCCTCCCTGTCTACACCGCGGCCGCAGGAACTGATTCGTGCACCGAAACCGGGTCCGGCACCATGGGTATGGGATATTTCATCATTGCCGCCTCCTTGCAGGTGCATTCCCTGCGTTTATCTTAACGCCTCAGCAGGGTTGCTGCAAATACAGACAAAAGGGGAAAGTGAAAAGTAAAACCGGCTAAGGGCGAGGGAGACTGAGTCGAAAGTAAAAAGTGAAAACAAAAAGCCAAAAAGCTTTTGTTTTTCCTACCTATACTCCCGAGGACTCCTACCTTTCTACCTTCTACGAGTACCAGCAGGCCGATGGCCAGTGGCTATTGGCGATGGGCCAGAGGCCATAGGCGAGGGGAAGGAATCAGGGATCGGAAGCTTTTGTTTTGAATTTTAGACATTGGGATTTGGGATTTGTTTCGGATTTCGGATTTCGTGCTTCGAATTTGAATTTGCATTTTCTACCTTCTACAAGTACTGCAATGGAGAAGAGTAAGAGGCCAGGTGAGTGCTTTTTTTTTCTTTCTTCCTTAATTCTTTATTCAGAGTCTGATGGGCCAAAGCCCTGCCTCCCCGTCACCTGTCTCCTGTCACCTTCTTCTTTCAACTTTTCAACTTTATCTGTTCCATCACCCTCGCGGCAATGGTTTCGCCGATGGTGATGGCGGCCGTGGCCGCGGGCGAGGGCGCGTTGAGCACATGCACCATCCCCGGGGCTTCCACGATGCGGAAATCATCCACCAGGGTTCCGTCCGGTTCCAGTGCCTGGGCACGCACACCGGCGCCTCCACGCTGGACATCAGATCCGGAAATCTCTGGAATCAGGCATCGCAGAGAAGCCACAAAAGCCGGCTTGATCCATGAACGCACCATCTCACCCACTCCCATGCCGAAGTGACGCACGCCCATGCGCATAAATCCGCGGTAAAGAAAGGTTTCAGCCATATCCCGCAGCGAAATGTCCAGCTTGCGATAACCTTCCCGCCGGAAGGCCGGCACGGCATTGGGACCCGCCTCCACGCCGCCGCCGATCATGCGGGTAAAATGCACGCCCAGGAAAGGGAATTTGGGGTCCGGAACCGGGTAAATCAGGCCGTTGACCAGGGATTCCCGTTCGGGCCGCAGCACGTAATATTCGCCGCGGAAGGGAATGATCTTCAGTCCCGGATTCACCCCGCAGGCCCGGGCCACCCGGTCGGACTGCAGTCCGGCACAGTTGACCAGCATCCGGCAGCGGATGGTTCCGGACGTGGTTTCCAATACCTGGGTATCCCCATCTGTTTTCCGGGAGATGAACCGCGCTCCCATCCGGATTTCACCCTCGTTTTCGCGTATGCGTTCCGCAAAAGCGGCGGTAACCGCGTGGTAATCCACGATCCCAGTCTGTGGCACCCACAATCCCGCCAGGCCGTGCACGTGGGGCTCGTATGCCCGCAGTTCATCCGGTCCCCGCAGACGCCGCATATCCGTCAGGCCGTTGGCTTCTCCGCGTTCCGCCAGCCTTTCCAAACCCGGAATCTCGGCCTCACGGGTCGCCACCACCAGCTTGCCGCAGCGTTGATGGGGGATGCTGTTTTCCGCGCAGAAGCGGTAAAGCGCTTCCCGCCCTTGCGTACAGTTCCGCGCTTTCAGCGACCCGGGACGATAATACAATCCGGAATGAATCACGCCGCTGTTGTTCCCGGTCTGGTGGGCCGCCAGGCGATCTTCTTTCTCCAGTACCACAACCCCGCCCCGGACTTTCCCACTCAACGCCATGGCCGTGGCCGTACCCACAATGCCGCCGCCGATGACCACCGCACCGTACGTCTGTTCCGCCATTCCGCCTCCTGATAGCCGATCGACAGGTAATGACGAATGGTACCGCAACCCGGCCGCAGGTACAAGTCCCCCCATCCCCTTTACGAAATCCGCATCCGGATGTAAACTGGATGCATCTGGAATGATCACGCCTGCAGGAGCAAGCATGCACCCGACCAAGAAACCCCGACTTGACGCCCTGACCGAAAGCATTACGGAACGTCTGCTCCACATCAAACCCGACCCCGGTGAGATCCCGCACCTGGATGAGATCGAAGTGGCCGGAGTCACCTTGCCGAGAGCAGGGGCGGTGGGCGGCGATCACATCATCTACATCGACTTCAACCATCGCTACGACCTGGATACCTTGACGCGTGAGAAAGAGGAATGGTGGAAAAAGGAAGCGGATCAGCCCAACCTCTCCTCCCTGGAACAATCGGGATTGAACGCCTTTCTACATCACCGCCGCAAGGAGTGGTGTCAACGCCTGGAAACCAATCGTCATAAAGCCGGAGTTCTTGTGGCGGACGTACGCGGACACGACATATCGGACGCTTTTGTGGTGGGCATGCTCCACCAGGCTTTTCTGACGGGTGCACTCTACGAGTTAAAGATCTTCGGAGAAATCACGCCGAACCTCTTTGAGATCATCAACACCCGCTTTTACAACTCCTCCAGCATCGGAGATTTCCTGACCATGATCTACGGAGAAATTCATACTGACGGCACGTTCCGCTTTATCTCTGCCGGCCATCCCCCGCCGATAACCTTTTCCCGTCATTTCAGCCGCTTCATGGATATCCCCCAAAGCGCCATCAGCACTTATCCGCCCATCGGCCTGATGCCGCGGCGCGAAGAGATCGACACCGGGGCCGCGTCCAGCCCATTGGGTTTCAAGGATGGATACCGCGTCAGCGAACTGCGCTTCATGGGACCCGGAGATATCCTGTTGCTCTACACCGACGGTTTGACCGACCTGATTGACGCGCGGGGAAACGCTTTGTTTCCCGAAGCATTCGCCGGGATTTTTAGAACCATGCCCGATGCCGCCGCGGACACTGTTGTGACCGCCCTTACCGAATGTGTCATGAGCAAAGGTATTTCACGGGAAGATGATGTCTCTTTCGTGGTGATCCGCCGGCGACGGTAACCGATCGGAACCATACCCCCAATCCACCCCCGCACTCTTTCCCGGCGCAAAATAAACCGGCCGGCCGCCGTTCGTTCAATTAGAATTTTTGCTATTGCACATTGATGTGGATTTGCGGTAAATTGTTTTTTTTTTGGAATCCGGGTTTCGCCGCTCGAACCGAGACCCGGGGGAGGCAACAGAAAAATGAGGCAACTCAAGCAGATGGCTGTCTGCCGCTGGATCTCAATGATCCTGGTGGTGATGATGGCTGTTCCGGCGGGGACCCTTGCCGCCGCACAGCCCGACCTGATGGAGCAGCGTTTTGAACAGGCACGCCGGGCCTGGAAAAACGGGGAGTGGGAAAACGCCCGCACGGCATTACTTGAAATCATGGCTTCATGGGACCCGGAACAGACGCGGGAATCGTTTCAGGGCAATGTCCACCTGCTCATGGGCGCGATTGCGGAAAAAACGGACCGCAACGAGGAGTCAATCCAACACTTCTGCCTGGCACGCACATTTCTGGGCGACCGCATTCCCCTGGATGAACTCAAGCAGGAAAACTTCTTTAACTACAATGCCGCCTGCGACCCGGTTCAAACTGTGGCCATCTCTTTCCGCCACGCCCTGGTGCTGTTCCTGGCGGAAGATTACGATCAGGCTCTGGAGACACTCAAACCCCGGGCGCTGGAGATGCAATCCACCGGAGCAGACAGGAAATTGCAGGGCCGGGTCAGCCTGTTGATGGGCGCCGTGCATGAAAAACTGAAAAACAAAAATCAATCCATCCAGTGGTTCTGTCGCGCCAAAGAGTTGCTGGGTCCGGGCCATTCAGTTTCATGGCTGGAGTTATCCAAGTACCGCTTCTACAAAAAACACTGCAAAGGGGGCGTGCTGGCTGTCGCCGGAAACAGGAAAAAGCGCGGCGGAAGGTTTCTGGGAACCCTGCTTGGACTTGCCGCTCTGGGAGGAATTGTCTGGTACCTTTTCATCAACAAAAACTCTCCACTCAAAGGCGATGACAAAGAAGAAGAGAAAGGAGAATACACCTCAATTACTTTCCGGTTGGAGGTCACCTACAAGGGACTGAACTCAAAGGGACGCCGCAAACTGCTGCTTGATGGTGACGTTCAACACAACGAATTGTTCTCTTTCGCCGGCGATCCGAATGAAAACTCGACATGCAGCGACGCCATAACAGACAAAACCATTGCGGTGACAAAAACTATTACCACCAACTCCGTCAACATCCAACAGGATTACCTCAACTGGGATTACGTGAAGTACCGTACCCCCGGAACCAACTACAAGCTGCTCTGCAGCGAATGGGTGATCACCATCCAGTCCTACACATGGGAATCCGGAAAGGCGGATCCCGGATCACCAGGTGTATCCGGTACGGATACCCTTGCCCTGGACACGGAAAGCGATTGCACCCGCATCAGTCAACGTGTCCACAACTGCAGCAGCACGGGTACCCTGACTTTCAACCGCCCCGGTTCAAGCAGCAGCTCGGACACTTTCTATTCCAGCCAGACCAAGGTCCACAGCTCTTCTGAATAATCAGGCCAAGCCATTGGATACGGGGAGGCCCTCCTCCCCGTAAACCCATCCCCACCGGTTTGCGTATTACTCGCATCAGGCCCATGCCGGAAACCTTTCCGCCGGGCCTTTCAACGCTCCGGACCGCTGGCGCCCCATGACCTGGAAAGTGGTCGGCAAAACCTGCGGCTGGGAACGCCCCATCGCCACCCAGCAGGCCGGTTTCGTGTTTGCTTTGCAATCGCGGCGTGACGTGCCCGACGAAGTGGGCGGTGTGTTCTGGTATGCCATGGATAACCCCTACACCTGCGTTTTTGTTCCCTTCTACACATCCATTACCGATCTCCCCCCCTCCTACACCCGGGGTTCGTTGCAGCAGTTCACGCGCGATTCCGCCTGGTGGGCGTTTAGCTTCGTGGCCAACTACGCCAACCTGCGCTACAGTTACATGATCAAGGACATCCAGACCGTACAGGAACGCATCGAAAATCTCGAATTCGCCCTGCAACCGGCCATTGAGCGCACGGCCATCGACCTGATGAAATCAAACCCGCAACAGGTGGCCTCTTTCCTGACCCGCTGGTGTGTTTCAAACGCCGAGATGGCGGTACAGGACTGGTGGGACCTGGCCGACCACCTGGTAACCAAATACAACGACGGCTACATCAAGGATGAAAACGGCCGTCCCGGGGAAGTGGGTTACCCCGAGGAGTGGCTGCGTGAAGAGGTACGCCGCAATCCCGATAAATTCCGCATCAGAGAAACGCGCAAAGGTGAAGGCGAACAATAGCCATGAACTGCATCTTCGAACCAACCCGTCTCACGTGGATCGGTTTGTCAGAGGTAGCCCAGGCTCTTTAAATTTTCCAGTGTTTTTTCGTGGATCTTTGGAGACGCCGGATCATCCGTCTGTTCAGAGGAAATCAGTCGATCCCGCAGTTGCTGCTGCCGGTCCAGCCAGGTGATGATTTTGCGCTCGAGATATCCGGCCCGGATCCACTTATCTGTGTACAGATTCCGTGTTTCCCCGGGATCGCGGCTGAGGTCATAAAGTTCTCTGGCGCCGTTTTCAAAAGTGATCAACTTGTACCGGCCGTCAATCACGCAATGTCCCGGAGTGCCTCGCTTGGTAATGAATACGTGGTCGTTGATGCCGGCAGCGGGATCGAAAAGCAGGGGCAAAAAATTCCGGCCATGACCCTGGTAGCGGTCCAAAGGCAGAGAATAAATGTCCGACAATGTCTTGAAAACATCCGTCATCTTGACCATAGAGTGCACCCGGCGGGGGAAATCGGCGGCAATGCTCCGCGGCAGATGCATCACAAACGGGATATGAATCCCCGGTTCATGAAAACTGATGCCATGGCCGAAGACGCCTTTTTCGCCCAGATACTCACCGTGATCGGCGATGACGAGAACAATCGATTTTTTCAGCAGGTCCAATTCCTTAAGTTTTTCATGAATCCGGGCGAAAACAGAGTCCGCGCTCGCCAGGGTCTCATCGTAACATGCCGCGACATACCGGACCTGTGCGGGAGGCAGGTTCCGCCCCTGCCGGGCTTTTACAAATTCTTCCAGGGGGATTCGTTCAGAGAATTCGTTTGAGAACAACCCCTCAAACTCCGGAACCGGCCGGTAAACGGAGTGAGGCTCCTTGAAATGCAGGTATAGGAAAAAATGCTCCTGACTGTTTTTTTCCAGCCACGGCAGAACATGGGGAAGGTATTCCTGCGACTTGCGATGGAAAACAGGCTCCTTGTACAACTCATGAAAGTGATCAAACCCCCTGTCAAATCTGAAGTCCGCGGCGATATTGCCCATCCCGTTGATTGCCTGTGTAAGAATCCCTTTACGGCTGAACTTCTCCGCTAGAGTCTCCAACTCGTCGGGCAGGCTGGAAAAAGCCTCATACACCGCGGTAACGGGCAAAGGGTAACCGGTAAAAAGCGTGCTGATACTGCAACGCGTTGACAGCGTTTCACTGTAAGCCCGCGTAAAGGTGATTGCATCCGCAGCGAACCGCTGGATGGCCGGGGTGGTCGGCCTGAAGTACCCGTAGGAAGAGAAATGATCGGCCCGGGCGGAGTCAAAAACCACCACGATGGTGTTGAGTCGACTCAAGCGGTCCTGCAATTCATTTACACGTTCGACGTTCCCCGCGGGCACCGGGAGACGCCGCGCCCTTTTGCCGGTGTGTGCTATTTCCAGGGAAGAGAACTCGAGAATGCCGTCAACTGCTTTCCGGGAATCTTCCCTGCCGAAAGTCAACCGCAACCGGGCCAATCCTTCCCGGTTGCCGAGTGCAACGCGAAAGGCCTGGAAGTCCGGTTCGGCCGGAACGGTATATTCCGCCACCATCTCTTCCGGACCGGCTTCATCCTGTTGCAGAGAAACCCTGATTATTAGCGCGTTTTCACCACTTCTCATGTTTGAAATGGGAACAAAGCGACACTCCCCCTGCAAACGACAACCCTCGGTCAGATCGACATAGTAATCGCGACTGCCCGGCAACGGCGCGCCGAAACCCATTGGATCCCCTGACGCAATCTCATTGATCAACGCATGGGCTTTGCGGACTTCGTGGATGCGGACCGGATACTGAAAGCTGGTGACGGTCAATCGTGAAAACACAACCGGAAAAAAGAATGGAAGAGATGCACTTTCCGTTCCTTTTCCCGGATGGGCGGGGAAATCATAGTGAATTTCAATCACGTTGCGTCCCGGCCTGAGGTCACCTTGCGACAGGTCCAGCTTTATCAGTCCGGTTCCTTTTTCCGGAAGTGGAATTTTCTTTTCAGGTCCAGCGTTTAAACGCAGTATCAATCCGTTGCATATAACCGGTTTTGAGCGATTCGGCCTGGCATTCAACAACAATTGGAGAGGCTGTACTGAATCGAGATCAAAGGCAATCATGGAGCCGGGGGAAAGCCCCCAGCGCCTGTGCTTTGCCCGTGGATCCGAAAAGCCCGCATCCATCCCGTATTGATTCCCGGCCGTTATGTAATCATGGAAAACATATTCCGTATGCGTGTCAACGAGGCGACTTTCGTGAACCAGGTCAACGATTCGGTCTTGCTTACGGCATTGGCTGAAGATAACGGCAATGGCGAAAAGAACACAGATTTTAACGATTTTAAGCATAAAAGTCCCCGATATTCTGCCTGGTTTAAGTGTATTCCGCCCTTTTATACCATTTTCCGATAGAGAAGAAAATCCGGATTCCGCTTGTCTCCTGCCACCAGCATCCCTTTGCCCCGGAATGAGGGGATGCAGATGCCGGGCGCGAGTTGTTATAATGCAGGATCTGAACCTTTACGTCTGCAAAAGTGTTGACATAGGTAACCGGATAGGTTATATTTAAATCAGGGGCAGAAAAGATGAAAACTCAATATTATTTCGATTACAATGCCACCACGCCTGTTGATCCGCGCGTAGTAGAACGGATGCTTCCCTTCTTCACGGAACGGTTTCACAACCCCTCTTCCTTTTACCATCAGGCCGGCGAGGTGATGGAAGAGTTGGACAAGGCCCGGGCTGAACTGGCCCGCCTGGCGGGAGCGAATGCCGATGAACTTTTCTTTTGCGGCAACGGGACCGAATCCGACAACCTGGCCATTTTCGGAACCATGCTGCAGAGTGACAAGGGCCACTTGATCACCAGCGCCATTGAGCATCCCGCGGTACTGAACAGTTGCCGGCAACTCCGGAAAGACGGCTATGACCTGACCATCCTGCCGGTGGACGGCCACGGTTTTGTCGATCCCGATGACCTCAGGAAAGCCATGCGCGAAGACACCCGACTCGTATCCATCATGTGGGCCAACAACGAGATCGGCTCGATACAGCCCGTCGCGGAACTGGCAAAAATAACCCACGAGCACGGCGCGCTCTTTCATACTGACGCGGTTCAGGCCATGGGCAAAACAGCGGTTGATGTCGCGTCTGCCGGTATTGACTTGCTGAGCTTCTCGGCCCATAAAATGTATGGGCCCAAAGGACTCGGCCTGTTATACAAACGCCGGGGATTGCGGCTGCGACCCCTGGTTTTCGGAGGCGGACACGAAAAAGGCTTGCGCCCGGGTACCGAGAACACGGCGGCCATTGTCGGCGCCGGTGAAGCGGCCCGGCTGGTATCGGCGCATATGAACGAGGAGATAAAGAAGATACGACACTGGCGGGACGATTTGCAGGCAAAAATTCTGGAAAGGATTCCGGAGATCCTGGTCAACGGGGACCGGGAACCGCGCTTGTCCAACACGTTAAACATTTCGATCCGTCTCATCGAAGGTGAGAGCATCCTGGCCCTGCTGGATACCCAGGGTCTGGCCCTGTCTTCCGGCTCGGCCTGCTCATCCAGATCATTGGATCCTTCTCACGTTCTGCTGGCCCTGGGAAGATCCCACGAGGACGCCCACGGCAGCCTGCGCATCAGCCTGGGCCGGTTTACCAGCCGGCAAGACCTGGACCACCTGCTTGACCACCTGCCGCCGATTGCGGAGCGCCTGAGGATGATCTCCCCGTTCTGGCAGAATCGGATATCATAGGAATTCCGGAGGTACGAATGCTGTACAGCAAGAAAGTGATGGAGCAGTTTCAAAAGACCAAAGACTATGGACGCATAGAAAACGCGGATGGTATCGGTAAAGTCGGCAACCCCAGGTGCGGGGATGTAATGTGGATCTACCTCAAGATCGATGACGGTGTTATCACCGATGCCAAGTACGAAACCTTCGGCTGCGTGGCCGCCATCGCCACCAGTTCCATGGCCATGGGGATGATCAAGGGAAAACGCGTGGAAGAGGCCCTGGAAGTCTCCAACAAGGCCGTCACCGAGGCCCTAGACGGGTTGCCCCCGGAAAAGCTGCATTGTTCGGTACTGGCGGAAGAAGGCATCAAGGCCGCCATCGAGGACTACCTGAGCAAACGCCGCAAATAAGATTCTTATACGGCCCGGTTTGATTTCATTTTACCGGAACCCCGGCAGACCGGGTGAGCCCCGAAACCGGCCGTCAGGTCAGGAACTTTTCCATGACCAGGGTTTAGCTGCGGTCGCTTTTCCCATGAACTGAGATCAGGGGTTTGAAATTTGCGTGTCAACCACAACACCTGTACGCAACGGCTTATTCGAGGTTGATCAGGTGCCGGGTATTTTCAGGGCGTATTTTACCAGGCGGCCTTCGCCGTCCTCAGCTTCCGCGTAAACCAGCATGCGGTCTTTGTGGAAAGCCGGCTCACCGGCATAACTCAGACCCGCCGGCAGCCGGAGTCCATCATGCCACAGGTAGCGCCCGTCAAAAGAAAAGATGCCCACTTCGCGGCTCCGCCGGTTGTCCATGTCCGTGACAAACACCCATACTTTCCCCGAAGGGTCGACCCGGATGCGGTATTCCGCGGAGTAACCGTAGTAGATGCGGTTGTCTGAACATCCCGTGATCACGGCGGGATTGATGCGGCTGTCCCTCACCCGCAGGCGGATGCCCCCGGCCGCCGCGTGCATGTCCCGGCCGGCCAGCACCATGATTGTGAATAAACAAAGGCCGATCTTGTTCAGGCCGCCCATGGATACCTTCTTCGATAAGTCTAACATTCCAGACGTTCTATCACGACCCAAAGTTTCAGCCCGCGGAAAGGACGGTGCTAGGGGCATCCCCTTTTTAAGTCTGAGGGAATTGATTTCGATAAACTCTCCTGCTATGATTACCTCGGATGTGGAGTTGGGATGTCCGGCCGGGCCAGATATCCGGGAAAGAACGACCGCGATAAGAGAAATCAGCAGGTTTGATTACACCTTCCCGGTATGGTGTTTTATTTCGCATCCCCGCATATTGCCTAGCGGCGGAAGCCGGTAAAAGCGAAAACTTACGTCGCGGCAGTAATAAAGAGGGGGATTGACTTGAAAAAGAAAAAAATGCCGCCGGGCGGCAAACAAAAAGTATCCGCGAAAAAAATTCCGCGAAAAAAATACCCGGATTCAATGAAAGAGGGACCGGTTTCTGAATCAGTTAATGAAAATTCAGGAGGGAGTGCGAATTTCCCTGTCGTTGGTATCGGCGCATCCGCCGGCGGCCTGGCTGCTTTCGAGGCCTTTTTTTCCGGCATACCCGCCCTGGGCGACCCCGGAATGGCTTTCGTGCTGGTGCAGCACCTGGCTCCGGACCACAACAGCATCCTCACCGACCTGATCCGGCGCTATACCCGCATGCAGGTCTTCGAGGTCGAGGACGGCATGGTGGTAATGCCCAATTGCGCCTATATCATCCCGCCGGGCCGGGACATGGCCTTTCTGAAAGGCGCCCTGCACCTGCTTGAGCCCTCCGCCCCGCGCGGTCAGCGCCTGCCGATCGATTTCTTTTTCCGTTCCCTGGCCCAGGACCAGCGCGAACGGGCTATCGGCATCGTACTCTCGGGCACGGGCAGCGACGGAACCCTGGGCGTGCGCGCCATCAAGGGCGAGGGCGGCATGGTCATGGCCCAGAACCCCGCGTCCACCGAGTACGACGGCATGCCGCGCAGCGCCATTGCCACGGGGCTGGTGGACTTCGAGCTGCCCCCGGCCGAGATGCCGGTCCAGCTCATCGCTTATGTGACCCACGCTTTCGGCCACCCTCCCAAAGCCGCCGCGCCGGCCATCAGGACCGAGAACGCGTTGAAAAAAATTTTCATCCTCCTGCGCAGCCAGGTGGGCCATGACTTTTCCCAATACAAGTCCTCTACCATCCAGCGCCGTATCAAGCGGCGCATGGCCGTTCAGCAGATCGAATCCATGAACGACTATGTCAAGTTCATACAGACGACGCCGTCCGAAACCGAGGCGCTCTTCCGCGACATGTTGATCGGCGTGACCAACTTCTTCCGCGACCCCGAAGTCTTCAACGCCCTGGAAAAGCACATTATCCCCAAGCTCTTTGCCGCCAAACGCGCTGATGCCGAGATTCGAATCTGGGTGCCGGGGTGCTCCACCGGCGAAGAAGCCTATTCCCTTGCCATCCTGCTGGCCGAGCACCGGGAGGAGCTGAAGCTGAATTTCAAGGTGCAGGTCTTTGCCACCGACATCGACGGCAACGCCATAGCCACGGCCCGGGCCGGCATCTTTCCGGCCTCCATTGCCACCGACATCACTCCGGAGCGGCTGGAGCGCTTCTTTTCGCCCGAACCGGGCGACAGTGCCTTCAGCGTTCACAAGAGCATCCGCGACATGCTGGTTTTCTCCGAGCAGAACGTGATCAAGGATCCGCCCTTCTCCAGGCTGGACCTGATCAGTTGCCGCAACCTGCTGATCTATATGGGTAATGAACTGCAGAAGAAACTGATCCCCCTGTTCCACTATGCCTTGAACCCGGGTGGTTTTCTTTTTCTGGGGACATCCGAAACCGTGGGCGATTTTCAGGACCTCTTTGCAACGCTGGACCGCAAGGCAAGGATCTATCAGCGCAGGGAGGATTCCCCCGGCTCGCAGCACGCGGGGCCGGGTCGGTTCTTACCGCCCATGACGGCCCCGGGTTCAGGATCCCTGCGTGCCGTTGAAAAGACGGTTCTTACCGGGAAACTGCAACTGCGGGAACTGACCGAACAGGCCCTGTTGCAGGAGATCGCCCATGCCGGGGTCCTGGTCAACGCCCGGGGGGACATCCTCTACCTCCACGGACGCGCCGGCCTGTACTTGGAACCTGCCCCCGGGGAGAGCAGACCCAACAATATTTTGAAGATGGCCCGGGAAGGACTGCACCGCGACCTGGTTGTCACCCTGCGCAAAATCGCGGAGACCGGGGAGACCGTCCGCTGCTCGGGCCTGCGGGTCAAGACCAACGGCGACTTCATCACCGTCGACCTGATTGTGCGACCCGTAACCGCGGCTCCAGCCGCCTCGCCCGCGTCCTCATTATACCTGGTTATTCTGGGGCAGGCCCCGGAACCCGTGATCCGTGATCCCTCATCAGCGATCAGTGAACAGGACAGCGAGTTCTCATCAGAAACGGGCAGCGAAGAAGCCGACACCCGCATCGCCGCGCTCAAGCGGGAACTGCGGGTAAAAGAGGAGTATCTCCAGACCACCAACGAAGAACTGGAGACCTCCAATGAAGAGTTGAGATCCTCCAATGAAGAAATGCAGTCGATCAACGAAGAGTTGCAGTCCACCAACGAGGAACTGGAAACCTCCAAGGAAGAGTTACAATCGGTGAACGAGGAACTGGCCACGGTCAACTCCGAGTTGCAGACCAAGGTGTCCGACCTGTCGCGGGCCAACAACGACATGAGCAACCTGCTGGCCGGCACCGGCATCGCCACGGTCTTTGTGGACCACCAGCTGCGCATCCTGCGTTTCACCCCCGCCGCCACCAGGATCATCAACCTGATCCAGAGCGACATCGGCAGGCCGGTGTCCCATATTGCCTCCAACCTGACCGGCTACGGCAACCTGAAGGAAGACACTCAGGCAGTGCTCGACACCCTGGTTCCCAAGGAGGCCGACGTCCGGACCGCCGAGGGTTTGTGGTACTGCATGCGCATTCAACCTTACCGCACCATGGATAACGTCATCGAGGGCGCGGTGCTCACCTTTGTGGATGTCACGGAGGCGCGAAAACTTCACGAGGCTTTGCGGGTGAACGAAGAGCGCTTGCGGGTCGCCCTCAGCGCTGTTTCCATTTGTGTTTTCAACCAGGACACAGACCTTCGTTACACCTGGATTCAAAACCCGAACTTTGGATTCGTAACGGAACAGATCATCGGCAAAACCGACGTCGACCTTCTGCGGGAAAAGGATGCCGCCACATTGACGACCATCAAGCGAAAGGTGCTGGAAAGCGGGAAAGGCGCGCGGCGGAATGTCCAGGTTACCATTGCGGACCAGACCGTTGTATATGACCTGATGATCGAACCGTTGCACGATGTCGCCGGCGCCGTGGTCGGGATCACCTGCGCCATGCTGGATGTCTCCGGGCAACAAGGCGTGGAGCGCTCGGATTCCGGCGCAAACCGGACTTTGCCATCAGAAAATGAAGCGGGTAACCCATGAAAAACAAAAGCAAACGCTCTGAAGACGCCGCGGTTTTACTACGCAAAGCTGAAGCACTTGCGCGGAAACAAGTCGACCGCACATCGCAAGACATCGCGTTCCTCTCGCCCGAGGAAATCGGAAAGATTCTCCACGAACTGCGGGTACACCAGATCGAGCTGGAGATGCAGAACGAAGAACTTCGCACGGCGCAGGCGGAGATCGAAGGGATGCGGGCACGCTATTTCGACCTCTATGACATGGCACCGGTGGGCTATATCACCGTCAGCGAAAAAGGGCTGATCCTGGAAGCCAACCTCACCGCCGCCGGCCTGCTGGGGGTGAACCGAGGCGAACTGCCCAAGCAGCCATTGACCCGGCTCATTCTCAAAGAGGACCAGGACATCTACTACCTGCATCGCAAGAAGCTCTTTGAGGGCGGCGAACCCCAGTTATGCGAGCTGCGCCTGGCCGGACCCGACGGCGCCGCCTTCTGGGCGCGGTTGCAGGCCACATTCGCAAAAGGCCCAGACGGCGAACCTTTATGTCGAGTGGCGATCAGCGACATCAGCGAGTACAAGCGGGCGGAAGAGTTCCTGAAATCAAATTATGCCCTTCTTCAGATCGCCGGCGAAACCGCCGGGTTCGGCGGCTGGATTGTTGACCTGAAAAAAAACATCTGCACCTGGTCGGATGCGGTGGCGGATATTCATGAAATGCCGCACGGGTACGCGCCGCCTGTCGAGGAAGGCATCAGCTTCTATGCGCCCGAATGGCGAAAAAAGATCACAAGGGTTTTCAACGATTGCGCCCAAAAAGGCATTCCCTACAATGAAGAGATGGAGATCATCACGTCCAAAGGAAAACGCGTCTGGGTGAGGACGATCGGCAGGGCGGTGAAAGATGAAAACGGCAGGATCACCAAAGTGCAGGGCTCGTTTCAGGATATCACTGCAAGCAAGCAGGCCGAGCGGGAACTTGTAGAGCGGAAAGAACTGCTCACGGCAATCTATCGCAACGCGCCTTTGGTCATGATGGTCGTAAATGCCGATCGACGCATTCAGCAGATCAATGGCTTTGCAACGCAGTTTGCCGGAAGGGATGCCGAAGATGTGCTTGGTTTGCGCGGCGGCGAAGCCTTGCGCTGCATGCATGTGCTGGATGATCCCCGGGGCTGCGGATTCGGCGACTTCTGTCAGCGGTGTGTCATCCGGAATTCCGTGCTTGATACACTGGAAACCGGCAAAACGTATTTACAGATTGAAGCACCCTATTTTTATCAGGAGAAAGACAACAAAATCAAGGAGATGACCTTTCTGACATCGACCACGCCCATCCTGGTAAAAGGCACACGCATGGTCCTGGTCACATTGCAGGACATCACCGAACAAAAACAGGCGGAAAAGCAACTGAAGGAAAGCGAAGAGCGTTTCAGAGCGTTGCATAATGCATCTTTTGGCGGCATTGCCATTCACGATAAAGGCCTGATTATAGAATGTAATCAGGGACTTTCGGAAATAACGGGATACTCTCTGGACGAACTGATTGGAATGGACGGTTTATTGCTTATCGCACCGGAAACAAGGGACTTGGTTATGAATAATATTCTGTCAGATTACGAAAAACCCTATGAAGCCGTTGGTTTACGCAAAAATGGAGAATTATTTCCGTTAAGACTGGAGGCAAGAAACATCCCTTACAAAGGAAAAACCGTCAGGATTGTCGAATTCAGAGATATAACCGAAAGCAAACGGGCACAAGAAGCACTACACCGCATTGAGTGGATGCTGAGCAAAGAATCGGCGGCGTTAAAAAATGATTATACCCAGCCGTATGGCGATCTTTCGGAATTCAACACAAGCAGGTTGATTCTGGATTCAGTGGGAAAGCGTGTTTTAGAAACCATCGCGAACGACTTTTTACGGTTGCCGGAATCATCGGCAGCAGTATATGAAAAGAACGGTGATCATGCGCTGGGGCTCTTTGCTTCGAGCTGGTGCCGCTTCATGGACCAGGCTTCCCGGCAACTATGCGGCACAAATGACATTACAGAAGCAATGACTTGCGGAAAATGGCTTTGTCACGATTGCTGCTGGAAGGAAGCGTCACAGCCGGCGATGGCGTCCGGCCGGCCTGTGGATATCGCATGTCAGGGTGGAATTCGTCTCTATGCATTGCCGATTGTTGCCGGTGGTGAAGTGATCGGGGCGATTAACTTCGGCTATGGCGATCCGCCGCGGGACAAAGAAAAATTGCGCGAACTGGCTGAAAAATACAAGGTGCCATTGGATGAATTGACAAAAAAAGCAAATGAATACCCGTCCCGGCCGGCGTTTATCATTGAAACGGCCAAAGATCGACTGCAGGCTTCGGCCCACCTGATCGGTGAAATCGTGAGCCGCAAAATCACGGAAAAGAAAATTCTGACACTGAATGAACAGCTCGAGCAAACGGTTGCCGAAAAAACCCGGGAACTGCGGGAAAGAGTCGATGAGCTTGAGCGTTTTCACGATGCAACGATTGAACGTGAATTCCGCGTCAAAGAACTGCGGGATGAGCTCGAGCGCCTGAAAAACAAAGACACGAAATGAGAAATTGGGTTGCGGGGTCAGCTATTTCAAGGTGACTGCTTCCCGATCGCGCCGGAAAAGCGGCGGAAGCGCCAGCACGAAATCTTATGGAAGGGCACGGTCACTTAAAGGCTTCGCGACGGCCGGGCAAAGCCTTGATTCCGGCGCCAAGTCCCTTATAATACCCGTTGAATCGAAGCGATCCCAAGGAGGCGTTCAAGTGAAGAAAAAGATGGCGATTCTAATGATGATGGTGCCCCTGCTCGGTGCTTTTCTGCAGGCGGAAAAAGTGGCGGAGTTAGTGGAAGTGGCCCGGCCCCAGGCGATTGAATGGGCCAACGGCAACATGTACATCCTGGACGGCACCACCATGTACATTTACGATGATGCCTCCTATGCGTACAAGGGCAAGTTCGGCAAGCGGGGCGAAGGTCCCGGGGAACTCATGGCCCAGCCTTTCGGGGGACCGATCCTGATGTTGCCCATGAAAAACAAGATCATCGTCAGCAGCATGGGAAAACTGTCCACCTATTCCCCGGACGGTGTCTTTCTCAAGGAGCGGAAAATCAATGCGTTTGACGCCTTCTACCCCTTCGGCGACCATTACCTCTGCATGACGGTCCATACCCGGGAGGACCAGGCGCAGGTGCTGGCCATATACCTGGCGGATGAAAACCTGCGGAAGGGTGAGAAGCCCATCATCATCTCCAAGGTGGAGGTGGGTCAGAACGCCTCCTTTCTCTTTCCCTTCACCGCCTTTTTCCCCATCCCCTACCGCGACAAGCTGTACATCGCCCCGGACCCGGATAACTTTGCCATCGGCGTCTACGACAAAGACGGAGAGAAAATCAACACCCTGCGCCTGGATTACACCCCCGTCAAAATCGATCCCGAATACCGCAAAAAAACCGAGAAATGGTTCCGGAACGATGCCAATTGGAAAAACATCTATGACTTTTTCAAAGATAGAATCAGTTACCGCAAGTACTATCCCCCGGTGCATTTCATTATCGCCGAGAGTGACCGGCTGTACATCTCCACCCACCGCTTCAACAACCGGGGATGGCGTGAATGCATCATCCTGACCCTGAAAGGCAAAGAGATAAAGCGCGTGTTTCTGCCCATTCCCGAGACCTACGGCATGGATTTCACCGCCCCCTTCAATTTCCATGACCGCTGCTTTTACACCCTGGTCGACAATTCCGACGACGAGATCTGGGAACTGCACAAGATCAGCCTGGACTGACCAGGCCGCCACCCGTGTAGTACAGCGCCTGGGGACGGACTACAACAGTACAACTTTATCAGGATGCCCCAACAGCACCCGGACAGCGAATCTTGGGGCCGGTGCGTATAAACGTATAAAGCTACTTTCCATCAATGATACGTGTTTTCACAAAAGAGGCTTCGATTTTCGGGCCCAATTTAATACGTTTGTACGCATCAGCCCTGCTTGAGAATAAATTTCGCTGACAAGCAAAGGGTTTCGAAAAAAAAGTTGCCGGGTTTTTTGCCAAAAAATCACAGAAACAAGGGGCGTTAACCTTTCTTTGGAGAGTCAGGCTGGAGCCAGACCGGCCTGGTTATCGCCTGACTGGCGCGTGCGCTTATCCTGCGTTTTGTTTCTGTTTCCGGATGCGTAAAAACAGCTTAAATACCTCTATCGACACGGGTTTGCGGCTGATTCTGCTTTTCGCTGAAACGACGTACCGGATTTTTGGCACGGCTCATGCATAATTTTATTTGCCTGGTTACGGGATAGAGGAATGATGAAGAAAACGGTTTTTAACGCCTTTCTGTTCAATGGATGTGGGAGAGGGCGCACTTTCATATCCCGCCATGAGCAAAAAGAAAACCCTGCATTAGCCTTGTTCTTCATAACATGCCCTTTAGAATGGATTCACGGAACTACACATGTATGATCAAAACAATAAAGGGGGAAGGATGAAAAAAAAGCTTGTTGCAGTCTGGGTGACTCTTATTTTCCTGGGAATTGTGTTTATTCAACTATCAGCGGCAGAGACAAGACTCAAGGGTACACTTGAACGTGGCCCCAGAGGAGAGCCGATCTGTAATTGCACGAAACCCACTGGAGAATGCATCTGTGTTTTGCCGATGCTTCCAAAGGATTGAAGGAGGAATTTCAAATGAGAAAAAAAATTTTAGTACGGTCATTGTTGAGTCTTCTTTTGCTATCGCTGCTGATCCCGGTAAAACCGTTATCAGCCAATAAGGTCCTGGAAGGTACTCTTTATCTGGAGGGAGTCCCTAATCCGGAATGCCACTGTCCGGGATCCATGAAAGATTGTATTTGTATTATTCCACAACGTCCGAAAGATTAAGAAAATCAATAGAGATAAGGCAGCCAGGTTGGTTGCCTTATCTCAACTGACAATTGCGGGGAGTTTACGTGTCAAACGCATCAACTCATATCGGAATAATTAAACATCTGATTGTTGGTCTTATGTTTACCTTGCCGCTGCTTTCCGCCTCTCACCTGAAAGTGTTGCACAAGGTGGTCTTGAATGTGACGCTGGATCTTGAGGGCCCATCAGGGGGCTCCTATATAGATCCGCCCGTTTATGTTTATGAGTCTTATGAAGGAAACAAAATCATTATTCCCTCCGATGTTTTTTTTGAGGTTTTCACCCTTACGGGAGAAAAAATAGCCAGGATTGGCGGACGAGGCGAAGGACCGGGCAATTTCAGGTTTCTGCTTTACATGGAAAAACACAATGGTTACTACTATTTCCTGGATTCCCCCAACAAGTTGAACGTATATGATGGGGATTTTTCATTTAAGAAACGAATCTTGTTGCAAGGCCCCCGGAATGCCCTGTATGCGTATTCGTTTGCATTCTTTGAGGATAATATTCTCGTGGGCCAGAAATGGACGGGAGATTCTCCTCACACAGACCGATGCATTTCGGTGTATGGTTTGGATGGAAAACTCCTGCGGGCTTTCTTTAACAAAAATCATGGATGGAAGCTGTATCCTGAAGAATCGCTTTTGCACCCTGTCATCTTAACCACTCATGGTGAAATCTTTTTCGCTTTTAATTCCATTCCGATCCTCTGGAAACTCAACAATGCTGGTTCCATTGTCAATAAGGCCGCTCTGGGAAAAACCTGGTGGAAAAAGATTGAATTCAACGCAAAAGAATTTAATAAAAAGAGAAGAATGAACGCATGGAAAGCAATAAATGAACTGGCGCTTTCGGGTGATCTGATCCAGAAGCTCTGGAGTTGGCGCGGACACATCGTGGTTCAGGTTGTTCGCGACGCTTATGACGATCCCCGCAACCTGTTTTTCATTATCGACAGGAATTTCAAGAAAGCGGGTAACCTGATTGATTATCCGGGTTACCAGTTTTGTGGAGCCGGCACGTTCATCTATCTGGGAAAACTGCTTGACATGAACAAAAGCAACAGAAAAAAAGTTGTCGAGGTGCTTCAATGCGACTACGTTTTTTGATACTCCTTATGTCCTGCGCCTGCGTGGGATTTGGCCGTACCCAATCAGGTGCGCACCCATATTTTCATATAGCGGAAGTCTGGGAACATGATCAACTGTTCTACGGTTTCTTTCTGGGAGCAACCGTAACCCATGATGGTGACCTGATTATGCTTTTGCATAAACATGGAATCAAAGTGGCCGACAAAAACAAGTTGTATGATTTCGCTCTGATCGGAAACGGGCCGGATGAAGTGAATCATACATCCACTATTTGCCTGTACAAAGAGCACGTGGCGGAAATTGAGTTGTATCAGAAAATTCAGATCTTTAAAAAAACGAATAAGGGTTACAAATGGAAAAAGAACATTTGGCGCCAAGAGCAGGGTTGTTTCCAGCGGGTTTCCTCGGCCAGGTTTATCAAAGACAAGTGGTATTTTGCCGGGATGGAATACGACTTTGAGCATTCTCTAAAAGGCGATTTTTACCTGTTGCGGATTTGTGATGAAAACGGGAAATTCATCAAGCGGCTGATACGCCGAAAATACAAAGAACCAAAGCGCCTGAACCTGATGAGTTTCTATCTTGCCGAAGACAAAGAGAATGTGTTCTTCGTTGGTGAAGATGAGCCCTCAGTGCATATAATATCAAAGGACACCCTTCAGATAACCCGAAAAATAAAACTTGAAGTCCCGAAATTCTATGTGCCCATGCCGGCTGACTTTTACTCCAGGACGGTCAGACGGCATGGCGGAAATTTCAGCATACCCGAATTTTATCAAGCCGTGGAGCGATGGAAAAGTGCATATTCAAGGATTACAAACGCATTGGTCGATAAAAGAAGGTTCATCGTCCAGATGCGGACTTGTTCAGATGACCTGCCGCGGTTTGCTCTCCTCTTTTATCATTTGCCTACATTTGGATTGGAGAAAGTGATTTTCACAAACGATTTCTTACTCACCTCAAGGTCTGGAAAATTCTATATGTTTCAAAATGGGGTTCTATTACGTTTTGTGTGGGTAAATCCGCAAAGATGATGAGCGAGAAATTGTTGTGATGAGTACCCAGAGGGC